>Ga0316630_10000264_pt1 | contig 15046 bp, 14 predicted proteins | sample OWC_May_M1_C1_D6_FD_207658 | JGI IMG/M metagenome (GOLD analysis project Ga0316630, IMG submission 207658) | Wetland soil microbial communities from Old Woman Creek delta, Ohio, United States - OWC_May_M1_C1_D6_A | ecosystem: Environmental > Terrestrial > Soil > Wetlands | place: USA: Ohio...
ACTCTGCAGCCTGAAACCGGTCGCTGCGATCGGTAATCTGCTCAGCATCAAAATAGGCGGGATGTTCGGGCAAGAGCCGCAGCAGAATTTTCTCCAGCACAGGGACATTATCGCCGTCTTGCGCTGACAGTGGCACGATTTCTGAGAAAGGGTAGCGCCGCTGCATCGCTTCTATCAACGGCAGCAAGCGTTCGCGGACCTTCAAGCGATCCACCTTGTTGATCGCCAGAATCACCGGGCAATTCGCCTGCCGCGCCAAATCGAGCGCCGGCTCATCACGCTCAGTCCAGCCGTCTGCGGTCATAACCAGCACCACGGCGTCGACACCTTCCAGACTCACGCGTGCCTCGCGGTTCATGAGGCGACTGAGCTGCTTGTCGCTTTCGCCACGGTGCAACCCGGGTGTGTCCACATAGATGATCTGCGCCTGCGGCGCATTGTGGATACCGAGAATACGGTGGCGCGTGGTTTGGGCGCGCTGCGAGGTGATGCTGACCTTTTGCCCAACGAGGCGATTGAGCAAGGTGGATTTTCCGGCATTCGGCCGGCCGATAATCACGACAAACCCGCTGCGGAAACCGTCGTTAGGCGGCAGTATTGCAGACGTGGCCTTAGTCATCGGCTTTGCAATTCAGGAGTTCGCAGGCGCGCCTGGCCGCCGCCTGCTCGGCATAACGACGGCTGCTGCCTTCTCCGCGCACGGCTTCCGCCATGCCTGGCACGCGGCATTCCACGACAAAGTGCTGCTGGTGCGGCTCGCCGCTGACTTCCAGCACGTTATAGATCGGTGTGGCCAGGGACTTGCGCTGGAGAAACTCCTGCAAACGTGTTTTTGGATCCTTGAGAATACTGCCTGGGTCAATGCTGTCCAGTATTGGTTGATAGAGGCGTAACACCACCTCTCGCACCGTCTCGATGCCGCCATCCTTGTAGACGGCGCCGAACACCGCCTCCAAACCATCGGCAAGAATCGAATCGCGATCGAAACCACCGCTTTTGAGTTCCCCGCCGCCGAGATCGAGACAATCACCAAGATCCAGTTCGCGGGCAAGAGCCGCCAGGGTCTCACGCCGCACCAGTGTCGCGCGCAGGCGTGTTAGCTCGCCCTCGCTGAGCTGCGGGAAACGGTCATACAGGACATCGGCGATGACGAAGCTCAGGATACTGTCGCCAAGAAACTCAAGGCGTTCGTAATTCCGACTGCTGCGGCTACGATGGGTTAATGCACGCGCAAGGAGCGCCGCATCACGGAAAATATATCCCAGCCGCTTGGTGAGTTCGTTGTGGGTACTGCTCAACGGACATTGACCTGCACAGAGTCGTCAAACTCGATCAGGGCAGTCACGTTATAGGCAAGCGGCACACGCTTTTCGTAGGCGATGCGGATAGTCATGCCACTGGGCTTCTTCTCCACGGTCAGGGCCTTGTTCGTATCGATATCTTTGACGTCTTCAATATCGAAACGCCGGTCAAACGCCGCCTTGATCTGGGCCTTTTCCATGTCACTGGTGCCCGGCTGTCGCGAGATGTTTTCGAGCGCAGTCTTGACCTTGGCGTGTTCGAGATATGGCGGCAACAGCTTGAAGAACAGAAGAACGAAAAATGCGAATATTGCCCCGACCACCAGCAGGCTCCAGAAGGTCATGCCATTCTGTTTCGATTTTATTGTCAGCATCCTGCGCCTCCGATGAAATGTTTCGTTTATTGTATTGAACTGCCGATCCGGCTCCAGGACACGCCGCCCTTCACCATGTCCCAGCTGAACCAGATCAGAAATGCACGACCGACCACGTTTGCCTCCGGCACCATGCCCCAGTAACGGCTGTCATTGCTGCGGTCACGGTTGTCACCCATCATGAAATAATGCCCCTCCGGAACGCTGAATTCCAGTACACCCGGGTTCTGGCCTTCGCCGTGCAGAATATTGTGCTCGATGCCATCGATCTGCTCCTTGAGGATCCGGGCGAAAATCATGTGGTCACCGGACTCTGTATAAGTGTAGTCGCCCAACGGCGTCTGTAACATGGGCTGATTGTTGATGAACAGTTTCTTGTCGCGGTACACGATGTGATCGCCAGGCAGGCCGATGACACGCTTGATGTAATTGACCGAGAGGTCCCCAGGAAAGCGGAACACCATGACATCACCGCGTTTGGGCGCGCTGAGATCGACCACTTTCCGGTTGATCACCGGCAAGCGCAGGCCATAGGTGTATTTGTTGACCAGGATGAAGTCGCCGGCCAGCAGGCCCGGCATCATTGAACCCGACGGGATGCGGAACGGCTCGACCAGAAAAGAACGCAGCAGGAACACGAACAGGATCACCGGAAAGAACGCGCGCGCGTATTCGACGATGAGTGGTTCGTGCCGCACCTTGTTCACGGTCGCTTCCGGCTCGCCGGCCTTCTGCAGGGCCGCGGCGGCGCGCCCGCGCATCGGCGCCCAGATGAAGTGGTCGGCAGCCCAGATGAAGCCGGTTGTCAGCAGTGCAACAAACATGATGAGCGCGAAGTCCATGGGCTATTTCTCGTCCACACGCAGCACCGCCAGGAACGCTTCCTGCGGAATTTCCACCGAACCGACCTGCTTCATACGTTTTTTTCCTTCCTTCTGCTTCTCAAGGAGTTTGCGCTTGCGCGAAATGTCGCCGCCATAGCACTTGGCAATGACATTCTTGCGCAATGCCTTTACGGTTTCGCGCGCAATAATATGCGAACCGATGGCCGCCTGAATAGCGACGTCGAACATCTGGCGTGGAATCAGTCCGCGCAACCGGGTGACGAGATCGCGTCCGCGGTACTGCGCCTGCGCGCGGTGCACCATGCTGGACAGGGCGTCCACCCGATCGCCGTTAATCAGAACCTCAAGCTTGATCACGTCGGTCGGTCGGAATTCAAGAAAGTCGTAATCGAGCGACGCGTAGCCGCGTGACACCGATTTCAGGCGATCGAAGAAATCCAGCACCACTTCACCCAGCGGAATTTCATAGGTAAGCATCACCTGCCGGCCAACGTACAACATATTCTTCTGGATGCCGCGCTTCTCCACGCACAGCGCTATCACCGGCCCGATGTATTCGGACGGCAGCAGGATATTGGCGCGGATAATCGGCTCGCGGATTTCTTCAATAAGCGTCGGGTCCGGCAATTTGGCCGGGTTTTCGATCTGCAGCACTTCACCCTTGACGGTCAGTACTTCGTAGACGACGGTCGGCGCGGTAGTAATGAGATTCAGATTGTACTCGCGCTCCAGACGCTCCTGAATGATCTCCATGTGCAGCATGCCGAGAAAACCACAACGGTAGCCGAAACCGAGTGCCTGCGAGGTCTCGGGCTCGTAGTGCAGCGAGGCATCGTTGAGCGTGAGCTTCTGCAGTGCGTCGCGGAATGCTTCGTAATCACTCGCCTCCACCGGGTAGAGGCCGGCGAATACGCGCGGCTTGATTTCTTTGAACCCGGGCAGCGGCTTGGCGGCCGGTTTGTCGGCGCGCGTCACCGTGTCGCCAACGCGCGCGCTGCGCACGTCCTTGATGCCGGCGATAATGAAACCCACTTCGCCGACGCCCAGCGATTCGGTCGATGTGCGCTTCGGGGTAAATACCCCGACATGATCAACCGGAAACTCGTCACCCGTGGCCATGAGCCGGATCTTCTGCTTCGGTGCCAGCGTGCCCTGCATGACGCGCACCAGCACCACGGTGCCGAGGTAGTTGTCGAACCAGGAATCGATGATCAGCGCCTGCAGCGGCGCCTCGGCGTCGCCCTGCGGTGCCGGAATGTGTTCGATGATGGCTTCGAGAATCTCGGGTATACCGACACCGGTCTTGGCGCTGCACGTGAGCGCATGGGTGGCGTCGATGCCGATAATGTCCTCGATCTCCTTGATCACCCGCCCGGGATCGGCCTGTGGCAGGTCGATCTTGTTGAGTACCGGCAGGATCAGCAGGTTCAGTTCGGACGCGGTATAACAATTGGCCACGGTCTGGGCCTGCACACCCTGCGAGGCGTCCACCACCAGCAGCGCGCCCTCGCAGGCCGTGAGTGAGCGCGATACCTCGTAGGAGAAGTCGACGTGCCCCGGCGTATCGATCAGGTTCAGGCGATAGACTTGGCCGTTCTTCGCCTTGTAATTGAGCGCCACGGTCTGGGCCTTGATGGTGATGCCGCGCTCGCGTTCGATGTCCATCGAATCGAGCACCTGCGCCTGCATCTCGCGCGCCTCGAGCCCGCCGCAGAACTGGATGAAGCGATCGGCAAGCGTCGACTTGCCATGATCGATATGCGCGATGATGGAAAAATTGCGGATGTATTGCGGATCCCAGCCACTCATACCACCACCTCGGAAAGACCCGTACCAGGACAAGAAAAGGGCGCCGCGGGCGCCCTTCCTGCACCGTTCAGGAGAAATAATGCCATGTGATCAAGCGGGCAACTGCGGATTGAATAGGCCAATCATACCCGGTTTCAGGGGTGCTTGTACCGGCTTATTCCGGTATGCGCAGTGCCAGGAACAGGGCTGCGGCCCCGCGCCGCACCAGCACCGGCACCGGTTTCTTGCGTGGCAACTGTGGCGCCAGATCGCGCAGCTCGGCAGCCGAACGCATCGGCCGGCCCTGCACCTGCAGGATCACGTCTCCCGGCCGTACCCCGGCCTTGAGCGCCGGCCCCTCGACGACCCTCTCCACCAGCACACCCTGGCTCACGCCCAGCTGTTTGCGCTGTGCAGGCGTGAGGTCCTTGAGCTGCATGCCGAGCACCCCAGGCCGTTCCGGCCCGGACGGGGGCTCGGGACGCGCCTCTCCAGATTCTTCCGGGAGCTCGGCAATGGTGATCGACAGCGTCTGGGTCTGGCCATTGCGGATGATACCGAGCTTGGCGCGCGTGCCGGGTGCGGTCTGCCCCACGAGGGGCGGCAGATCGGCTGACAGGTCGACACGATGGGTTTCGTACTCCACCACCACGTCGCCCACACGCAGATCAGATTTGGCCGCCGGACCGTCCGGCAGGACATCGGCAATCAAAGCGCCGTACGGACGTTTCATGCCGAACGATTCAGCCAGCTCGCGCGTGACATCCTGAATGGTCACGCCGATCCAGCCGCGCTTCACGCGTCCACTGACCTTGAGCTGCTTCGCCACCTGCATGGCAATATCGATCGGCACGGCGAACGACAGCCCCATAAAGCCGCCGGTGCGGCTGTAGATCTGCGAATTAATACCAATCACCTCGCCCTTCAGATTGAACAACGGCCCACCGGAATTGCCGGGGTTGATGGCAACGTCGGTCTGGATGAACGGCACGTAGTTTTCGCGTGGCAGACTGCGGCCTTTGGCCGAAACAATGCCGGCGGTAGCGGAGCTTTCAAAACCGAACGGTGAGCCGATCGCGAGCACCCATTCGCCGACCCGCACTTTCTCCGGCTCGCCGATCCGCACCTGCGGCAGATCGGTGGCGTCAATCTTGAGCAGTGCGACGTCGCTGCGCCGGTCGGCGCCGATCACCTTGGCGGTGAATTCGCGCCGGTCGGTCAGGCGCACCAGGATCTCGGTTGCATTTTCCACCACGTGCGCGCAGGTAAGAATGTAACCGTCCGGCGAGACCAGGAAACCCGAACCGAGCGATTTGTTGTCGAAGAATTCGGGGGGCAGTTCGTCTTCGCCGAAGTAACGGCGCAGAAAATCATTGAATGGGCCATTGCCCCCCGGGGCCTCCGGCATTTCGGCACCCGGCCCAGCCGGGTGCTTTACCACCTGGGTAGTGCTGATGTTCACCACCGCCGGGGCACTGCTTTCCACGAGCGGTGTGAAGTCCGGCAGCGCACGCACCGGCGGTGCGGCCGGCGCGGGAATGGCCAGTACCAGCGCCCACAGGCCGAAGAGCATGGCAATGGGGGTATGTCGGTAGCCTGTTCTCACGGTCCAGACCTCACCGATTCACCAATCATGTCCACCGTCAGTGCGGGCGCCTCCCCAACGACAGTGACTTGATGGCCATCGACGACCTTACCGAAGGCGTGTGCCGCACCCATGTGGGTCAAGCCGGAGAGTGCATTGGGCCTGGCTTCATCGCCAGCCTTTTCGACAAACACCGAAACCACGGCGAGACCATCGGAGTACACGAGGTGCTCGACCGGCTGTTTGCGCGCCGGCAACATGCGCACGATACGCGCGCTGAGCGTGAAGCCGTCCGGCAGGCGCGTGGCCGTCCACTGCCCGGTGGACGACACCCGCGTCTCATCGTCGGCACGTTGCCAGACGATTCCCTTGGCTGGGTATTGGGGTTTGAGTTCGGATTCGGGTATGGGTCCGCCGATGGACACCTGCGTGAACATGTACTGCTCGATCACCTCACCTTGCTCATCGAGCAGGCTGGCCTTGAGCAGCAGGCCGCTCGCCTCGTCCACCCACAGCAGGTAACCATAGCGATAGGCGTCGCGTGGCTTGATGCGCACCGAGACCGCCTTGTGCCCGGCCACGCGCCCTTCCTTGCCGGCGCGAATCATGTAATTGCCTTTCAGCAGTGCGAGCGAGTCGGGCAGGAGTGCCGGGAAGTTGCGGTTGTCGGCGCGACGGTGCTCGATCAGCACCGCGTTCTCGTCCGGAAGGTAACAGCGCACCTCGCTGTCGGTACGGATGATTTCGCGCGGCGCGCCGTTCAGCGACACCAGCCGCTCGCGCACCCCGCCCGTGCCGGCCTTATGAATGATACGCAGGCTTTCCAGCTGGTCGCCGTGCTGATAGACGAAAGTACCTTCGTAGTCGAGGCTGCGTCCGGCCTGATGCATGCGCGCAAACAACGCCTGCGCATCGGCGGCCTGCGCCAGCGGCGCCGCAAGGCCCAGCAGAAGCGCAAGGGTAAGGCAGTGAGGGAAAAATCCGGTCATTCCGCGTTCGCGTTGTCCGTGGCGGCGCTGTCGCGACCGATCACGCGCACATACGATAGCATGCCGTTCATACCCGCGGCCGGCGTGAACTCGCCATGTTGCACCAAGTACGGGCTAAGGGCGCTCTGCTGCGCAGGTGGCGTCTGGCGAGCATCTGCCACGGTGTTCTTGACTGTGGCATGGCGGGCGACAGGGACGGCGGAAGGCGAAACAAGCGGCGGGAGATTCAAAATGGCGACAGTGGCGACTGAAGCAGCAATGGCAAGGCCGGCGGTAAATTTCAGCGCGCGCGGTGCGAGCGGACGGCGACGCTCATCGTTTTGAACCTCATGCTGCAGGCGCTCGTGAATGCGGTCGGCCAGGCCGGGGCTGACCATAACATCGAGTTCGCGGCGTATGGCCGCGCTCGCCAGGTGATAGCGTTCCCAGGTCCCGCGCAGCGCCGGATCGGCACTCAACGCGCGCAGCGCGCGCTCACGCTCCAGATCGTTCCCTTCGCCGTCCAGCAAAGCCGAAATATTTTCTTTCATGCTCATCCAGTCCTGACTGAAATTCGTTGGTGTGCGGTCCTTATCCTTCAAGGAGCGGCTGCAATTCCTTGTCGATCGCCTCGCGCGCGCGGAAAATGCGCGAACGCACCGTGCCGATCGGGCAATCCATCACCTCAGCGATCTCCTCGTAACTCAATCCATCGATCTCGCGCAACGTCACGGCGGTGCGCAGATCCTCGGGCAGCGTCGCCAGCACCCGCTCCACGGTGCGACCGATCTCATCGGCCAGCAGGTGACGCTCCGGCGTCGTGGCATCGCGCAGGTTGGTGCCAATGTCACTCGCCTCGGCATCTTCCGTTTCGACATCGGCGATCGGTGGCCGGCGGCCCTGCGCCACCAGGTAATTCTTGGCCGTGTTGATCGCAATGCGATAGAGCCAAGTATAGAAGGCGCTCTCGCCGCGAAATCCCTTGATGGCACGGTAAGCCTTGATAAAGGCCTCCTGGGTGACGTCCTCGACCTCCGACCGGTCGTACACATACCGCGACACGAGCTTGGCGATACGGTGCTGGTATTTGCGCACCAGCAGGTCGAAGGCCGACTTGTCGCCCTTCTGGACCCGCACCACCAATTGCTGATCAATACCGCGCTCGCCGACCATCCGGGCCTGTCCCCTTACCCTGCCCGGCAACGGTGCGTTACCGGATATAAAGACCACGGCAGGAAAATAAAGTTCGCCCTGCCGCGTCGACCATGGTTATAGTTGTCGTTGATTGTTATCCACACGGACAACGCCACAACCGGTAGGATAATACCCCATATTTCACCTGCGCTGCCCGTCGCCTGCATAACATGACCACAGCCCAACCTTCAACAACCGCTCCCGGCGTTGCCCTACCTACTGCATCCATGCAGTCGTCTCACGCCACGGACGTTTTGATCGTGGGCAGCGGTGTGGCCGGCCTGAGCCTGGCCCTGCGCTTGGCCGATACCGCCAAAGTCATCGTACTGGCCAAGGCTGACCTCACCCAGGGATCAAGTCTCTATGCCCAAGGGGGGGTAGCGGCAGTCCTGAATGGCGCCGATTCGTTCGCCGCGCACATTCAGGACACGCTGCAGGCCGGGGGCGGACTTTGCCACCCCGATACCGTGGAATACACCGTGCAGCGCGGTCCGGCAGCGATTCGCTGGCTCATTGACCAAGGGGTTGGTTTTACCCGCGAACTCGGCACGGACGGGCGGCCGCACTACCACCTGACCCGCGAGGGCGGGCACAGCCACCGGCGCGTGATTCACGCTGCCGATGCCACCGGTAAGGCCATGGAAACGACCCTCGCCGGCCGGGTACGGGCCCACCCGAACATCACCCTGCTGGAAAACCACATCGCCGTGGACCTGATCACGCGCCGCAAGCTCGGCCGTGACGGCGACAACCGCGTCCTCGGCCTGTATGCCCTGAATAAACCAACCGGGCATGTCGAGGTATTCAGTGCACGCTTTGTGATGCTCGCCACCGGCGGTGCCTCCAAGGTCTACCTGTATACCAGCAACCCGGACACCTCGACCGGCGACGGCGTGGCCATGGCCTGGCGTGCCGGCTGCCGGGTGGCAAACATGGAATTCGTGCAGTTTCACCCAACTTGCCTGTACCACCCGCTGGCGCGCACTTTCCTGATTACCGAGGCGGTCCGTGGCGAGGGCGGGCGGCTGTTGTTGCCGGATGGCAAGCCTTTCATGCAAGCGCATGACCCGCGCGGCGAGCTCGCTTCGCGCGACGTGGTAGCGCGCGCCATCGACTTCGAGATGAAGCGCCGCGGCCTCGACTGCGTGTACCTCGATATCAGCCACAAACCGGCGGATTTCGTGCGCGCACACTTCCCGACCATCTACGCGCGGCTCAAAGAATACGGCATCGACATGACCCGGCAGAAGATCCCGGTGGTGCCGGCCGCGCATTACACCTGCGGCGGTGTGATGACCGACCTGCACGCGCGCACCGACCTGCCCGGCCTGTACGCCGCCGGCGAATGTGCCTTCACCGGCCTGCATGGCGCGAATCGCCTGGCCAGCAACTCGCTGCTCGAATGCCTGGTGTTCGCCGAAGCCGCCGCCGATGACATCCGCGCGCAACTTGCGCAGGCGCCGGCCGCCGCCACCGACCTGCCGTTGTGGGACGAAAGCCGCGTGTCGGATGCGGACGAACTGGTGGTGGTCTCGCACAACTGGGATGAATTGCGCCGCTTCATGTGGGATTACGTCGGCATCGTACGCACCAACAAGCGCCTGGAACGTGCCCAGCACCGCGTGAAGCTGCTGCGCGAGGAAATCCGCGAGTACTACAGCAACTTCCGCATCAACAGCGACCTGATCGAACTGCGCAATCTGGCGCTGGTCGCCGAACTCATCATCCGTTCGGCCCAGGAGCGCCACGAATCACGCGGCCTGCACTACTCGCGCGACTATCCGCAGCTTGCGCCCGAGGCACGCGACACCGTGCTCACGCCGGAACATTCCGCCGGCGCCTAGGCCGGCGACTTATCGGGCACCGGCAGACGCCGCTGCACGATTCGGGCACACAAGGCTCTATATACTTCCGGCTCGACGGCGTCCCGCGGCACGAGTTGCGTGCGTGTGCGCTCGCCCGCGCGCAGCAACGTAAGGCGCACGAAACCGGCATGGGCGATCGCGCGCGCGATCCGATAACGACGCTGCTCGCCGTTCGCGGTGTGGATGCAGGAGCCGTCTTCCTCCAACCTGATCTCGCACCCACTTGCCCCTGCGCCATACAAAACTTGCCACCAGTAACTCGCGCCGATTACCACAGAAAGTCCGATCTTAGGAGCCAGTGCGATCGGCAGAACAACAACCAGCAGCAGTGCACCAGCATGGGCGCTGAGCACGATTGTGGTCAGAGTGAATGATTTTTTTATGTTTAAAATCAAGTTACTGTATAACTTTATCAATAATTATCTTTAACTCAGATGGCGGCGCTTGCTGACCCTGGAGCCAGGCCAGCAGCGTCTGATCCGGCTGTTCGAGAAGCCGCTGGAAATCACCCTGCTCCGCCACGCTCAGTGCGCTGTAGCGTTGCTCCAAAAAGCGCACAAACAAAAGATCGAGTTCCAGCAGACCACGCCGACACTGCCAGCGCAGGCGCCGCAAGGTTTTGTCCTGGATGTCACTCACAGCACGCGCTTGAGCAGCAGCTGGCGGATATGGCCGATCGCCTTTGCGGGGTTGAGCCCCTTCGGGCAGACGTCGGTGCAATTCATAATGGTGTGACAGCGGAACAGCCGATAAGGGTCGTCGAGGTCATCGAGGCGTTCACCCGTGGCTTGATCGCGACTGTCGTTCAGAAAGCGGTTGGCCTGCAACAGCGCCGCCGGACCGAGGAAGCGGTCCGGATTCCACCAGAACGAGGGGCAGGCCGTCGTGCAACAGGCGCACAACACGCATTCATACAGTCCATCGAGACGCGCACGCTCCTCCGGGCTCTGCAGGCGCTCGATCTCGGGCTCGGGATCATTATTGATGAGCCAGGGTTTTACCGCCCGGTACTGATTGTAGAACTGGGTCAGGTCGACAATCAGGTCGCGGATCACCGGCAGGCCCGGCAAAGGCCGGAGCGTGATCGGCTGCTTGAGCGTATCGAGTTGGAGTATGCAGGCGAGTCCGTTGCGGCCGTTGATGTTCATCCCATCCGACCCGCACACGCCCTCGCGGCAGGAACGACGGAAGCTCAGGGAGTCATCCTGCTGCTTGAGCAACAGCAGCGCATCCAGCAGCATGATCGCGCCGCAGTCATCCGGCAGCTCGTAGTCCTGCATGCGCGGCTTGCTGTCCGTTTCCGGATTGAAGCGATAGATGGAGAATTTCATATAAGATATTTCAGACACAGATAAACGCGGATGAACATCTATTGTTAATTATAGTATCCATGTTTTTATCTGCGTCCATCTGCGGCTTAGAACTATCATTAGTAAACCCGCTTCTTGGGCGGGAACGAATCGACCGTGAGCGGTTTCATGCGCACCGGTTTGTAATCGAGGCGCTGGGCCTCGCAGCTGTAGAGCGTGTGCTTGAGCCACTGCAGATCGTCCCGTTCCGGATAGTCCACGCGCGAATGCGCCCCGCGGCTTTCATGGCGCGCCGCCGCTGATACCACCGTGGCGAGCGCCACTTCCATCAGGTTCTCGGTCTCTAATGCTTCGATGCGCGCAGTATTGAACACCTTGCTGTGGTCCCGGAGGCGCGCGTTCTGCAGTCGCTCGCGCAGCTTCAGCACCTTCGCTACCCCCTGATCGAGCACTTCCTGGTTGCGGAACACGCCACAGTGCTGCTCCATGGTGCGGCGCAATTCGTCGCCCAGCTTGTCTGCCGACTCGCCATCACCCTTTGCATCCCAGCGGACCAAGTGCTGTAGCGCTGGCTCAATGCTCGTTTCTGTCAGCGTGCGGTGATAACGATTTTCCTTCAGGTATTCGAGAATGTGATTGCCCGCGGCACACCCGAACACAACGATGTCGAGCAGCGAATTGCCGCCCAGACGATTGGCGCCGTGTATAGAGACACAGGCGCACTCACCCACCGCATACAGCCCGGGTACCGGCTCTTCCGGCCCAGTCTGGACCGGCGCCACCACCTGACCGAAGCGGTTGGTTGGTATGCCGCCCATGGTGTAGTGCGCGGTCGGGTAGACCGGCATGGGCGCTTCGACCGGGTCGACATGCGCGAAGCGCATGGACAGCTCGCGGATACCGGGCAGCTTGCTCTTGATCAGGTCTGCACCCAGGTGGTCGACCTTGAGATGGATGTAATCCCTGTTCGGGCCACAGCCGCGCCCTTCACGCACCTCGATGTCGATGGCGCGCGCCACCACATCGCGGCTCGCCAGATCCCTGGCATTGGGTGCATAGCGTTCCATGAAGCGTTCGCCCTGGCTATTCACAAGATAACCGCCTTCGCCGCGTGCGCCCTCACTGATGAGCACACCGATACCGGCGATGCCGGTGGGGTGAAATTGCATGAATTCCATGTCTTGCAGCGGGATGCCGGCACGCAAGGCCATGGCCATGCCATCACCGGTGTTGATCATGGCATTGGTGCTGGTGCGATACATGCGCGCTGCGCCACCCGTGGCGATGAGCGTGGTCTTGGCCTCGATAATCAGCGGCTCGCCAGTCTCGATCTCCAGTACCAGCGCGCCGAGCACGTAGCCGTCAGTATCGCGCAGCAGGTCAATAGCGAAGAACTCATCGAAGAAGTGGGTACGTGCCTTGATGTTCTGCTGATAGAGCGTGTGCAGAATGGCATGCCCGGTGCGGTCGGCCGCCGGGCAGGTGCGCGCCGCCTGGGCGCCGCCGAAGTTCTGGCTCTGACCACCAAAAGGCCTTTGATAGATACGGCCATTGTCGAGACGCGTGAACGGCACGCCATAGTGTTCAAGCTCGATCACCTGACGCGCTGCCGCGCGGCACATGTACTCGACTGCATCCTGGTCGGCCAGGAAGTCACCACCCTTGATGGTGTCGTACATGTGCCAATGCCAGTTGTCCGGCAGCACATTGCCAAGCGCGGCATTCATGCCGCCCTGCGCGGCCACGGTGTGCGAGCGGGTCGGAAACACTTTGGAAACGACCGCGACATGCGCCTCACCCTCGGCCAGTTGCAGGGCCGCGCGCAGCCCGCCGCCGCCCGCGCCAATGACCAGACAATCGAATTTGCGCCGGGCGATGCTCATACACGCGCCTCCACCAGCAGAATCTGCGCGGCCCAAAAAGCGAGCGCGAGCAGACCGAAGGCTAGCAGCAGCTGTACGACAAACCGCACCCACAGGGGTTTGAGATAATCGAGGAATACGCTGCGCATACCAACCCAGGAATGCACCAGTACATTCAGGAAAAACAGCGCGAACGCCAGCCTCACTCCACCCGCCGCCATCCACGCCTTCCAGGCGACGTAGTCCGCGGGCGCCGCAATCGCGAGCCATGCCACCAGCCACACTGTAAAACCGGCGAGATAGAGTGCACTCAGTCGTTGCAGAAGCCATTCGCCGAGACCGCGATGCGCGCTGCCACTGCCCCGAGGGCTCATTGCGTTCATAGGAATAGGCATCCTGCGGCGATCAACGCAACACCCGCCACGCCGGCCAGCACCAGCCAGGCGCCCAGCCAGCCGCCGCGGCGGCTGATACCAACATCGAGATCGAGCAGCAGGTGACGCACACCAGCCAGAAAATGATGCGCCAGCATGATCGTGATGCCAAGCAGGAGTACACGCGCCGGCAGGGAACTCAGGAGCGCAACGACCTGAGCGAAACTCTCGGGGCTGCGCAGCGATTGTTGCAGAAGCAGGAATACCAGCGGCAGTGCCAGAACCAGCACGACTCCCGTTACCCGGTGCAGGATGGAAACAATGCCGCCGATCGGCAGGCGAATGCGCAACAGGTCGAGATTTTTCGGACGCTTGTAATGTTTATCAGGCATACCGTTTCCCTGCGCTCCAATAACTACAGTCTACCTCTCATTCCCAGGACTTCCACAGCTAAACCGCCCGCGCCGCGTTTCACCATCCTCGCCGAGAATGTCCGGCAACTCAAACCCTTGATTGCCATAAGGACTAGGCTGAGGGTCACGGGCAGGAGCGGTATACTTGTCGCTCACCGTCAGGAGCCACCCCAGCCATGCAGTCAGCCACAACGACCATTGCACCGATAAGCGCCGAGTGGCGTGAGTTTCTCGCCCACGTAGGCGCCGTATTCGCAGACGACCGTGTCCTGCATTATGACAATCCGGATGCGGAGCAGCGCAGCGCGGCGAACGCCGACGTCCTTGCAGATCTCTCGCACCTCGCCGCGTTGCGCGCTGAAGGTGCCGATGTCCAAAATTTTCTGCAGGGCCAGCTTAGCAACGATATTCGCCTGGTCAGCGAAGCGCGCGCCCAGTTGAGCGCCTATTGCAACGCCAAGGGACGCATGTTTGCCATTTTCCTGATCTTTCAGCGTCCGGACGGCGCGTATTACCTGCAACTGCCCGCCGCCCTGGCGGAGCCGACACTCAAACGCTTACGCATGTTCATCCTGCGTGCCAAGGTGAAGCTCGACTTCGCGGATCCTGGCTTCGGGCGCATCGGCCTATCGGGACCAAACGCTGAAGCCCTGCTGAAGAATGCGCTGGGCACCGCCCCAGTCAATCTCTACGACAGCATTACGCGCGATGATGTCACGGTCGTCCGCCTGCCCGGCCCGCACACACGCTATCAGCTGCACGCGCCGCTGGCGCGCCTCATGTCGCTGTGGCAGGCGCTCTCTGCCAAGGCGACGCCGGTCGGCGCCGGGTCCTGGTCATGGCTCGACATCATGGCGGGCATTCCCACGATCCTGCCCGGCACAGTCGAAGAGTTCGTGCCGCAGATGACGAACCTGGAACTGGTCGGCGGTGTGAGCTTCACCAAGGGTTGCTATCCAGGGCAGGAGATCGTGGCGCGCATGCATTATCTCGGACGTCTCAAGCAGCGCATGTTTCGCGCGCATCTCGAGAGCGCATTACCACCGCAACCCGGAACGCCGGTGTTCGCCCCGGACCTGCCTGACCAAAGCACCGGTACCGTTCTGGATGCACAACCATCCCCGGAGGGTGGCTACGATCTGCTCGCGGTTGTTCACTTGAGTAGCA
>Ga0316630_10000265_pt1 | contig 15035 bp, 13 predicted proteins | sample OWC_May_M1_C1_D6_FD_207658 | JGI IMG/M metagenome (GOLD analysis project Ga0316630, IMG submission 207658) | Wetland soil microbial communities from Old Woman Creek delta, Ohio, United States - OWC_May_M1_C1_D6_A | ecosystem: Environmental > Terrestrial > Soil > Wetlands | place: USA: Ohio...
ATAAATATATTCCTTTGGTGATATTCCACCTGTCACTTTCAGTATATTGTTATTTGCCTCTGAAATCTTCTTATTTGTATCAGTAATTATATCCTGCTTTGTACCTGACCTTTTGGAATGTGCTCTAATAAGATCATTATTAAATCCATTAATATCATTCAGATTGACTTTAAGAATTTCCATGTTCTCCTTTACATTTACAGCATTTTCATAATCAACATTTTTCTGTATAGTAAAATATGTAATATTGTCACTTTTTATTAAACGTCCCTTATCTACTATCTCTTCCTGTTTATCAATAATATATTCTGCCCGGGATATCAGCTTATTGTTATCCTGTATCACTGATTTGCATTTTTTTACTTCAGCCCTGTTTAAAAAGCTCATCAGGAAATCTCGTGCAATAATAATCTTTGATTTCATGATTGTATATTTATCTTAAAAGTAAACAATATTTACCGGATAATAATCAAAATCATTTATGGAATGGTTACCTCTGTTACAATTGATTTGCGGTATTTCCTCCAAAGCTGCTGCCATTACCATCAGCGGGAAATATTTTTCCCACAAAGGAGGTGCCGGTTATTTATTTAAAAGAGCTGCCAGGCGGTACCTGCTGATTGTATTTAAATAATAATATTTTTCATTATATAATTAGCCTGCAATTGATCGTTTTTTTTTACCTTAGTTGACATATAAACTATTAGTAGAAATCATAAACTCCCACAGATAAATTGTCACTATTATGAAAAGGGTGACCATTTTATTCCTTTTTTTATTATTAGCGATATCCTGTGATAAACAAGACACAGAATTTCCTTCGGGCTTCTATGCACCGACAATTCACGGATATATTGTTACTGATGAATCTGGAAATGAAATTAAAGTGGTTGGGGTTGATGATACTAAGGTCAGTGATCAGGAACTTAATGACTTCCATGTTCATCTTCTGCTTTACCCTAATCCTTGTTCTGAGTTTATTTACATGGAGATGGGAACCAGCGGCCTTATGAAGAAAATCTGGATCGTCCCGGCAGAACCATCAAATAACTTAAGATCCTTTATGACCGCAAATTTTTTTGCAGTGTGTGGATACCCGGTTATTACTATGGAAACAAATGCGGATAACGTATGGTTTGATTTAAGTAAATTCGATTTTAACCTGTTCAGGGTTTATGTAAGCATTAATGGCATTCTTCTCTGGAATAATATTGTAAAACAATCAAATTAAATATGTTAACCATGAAACTAAAGAGCAAACTCCTTGTTGTTATACTCGTATTAATTCCGATCCTCGTCTCAGGGCAGGAAACAACAAAAGTTGTAAGCAAAGGATTAACGGTTTCAGTTCAAAGTGCACAAACTGACATACTTGTTCCATTTTTCCTTTCAGGGAAATTTATCCTGGCTCCTGTTTTTCAATTCGTTCAGGCTTCTGATGTAGGATTTGACATTTCATTTGGTCTGTTTGCAAAAAGATTCTTTATAGATAACAGGAATGTAAGACCATACTGTGGTCTTAAAGCCGGATTGGGGTATTTCAATCCGAGCAGTTCAGGAGCTTCCAGTCAGACAGATTTTGCTGTGGGAGGAGCTGTTGGTGTCGAATACTTTTTCAATCCTAATTTCAGTTTAGGAATCGAACCTCAGTTGAATTTCTATTTTTCAGACGATGAATCTGACAGGTTTGGAAATCCCGGAGGAACAGGAATTAACACTGCAACAGCCCTGACAATGAGCATATACTTCTAAAAAGATTGCTCAGACACGGACAATAAATAAAAGGTTACTTGTGCCCGATTAATGTCAGTAAGACGGGATTTTGCAATTTAAGATGTTGTAAATAATTAAAACGATCAGACTTATACTTATAGATGAAATAATTTTCTTTAAAGAGACGTTTTTGGCACTTAATTTGGTGGTTACAAAATTGATAACTTTTTTCTGAAGCTGCCCTGATGATTGTAAAAATCAACTTTTGGTCAATTGTTTTAATAACTTCTCTGATAGTTTCATCCTGTGAAAAAGGAAACAATCCGGAAGAGAGAATTTATTTTAATTCTTTTGAATCTCAATCAGATACTGCCGGATGGAGGGGATATGCATTCGACTTTGCAGATGATGCTCCCAAACGTGGAGGCAAAAAATCACTGTCTGTCTCCGGGGGTTGTATTATTCCTCATGCAGAATATACTGTGAGCCCTCAGAATACCGATTGTTATCTTATTTTAAGATTATGGGGAAAGAACCTGAGCAATGGCGGTCATGTTTATCTGCATGTAGACAAAGCAGGATACGGAGGTATTGGCTGTGAAGTAACTGAAAAAGACTGGACTCAGATTGAAAGTGAGGAAACTTTATTCTGTCCTGCAAATACAAGCCTGACTCTTGGTGCGATGGCCGGAGGTATTGCCGGCAGTTCGATTCTGATAGACAGGATTGAAATACGAAAATTAAGCGATAGTGATTGAAACAATTTCCCTCTTTTCAACTTTTCAACTTCTTCAACTTCTTCAACATTTTCAACATTTTCAACTTCTTCAACTCTTTTAAACCCTCCCCATGCCCCTCCCGGGAGGGGAACTAAGGAAACCCACCTCAACCTCCCGCTGTCGCGGGACAGGCTTTCGCTTTGTGGAACAAGTCCACCCAGGAGTGGATCTGAGAAAACCCGCCTGTCAGTTAAAATATATTTGCCATGTTTAACGTTTGATTTATAACTTTGATTAATAAATCTAAAACCCTGATCAGATGAGAACTAAGATTTATTTCATAATATTAATTTTGTTCCTGCCCACAGTTATTATGATAACTGGTTGTGAAAAAAATGTACCAACCATTTCAACAACTGCTGTTTCTCAGATTACTGACCATACTGCCGTTTCCGGTGGAGATATTACCGATAATGGAGGAGCATATGTATCAGCAAGGGGTTTGGTCTGGAATAATATCCAGGGACCTACCCTGGAAACCAACCAGGGAATTACAGCTGAAGGAGAAGGGTCCGGAGCCTTCAGCAGTAAAATGACCGGATTGACAATAAATACAGAATATTATGTCAGGGCATATGCTACTAATGAAGAAGGTACAGCATATGGAGAAGAACTGTCATTTTCAACATTCGGACCGCCCCTGGTAACAACAATTGAAGCTTCCTCGATTACAAATAATAAAGCCACTCTTAATGGGATGGTTAATGCAAATAATTCACCTGCGAATGTAATATTCGAATATGGAACAACATCAGGCTATGGCTCCATTATTGAATATGATCAGAATCCTGTGAGTGTATCAACTGATACAGATGTAAGTATAGAGATTTCCGGATTAATCTCCGGGCAGACTTATTATTTCAGGGCTGTGGCGACAAATTCTTATGGCAGGACCAACGGGGACGGTTTAACATTCAGGACAACAGTCAAAGATGCAGACGGAAACAGCTACAACACTGTTACTGTTGGCACGCAGATATGGATATCAGAAAACCTGAAAACTACAAAATACAACGATGGTACCTCCATTCCGTTAATAACCAATAATACAGACTGGTCCAACGCAACGGCTCCTGCTTACTGCTGGTACAATAACGACCAGGCCGCTTATGGCAATACCTATGGGGCATTGTATAATTTATATGTAGTTAATACTGCCAAATTATGCCCAACAGGCTGGCATGTTCCCACCGATACCGAGTGGACTACACTGACAACCAGTCTGGGGGGGTACAGTGTAGCCGGTGGCAAGCTGAAAGAATCCGGCTTTGCCCATTGGAGTAATCTTAATACTGACGCTACCAATGAAAGTGGTTTTACTGCTCTTCCGGGCGGTTACTGTTTATACAACGGATTCTTCTACGACCTCGGAAATTCCGGTCTGTGGTGGTCAGCAACCAGTAATATTGCACAGGAACTGACCTCCGGGTCGAGTGAGATAGTTACTGTTGTCGGGTATAATTTTAAGTATGGTTTATCTGTGCGTTGTGTCAGAGATTAGAGAATATCAACGTATTAAAAGCCGTATTTTGATACGTTGATGCTATGTTTCAGAAATTAATGGACAGGTAAATGTCAGACTTACCTTCGACATATCTGCAGCCGAAGGGCATATTCTGATAACATTATTTATATCTTAATTTTTATAATCCGCTCGCTAAAATAAAGTTGACTTTGGCTTATTAGTGAAGTAACTTTCGATATAAGATTAATATATGGTTATAACAGTTTATCCCTTTGCTAAAACCACATTATAATGAGAAACATGTCGAAACCATTATCCTGCTTTCTGCTGATAATTACTTTCTTATTCAGTTCGGGCGGACAAATTTTCGGGCAGGGAAAAGTAAACCTTTCAGCAGGATTAGGCATACCTGAATTGATAAATGTGGGTATACAATACAGAATTGAGCAGGCACAGATTGGGATTGGTTTTGGATATTTTCCACCATCTGGTTCCAGTTCAGATTCTTTATCGTTTCTTGCCTGGGGAACTATGATATCATTATCAGGAGACTTCTATTATCATTTTGGAAAATTGCCAGGATCATCAGACCTGCGTCCATGGTATGTCAGATTAGGATTCGCTTATACCAGGGAAGAAAGAAGGGATAAAGTCAATAGTGTATTCTTTTTATCTCCACGGATTGGACGAGACTTTAATATTTCGAAAAGAGCAGGGATCGGGATTGACCTGGGGATTAATATGGTACATTACCTGTCCGATCCATCTGTTCCTTATTTTTTATCTTTGTTTGGTTTGCCAGGTATAGGGATCAAAGTATTTTACAGGATTTAAAAACAGATCTGAACAAAAGTATACGAAGTGTAAATTTTCTTACTCTGCTGAATTATATTTCCGGCATTTATAACTGCGGCATCTCCTTCTTCAATCCTTTCAACCTTCGGCCTCCGAAGCTTTCTCTGGCAGCCGTAGCTAACCCTGAGCTTGTCGAAGGGAGCGAAGGCTGCAGCGAAGGAGGTTTTTCAACTTTTTCAACTTCTTCAACTTTCTCTGACCCACCCCTGGCCTCTGCTGTGCCCGGACTTCCCCTCCCGGGAGGGGATTTAAGAGAAGCCACCCCGGCACTTTCCGGTGGAGAAATACTTTTAGTTCCATTGTCATTGCGATCCCGCAAACCGGGAGAAGCAATCTTACATCTATTTACTTTTATCTTTTTCCTTTTGTCTTTTGTCTTACTTTTCCTATATTTGGTACTGTGTTTCCAAACGTGCTAATAAACTTATAATTATGTTAGTAAGAACATTTGCCAGTGCTGTAACGGGCATTGATGCAGTGACGGTCACAATAGAAGTTAATGTGTCGCAAGGCATCCGCTTTTTCCTGGTTGGATTGCCGGATGTTGCTGTTAAAGAGAGCCAGCAAAGAATTGAATCAGCCCTGCGTTCGCTTGGTTATCACTGGCCGGGGAAACAGGTGGTGATTAATATGGCACCGGCCGATATCCGCAAAGAGGGATCTTCATACGATCTGCCATTGGCCATGGGCATCCTGACAGCAGATGAGAAAGTAAATAAGGGTGAGGTAGAAAGTTATATAATTATGGGCGAGCTCTCTCTTGACGGAACTTTACAGCCGGTAAGGGGAGTTCTGCCCATAGCTCTCAGAGCCAGGGAGGAAGGATTTAAAGGGGTGTTAGTCCCTGTTAAGAATGCACGTGAGGCTGCTGTTGTTAACGGACTGGATGTTTACGGCATGGAAAAGCTTGGTGACGTGGTTGATTTCTTTAATGGTACGAGGAAGTTTATTCCGGTCAAAGTCGATCTCATGGAGATTTTTAATAATGAAGCCAATAAATATGATATAGATTTTTCGGATGTGCGTGGTCAGGAGAACGTTAAACGTGCACTTGAAGTTGCAGCAGCCGGCGGGCATAATATAATTATGATCGGTCCACCCGGAGCAGGTAAGACAATGTTAGCCAAACGGTTGCCAACTATCATACCACCGCTGACCCTCGAGGAAGCCCTTGAAACAACAAAAATACATTCGGTGGCCGGTAAGATCGATGATCATACTGCATTAATGACAAAAAGACCATTCAGATCTCCTCATCACACCATTTCAGATGTTGCGCTTGTCGGAGGAGGTACAATACCACAACCCGGAGAGATCTCACTTGGTCATAACGGAGTGCTGTTCCTGGACGAGCTGCCGGAATTCAAGAGAACAGTCCTTGAGGTAATGAGGCAACCTCTGGAAGACAGAGTAATTACAATTTCCAGAGCTAAATCCACTGTTGACTACCCGGCAAGTTTTATGCTGGTGGCAAGCATGAATCCATGCCCCTGCGGATTTCATAACCACCCCGAAAAAGAGTGTATGTGCTCACCGGGGATGGTCCAGAAATACCTTAACAGAATCTCCGGCCCTCTGCTCGACCGGATAGATATTCATATTGAAGTGGTGCCGGTCAAATATGAAAAGCTATCCGACTCCGGAAAAGTTGAAAATTCGTCAGTTGTACGCGAAAGGGTTATAAAGGCAAGAGCTGTTCAGGCAAAACGTTTTGAATCAATCAGCGGGGTATATTCAAATGCCCAGATGTCATCATCCATGCAACGGAAGTATTGTCAGCTTGACGATGCAGGAGGCAGGCTACTGAAAACAGCAATGGAAATCAGAGGTCTTTCAGCAAGAGCTTACGACAGAATACTGAAGGTAGCAAGGACAATTGCTGACCTTGCTGAATCAGAGAATATCACTGTTGAACATATTTCAGAGGCAATCAACTACCGTAACCTTGACAGGGAAGGCTGGGCCGGCTGAGCCTTTGATTAAATGCAGTTTAACCACAAAGAGCACAAAGAAAAATCACAAAGAGCACAAAGGCAATACATTCAATGACAGATCAGGCATGAATAAAGAAGATATATTTAAGAAGATTTTAGATTGTTCTTTTAAAATTCATAGCGCTTTAGGCCCTGGCTTACTTGAAAGTGCATATGAAGAGTGTCTGTATTACGAATTGGTAAATCTGGGCTTTAAGGTTGGGAAACAGAAACCAATGCCACTTGTATACGAGAAAGTAAAATTAGATGCTGGTTACAGAGTAGATTTAATGGTAGAGGATTTGATAGTTATTGAAATTAAATCAGTGGAATCTCTGAGTGATGTACATATGGCACAGATACTTACATATCTAAAACTGTCAGGATGCAAACTTGGATTACTAATAAACTTTAATGTCTATCATTTAAAAGATGGAATCAAACGGGTAGTAATGTAAACCTTTGTGTCCTTAGTGAGAACTTTGTGCTCTTTGTGGTTAATTAGACTTTGAAGGCGGTAGTTTTTATAAACCAGGTAAGATGATTTTATCAACAATGTCTTGTATTTCCTTGCGTTTCAGGGAAAGTTTCTGGATTAAAGGTCTATTCTTTATTGATTTAATGCTGAAGCGGAGCCTGTTCAGTCGTTCACGGAATATTTCCTGGTAATAAAGCACAAAGTATCCGGTCACTGGTACCAGCAATGCGAGAAAAAATCCTACCCATCCGAAAAATACTGCTCCAAGAATAAGGACCAGTGGAAAATAAATCAGATAGAGTACCGTACCTGTGGCCACATAAAATCCGGTGGTAAACCTCGAGTCTTTGATGAACTTCCCGGTTAAAGACCTTGGCACAATATACGGGATCAGGTTAGCGATATAACCTGCCAGAAAAACAGGGAAACCTGCAACAACTGTAAGATATCTTAACCAGCCCCAATCCAGCTTTCTTGCCACGTTCTCATCTTTAAGGCGGTTAGAAGCGAGCAAGCCGGTGTATTCTTTAACTTTACCCTTGAGTATTTCACTTTCTTCAGGTGATGTTTTTGACAGAAAGTTGATTTTTTCAGTCAGGTTCTTTTCCATCTTCCTCCTGTCGTCAGAATCAAATCTCCACCTGAAAAAAGGAAGGACCATATCGTTACGCGCCATTATCAGGAGCTGTTCTGCAAGCCAGTCATTTTTAGGATCTTCAACAATGATAACTTCCTCCAGAAGACCATCATAACACTTTTCGTTAAATGAAAGCAGGGCTTTTGCAGGATGAGCCTGGTAAAGATCTTTTAGTTCTCTTATACTGAAGGAATCATGGAAGTTTATCATTACCTCTTTCCGGAAGCCTGCCGGGTAGGTGTAATTAATTCCGACAGGAACAATATTAACATCCAGACCAAATTTTTCTTCAGTGCCAAAAGCGAGCCTTGCAGTTCCTTTCCTGAGTTTATGAAGGCGTTTCTCCTGGATGCAAACGCCTTCAGAAAACATGATAAAATTACCATTCTTCTGAAGTACATCATATATGGCTGTAAAGGCTTCAAGATTCTTGTGTACATTTTCCAGACCCTCCTCAATTCTGTAAACCGGCGACACATTAAGCTCATGAAGACAGAACCTGGCAACAGGATTCCTGAACATATCAGCTCTCATCGTAAAATGTATCGGCTGAGGCAGGTAAGATCCCACAAGTATCCCGTCCATGAAGGAATTCTGATGGTTGCCGACAAAAAGAAGCGGTTTTTCAAGAGGCACTTTTTTCAGGTTTGAATAAAAAATCCGTCTGAAATATGCCCTGAAAGTGAAAGGCGGGAGAATATATTTTAAAAATCTGGAAAACAACTGGCACCCCGTTTTTTACCCTGTACTTAATGCTGACAAGGTAAAAAAAATTACTGATAATGCATGGATTTTGAGTCTTATTATTACCTGATTTCTCCGGGAATGAATGCGGGAGCTGGCAACATTTCTGACTTGCAAACAGGAAAAGATTATAATTCAATGTGTTGTGCAAATACTGACCTTCGCTGTTTCTGTTTTTTTGTTGAATTGTTAATTTTTGTTAATTTTATGTGCTTTAGATTAAACCTGATCTTCTTTTTTACATGGATCTTACGCACCGGATTCGGGATAAGATGATGAAAGAACGCCTGATGTTTGTGTACAGAGGCGTGGTCACCCAGGATAATTCTTTACCTCTTCTCATGCTTCTCGAGAAAGAGATGGAGAATTCAGAATTTGGATTTGTCGGGCGAAAACGACTCTTCATGTTTGTCCTTGAAAGCCTTCAGAATGTCTCGAGACACAGTGACAATAACATCCACTCAAATATGTCGCTGGTTGTTTATTCCAAGCTAGACAAAGGTTATACAGTCACAACCGGGAATGTTATTTCTTCATCCAATATTGATGATCTTAAAAGAAGACTTGATGAGATCAATAATCTTGAAGCAGAAAAGATGAGAAGTGTTTACAGGCATATGCTGAACACTTCCGAGCTCAGCAGCAAGGGTGGTGCAGGGCTGGGTCTGATTGAAATGGCAAAGAAAACAGGCAACAAGCTTGATTACGACTTTATTCACCTGGATGATGATTCCTATTATTTTGTTCTTAGCAAAACAGTTGATTCAGAGGGCATTGGAGTTCATTCAGCAGATGATGACAAGCCATTTCGCGGTAAGGCTGTGGCACAGCTCGAAAGACTCATGGCTGAAAATAACGTGTATCTGATCTGGTCGGGACATATATCTCCTGATGTGGGAAAAGAGGTTCTTTCATTTACGGAAACGAAACTGACAGAAGATGAGATTGAATCGGGCATACGCCGGAGAGTTTTCAGCATACTGGTCGAGATAATCGAAAATGTTGCCAAATTCAGCCCGGGACGTGATCCGGAAGAAAAATTCGGAATGCCGATAGCAATGATCAGATATGAGGATAAGATCTATTCGGTTACAACAGGTAACCTGATTCTTAATACCAGGGTTAATGAGCTGAAAGAGAAGATAGATACAATTAACCAGTTTGACAAAGCCGGTCTCAAAGCATTTTACAGGAAATCACTGTCAGAGCAGACCCCCGGTACTGACAGTACCGGTAATATGGGACTAATCGAAATGGCAAGGAAATCAGGCAACAAGCTGATATACAAGTTTGAAAGAATTAACAAAAACTATTCCTACTATACTCTTACCGTAAGAGTTGAAGAGAGGATCAGCTAAGATAACATCTTAAGAGAAAGTATATTGCCATCCCATTCGGCATAGCTGGCATTTTTAATCCAGTCACCCAGAAAAATTATTTCCGCACCATCATTCAGTTTAATGGTTTTCACCAGGTGGCGGTGACCAAATATGAAATAATCAACCTTTTCACTTCTCTGGAAGGTTTTGGCATACCTTATCAGATCCTCCTTATCCTCACCCTGAAAATCCATTGATATGCCTTTTGCAAGCCTTGAGCTCAGAGACCATCCATGACCAATAGCTATACCAACAGAAGGATGAACAGCTGAGAATAATATCCGTGCAGGCTTATAGCGGAACAAGGACAGAAGCATCCTGTACCATGGATTTGACGATCCAAGTCCTTCACCATGCGCGAGATGAAATTTTTTGTCATTAAAGGTTGCAGAAAACGGGCCTGTATGCATAATTACTCCGCATTCAGCTGACAGATAATCCTTAACCCACATATCATGGTTCCCGGTAAAAAAATGGACAGGAATGCCGGAATCGGTTATTGAAGATATCGTACCCAGAAACCTGGTAAATCCTCGCGGAACAACTTGCTTATATTCCCACCAGAAATCGAATATATCCCCTATAAGATATATCTCTTTTGCGGCAGGAGTTATAGTATTAAGCCAGGCAACTACCTTTTTTTCCCTATCTAAAGGATTTAAACCGGTCTTAAGACCCAGGTGAAAATCTGAAGCAAAATATATTTTACCTGATAGTGCCAAAATATTGAAATTAGTTAGTGAATAACTGCTCCAATTTTAATTGCAGGGTTTTGCCATGAAGGTTGGATGCAACTATTTTACCCTCTTTATCAAAAAGATAATTGGCCGGCAGGACTTTTACATTAAAAAGTCTTGCATTTTCAGGATCAGCCGGATTGTCTTCCCGTGTGCTTATCCAGGGCAGTTCATCAAACTTTACTGCGGTTTTCCATTTAGATTCGTCTTCATCCAGACTGATCTGGTAAATTTCAAATCCCTTTCTGTTGTAAATTCTGTAAAATTCTTTCAACTGGAAATTTTCCGAAATGCAATCTCTTGATTCTGATGACCAGAATGCAAGCAAAACATATTTTCCCTTCAGTGATGACAGAGTAATTCTTTTCCCATTAATGTCTTTTAAATCAGGATCCAGTTTTGTTTCAGGCAGATTGCTTGTAATTTGTTCAAGTTGTCTTATATTAAACTGATTCATTTCTTTTTCAAAATCACTTAGCAGGGCTTTTGTATGCCTTGAATCGGGGTAATGATGTTTCAGGGAATCAGACACTATCTTCAGATACTGAATATCGCGGGACTCATAAAGCACATACATCTGGTCGTTTATTTTCTGGTAAAGAGCCTTAATTGAAGCCAGCGAACTTATATTATTAATAATGAATACGATATTGAATTTTCGCTGCTCTTTAAGAAGATTCAGGTACTCCTGTTCCAGAACAGATTTTTTTGTTTCAGGATCTGGTTCGGTACCGGCTTTTACATAAGCAGTACTTATAGAATCAAGCTTATTCTTTGTTTTAATAAGCTGAAGGTCAAGGACCTGAATCAGTTCAGAACCTTTTGAACCTGAAATTGTATAATTATCTGAAAGGTTCTGCCCATGAAAATCAAGCTGAATTTTTTCTCCGGGTTCAGCCAGAAGAGTTACAAAATCTTTATCAGAATAACCAACCTGGTAGAAATCAGGCTCTGTGGTTTTTACTCTGAATCTGAAGCTGCCTTTCCTGTCGATTTTGGAAGAATCGATCAGAACAGTCGAAATGACATCAATCCTTTGGAGATAAATGTTTTTCCGGATGGAATCTGTTACAGTACCATTTACGATAAAAAGATGGTTTTTCCTGCAGGCCGAGCTGATCAAAACAAGAACCAGAAGTATAAGATATTTTTTCATCAATTATGAAGGTATTATCCTTTTAGAATTTGATTTGTTTATTTATTAAACAGTTCAGCAAGTTTCTTCTGTAACATTTCTCCCCTGAGGTTTGATCCAATTATCCTGCCTTCCCTGTCCAGGAGAAAATTATATGGAATTTGTTCAATGTTGTAAATCGGAACTATAGAAGAATTCCAGTATTTTATGTCGCTGACATGTATCCATCTTTCCAGATGGTCATTCTGGATGCCCTTTAACCAGGCTTCCCTTGTTTTATCGAGCGATACCTGGAAGATCTGGAATCCATTGTCATGATAAAGGTCATAGGCTTTAACAAGGTTTGGATTCTCATCTCTGCAGGGTTTGCACCACGATGCCCAGAAATCAAGTAAAACAATAGAACCTCTCGTGGATGACAGTGTCACAGTATCTCCCTGCGGATTGGGAAGTGATATCTCAGGAGCTTCCATTCCTACCTGTGAGATAGGAGAAGTTAAATCCTGAGCCCTGACATCCGAAATCAAGGTCTGTACCTGCTCGTGCAGTGATATAACTGGTTCGTAATCCGGATAAAGAAGTGACATAGATGAGTCTACTTTTACAAAATACTTAATATCCTTTTCAGAATGAAGTATATATTCTCCCGGAGCAACCTGCTGATAAAGAGCAACAAGACTAACAAGTGAGGTCAGGTTATCATCAATATATTTCTTTGTGTATGAATTTATTTCATTCAGATATGTTTGTGCCAGGCTGTCAAGTCTGTCCATAACTGAGGGCAGTTCAGGGCTGCCAAGATACCGGATATAAATCTCACGCAAACCTTTTATCTGGTCAATTGTTTTTTTCAGGGTTTTATTGTATTCGACCATCAGGTCAGTTCCTTCAGATCCTGAAACCGAAACAGGATAGTTCAAAGAATCATGATGAGCATTAAGATAGATTTGTTGTCCGGGTTCAAGAAGCATGGTAAGAAAATTAGTTTCATTTATCTTCAGGAGATAAAATGAAGGGAATTCGACTTTTCTTGTAAAATAAAAAGTCCCATCCTCTGAAACTATGGCAGAATCCACTGTAATAAGTTCGGTTGATTTAAGTTCATCAAGATATATGTATTCTTCATTTTGGGGATTTTCGAGTTTGCCGGTTAGTTCAATTATGTTATTTTTGCATCCTGCAACAATCATTGTAGCAAGAATAAAAATAATAAGCTTATTATTCATTGAGCAAAACGTTAGGAATGATTATTATGAATTATTGAGTTGCAAAGTTATTCTTTTTTTTTTCCGGCGCTACTTTTACAGTATTTAATAGTTAAAATATGTGCCGGAATTCAGGTTTGCAATGTTGAATAATAAGTATTAACTTAAAGAACTTTTTTATGTCAGACAAAATTGTAATTATATGAGTTACATTAAGTTCGAAAAGGGTCAAATTGTAAATCTTGAGTATTCGCTTGTAAGGGAAATCATAAGGACAAACAGGGCCGGATCTTATGCATCGACGACTCTTGTAGAGTGCAATACACGCAAATACCATGGATTACTGATTTGCCCCGTGGATGAACTTGGCGGAGGAAGATATGTGCTTCTTTCTTCCCTCGATGTTACTGTAATAAATAATAATCAGAGTTTTAATATAGGTATAAGGAAATATAAGGGTGATTATTTCAGCCCGAAGGGGCATAAATATATCGAAGACTTTGAAACCGAAGTGATCCCGATGAGGATTTACAGGGTAGGAGGAGTTTTACTTAAAATGGAAAGGCTTCTTGTTCATTATGAGGAACAATTACTTGTAAGGTATACTGTTATGGAAGCCCAGGAACAGATGAAGCTGCAGATACGCCCGTTCCTTGCATTCAGAAGTATTCACCAGCTAACGCATGCAAATCTTGCCGCTAATACAAAAATTGAATTAGTCAGGAATGGTATAAAATCCAGGATGTATGAAGGTTTTCCTTCATTGCATATGCAATTTTCGAAAAAAGTTGAATTTGTGCATGTTCCTGACTGGTATCGTGGAGTGGAGTACCGTGAGGAACAAAAAAGAGGCTATGATTATTCTGAAGATCTGTTCACTCCCGGATTTTTTGAACTGGAAGCAAAGAAGGGAGATGTTATTGTCTTTTCTGCCTCTACCCGTGAAGAGAATCCTGCAGGATTTAAAGGTAAATTTACGAAGACTGTTGAAGGTAAAATACCAAGGGACAGTTTCATCAACTGCCTGAAAAATGCAGCCCAGCAATTTGTTGAAAAAAGAGGTGGAGGAACCCTCATTATTGCTGGCTATCCATGGTTCGGGGCATGGGGAAGAGATACATTCATTGCACTTCCGGGACTGGCATCAGCCAGACACAAACTGGCTCTTTACAGGGAGGTGCTGGATACCCAGATAAACCGTATGAAAGACGGATTATTCCCGAATATGGGTTCAGGCGGAAGTCTGGCATTTAATTCAGTTGATGCCCCGATGTGGTTTTTCTGGGCTCTTCAGCAGTATCTTGAAAATGGAGGATCCGATTGCTGGGAAAGATATGGCATTGCTGCCAAATCCATCCTGGCTGCCTATAAAAACGGTACCTCATTTAATATCCATATGGAAAAGAATGGACTTGTCTTTGCAGATGCTCCGGGGAAATCGCTCACATGGATGGATGCTGTGGTACATGGTGGTCCTGTTACCCAGAGGAGAGGTTATGCTGTTGAGATCAATGCTCTATGGTATAATGCCATCTGTTTTTCCCTTGAAATGGCAGGGATTGAAAAAGACAGGAAGTTTGTAAAGGAATTTGAAAATCTCCCGGATCTGATAAAAAAATCGTTCATAGAGCTATTCTGGAATGAAAAACTTGGCTATCTGGCTGATTATGTTAATGATGAAGAAGGAAAAAACTATTTTGTAAGACCAAATATGGTCATTGCTGTTTCTTTGCCATTCTCCATGCTTGATAAAGAACAGATGAGGAGAGTATTAGAAATAGCTGATAAAGAGCTTGTTACACCGAGAGGTTTAAGAACACTCTCGCCCGGAAATAAATTTTATCAGGGCACCTATTGTGGCAACCAGGAGGAAAGAGATAAAGCTTATCACCAGGGAACCGTCTGGCCATGGTTGTATGGTCCATTCTGTGAAGG
>Ga0316630_10000270_pt1 | contig 14930 bp, 13 predicted proteins | sample OWC_May_M1_C1_D6_FD_207658 | JGI IMG/M metagenome (GOLD analysis project Ga0316630, IMG submission 207658) | Wetland soil microbial communities from Old Woman Creek delta, Ohio, United States - OWC_May_M1_C1_D6_A | ecosystem: Environmental > Terrestrial > Soil > Wetlands | place: USA: Ohio...
GTTGCCGCCGTGCTTGGTGAACGCGTGCCGCACCTCGCCGACCGTGCGGGTGCGGTTGTCGGTCTGGCACTCGACGACCACTGCCACCCCGCCCGGGCCGTAGCCCTCGTAGTGCACTTCCTCGTACTGGGCACCCTCGAGCTCGCCGGTGCCGCGCTTGATCGCGCGCTCAATGGTGTCGCGGGTCATGTTGGCGTCGAGCGCCTTGTCGATCGCGGTGCGCAGGCGCGGATTGAGCTTCGGGTCGCCACCCCCGCCCATGCGCGCGGCGATGGTGATCTCGCGGATCAGGCGGGTGAAGATTTTTCCCCTCCTGGCATCCTGCACCCCTTTGCGGTGCTTGATGTTGGCCCACTTGCTGTGGCCGGCCATGCGGACCTCGCGCGGAAATTCAGCCTGTGCGACAGGCGATTGCGCGCCAGTCTAGCATCGGGCCGGGCACCGCCCAAACGCTCAGGCGCTGAACGTACCGGTGCGCAGAAACGCGCCCGCCTGGCGGGCCACGGTCGGGGACAGCAACAGGCCGAAGTGCGACACCCGCAGCGCCAGCCGCGCGCCGGCCTCAGCCAGCACGGTCTCATCGAGCGCCACCGTGCCGTCATGCGGCGCCGGCAGGCGCGCCACCAGCCGCCCGAGGCCGGTCGGCAGGGTGCCGGCGATGACGCCGGTCTCGCGCGGCGGCCAGGCCCACGCCTGCGGCTGGCCGGCATTGAGCTCGGCCAGTGAACGGCCAAGCAACCGGGTGGTGAGCGGTGAGCGTGCCAATGCCTCGGCAGCGCGCGATCGCCGCTGCGGGGAACCGAGCAGCACGATCCGGCCCGGGCGCTGATCGGGATGGAAATGGAACAGCGCCCGGATCACCAGCCCGCCGAGACTGTAGCCGACCAGGTGCACGGTTTCGCCCGGCAGCTGTGCCAGGAAGCGCTGCAGCAGCCCGGCGTTGGCGCGCAGGTCGTTGCGCACGGTCGGATAGGAAAACACGTGGACAACGAAACCGGCACGCCGCAGCCGCCGGGCCAGCACTGCCATGGCGGCATTGCCGAGCCACAGGCCGTTGACCAGAACCACGCTCGCGGCCGGCATGGCGGCCGCAGGTCAGGCCGGTGCCGGCACGCGCTGACGCATCAGGTGCAGCAGCGCGTCGCGGTTGGTCCAGGAGAACACCCGTTCGACGGCATCTTCGAACGGCAGCCAGACGTATTCGAGGTGCTCATCCGGCGCGACGGTCACCGGGCACTCCGCCGGCAGCTCCAGCGAAAAGAAGTGCTCGGTGTTCTCCGTGACCCCGGGGGCATACTTGTAGCGGAACTGCGGAAACAGCACGTAGCGCTGCTGGATCTTCCAGTCGGTGAGCTGCGCCGGGCCGGCGACAATGCCGGTCTCCTCACGCAGCTCGCGCGCCGCGGTCTCGGCCGGCTGCTCGTCACCCCACTCCATGCTGCCGGTGATCGACTGCCAGAACTCGGGAATATCGGCGCGCCGCAGCAGCAGCACCTTGCCGGTGCGGGTGTAGACCACCACCAGCACCGACTCGGGGCGCTTGAATTTGCGTTCGGTGTTATCGGACATGCAACACTCAACCTGAAGGCGCAAAAGTGCCGAGTAGGCGTTCTCTGGAAATCACGCAGAGAGCGCAGAGGCGCAGAGGACGCAGAGATCGGCAGTCAGAAATCGATATGCTTTGCGTCCTCTGCGCCTCCGCGTCCTCTGCGATCCTGCCGGAGCATCTCTGACGGACTGGCCCTGCGCCCACCCCGACCTAACAGACTGTTGCCATTACTTGGCCTCGCCGGCCACCGGCTCGACCGGCTTGCGCAGCCGGATGTGCAGGTCGCGCAGCTGGGCCTCGTCGACCACGCTCGGGGCGTCGGTCATGAGGCACGACGCCTTCTGGGTCTTGGGGAAGGCGATCACGTCGCGGATCGATTCCGCGCCGGCCATGAGGGCGCTGATGCGGTCGATGCCGAAGGCGATGCCGCCGTGCGGCGGGGCGCCGAACTTGAGCGCGTCCAGCAGGAAGCCGAACTTCTGGCGCTGCGCCTCGTCGTCGATGCCGAGGATCGAGAATACCTTCTGCTGCAGGTCCTCGCGGTGAATTCGGATCGACCCGCCACCGATCTCCGAGCCGTTCAACACCATGTCGTAGGCGCGCGACAGGGCATTGGCCGGGTCAAGGTCGACGGTCGCGGCATCACTGAGCTTGGGCGCGGTGAACGGGTGATGCAGCGCCACCCAGCGCTTCGCCTCGGCGTCGTATTCGAACATCGGGAAGTCGACCACCCACAGCGGCTTCCACTCGCCGGTGAGCAGCTGGCGGTCATGGCCAAGCTTGAGGCGCAGCGCCCCGAGCGCGTCGTTGACGACCTTGGCGGTGTCGGCGCCGAAGAAGATCAGGTCGCCGGTCGCCGCCCCGGTACGGCGCATGATCTCGGCGATCGCCTCGTCCGGCAGGAACTTGAGGATCGGCGACTGCAGGCCGTCGCGGCCCTTGGCAGCGTCGTTGACCTTGATGTAGGCCAGGCCCTTGGCACCGTACTGGGCGACGAACGCGGTGTAGTCGTCGATGTCCTTGCGCGACAGCTCGCCGCCCTTGGGCAGGCGCAGCGCGGCCACCCGCCCGGTCGGCGAATTGGCCGGGCCGGAGAACACCTTGAACTCGACGTTCTTCAGCAGGTCGCTGACCTCGACCAGCTCGAGCGGGATGCGCAGGTCCGGGCGGTCGATGCCGAAACGGCGCACCGCCTCGTGCCAGGTCATGCGCGGGAACGGGTTGGGCAGCTCGACGTTCAGCACCGTCTTGAAGGCAGTGCGGATCATGTCCTCCATGATGCCCATCACCCCCTCCTCGTCGAGGAACGAGGTCTCGATGTCGAGCTGGGTGAATTCCGGCTGGCGGTCGGCGCGCAGGTCCTCGTCGCGGAAGCAGCGCGTCACCTGGTAGTAGCGCTCGAAGCCCGCGACCATCAGCAGCTGCTTGAACAGCTGCGGTGACTGCGGCAGCGCGAAGAAGTGGCCGGGGTGGGTGCGCGACGGCACCAGGTAGTCGCGCGCGCCCTCGGGCGTGGACTTGGTCAGCACCGGGGTCTCGATCTCGACGAACTCGCGATCCTCGAGGTAGCGGCGCACCGTCTGCACCAGCTTGTGGCGCAGCAGGATGTTGCGGCGCATGTGGTCGCGGCGCAGGTCGAGGTAGCGGTACTTGAGGCGCACGGTCTCGCCGAGCTCGGCCTCGTCGAGCTGGAACGGCAGCGGCTCGGACTTGTTGAGGATCTCGACCGTGCCGGCCGCGACCTCGATCTGGCCGGTCGGCAGGTGCGGGTTCTCGGTGCCGGCCGGGCGCTTGCGCACCGTGCCGGTCACGCGCAGCACGAACTCGCTGCGCACGCTCTCGGCGACGCCGAAGGCGGCGGCATTGTCCGGGTCGAACACCACCTGGGCGAGGCCGTGGCGGTCACGCAGGTCGACGAAGATCACCCCGCCGTGGTCGCGGCGGCGATGCGCCCAGCCGCACAGCGTGACGCTCTGGCCGACGTGCGAAAGATTGAGGTCCCCACAGTAATGACTGCGCATGACAGAAAATATCCGTTGTTATAGGGGTGAAACCCGCCTGCGCTCAGGCGTTGGGCGCGCCCGGGCGGGTATTATCGGCCGGCACCACCGCGCCGGCCGAGAGGATCAGCCGGATGCCGGTGTCGACCGACATCTCCAGCTCGATCATCTCCTCGCGCGGCACCATGATGAAGAAGCCGGAGGTCGGGTTGGGGGTGGTCGGCACGAACACGTTCACCAGGTCCCGGCCGGTCCGGGCGGACGCCTCGACCAGGCCGTCGCCGGTGAGGAACGCCAGCGCCCAGGCGCCGGCATGCGGGTAGCGCACCATCACCACCTTGCGGAACGACTTGCCGGTGCCGCTGAACAGCGTCTCGGCCAGTTGCTTGGACGCCGAGTAGATGGCGCGTACGAACGGGATCCGCCCGAGCAGACTTTCCCACAGCTTGACCATGCCGCGACCGAACAGGTTGGTGACCACCATGCCGGTCGCCAGCAGCACCGCGCCCGACAGCAGGATGCCCAGCCCCGGGATGCGGAAGCCGATCAGGCCCTCCGGCTGGATCGCGGCCGGCAACAGCAGCAGGCTGTTGTCCACCAGGTCGATCAGGAACTTGAGCACCAGCACCGTCACCAGGATCGGCAGCCACACCAGCAGGCCGGCAACCAGGTAGCGGCGCAGATGGACCATGGACACGTCGGGGGCTCGTACGGACCGAGGGGAATCGGGGATCGGCGTGCGCGTCAGATCGCGCAGCTGCCGCAGCCGCCACTGCCGCAGCCGCCCGCGGCCGGACCGGAATCGGAGTCCGCGCTGCCGGACGACTTCTTGCCGCCCTTGAAATCAGTCGCGTACCAGCCCCCGCCCTTGAGCTGGAAACCGGCCGCGTTCAGCTGCTTGCGAATCTCGGCCTTGCCGCACGCCGGGCAGGTGTCCGGGGCCGGATCGCTCATCTTCTGCATCAGTTCAAAACCATGGCCGCAGGCCTGGCACTGGTAACCGTAAATCGGCATGAACAACCTCCACAGTCAAAATGGCCGCCCGGCAAGATGGGGGCGGCCGACCGGAAACAAAGCGGAATTATAGCCTGAAGGCCTGCCTGACCCGAAATTGCCGCAGGAAAACGGTCCGACCCCCGCATACCCGTCCCGCCGCATCCGCCCAAGATGACCCGCACGGCCCGCCGCCGGCCGATGCCACCGCTTCCGGACGCGCCATGCACCGGATACATACACGATGCGTCGCCCATCGAGGCCAAAGACATCGACGTTTCATCACATTAACCAACACTGTTGAGGCGCAGGGCGAGGAAACGCAACGTGCGGCACCCGCAACACGGAAAAATATTTTTGCGCAACACGCGCAGGACTTCTATTTTTCCCGGGAATTATGCTAAGTTTACGCCCGTCCGGGTAACCCCCTGCGTCGCAACACACTACTACTAAGCCACCACAACCAGCCGTCCATCTCTTTGGGAGCGATACATGGCCACCAAGAAGTCATCCAAAAAACCCAGCACGAAGTCGGAGATCCTGAGCCACCTGTCGGACAAGACCGGTCTCAAGCGCAAGGAAGTCGCTGCGGTGTTCGATGAACTCACGACTGTGATCAAGAAGGACCTCAAGGCCGCCGGCATCTTCAACGTCATGGGCCTGATGAAGATCAAGGTCGTTCACAAGCCGGCGCAGCCGGCGCGCAAGGGCATCAACCCGTTCACCAAGGAAGAACAGATGTTCAAGGCCAAGCCGGCCCGCAACGTCATCAAGGTGCAGGCGCTCAAGACACTCAAGGACATGGTGTAAGCGCTCGACCGCACACCCTCAAGGCCGCCTCCGGGCGGCCTTGCTTTTTTCGGCCTCCGGTTCGCCGACCGGCCGGCCACTACCGGTCAGCGACTGCTCGCTTCCTGCATGCGACCGCGATCTCGTTTGCGCCCTGCGACGAAGGCGGTAAGCTAGGAAAACTACTATTTCTCACCGCAGAGGCGCAGAGAAAGGCGACAAGAGATCAATACAGCTGTTCTCTGCGCCTCCGCGCCTCTGCGGTGAAGATTCTTATCAATTAGCGATTCCCGGCAACCTTCCAGCCCCGGTCCGCACCGCCATGAAATTCTGCAGTCAATGTGGCGCCCTCGTCGCCCGGCGCACCCCGCCCGGCGACACGCACGAACGCTTCGTCTGCGAGCGCTGCCAGACCATTCACTACCAGAACCCGAAGATGGTGATCGGCTGCATCCCGGAGTGGGAGGATCGGATCCTGCTGTGCCGGCGGGCGATCGAGCCGCGCTCCGGCCTGTGGACCCTGCCGGCCGGGTTCATGGAGCTCAGCGAGACCACCGCCCAGGCCGCCGCCCGCGAGGCGCTGGAAGAGGCCAACGCCGCCATCGAGATCGGCGAGCTCTACAGCCTCTACAGCCTGCCGCACATCGACCAGGTGTACATGTTCTACCGCGGCCGGCTGCTCAACCTGGATTTCTCACCGGGCGACGAGAGCCTCGAGGTGCAGCTGTTCCGCGAGCACGAGATTCCGTGGGCTGAACTGGCATTCGCAGTGGTGGCCGAGACCCTGCAGCATTACTTCGCCGACCGCCGCGCCGGCGGTTTCCGGCTGCATCACGGCGACATCACCACCTGGGCGCGCTGAAGACCGCGCGCTGCGCCAGTGCCGGGCCGGCACCGCGCGCGGCCGCTACCCGTGCCAGCTCCGGGGCCGGGCTCACGAAGGGCTCCGCGTGCACGGCCAGTCCGACGGCGCGCGCCTCGCTGATCAGCATGCCGAGATAGGCCTCCAGGTCGCGCGCGGTGGTCGGGTTGGTGTCATGCAGGGTCAACACCAGGGGAATGTAATCGCCCAGCACCGGCAGCTCGCCGCGCTCGATACGGCGCGCGGCGCGCGCCAGGTCGGCGCGAATGCGGCGACGGACGTTCGGATTCGCGGTGTAGCCGCGAACCTTGCCGTCGCGGATGCTGATGTCGTCGAGCAGCATGGTCAGCCCGTGCGCCCGATAGCGCGCGACCGTGGCATCGTTGTGCGCCCAGTACGGCGGACGCAGGAAGCGCGGCGCGGCGCCGGTGATGGCGCGGATGTCGGCAATACCGTCGTCGAGCGTGCGATCGAGCTCGGCGATCGGCATCTGGGTGTGATTGATGTGACCGCGCGGCGAGGCGGTGTGCAGGCCGACCACATGCCCCTCGTCGTGGATGCGCGCAAGCAGCGCCTGGCCGACCACGGTGCCGCCACCGACCGGATGCCGGGTCTGGACGAAAAAGATCGCCTTGATGCCGGGCTGATAGCGGTTGTGCGCCAGCACGTCGAGAATCCGCGCCGTGCTGTTGTTGCGGGCGGCGGCGCTCGGGCCGTCGTCGAAACTGACCAGGAACCGCACCGGGATCGACCCCGCGACATCGCCCGGCGGCACCTGCGGCACCAGGGCGCGACAGCCGGCCAGGCCGAGCGCCACGAGCAGTCCGGGGATGATCCAGCGTAGTCCACGCATCGTCGATTCTCAGACGGCGTGCGCCGGCTCGTGACCGAGCAGCACATTGATACCGTCGCGCAACACCGCCACCTCGAAACCGCGCTCGGCCAGCAGGAATGCGGCGGCGGCGCTGCGCCGGCCGGTGTCACACACCACAACGTGGCGGCGCGCGCGATCGAGCTCGCCGAGGCGCTGGCGCAGCTGCACCAGCGGAATATTGATGCTGCCACGGAGACCGCCGCGCCGGAATTCGCTCTCCAGCCGCACATCCAGCAGCAGCGCACCGGCCTGGATACGGGCCGCGGCCTCGGCGGCGCTCACGCGCTCCAGTGCCGGCTCCTGGAGCAGCCGGTCGAAGTCGGCCTTGGCAAGTCGCAGCAGCACGCCGTCGCTGAGGGCTGCGATCGTGGCGTTGCGCGGCGCCCCGGACAGCAGCGCCTCCTCGCCGAAACCGTCGCCGGCGGCGAGATCGGCCAGCGCCACCATCGGCTGCGCGTCACCGGGCTTGCGTACCACCCGGCAGCGGCCGTTCTTGATGACATAGTAATAGTCGCCCGGGTCGCCCTGGCGGATGATGATCTGACCGGTCCTGACCGGCAGTTCCTCGAAGCGCGCGAACAGCTGCTGGATGCTGGCGGCCGGCAGCCCCAACAGCGCGTGGCTCTCCAGCAGCCGGCGCATCCAGGCAATGTCACTGGCGTCGCCGTCGAACTCCATGACCTCGATGCCGGCCACCTGGTCCCAGGTGAGCAGGGTATCGAGCAGCTGGGCATCGACGTGCAGGATACGCGCCGGGGTCCGCACGGTGGCGGTGAACTGGCGCGGCTTGAGGTTGGCCAGCGGGTAATGGGCCTCCTCGGTTCCGCCGCTCACCACCCGGCTGGCGCCGGTCTTCTTTGACACCAGCTGCACCTCGCCGTCGAGCACGTAGAAGCTGTCGTGGTCGGAGGAGCCCTCCTGGAACAGCACCTGTCCGGTCAGCCGCGGCTCGACCACGGCCGTGCCTGCGAGGCGGCCGAGATGTTCGTCGCTCAGCGCATTCATCGGCACGAAGCCGGCCAGCAGCTTGGGATCGGTTGAAACGGTCGGCATGACGGGGATCTAATTGTGCACAAACTATACCAGCGCGGGGAGAGGCGACAACGGGAACGGCGGTGGCTGGCGGTTGGGCATTCGGGTTTTCTGCGGAATTAGAGACTTCTGCGGCAGTGTCGCCGACCGGGCGCCGTCCCACCCTAGGTTCGCCCCCCCAGTTTCCCCTTTCCCCTTTCCCCTTTCCCCTTTCCCCTTTCCCCTTTCCCCTTTCCCCTTTCCCCTTTCCCCTGCCTCACTGGTGCAGCGGCCGGCCAAGAGCGGCCAGCGCCGCTTCGCGCAGGGCTTCGGACAGGGTCGGATGGGCGTGACTGATGCGGGCCAGGTCCTCGGCGGCGGCCGCGAACTCCATGGCCACCACCGCCTCGCTGACCAGCTCCGACACCCGCGGTCCGATCATGTGCACCCCGAGGATGCGGTCGCTGCGCTCGTCGGCCAGCACCTTGACGAAGCCCTGGGCCTCGCCGAGCGCCTGCGCCCGGCCGCTGGCCAGGAAGCCGAACACGCCCTTGCGATAGGCGACCCCGCCCTCCTTAAGGGCCTGTTCGGTGGCGCCGACCCAGGCGATCTCGGGAGCGGTGTAGATCACCGACGGGATTGCGTCGTAGTTAATCTGCGGCCGCTCGCCGGCGATGCGTTCGGCCACCGCCAGGCCCTCGTCCGAAGCCTTGTGCGCCAGCATCGGGCCACGCACGCAGTCGCCGATCGCATACACATTCGGCAGGCTGGTGCGGCACTCGTCGTCGACTTCGATGAAGCCGCGCGCATCGCGTTTGAGGCCGACCACCATCGCATTGAGGTCGGCGGTATTGGGGACACGCCCGGCCGCGACCAGCAGCTTGTCGCACTCGAGCTGCTGCGCGCCGTCGGTGTCGTCGAATTCGACCACCACCCCGCTGGCCGATTTGTGCAGGCTCTTGGTTTTCACGCCGAGCCTGATTGCCAATCCCTGCTCGCGGGTGTAAAGCTTCAGCGCTTCGGCCGCCACCTGGCTGTCGACCGCCGGCAGGAACGCCTCGCGCGTTTCGAGCAGCGTGACCTCGGCGCCGAGCCGGCGCCACACGCTGCCAAGCTCGAGCGCGATCACCCCGGCGCCGATGATCCCGAGCCGTTTCGGCACCTCGCGAAAACCGAGCGCGCCGCTGCTGTCGACCACCCGCTCGCCGTCGACCGGGAACATCGGCAGTTCCGCCGGCACCGAGCCGCTGGCGATGATCACGTAGCGCGCCTCGATCTCCTCGCGCGCCTCGCCGTTGACGATCTCCACATGACAGTGTCCACCGGTGGCGAGCAGCCGGCCGCGGCCCGGCTTCCACTGGACCTTGTTCTTCTTGAACAGGAATGCAATCCCGGCAGTCGAGCGGGCGACAATCTTGTCCTTGCGCGCCAGCATCTGCCCGATATCGATGCGCGCCCCGTCGACCGCGATGCCGTGCGCCGCCAAACCGTGCGCCAGCCGCGCATAGTGCTCGGACGATTCGAGCAGCGCCTTGGACGGGATGCAGCCGACGTTGAGACAGGTGCCGCCGAGCGCCGGCTCGCCCTTCGGATTGGTGCCGGCGTCAATACAGACCGTCTTGAGACCGAGCTGCGCACAGCGGATCGCCGCCACGTAGCCGCCGGGGCCAGCGCCAATCACCGCGACGTCAAATGTATGTGGCATGATCAGGCAGATCTCTAGACATCGTGTAAGTAACGCAGAGGACGCAGAGGCGCAAAGGACGCAGAGTATTTGGATTGATTGATCCAGTGATCTCTGCGCCTCTGCGTCCTCTGCGCTGCCAACCCGGCGGCTTGAGCCCCGGCACGCCGAATTGCGACGCCGAAATCAGACATCCAGCAGCAACCGCGCCGGGTCTTCCAGTTCTTCCTTGATCGCCACCAGCCCCAGCACCGCGTCGCGGCCGTCGATCAGGCGGTGGTCGTAGGACATCGCCAGGTACATCATCGGCCGGATCACCACCTGGCCGTTCTCCGCGATCGGGCGCTCGTAGATCTTGTGCATGCCGAGGATCGCGCTCTGCGGCGGGTTGATGATCGGCGTCGACAGCATCGAGCCGAACACCCCGCCATTGGTGATGGTGAAGGTGCCGCCGGTGAGCTCCTCGAGCGTGAGTTTGGCGTCGCGCGCGCGGGTGGCGAGGTCGGCCACGCCCTTTTCGATTTCGGGGATCGACAGCTGGTCGGCGTCGCGCAGGATCGGCACCACCAGCCCGCGCGGGCTCGACACCGCGATGCCGATGTCGAAGTAGCCGTGGTAGACGATGTCGCCACCGTCGATCGAGGCATTCAGCACCGGGTAGCGCTTGAGCGCCGCCGCCACCGCCTTGATGAAAAACGACATGAAGCCGAGCTTCACGCCGTGCTCCTTCTCGAAGCGGTCCTTGTAGCGGCCGCGGAGGTCCATCACCGGCTGCATGTTGACCTCGTTGAAGGTCGTGAGCGCGGCGGTGACCCGCTGCGACTCGAGCAGCCGCTCGGCGATGCGCGCGCGGATGCGCGACATCGGCACCCGCTGCTCGGGCCGGCCGTCGCCGGTGCGGGCAATCTCGGGCGCTGCCGGCGATGGAGCGGCCGACGGCGCCGGTGCCGCCTCGGCCGCCAGCACATCGGCCTTGGTCACGCGCCCGCCGCGGCCGCTGCCGGCGAGCGCGGCGGTGTCAACACCCTTCTCGGCAGCGATCTTGCGCGCCGCCGGGCTGGCGGCGGTGACCGCCGCCGCGGCGGCGGCCGGTTTGGCGGCCGGCGCCTCGACGGGCTTCGGTTTGGTCTCGGGCTTGACCGCCGGCCGGGCCCCGGTGTCGAGCTCGGCGATCAGCTCGTTGCTGACCACGCTGGCGCCGTCGGCCTTGACGATGCGCTTCAGCACCCCGCTCTCCGGGGCCGGAATCTCCAGCACCACCTTGTCGGTTTCGACCTCGATCAGCACCTCGTCGCGCTTGACGGGTTCACCCTCCTTCTTGCGCCAGGTCATGAGGGTGGCGGTCGACACCGATTCGGACAGCGGCGGGATACGGATTTCCATGGCGGCTGGTTGTGCGTTGTTGTTGGGCAATTCCCTGCTGCTAACTATAGCGCGGCCGCGTGCGGCTCGCGCCAGGCGCGGCTCGCGACGACTCTACTCCTTCTCCTCCGGGCTCGCACCCTCCGGGTCGAGACTCAGGGCACGGTCGATCAGCGCCCGCTGGCGGTCCAGAAACACGTCCATATAGCCGCCGGCCGGCACCGCCGAGGAGGCGCGGCTCGAATGGCACAGCGCCTGCTGCACGGTCATGTGGTCGCGGAGATAGTGCTGGATCCAGTACCAGGCGCCCTGGTTCTTCGGCTCCTCCTGCGCCCACATCACCTCGGTGGCATTCGGGTAGCGGCGCAACTCCTGGCGGAAATCGTCGTGCGGGAACGGGTACAGCTGCTCGATGCGCACGATGGCGATATTACGCAGGCCGCGCTCGCGCCGCGCCCGCGCCAGCTCGAAATAGAGCTTGCCCGCGCACAGTACCACCCGCTGCACCGCCTTGGGGTCGATCTCCTCGATCTCGCCGATCACCGGGCGGAAGCTGCCGTCGACGAGATCGGCGAGCGGCGACACCGATTCCTTGTGCCGCAGCAGGCTCTTCGGCGAGAAGATGATGAGCGGCTTGCGGTACGGGCGGATCAGCTGGCGGCGCAGCAAGTGGAACATCTGCGCCGGCAGCGACGGCACGCACACCTGCATGTTGTACTCGGCGCACATCTGCAGGTAGCGCTCGATCCGCCCCGAGGAATGCTCCGGACCCTGGCCCTCGTAACCGTGCGGCAACATCATCACCAACCCCGCCTGCACACCCCACTTGGTCTCGCTCGAGGCGATGAACTGGTCGATCACCACCTGCGCGCCGTTGGCGAAGTCGCCGAACTGCGCCTCCCAGATCACCAGCTCGTTCGGCTCGGCCGCAGCATAGCCGTACTCGAACGCCAGCACCGCCTCCTCGGAGAGCAGCGAATCCACCACCAGAAAGTGCGGCTGGTTGTCCTTGATGTGCTGCAACGGCACGTACACGCCCTCGTCCCAGCGCTCGCGCTTCTGGTCGTGCAGCACCGCGTGGCGGTGGAAGAACGTGCCGCGCCCCGAGTCCTGGCCGGACAGGCGGATGCCGTAGCCGTCATTGAGCAGCGCCGCGTAGGCAAGGTTTTCGGCCATGCCCCAGTCGAGCGGCAGCCGGCCCTGCCCCATGTCACGGCGCGCGGCCATGATCTTCTCGACCGTCGGGTGCAGCTTGAAGCCTTCCGGCACGGTGGTCAGCCGCCCGGTGAGGAACTCGAGGGTTGCGGCCGGCACGCCGGTGCGCGCCGGCTGGGTCCACGATGTGTTGCGGAACGGCTTCCAGTCGACCGCATACATGCGCTTGTAGTCGGTCGGCATGGTCTTGATGAGCGAGCCGCCGCCATCGAGCACCACCCGGTACTCGTTCACCATGCGCTCCGGGTCGTTCGGCGCGAGCACGCCCTCCTGCACCAGCCGGTCGGCATAGCGCCGGCGCGTGCCGGGGTGGGCGGTGATCTTCTTGTACATGAGCGGCTGGGTGACCATCGGCTCGTCCTGCTCGTTGTGGCCGAGGCGGCGGAAGCAGATCACGTCCACCACCACGTCCTTGCCGAAGGTCATGCGGAAGTCGAGCGCCGCCTGCGTGACCAGCGCCACCGCCTCCGGGTCGTCCCCGTTCACATGGAACACCGGGGCGTCCACCATCTTGGCGACGTCGGTGCAGTACAGCGTCGAGCGCGTGTCGCGCGGGTCGGAGGTGGTGAAGCCGATCTGGTTGTTGACGATGATGTGCACCGTGCCGCCGGTGCCGAAGCCGCGGGTCTGCGACAGGTTGAGGGTTTCCATCACCACCCCCTGGCCGGCGAACGCGGCGTCGCCGTGCAGCAGTACCGGGATCGCCAGCTTGCCCTGGCGGTCGCCGCGGCGCTGCTGGCGGGCGCGGGTCGCGCCCTCGATCACCGGGTCGACGATCTCGAGGTGCGAGGGGTTGAAGCCGAGCGTGAGGTGGATCGGTCCGCTCGGGGTGGCGACGTCGCGCGAGTAGCCCTGGTGGTACTTCACGTCGCCAGCGCGCTCGCCGGCGGCATCGTGCTTGCCCTCGAACTCCTCGAACAGCAGGATCGGCGGCTTGCCGAGCAGGTTCACCAGCACGTTGAGGCGGCCGCGGTGGGCCATGCCGATGACGAGCTCCTGCACGCTGAGCGCGGCCGCGTGCCGCACCAGGTGGTCGAGCGCCACCATCACGCTCTCGCCGCCCTCGAGCGAGAAGCGCTTCTGGCCGACGTAGCGGGTATGCAGGTACTTCTCGAAGGTCTCGGCCGCGGTCAGCCGCCCGAGGATGTGGCGCTTCTCGTCGGCCGTAAACGACGGCGTCGACTGGATCGCCTCGAAACGCGCCTGGATCCAGCGCTTCTGCGCCACATCGGCGATGTGCATGTACTCGAGGCCGACCGGGCCGCAGTAGGTCTTGCGCAGCGCCGCCAGGATGTCGCGCAGCGGCGCCTGCGCCGGGCCGACGAACGAGCCGGTGTTGAACACGCTGTCCATGTCGTCGGCGCCGAGCCCGTAGTGCGCCGGGTCGAGCTCGGCGACCGGGGCCGGTTCCTGGCGCTGCAGCGGATCGAGGTTGGCGTGGCGCACGCCGAGGAAGCGGTGCGCGTTGATGAGCTGCAGCACGTGCACCTGCTTGCGCTCGACATCACTGACATTCGTGACCGCGACCGCGCGCGCACCAGCGACGTGATTCTCGCGCGCCAGCCGCACGAACGCCTCGCGGATGCGGGCGTGGGACACGTCGCGTACCGCGCCGCCTGGCTGCAGCTGATCGAAATAGCCGCGCCACGGCTCCGGCACCTGGCCGGGGTTATCGAGGTAGGCCTCGTACAGTTCCTCGATGAACGGCGCGTTGCCCGCGAACAGGTAAGAACTTCCCTGCAACTGCCTGTACATGGCGCACCCCGGATCCGGGAAACGGTTTTGTATTTATTATAGATAGACCGGCGCGCCGGCGTTTAGCTCCCGGCGGTTGTCGCGCGCCGTTCGCCCGGCCACAATGACCGCCAAACCCACGGTCCGCACAGGGACATGCCACCGGCCTGCGCGGGTCCGTCCGTCGAGGAACCGACACATGACGCTCGCACTTACCTCCACCGCCTTCCGCCCCAACCAGCCGATTCCGGCCCGCTACACCTGCGACGGCGACGATATCTCCCCGCCGCTCAGCTTCGCCGGCACGCCGCCCGCCACCAAGAGCCTGGCCCTGATCATCGACGACCCGGACGCCCCCGACCCGAAGCACCCGCAGCGCGTGTGGGTGCACTGGGTGATCTACAACATCGACTGCATCGGGCTCCCGGAAGGCGCCAGCCGCGGCCCGCTGCCACCCGGGGTGCTGGTCGGCCGCAACGACTGGAACCGCACCGACTACGGCGGCCCCTGCCCGCCGATCGGCCGGCACCGCTATTTCCACAAGCTCTACGCCCTCGACACCCTGCTGCCCGACCTCAAGCACCCGACCAAGGCGCAGCTCGAGAAGGCGATGCAGGGGCATATCCTGGCGCAGGCGGAGTTGATCGGGACCTATGAACGGAAGTAGGCCCGGGCGCCGCCGGGCGGCGGCGAGAGGTAGTTCATCGATTCATTATTAACGTAGGAGCGGCGCCCTCGCCGCGATTGGTGGTGTCCGCTGGCGCGGGTTGAACGGCGATGGTGCCGCTCGCCGCGCGGCGGCGGGCTACTTTCTCTTGCTTGCCCAAGAGAAAGTAGCCAAAGAGAAGGGCACCCCG
>Ga0316630_10000275_pt1 | contig 14790 bp, 2 predicted proteins | sample OWC_May_M1_C1_D6_FD_207658 | JGI IMG/M metagenome (GOLD analysis project Ga0316630, IMG submission 207658) | Wetland soil microbial communities from Old Woman Creek delta, Ohio, United States - OWC_May_M1_C1_D6_A | ecosystem: Environmental > Terrestrial > Soil > Wetlands | place: USA: Ohio...
CGGCGATCTCGACGTACAGCGCGAGGCGCTCCGCCGGAGCACTCACGCTGGTGACGCGGCGCTGCAGCATGTCTGCGAGCAGCGTGTTGTCGCGGCGATCGCGCGCGAGCCTCTCGAGCCCCGCGATCGCACCCGCGTGCGACGGCTCGTACTTGAGCGCTTGCTGGTAGTGGAGGATCGCGGTGTCGGCGTCTTGGGACTCGCGATCGGATCCCACACGGGCGAGCTCGCCCAGCCGGAAGAACAAGTCGGCCGCGTCGCGACCGGTCGGGTTCAGCTTGAGCGCTTGCTCGAGCGTGGCCTTGCACTTGTCCCAATCGCCCGCGCGCTCGTAGATCTTCGAGAGGCGCGTGAGCGCGGCGACGGAGCCCGGCTCGCGCCTCAGGATCTTTTGCAGGATCTCGCCGGCTGCGTCGGGGTTATCGAGCTTGCTCTCCCAGACATCGGCTGCACGCGCGAGTGCTGCGATCTCGGCGGCGGTGTCGCCGTTCGCCGCCTGCAGCTCGGCGTACTTCTCGAGCATGTCGACGAGATCGTGGTGGCGATCCGCGACCGCGAGCAAGCGCTCGAGCTCGGCGTACGCTTGCTTGTTCACCGGATCGACCTCGATCGCCGCGTCCCAAGCAGCGATCGCATCGTCGAGGGAGCCGCGTTGCTGTTCCGCGACCTGCGCCATCTCGGCGTGGATCGCGACCTTGTCCCAGGTCGACTTCGCGAGCGAGAGCCGGCGCGTCTGGATGTCCGAGACGGCCATCCAGTCCTTGGCTTTCGCGTAGGCGGCCTGGATCGCACCGAGCGCCTCGAGATCGTCGGGGTCGATGTCGAGCACGGCTTGCCACGCCTGCACGGCGCGCTGACCGTCGGTCTCCAGCTTCGCGATCTCGAACCGCAGCGCCTTTTCGTCGACCTGCGACGAGGCGACCCGCGCCGCCCGACCGAGCACGTCGATCAGGTTCTCGCGCTCGCCCGCGAGGCGATACAGCCGCGCGAGCTCGTCGAGCGCACCGCGATCCGTGTCGTCCCCGTCGACGACATCGCGCCACGCCGCGATCGCCGCGGCGCGATCGCCGGCGCGCTCGCTGATCTGCGCGACCTCGGCAAAGGCCGCCCGCTTCTCGGTGACGTCCGCGACGACCTTGCCGCGCTGGCGCAACGCCTGTGCGAGCCCGATCTCGTCGCCGCGTTGGCGCAAGATCTTGACGAGGTCGTCGATCGGCGAGAGCGCCTCGGGATCGAGCTGGAGTGCCGCGCGGTAGACGCTCGCGGCTTCCTCGAGCTGCCCCATGCGCTCGCGTAGGATGCGGCCGAGGAACGTCAGCAGCGAGACCTGCGTCGCGTGATCGCGCTTGGACGCATCGGGCGCATTCACGATCGTCTGCACGCGCGCCGCGACTTCGGGCCACTGGCCGAGCCGTTCGGCCAACCGGTCCGTCTCCGACAGCGCTTCGTTCGAAGTTGGATCGAGCGCGAGCCAGCGCAGCGCTGCATCGAGCGCGCGCCCGCGATCGGAGAGCTTGGACTCGGAGAGCTCGACGATGCGTTCGAGGATCGCTGCCTTGTCGATCGGATCGGGCGTCACGTCGAGCCGCGCCTCGAGCACGCCGACGAGGCGCTGCGCGTCGCCGTCCTGCTCGAACAAAGGCTCGAGGATCTCGACGATCTCGCCGCGGATATCCGGCACGTCCTTCGAGGCCAGCAGGATTCGTTCGAGCGCCGCGCGCGCCTGCGGGTGCGCCGGTTGGATGTTCAGCACCTCGCGATACGCGACGATCGCCGCGCGCGGATCCTGGAGCGTGGTCTCCTGCAGATCGGCGAGCCGGAACAAGTACTCGGCGATCTGCACGTCGTTGTCCGAGGCATCCGCCTGGCGCCGCAACACGACCGCGAGCTCGGGCCACTTGCTCGAACGCGCGAGCACGCGCTCGAGCGAGGCGAGCGCCGGGCGAACATCCGGCCCGCGCGACGCGCGCTCGAACGCGGCCGCAGCACGGTCCATGTCCCCGAGCTTGTCCTCGGCGATCGCGCCGAGCCGCATCGCATACAGCTGCTCCGCATCCGCCGGGATCGCCTCGGTCAACAACTGATCGAGGCGCGTCGCGAGGTCGTGCCACAGGTTGTTCGACTCGGCGAGCCGCACGAGGTGACCGAGCAGCTCCGTATCCTCCGGGTCCGCCGCGATCGCGCGCGACCACACGCGGAACGCCTCGGCCGGCGCGTTCGCGATCGCCTCCTGCACGTCGGCGAGCGCGGCCCAATCCGCCTGTGCATCGCCGACACCGACGGCGAGGCGACGCTCGTACACGCGCACGAGCCCCGGCGCATTCTTCTCCGCGCGATACACGCGCTCGAGGATCGGCGTCGCCGCCTCGACGTGCTCGTCGCGCAGCATCAACGCCTCGAGCGCCGCGCGTGCGCGCTCGTGCGTCGCGAGCACCTGTAGCACCGCGCCGTAGCGCGGAATCGCCGCATCCGAGTCCGACATCTCGGTCTCGACGAGGTGCGCCGCACGGAATGCGAGGTCCGCGCGATCCTGCTGGTGCGGCGCCAGCAACATGCGCTTGTCGACGATGTCGAGCAGCTCCGGCCAGATCTTGCGCTTCGTGTAGATCCGGTCGAGCTCGGCGAGCGCGCGTGGCTCGCCCGCATCGTCGTCGAGCACGGCCGTCAGCTGCGAGATCGCTTGATAGTCGTCGTCGAGCTGCGTCTCGTAGACGACCGCCGCGGCGTGCCGCAGATCCTGACGCTGCGCCAGGTCCGTCGTCAGCTCGATCTTGCGCTCGAGCGTCTGGACGAGCTCGCGCGCGGCGTCTCGGCCCGAGCCTCCTTCGATCGACGCGCGATACAACCGCTCGAGTGCGTCGAGCGCGGCGAGGTCACCGTCGTCGGCGTTCAGCACGTTGCGGTAGGCGGCGATCGCCTTCGGCTTGTCCTGCAAGACCTCTTCGTAGAGCGCGGCCACGCGGTGGAGCAGCACGAGCCGAACATCGGGATCCTCGGCGAGCTCGGCGCGCCGCTCGACGACCTTCACCAGCTCGTCGACGCGACCGACGACCGCGAGCAACCGATCGAGCGCCGCGAGCGCGATGACGTCGTCGGGCCGTACCTCTTCGACCTTGCGCCACGCCGCGATCGCGCGCGGCAGATCGTTGCGCTGCAGCTCGTGGATCTCCGCCGAGCGCGCCCACAGGCCGGCGCCCATGTCGCTATTGGGCGCGGAGCCGGCGCCCTCTTCGAGCATCTGGACCGCGTAGTCCCACGCCTCGAGCTTGCCGACGAGCGACAGGAACTTCTGCAGGCTCTCGTCCTCGGCGACGTCGATCCGCCACGCCCGCGCGAGCGCTTCGAGCGCGAGGTCGAGCGCACCGCCGCGCTCCTCGTGGATCAGCGCGATCTCGTGCAGCGTCGTGACCTGATCGAGCGGATCGCGAATGAAGTCGAGCTTCGCGTCGAGGATGACGACGAGCTTCTGCCACCAGTCCTGCTCGCGATACACGGGTTCGAGGATCTCGGTGATCCGCTCGCGAAGATGATCGTGGACCACCAGGCGCTCGAGCGCACTCACCGCGCGCTCCCAGTGCACGCCTTCTTCGATCACGCTCTGGTACTGATCGATCGCGCCGGGCAGATCCGACATGTGCTGCTCGAACAGGTCGGCACTCTTGAGGCGCAGCTCGGCGACCTCGCTCGGATGGGTCGAGCGCGAGAGCCGGGCTTCGTACAGATCCGCGAGGTCGCGCCACTGACTGCGCGTGCGATACAAGCGCTCGAGCTCGGCGACCGCTTCGCGATACGCGTGGATGAGCAACGGCGTCTGCTCGCCTTCGGTCGCGACCACGACGTCGCGCCAACCCTCGATCGCGCGCACCTGATCCTGGAGCCCGTCCTCCAAGAGCCGCGCCCGCTTGATCATCGCTTCGCGGCGCAGGTCGTCGGCGGCCCGCGCGATCACGTCGTCGTAGATCTGGATGAGCTCGGGCCACTTCTGCGCGCGGCCGAGCATCTCCTCGAGGCGGCGCAAGAGCTCGCGCTCGTTCGGCACCGCATCGTCGACGGTGATCGACAACGCGCGCCGGTACGCGGCGTATGCCGCATCGACATCCTGAAGCCGGCGGTCATAGATCGACGCGGCCGCGATCGCGACCTCGCGGATGTCCTCGGACTCGCCCTGCTCGTCGTCGAGATACAGCTGGTACGTCTCGGCGACGAACCGCCAGTTGTCGATCATCCCCGCGAGGCGCTGCAGCTGATCGCGAATCGACGAATCCTCCGGTGCTTCGCGGAAGACCTTCGCGTACCACCGGCTCGCGTTCTCGAAGTCTTCGAGCTGCTCTTCGTAGAGCCGCGCGACGAAGCGCGTCAGCTTCAAGCGCTCGCTCGGATCGCTCGCGCTCTCGAGGCGCGCCTCGAAGACGCGGATCAGGTCGTGCCAGCGGTGCTGCGAGACGTAGATCGGCTCGAGCACCTCGGCCGCGACGATGCGCAGGTCCGGATCGACCAAGTAGCGCTCGACGGCCGCGAGCGCCGTCGCGTTGCGCGGATCGCCCGACAGCGCGGCGCTGAAGTTGTCGATCGCGGTCTCGAAGTCGCGCAGCTGCTTCTCGTGGATCTCGCCGAGCTGCACGCGCAGCGCGACGGCTTCTTCGATCGTGGTCGCGAAGCCGAGCCGGCGCTCGTACAGATCGACGACATCGGGCCACCGGCCCTGCTCGCGGTACAGCGCCTCGAGCGCGTCGACCGCATCCTTGCGCTCGGGCGCGATCGCCAGCACCTGCTCCCACGTGGTGATCGCATCGTCGGGGCGGCGTAGCTGGACGTACATCTCCGCCGCTTCGACGAGCGCGCCGACGCGATCGTCGACGTCACCGATCGCCGCATCGGCTTGCCGCAGCAGGATCTCGGTCAACCGCTCGTTGTCGTTCGTCTCGCGATAGATGCTCTCGAGCGCGGCGAGCGCACGACGATCGTCGGGCTGACCATCCAGAACCTTCTGGTAGTACTCGCTCGCGAGCCCCATGTCCTTGCGTACCGCGCGCGACAGGTCGGCGACGTCGAGGTAGAGGCGGCGCTGGATCTCGGCATCGAGCACGTTCGGCGCGACCTCGCGATACGCGTCGATCAGATCACCTTCGTGACCGAGCTCGGTCGCGAGGCGCTCGGTGTCCGCGATCACGCGCTGGAGCTCCGGCTCGGTCGCCGCGTACGACAACATCATCAGCTGCGCCGCGAACGCGCCGGCCTTGTCGGCGAGCATCTGCTCGCGCAGGCGCACCACTTCGCCGAGCGCGCGCAGCTTCGCCGGCGGATCGTCGGTCCAGTCCGCGGCGCGCTCCTGCAGGATCGCGAGCCGCTCGTGCTGGCTCGTCGCATCGTAGACCGGACGCAGGATGTCGGCCGCGAGCACGCGCGTCTCGGGATCCGCGAGGCCCGCTTCGACGGCGCCGAGCGCCTCGGCGTGTTGCGGTTCCTCCTGCAACACGCTCGACCACCGCTCGAGCGCTTCGACGGGCCGCGTGAGCGGACCGCCGAGCAGCTGCGCGATCTCGACTTGCAGCGCGATTCGCATGTCGGGCTCGAGCTGGGTCTGTCGCTCGAGGACATCGAGCAGATCCGCGTGCCGGCCCGCCGCCCGGTACAGCCGCGCGAGCTCGGCGAGCGCGCCGCGATCGTCGCCGTCGCGATCCAGCATCTCCAAATAGGCCGCGATCGCCTCCTCGGGCTCGTGCAGCCGTACCTCGTGGAGGTCGGCGATGCGCGCGAGCAAGCTGCGCGCCGCCGGGTCCGGGCCGCTCGTCGCCGCCATCTGGTAGTCGAGCTTGCGGCGGAGGATGTCGACGAGCTCGCGCCAGTTCTCCGTCGTCGAATACAAGCGCTCGAGCGCGTTGAGCGCGCCGGCGTCTTGCGCTTGGCTGTCGAGGATCTCGCGCCACGTCGCGATCGCGGCGGTGCGATCGGCGAGCTGCTCTTCCTCGAGTGCGGCGACGCGTGCGAGCAGCGCGCGCCGCTCGTTGCCGTCCTCGGCCCACTCCGCCAGCTTGCGCGTCATCGCACGCAGCTCGGGCCAGTTCTGCTGCTCTTCGTGGAGGCGGGCGAGCGCGGCCGCGGCCCGGCGGACGTTCCCCGGGTTCGTGGTGTCCATCTCGAGCAAGCGCTTGTACGACGCGATCGCGCGCGGCGCGTCGCCGAGCTGCACGTCGTAGTACGTCGCGAGCTCGCCGAGCAGCGCACCGCGCGTGAGCACGTCACCCGCGGGCGCCGCGTTCGCGGCCGTCTCGAGCGCGGCCGTCGCTTCGGGCCAGCGATTCAGCTGCTGTGCGAGGCGAGAGAGCTCGACGCGCGCACGCTCGTGCGTCGGATCGAGCGACAACACCTCGACCCACGAGTCGAACGCGCGCGTCGCGCCGTCGGGCTCGGCCTCTTCGATCGCGGCGATCCGCGAGAGGATCTCGACCGCCTCCGTGCCCGTCGCGAGCGTGCGTTGTGCACGCAGCACGCCGACGAGCTGCGGCCACGCCTTCTCGTGCTCGTAGATCGGCTCGAGCAGGCGCGCGACGCGCATCCGCACGTCATGATGCGCGAGGAGCTCTTCGAGCAACGCGCGCGCCGCCAGGTAGCCGCGGTCGCGACCGACGACGTCCTCCAGCAGGTCGGCCGCGCGACTGGCCTCGCTCAGGCGATGCGCGAACAGCTCGGCGCGGCGGAACATGATGTCGACCTGCTCGCGCGGACTCTTGACGTGATCGACTTGTTGCGCGAGCAGTGCCTCGAGCTCTCTCCACTGCGCGTTCGCCGTGTAGAGCCGATCGAGCGCCTGATACGACGCGAGGTACGACGCGTCGAGCTCGAGCACGCGCATGTGGGCCTGCGCCGCGCGCGCCGGTTGACCGAGCACGTCCTCTTCGAGCGCGGCGAGCTCGAGCAGCGCGCGCAGCCGCACGCGATCGTCGAGGACGACGTCCGCACGTCGCTCGAGCAACGCGCGCAGATCGTTCCAGCGATCTTCGCTGCGATACACCTCGGCGAGGGCGTCGAACGCATCCGCCGCATCGGCCTCGACCTCGAGCACCGTCAGCCACGCGCGCTCGGCGGTCGGTTTATCGCCGAGTCGATCCGTCGCCAACCTCGCGAGCTCCGTCGCGATCGAGCGGATCTGTCCCGCGGGGCCGTTCGCCGAACGAATCGTCGCGAGCGCCGTCGCGAGGTGACGAGCCCACTCGCCATCGCGACCGAGCTGACCGGCGAGCACCGCGAGCGAGCCCCGCACGTCGGCGTCACCGGGCTCGACGGCGAGCACGCGCAGCCCCGCTTGCCACGCCGCGCCCGGATCGCCGAGGTCGGTGTGATAGAGCCGCAAGAGCTGGCGATCGAGATCGAGCTTCTCGCTCGCGCTCGTGGCCTCGCCCGCGCGGATGACCTCGAGCGCGGTTGTCTGCAGCTGGACATTCTTCGCCGCTTCGAGCTGCGGCAAGATCAGCCGCGCACCGGCGACGCGATCCTTCGCGTCGATCAAGGTCGGATCGAGCGTCGGCGTGAGGATCAGCCGCGCGATCGCGGCGACCGGCTGCGACCGCACGGCACCGCCCGGCGCCGGGATCGCGTACGCGTCGCGGTAGTGGCCGAGCGCGTTCGCCGGCCGCTCGAGGCTCTGCTCCTCGAGCGTGCCGAGGCGCATCAAGAGATCGAACCGCGGCTGACCATCGGCCGCCTGCTCGAGCTCGCGCGCGAGCACGTCGACGAGCGCTTCCCAGTCGCCGCGCGCTTCTTCGATCCGCGCGAGCGCGCGCAGCGCACGCGTCGAGCTCGGCACGAGCTCGAGTGCTTCGCGATACGTCGCCGCCGCGCCGTCGAGATCGACGAGCTTCTCCTCCTGGAGCGAGGCGATCTCGACGAGCAGCGACGCGCGCTCCATCGAGTCCTTCTCGCGTGCCGCGCGCCGCCGATACGACGCGAGCAGCGACTCCCAGTCCGCGAGCTGGATCGCGAGCTCTTCGAGGTGCTGCTCGGCGTCGCGCGCCTCGTGATCGAGCTCGAGCACCAGGCGGTGATACGTGCGTGCGCGGTCGAGATCGTTGAGGCGCCGCGTCGCGATCTTCGCCAGCTCGCGCAGCAGCTTCAGCCGCGTCTTCTGTTCGAGCGCCGGCGACTTCGCATGCTTCTCGAACACCGCGAGGACCTCGCGCCATTGGTCGGGCTCGCTCGCGAGCCGGAGCACGTCGCCGTAGAGCGCATCGCTCGCCGGATCGAGATCGAACGCGCGCAGCGTCCACGTGAACGCGAGCGTGCGCGACGCGAGCTTCTGCTCCGTCAGCTGACGGATCTGCGCGATCTTGGACAGCTTCGACGCGGTATCCGGCTGCGCCACGAGCTCGATCTCGAGCACCGTGATGAGCCGCGCCCACTTCTCCTGCGCCGTGTAGATCGGCGCGAGCGCCGTCGCCGCGCCCGTGTGTTGCGGCTCGATCGCGAGCACGCGCTCCCAGACCTGGCGCGCGCGCTCGAGCGCTTGTTGCGCGGGCGTGCCGTCGCTGTCGCGGCGGGCCCGCTTGCCGGGCTTCGCCGGCGCGGTGGATGCGGTGCCCGCGGCCGCCGCATCCGCACGTTGCTGCGCCAACTGGGCCGCGCGCTCGACGAGCGGCAGTCGCTGCTGCTTCGCTTCGAGCCGATCCGCGATGCCGAGCAGCGCGTCGACGAGCTCTTCCTCTTGTCCCAGCCGCGCGTACAGCTTCTCGAGACCGGCAAAGTCGCCGGCCATCGCGTAGAGCTCGCGCAGCGTGCGCAGGCCACGCGCGTGGTTCGGGTCGAGCTCGAGCACTTGTTGCCAGACCGCCGCGCCCGCTTGTGGCGCGCTCAAGCGATCCGCGTAGACCTGCCCGAGCTTCTCGAGCAGCGCGATCGCGTCCTTCTTCTTCTCCGGATCCGCGAGGAGCGCCTGCACCTGGCGGTGCAGGATCTCGGCGAGCGGCATCCATCGCTTCTCGCGCTCGTAGAGTCCCGCGAGCGCGGCGAGCGTCTCGGCATGCTCCGATCCGGCCTCGCCGAGCAGGTTGTTATAGATCTCGATCGCGAGCCGGGTGTCACCGAGACGCTCGGCCGCGAGCCGCGCCATCTCGGAGTGCTTCGCGCGCATGTCCGCTGGCGGAAGCGCACGCGCTTCACGCCCGAGCAGATCGATCAACGCGCGCCACTGGCGGCGCTTCGTATAGATCTCCTTCAGTCGCGTCACCGCGTCGACGAAGTACTCCGACGCCGGCGACGCCACTTCGAGCACGCGCTCGAGCGGACGCACCGCGTTCGCGAAGTTGCCGAACCGCTCGGCCCACAGATCCGCGACCTCGCGGAGCAGCTTCACGCGCTCCTCGTCCGGCACGTCGGCCGACTCGCTGCGCCGCGTGAGCACGGCGATCAAGTCGTTCCAGCGACCGAGCGAGCGGAACTTGCTCGCGAGCTCGTCGTTCGCCCGCACGTTCTCGGGCTCGAGCTTCAAGATCGCGTTGTAGGTGTTGATGACCATCACGTCGAGCCGCAGCTTGTCGCGATAGATCTCGACGACCTCGTGCAGCTTCGCGACGCGCCCGGCGATGTCGGCCTCCGGCAGGCGCTCGATCTCGTCCTTCATCAGATCGAGGAGCGCATTCCACTTCTCGGTCTTGCGATACAGGCGCGCGAGCGCGGCTCGCCCTTGCGCGCCGACCGCCGAGGCGGTGCCCTCGGTGCGGAGGATCTGCTTCCACGCCTCGATCGCCTTCTCGGGGTTGTTCTGCTGCTCGGCGAGCTCCGCGATCTCGACGCCGAGCGGCCGCTGGCTGTCGCCTCGGCTGCGCGGCGACTTCTCGATCTGGCGCAGCATCGCGAGCAGCTTCTGGTTCTCGCCCTTCGACGGGTAATAGACGCGGTAGAAGTCGAGCGCCGCCGGGTGCGCGGGCTCGACCTTGCGCACGCGACGGAAGTACTCCTCGGCTTGGTCCAGATCGCCGACGTGCTTCCACAGCACCATCGCGATCTGCACGAGGGTGCCGATGTCCTCTTGGTCGCGTCGCGCCTTGAGCGCCGCCTGATACGTCGCGACGAGCGCCAGCCAATTCTGCGCCGCCATCAGCTGATCGGTGAGTGCGCGCAGCGCCTGCGGCTGGCCGGGATCGAAGTGCAACACGCGCTTGATCGCGGCATCGGCGCGCGCGGGATCGGAGAGCTCCGTGCGCGAGACATCTGCGAGCGCCAGCAGCGCCGAGATCTTCTCTTCCGTCGTCGCCGCCAGCTCGGAGCGCTGCTCGAGCAAGAGCGCGAGGTCGAGCCAGCGCTCGGTCTTCTTGAGCAGGCGCGCGAGGTGAAACGCCGCCTCGGTGTTCTTGCTGTCGATCTCGAGCGCCTTGCGGAGATACGCCTCCGCTTCCTTCGACTCGGGCGCGAACTTGACGTACGCCTCGGCCGCCGAGACGTAGAGGCCGGTCGCGAGGCTGCGGTCCGTCGACGCGTTCGCCTCCTTCAAGAACTTGTCGGCGAACTTCTGCCAGTTCTGGGCGGCGAGATCGAGCTCGCCGAGCGCTTCCTTCGCCATCGTGTCGTCGGACCGCAGCGCGAGCACCTGCTCGAACGCCGCACGCGCCCCCGCGACGTCGAGCAATTCTCCGTCCAGGACCATGCCCTTCTCGAGCAAGAGGTCGACCTTGCGGTCCACCTCTCCGGTCGCGCTCAGCTCGATGTCGAGCAAGCTGACGACACCGTCGGGACGCCCACGCGTCGCGAGCACTTTGCGAGATGCCGCGAACTTCGTCGCGCGAACGTCGGGGGGCGTGTGACGAGCCGCCTCCGCCAGTGCCCTCAGCGCCTGGGCATCGTCGGGGTCGTGCTCGAGGACAGCGAGGAGCGTCGCCAAATCAGCCATCGCAGCGTAGCGATGCTACCGGCAGTAACCCGTGCGACACAACGCCAGGAGCCGCTCGTTTCGCGTGGTTACGAAATCATCCGCCGTTGGTGCTCACCTGCCCGATCGGCGCCGCAGAACGATCAGCCGATCTCGGTCCTCGCCTGACCAGTTTGCTAAGGTCGCCGCGTGATCGCGCCCGGCGAGCCCGCTGTACCGTCATCGCTCGGGTACCTGAAGCCCTATCGCCGGCCCCTCGCGTGGGGCTTCGTGATGCTCCTTTTGACGAACGGCTTCTATCTCGGCGTCCCCGAGATGATGGGCCGTGCGGTCGACGCCATCGGCAAGCGGTCCGTCGGCGACATCATGATGCTCGTCCTGTGGATGGCGGTGTTCGCGGTCCTCACGGCCGCGACGCGCATCTTGTCGCGCGTGTGGATCTTCAACGCCGCGCGTGCCGCCGAGTACGACCTGCGCTCGGACTTGTTCGGTCACTGCATGACGCTGTCGCCCAGCTACTACCGCACGAATCCGGTCGGCGACGTGATGTCGCGCCTGACGAACGACGTGCAGACGGTCCGCGCCGTGTGGGGCTTCGGCATGGTGTCGCTCGGCAACGCGCTGCTCGCGTTCGCATCCGTTTTGGGTGTGATGCTGTGGACCGACCCCATCGTCACCCTGTGGGTCATCCTACCGTTCCCGCTCATCTATGTCGTCGGGCAAGCGATGAGCAAGCGCATCTACGGCACGATGCGCGCCGTTCAAGGCGAGCTCGGCACGCTGTCGTCGCGGATCCAGGAAGACCTCGGCGCGATCCAGGTGATCAAGACCTATGGCCTCGAGGACCTCCGCCGCCGCGGCTTCAACGAGGGCTCGAACCGGCTGCTCAAAGCGAACATGGATGCCGCGAAGGTCCGCATCCAGCTCGGCCCGACGCTGAACGCGCTCGCCGCGCTCGGCATGGCACTGCTCATCCTGTTCGGCGGGCGCGCCGTCATCCACGGCGACATGACACGCGGCCAGGTCGTCGCGTTCGCCGCGTACCTCGCGCGTCTCGTGTGGCCGACGCTGACGCTCGGCTTCTTGCTCGCGCTCGTCCAGCGCGGCCGCGCGTCGTGGGTGCGGCTCGTCCAGCTGCGGCAGACCAAGCCCGACATTCCGGATGGTGTGGGACCGCCGCTGCTCGCGAGCGACAAGCCCGCACGCGTGGAGATCCGAGACCTCACCGTGAAGTACGGCGATCGCGCCGTGCTCGAAAATATCGACATCACGCTCGAGCCCGGGACGGTGACCGCGGTCGTCGGGCGCACCGGCGCCGGCAAGAGCACGCTCGTCGATGCGCTGTGCCGGCTGATCCAGGTGCCGGCGGGCACCGTGTTCGTCGACGGCCGTGACGTGACGACGCTCCCGCTCGAGTCGCTGCGCGCACAGATCGGCTACGCGCCGCAGGAAGCGTTCTTGTTCTCGACGACGATCGCCGACAACATCGCGATGGGCTATGGCGGCGGCACCGCGATCCCGGCGGCCCGTGCACGCGAGCTCGAGCGCGAGATCGGTCGCGCCGCCGCGGCGGACCTGAGCCACGAGCAGCGCGTGATCGAGGCGGCGAACGCGGCCGGCCTCGTCCGCGACCTCTCCGCGATGCCCGACGGGCTCGCCACGATCGTCGGCGAGCGCGGCATCACGCTGTCGGGCGGGCAGCGCCAGCGCGTCGCGCTCGCACGCGCGCTCGCGGCCGCACCGCGGTTACTCGTGCTCGACGACTCACTCTCGTCCGTCGACGCCCAGACCGAGCGCGCGATCCTGAAGAATCTACGCGACGTCATGCACGGGCGCACGGCCGTGTTGATCAGCCACCGCGTCGCCGCGATCAAGGACGCCGATCAGATCGTCGTGCTCGATCAGGGTCGTGTCGTCGCGCGTGGCACGCACGAAGAGCTCCTCGCACGGGGCGGCCTGTACTCGGACCTCTACCGCACGCAACTCGACACCGAGGACACGCCCGCCCACCAGGAGGCCTCGTGATGCCGCCGAGCGCGTCCCGCGCCTCGGCGAGGAGGCGGAAGTAGATGGCGGCCGTCGCGGGTGCACCGCATCAACCCGGCGCGCCGACTCCGCCGGCGCAGCGGCGGCAGGTTCCCGGCGAGGAGCAGTCGCTCGGCAAGGCGTACGACCTGGCGCTGATCCGCAAGCTGTGGCCGTACGTGCGGCCGCACTGGAAGTTGCTCCTCGCGTGGGCGATCTTCATGCCGCTCACGATCGGCTTCGAGCTCGCGCAGCCCGCGCTGTTCCGCTACGCGCTCACCGAGCACATCCTCGGCCAGCAGATCGACGCGCTGCCGCTCGACGCGCTCGCATACATGGCGCTCGTCGCCGCGCAGGGCGGCTCGTCGTTCTGCGAGACCTGGTTCTTGCAGCTCGCCGGTCAGCGCACGATGCACGCGCTCCGCAGCGCGATCTTCGATCACGTGCTCGCGCAGCGCGCCGCGTTCTTCGATCGGATCCCCGTCGGGCGCCTGATGACGCGCATGACGAACGACATCGAGTCGCTGAACGAGATGTTCGCGCAGGGCGCGATCACGCTGATCGCCGACGTCGTGAAGATGGTCGCGATCATCGCGATCATGTTCTGGATCGACGCGATGCTCGCGCTGCTCACGTTCGTGACGCTGCCGCTCCTGATCGTCCTCGTCGAGTACGCGCGGCGCCTGATGCGCGCTTCGTTCCGCCAGATCCGGGTGCGGCTCGCCGCGATGAACGCGTTCGCGCAAGAGCACCTCTCGGGCATCCGCGTCGTGCAGCTGCTCGGGCGTGGCCCGACGGCGCAGACCGAGTACAACGACATCAACGCGGGTCACCGCGACGCATACCTCGGGCAGATCCGCGCGGACGCGTCGATGTACGCGATCGTCGAAGCGATCGGCACCGTCGCCGTCGCGGTCGTGATCTGGTACGCGGCGGGTCACCGCGCCGACAACATCGCGATGATCGGCGTGGTCGTCGTCTTCATCGAGTACATCAACAAGTTCTTCGTTCCGGTCCGCGACCTCTCGCAGAAGTACGCCGTCATGCAAGGCGCGATGGCGGCGAGCGAGCGCATCTTCCAGCTGCTCGATACGCAGGAATGGGATGGCCGCCAGGGCGCGGCGACGACGATCCGGTCGGCCGACAGCGCGCCGAAGGCCGTCGACGGTCCCGCCGTCGAGCTCGCGGGCGTGCACTTCAGCTACGGCGCGGAGCCCGTGCTACGCGGTGTCGACCTCCGCGTCCCGCGCGGCACGACGGTCGCCGTCGTCGGTGCGACGGGCTCCGGCAAGTCGACGGTGATCAAGCTGCTGACGCGCCTCTACGAGCGGGATCGCGGCGCGATCCAGATCGAGGGCGTCGACATCCGCGACCTGCCGCTCGACGACTTGCGCCGGCGCATCACCGTCGTCTCGCAGGACGTCATCCTGTTCGCGGGCTCGCTCGCCGACAACATCGCGCTCGGCAAGACGTACGACCGCGCGCAGCTCGAAGGCGCGATCGAGCGCGTCGGTCTCGATCGCGCCCTCGCGCGGCGCGGCACCGGCGTCGACTCGACGCTCGACGCACCGGTCGCGGAGCGCGGCTCGAACTTCTCGGCGGGCGAGCGCCAGCTCGTCGCGTTCGCGCGCGCGCTGCTCCGCGATCCCGAGATCCTGATCCTCGACGAAGCGACCGCGCACGTCGACCCCGAGGCCGAGGAGCTCATCGAGCGCGGTGTCGCGGAGCTGATGAAGGGTCGGACGACCCTCGTGATCGCGCACCGCCTGTCGACGATCCGCAACGCGGGCCTCATCGTCGTGATGGACAAGGGCCAGATCATCGAGCAGGGCACGCACGACGAGCTGGTCGCGAAAGGCGGCTACTACGCCGCCCTCGAGCGCACGTTCCGCCGCCAGGACGGCTGA
>Ga0316630_10000278_pt1 | contig 14784 bp, 15 predicted proteins | sample OWC_May_M1_C1_D6_FD_207658 | JGI IMG/M metagenome (GOLD analysis project Ga0316630, IMG submission 207658) | Wetland soil microbial communities from Old Woman Creek delta, Ohio, United States - OWC_May_M1_C1_D6_A | ecosystem: Environmental > Terrestrial > Soil > Wetlands | place: USA: Ohio...
TGGCCGCGAATATTTTAGGAATCGCGGCCAAACGGCCGCTCCTACGGGTTATTCGATCCGCAACACGATCTTGCCGGTGGTATGGCCGGCGCCGATCAAGCGATGCGCTTCGGCGGCCTGGGCGAGCGGCAACACCTCGCTCACGTGCACCTTGAGCCTGCCTTCCTCGATCAGGCGCGCGCCCTCTTCCAGGATCTCGCGCTGATGCACGCGCGCCGCGTGCAGGCCGAGGAACATCGGCGCGAGCATCAGCTCGTAGTGCAGGCCGAGGTTGCGCAGGCGCGCGAGCTTGTGCGCACCGGCATCGCAGTTCGATTGCAGCAGCGTCACCACCTGGCCATATACGCAGGCAGCGGCAAACGACTTGCAGAAGGTGTCGCCGCCGACGGTGTCGAAGATCAGGTCCACGCCGGCGCCGCCGGTCCAGTCGAGCGCCGCCGGCACGAAGTCTTCCTTCTTGTATTCGATCACGCGCTCGGCCCCGAGCGCGCGCACGAACGCCGCCTTGCTGGCGTCGCCCACGGTCGCGGCCACGCGTGCCAGCGCGTGGCGCGCGAGCTGTACGGCCACATGCCCGACCCCGCCGGCGGCCGCGTGGATCAGCACCCGCTGGGCCGGCTGCAGCCGCGCCCGGTCGAAGAGGGCCTCCCAGGCGGTGATCAGCACCAGCGGCACAGCCGCGGCCGCGGTGAAATCGATACCGGCCGGCAGGCGCGCGGCGTAGTCCTCGTGCACGGTGTTATAAGTGGCGTAATTGCCCGGCTCGCCGCCGATGCCGCCGCTGCAGAAATACACCCGGTCGCCCGGCCGGAAGCGCGTCACCTCTGCTCCGACCGTCTCCACCACCCCGGCCCCGTCGCAACCGAGAATGGCCGGCAGCCGCTCGGGATAATAGGTACCGTTGGCGCGCAGCTTGGTATCGATCGGGTTCACCCCGGCGGCGTGCAGGCGCACGCGCAGGTGCTGCGGCGTGGGCAGCTCCGGAACCGGCACCTCGGCCGGTTCCAGCACTTCCGGCCCGCCGGTGCGGGTCATCAGGATGGCTTGCATGCTGGACATCGCGCGGCGACTACAATGATTGGCAGTGTCCTCACGTTACCACAACGTCGCCGGAGGCGGCCATGACGGAACCGGATAATCGCATGCAGGAACTGGAGTCGCGCCTTGACCGGCTCGAGGCCCGGCTGCCGCAAGTCGCGACCACTGCGGCACGCCCGACCGCGATCGACCTGCACCCGGCCGGACCCCTGGCCCTCGGCCTCGCCGCGCTCGCCCTCGGCTACCTCGGCCTCGGCCTGCCGCAACACTACTACCAGCCGCTGTTCGCGGCCCTGTTCCTGCTGCTCGCCTATCACCGCGGCCTGTTCCGTCTCTACCCGCAGCCGTGGCGCTGGCCGCTGGTGCTGCTCAACCTGGCGCTGCTGCTGCTGGTGTTCAAGCTGCTGCTCGGCGGGGGTTTGAGCTACCCGTTCGAGTGGCTCAAGGTCCCGACCATGCAGCAACTCCCGCCGGCCGACGATTCGTGGACGCAGAAATACCTGCCGCACTATCAAATGATGTGGGAAGGCATCCCGGGCGTGAGCGACTGGTACGTGAACATCACCAAGATCCAGTCGATGCTGTTGATCGCGACCCTGATCGGCAGCCTGTTCCGGTTTCAGCCGTTCGCGTCGCTGACGGCGCTGGCGCTGCTGGTGATCTCGTTTCCGAGTTACCTGGCGTTCAATTGGGATTACGTGGTGCTGTTTCTGGTGCTCGGGGGCGCGGCGATCTACCTGCAATCGAATCCCCGGCACTCGTAGGAGCGGCGCCACTCGCCGCGCGGCGGCTACGCCTCCCGACACCTACGGCGACCCCAACATCTTTCATGCAGCCCGGATGGTGCACCGCGGAATCCGGGGATCGATCCGCATGCGGCGCAATACGCGTCGCTCATTGCGCCCTACGTGGATCACAGCAATCTCTCCGGAAATACTGCCTCGGCCGTCAGGGCGGCTGCGAAGTCCGTCACGTACTGCGTGTTCTTGTACTCGTACACCCGAAAGCGCGCGAACAGCGGTCCACGCTCGAAGTTGAGCACCAGGTATACGACCGACGTGGCCGGTGTGGGCTTCTGGCTGTCGACCACGTGGTAGCCGACGAACTTGCCGTAGTAGTCCTCGCCCTCGCGCAGCGCGGCAATGTAACCCACCGCCCGCTCCTGGATGCGCGGCCCGGCGAACTGCAGCCACACCGGCACCGCCACCGCCGCGCCGCTGAATTGATACTTTTCCAGGCCGTCGACGACGATCCGGGGAGCGATGTGCACCGGACCGACCGGCCGGCGATCCCGGGTCTCGGCAAGCGCCGCGGCGCTGAACACCGGCAGCAACAGCGCAATTGCGAAAATCAACACTCGCCGCATCGGAATTGGTATAGAGACCATGTCAGTAACTCCTCGACAATCCAACGGCCCAACATCGAATAAATAATCCCGTCCCGGATCTTCCGGATTTGCAACGCCAAGGGCTTGCGCATTGATCAGGCAGAAGGATATGGATAGATGCATCCATCTTAATGCGGTCATCGTAGGGCGCAATGAGCACAGCGAATTGCGCCGCATGAGGCACGATCCCCGGATTCCGCTACGCTCCATCCGGGCTACATGGATGTTGGTGTTGCCTTTGGGTGTCGGGGACCCGTAGCCGCCGGCGAGTTCGGCTCACGCCCGGCCGGGGCGAGAAGCGCAGGGTGAGCCATGCCGGCGGCATGGCGAACGGGCGCACAGGGAGATGCGCCCCGGGCTTTCCGGCGGCGCGGGACGTGTCGCCGGAAAGGTCGGCGGCTCCGGGGCGTGCTTTTGATGTACAGGGACGTACGAATGTCTGGCCCGCGCAGGCGACCGCCAGGGATGGCGGGAGGTAGAGCAACGCAGGGAGCCGTTGCCGGGATGCGCGTTGGGGCAAGACCTCTTGCCTGCTTCTCTTTGCACGAGCAAAGAGAAGTAGGCCGCCGCCGCGCGGCCAGCGGCACCATAGGCTTTCAACCGTCCGCGCCAGCGGACACCAACCATCGCGGCGAGGGCGCCGCTCCTACCCCTCTAATAAGACCTTCTCCGCATGCTCCAGCGCCTCCGGCGCGCCAAACAGCACCAGTACATCGCCGGCGATGAGCTTGGTATTCGGCTCCGGCTCCGGGCCGGTGATGCCGCCGCGGCGCACGGCGGTGACGGTGACACCGGATTCGGCCAGCGGCAGCTCGGCGATCTGCTTGCCGACCGCGAACGCCTGCGGCAGCAGCGTCACCGAGTGCAGGCGGTCGCGGTAGGCCTCTTCGGCCTCATCGACGCCGGCGCCGCCGTGGAAGAAGCCGCGCAGCATCTGGTAGCGGTTGCGGCGCACGGTCTGCACCTGGCGCAGCACGTGCGACATCGGTACGCCGAGCAGCATCAGCAGGTGTGAGCCCATCATCAGGCTGCCTTCGAGGCTCTCCGGCACCACCTCGGTGGCACCGGCGCGGCGCAGCGCGTCCATCTCGAAGTCGTCCATGGTGCGCACGATCACCGGCATGTCGGGGCGCAGGTCGCGGGTGACGCTGAGGATGCGCTTGGCGGTCGGCACGTCGACGAAGCTGATGGCCAGGGCGCGCGCCTCGGTCAGGCCGGCGGCGAGCAGCACGTCGCGGCGCGCCGAGTCGCCGTACACCACCGGCTCGCCGGCGTCGCGCGCGTCGCGCACGCGCACCGGGTCGAGATCGAGGCCGACGTACGACAGACCCTCTTTCTTCAGCATCCATGCCAGGTTCTGGCCGCTGCGGCCGAAGCCGCACAGAATGACGTGGCCGCGCGCCTCACGGGCGGTGGCGCGGATCGAGTCGAGGTTGCTGTCGCGGCGCGCGCGGTAGCCGGGCACGAAGCGCTTGGCGATGGCGCCGTTGTAGCGGATCACCAGCGGCGCGAGCAGCATGCTGACCACCATCGCCGCCAGCAGCACCTGGATCGACTCCGCGCCCAGCACCTTATGGACCTGGGCCTGCACCAGCAGCGCAAACCCGAACTCGCCGGCCGGTGCCAGCACCAGACCGGTGCGCAGCGCCACACCGTTCTCGTGGCCGAACAGGCGGCCGAGTCCGTGGATGATCGCGGTCTTGATCGCCAGCATCACCACCAGCACCAGCAGTACCGCCAGCCACTGCCCGCGCATCACCTGCAGGTCGAGCATCATGCCGACGGTGACGAAGAACAGGCCGAGCAGCACATCGCGGAACGGCAGGATGTCGCTCTCCACCTGGTGGCGGTACTCGGTCTCGCCGATCATGAGCCCCGCGAGGAACGCGCCGAGCGCCATCGACAGGCCGGCATGCTCGGTGAGCCAGGCGGCCGCCAGCGTGATCAGCAGCACGGTGAGCATGAAGAACTCGCGTGAGCGCGCCAGCGCCACTTCGTGGAACACCGGCCGCAGCCACATGCGCCCGACGAACAGGATCGCCGCCAGCACCGCGACGCTCTTGATGAGCGCCCAGCCGAGGGTGACCAGCACCGGCTCGCCGCTGGCGCCGCCGAGCGCCGGGATCACGATCAGGAACGGCACCACCACCAGGTCCTGGAACAGCAGGATGCCGAACGCGGCGCGGCCGTGGCGCGAGTGCTGCTCGAGCTGGTCGACCAGCAGCTTCATGACGATCGCGGTGGACGACAGCGCCAGCATGCCGCCGATCACCACTGCCCCGCCGGGCGGCACGCCGAGCGCCCAGGCGAGCAGACCGAAGGCCCAGAAGCTCAGCAGCACCTGCAGCCCGCCGAACCCGACCACGGTGCGCTTCATGGCCATGAGCTGCGGCAGGGAAAATTCGAGGCCGATGGTGAACATCAGGAATACCAGGCCGAACTCGGCCAGGTAGCGGGTGCCGGCCAGGTTCGGGATCCAGCCGAGGCCGGAAGGCCCGACCAGCACCCCGGCCGTCAGGTAGGCCAGCACCGCCGGCATCCGCAGGTAGCGGAACGCCGCCACCAGCACCACGGCGACCCCCAGCAGGACGAGGACATGGAGGAAGGTGGTTTCGTACATGTAGGCGCGCCGGGCCGGCTTCGTTATACTTGCTGATCAAGAGATTACCCGATTCTTCCCGATTCCACGACCACATGAGCAACCCTCCCAACCTGCAGGCACACGGGCGTGCGGTCATCGAGCTCGAGGCGCAGGCGGTGGCGGCGCTGCGTGAGCGCATCAACCACGACTTCGAACAGGCCTGCGGCATCGTGCTCGCCTGCGCCGGGCGGGTGGTGGTCACCGGCATGGGCAAGTCCGGCCATATCGGCGGCAAGCTCGCCGCCACCCTCGCCTCGACCGGCACGCCGGCGTTCTTCGTGCATCCGGGCGAGGCCCAGCACGGCGACCTCGGCATGATCCAGCCGCAGGACGTGGTGATCGCCATCTCCAACTCCGGCGAGACCGGCGAGATCCTCACCATCCTACCGATCATCAAGCGCCTCGGCGCCAGGCTGATCGCCATGACCGGCAATCCGAAATCGAGCCTGGCGCGCCAGGCCGACGTGCATCTCGACGTCGGCGTCGAGAAGGAGGCCTGTCCGCTCAACCTCGCCCCGACGTCCAGCACCACCGCCGCCCTCGCCATGGGCGATGCCCTGGCGGTGGCACTGCTCAAGGCACGCGACTTCACCCCCGAGGACTTCGCCCGCTCGCATCCCGGCGGCAAGCTCGGCCGGCGGCTGCTGCTGTACGTGCGCGACCTGATGCACAGCGGCGAGCGCATCCCGCAGGTGGCGGAATCCGCTGGGCTGCGCGAGGCGCTGCTCGAGATGAGCAGCAAGGGCCTCGGCATGACCGCGATCGTGGATGGCAGCGGCCGGCTCACCGGGATCTTCACCGACGGCGACCTGCGGCGCGCGCTCAACAAGGGCATCGATGTCTACCAGGCCAGGATCACCGACATCATGACCCGCAACCCGAAGACCATCGGCGCCGACACCCTGGCGGCCGAGGCGGTGGCCTTCATGCAGTCGAAGAACATCAACGGCCTGTACGTGGTCGACAGCGACCTCAAGGTGCTGGGCGCGCTCAACATGCACGACCTGCTGCGCGCGGGGGTGGTCTGACATGCACGATCACCCGCTGCTCGCACTGGCAAGCGACGAGTTGCTGGCGCGCGCCAGGCCGGTCAAGCTGCTGCTGTTCGACGTCGACGGCGTGCTCACCGACGGCCGCCTGTATCTCGACAACCACGGCGAGGAGTACAAGGCCTTCAACTCGCGCGACGGCCACGGCCTCAAGATGCTGCAGCGCAACGGCGTGGACGTCGGCATCATCACCGGCCGCAACTCCGAGATCGTCGCGCACCGCACCCGCGAGCTCGGCATCCGCCACGTGCGCCAGGGCTGCGCCGACAAGTTCCCGGTCTACGAGCAGATGATCAGTGAGCTGGGGCTCGTACCCGAACAGGTCGGGTTCGTCGGCGACGACGTGGTTGACCTGCCGATCATGCTGCGGGTCGGCCTCGCGGTCAGCCCGCGTGACGGGCATTTCCTCATCCAGCGCCACTCGCACTGGGTGAGCCCGAACGACGGCGGGCGCGGCTGCGCGCGCGACGTGTGCGAGCTGCTGATGCTCGCGCAGGGCACGTTCGGCGCCGAAATGCAGCGTTACTACTGAACCCGGCCGGCGCCCATGATCCGCCATTTCAACCGCATCACGCTGGTGGTGGCGCTGGCGACCCTGGCCGCGGTCAGCTGGTGGCTGACCGACCGCGGCGCCGATCGCAACCCGGTCCGCGACACCAAGGCGCGCCACGAGGCCGATTACTTCATCGAGAATTTCACCGCCACCACCATGGACACCCAGGGCCGGCGCAAACACGAGCTGAGCGCCGCGCGGCTGGTGCATTACCCGGACGACGACACGCTCGAGCTCGAGCGCCCGCACCTGGTGCAGTACACCCCGGGCGAGCCGCCGCTGCACACCGTTGCCGACCGCGGCTACACCACCTCGGACAGCAAGACCATCCTGATGCGCGGCAACGTGCGCGTCACCCGCGGCGCGCACGGCGGCCAGCCGGGCGGCGCGATCGAAACCGGCGAGATGCGGGTGCTGCTCGAATGACTAGGCGATCGATTGGTCTGCTGATCCTTGCCATGCTGACTGCGGTCCCGGCGCTGGCCGCCGGGCCGGCAGCCAGCGCGCCGGTGCACCTGCGCGCCGATCGCATCGAGATCGACCAGAAGCGCGGCGTCAGCCGCTACCAGGGCCGGGTGGTACTCACCCAGGACACACTCCGCGTCACCGCCGACCGCGCCGAGGCCCGCGGCCGCCAGCAGACGGTCGAGCAGGTCACTGCCGAAGGGCGTCCGACCACATTCCGCTACCGCGCCGCAGGCCGGCCCGAGCTGATCGAGGGCGAGGCCCGGCGCGCCGAGTACAACGTGGCGACACGCCAGCTCACGCTGACCGGCGCGGTCGAGGTGCGCCAGGGGCAGGACCTGCTGCGCGCCGGTATCGTGCACTACGACATGCAGGCCGAGACGGTCAAGGCGCACGCCGACGCTGATCGTCGCATCTACGCCGCTTTGGCACCACGCCAGAAACCCGATTCGGAACCGGAGACACTTCCGTGAGCGTGCTCACCGCCACCCACCTCAGCAAGCAGTACCGGGGCCGCCCGGTGGTGCGCGACGTGTCGCTCCGGATTGAAAGCGGCGAGGTGGTCGGCCTGCTCGGCCCGAACGGCGCCGGCAAGACCACCTGCTTCTATATGATCGTCGGCCTGGTGCCGCTCGACAGCGGCCAGATCCACCTCGACCAGACCGAGCTGACCAGACTGCCCATGCACCAGCGCGCGCGGCTCGGCCTGAGCTACCTGCCGCAGGAGGCGTCGGTGTTCCGCAAGCTCACGGTCGAGGAGAACATCATGGCGATCCTCGAGACTCAGAAGGACCTGAGTCCGGAGCAGCGCGAGCAGCGCCTTGAGGAGCTGCTGGAGGAGCTGCACGTGACCGCGCGCCGCCACAACACCGGCATGAGCCTGTCCGGCGGAGAGCGCCGCCGGGTCGAGATCGCCCGGGCACTGGCCACCCGGCCGCGCTTCATCCTGCTCGACGAACCGTTCGCCGGGGTCGATCCGATCTCGGTGCTCGACATCCAGCAACTGATCCTGCACCTCAAGCAGCGCGGCATCGGTGTGCTGATCACCGACCACAATGTGCGCGAGACCCTCAAGATCTGCGACCGTGCCTACATCCTGTCCGAGGGTCAGGCGCTGGCGGCCGGCGCCCCGGCCGACATCCTCTATAACGAGGAAGTCAAAAAGGTCTATCTGGGCGAAGATTTCAGGCTCTGAACCCCAGTTTCAAGTCGCAAGTTTCAAGTCTCAAGTTCCACCCCGAAGCACATCGCGGCCCCAGACCCGGGTACGCCGAACTTGAAACTTGAAACCTGAAACTTGAAACTAGGGAAAGCATAACCCCTTGTTCCGTCGAAAAAATCTCCCGATCCGCCCGGCCGGCCACCGCCCGCCATGCAAAAATTGGGCTAGACTTGGGTCGTAACCGCCCAGCAAGGGACGATCGGCGCTATTGCGGCCGGTGCCCGCCCGGACGCGCAACGGACACATGAAGCAGTCACTCGATCTCAGACTCGGTCAGCACCTGACAATCACGCCGCAGCTGCAGCAGGCGATCCGCCTGCTGCAGCTGTCGTCGCTCGAGTTGCAGCAGGAGATCCAGGAGGCGCTCGAAAGCAACCCCCTGCTCGAGGAGCCCGAGGACGAGAGCCAGGCCAAGGACGACCTCGAGGCCGCCGCCGTCGACCAGGTGGCGGCGCCGGCCGACGACACCGGCGGCACGGACACCACCGACACCACCGACGCCCCGGCCGGCGAGGACCTGGCGGTCGACCGCGACGCTGCCATCGACGACGATTCGTTTCGCGAGGAACTGAACGGCGGCGACGACTGGGCCGAGACCTACGACACGCTCACCGCCAGCACCACCCGCAGCGACGACGAGCGCCCCGACATCGATGCCCGCAACAGCGCGCCCACCACCCTGCGCGAACACCTGCTGTGGCAGATGCACATGACCCTGTTCTCCCCCAAGGATTGCACGATCGCCGAGGCGGTGATCGACGCCATCGACGAGGACGGCTACCTCAGCTGCTCGCTCGAAGAGGTGCAGCAGGCGCTGGCCGGCGAACTCGAGGCCGATCTGGACGAGATCGTGGCGGTGGTGCACCAGATCCAGAATTTCGACCCGATCGGGGTCGCCGCCCGCGACCTGGCCGAGTGCCTGCAGCTGCAGCTGCGCAACCTCGCCGCGGACACCGCGCACCTTGCCAACGCCCGCAAGCTCGCCACCCCCGGGCACCTCGACCTGCTCGCCGCCCGCGACATCAAGGCGCTCAAGCGCCTGACCCGGCTCGGGCCCGAGGAGCTGCAGGGCGCGATCGGCCTGATCCAGCACCTCAACCCGCGCCCGGGCGCCGCCGTCACCAGCAGCCACGCTGGCTACGTCGCCCCGGACATCACGGTGAAGAAGATCCGCGGTGTGTGGCGCGCCGAGCTGACCGCCGCCGCCACCCCGCGCCTCGGTATCAACCGCGAGTACGAACGCCTGATCCGGCGCGGTTCCGACAGCGCCGACAACAAGTACCTGCAGGACAAGCTGCAGGAGGCGCGCTGGTTCATCAAGAGCCTCAACAGCCGCAACGAGACCCTGCTCAAGGTGGCGCGCGCGATCGTCGACCGCCAGCGCGCGTTCTTCGAGCACGGCGCCGAGGCGATGAAGCCGCTGGTGCTGCACGACATCGCCGAGATCGTCGGCATGCACGAGTCGACCATCTCGCGGGTGACCACCAACAAGTACATGCTTACCCCGCGCGGCATCTACGAGCTCAAGTATTTCTTCTCCAGCCACGTGGGCACCGCCGACGGCGGCACCTGCTCGGCGACCGCGATCCGCTCGCTGATCAAGAAGCTGGTCGAGGCCGAAAAGCCCGAGAAGCCGATCAGCGACAGCATGATCGCCGATCTGCTCGCCGGCCAGGGCATCCACGTGGCGCGGCGAACCGTGGCAAAATACCGCGAAGCGCTGAACATCCCCCCGTCCAGCCAGCGCAAGTCTCTCGTTTGAAACCCCAAGCCTTCCGGAGGCAGTCATGCAGATCACCGTCAGCGGCCAGCAGATCGAAATCACCGAACCCCTGCGCAACTATGTCAACGAGAAATTCGGCCGCATCCAGAAACACTTCGACCACGTGACCAGCACCAACGTGGTCCTGCACTACGAAAAGAAGAAGAACCGCCACGCCGCCGAGGCCACCATCAACGCCAAGGGCACGCAGCTGCACGCCGACACCGAGGGCGACGACATGTACGCGGTGATCGACGCGCTCGCCGACAAGCTCGATCGCCAGGTCCTCAAGCACAAGGAAAAAGTCAGCAGCCACCGCTGACGCCCGGGACCGTGCGGCCCGGGCCGCACGGCGAACGGCACCGCTCACCGCCCCCCCCTGCGGGCCACCGCCCGCCCGGTCGTGTCCGGCGCCCGCGTCTTGACCGCGAACCGGATAACATGCAATCTCGACAACGCGTTACCGAGAGACAACCGGAACGACCGCGGCCCGCCGCGGCCGCTATCGCCCCACCCGCATGAACCCCATACTGACGGTCGATGAGCTGTTCGAGGCCCAGGCGGCCTCGCTGAAACTGCGCTGGCTGGCCGGCCGCAGCGGCCGCGAGCGCCTGCTGGAACCGGCCACCGCCAGGTTTCCGGGCATGGCGCTGGTCGGCTATCTCAACTACGTCCACCCGAACCGGGTTCAGGTGCTCGGCTCCGGCGAGGTCGACTACCTGCGCAAGCTGCCGGCGACCGAACGCCGCACCGCCATCGAGCGCCTGTTCAGTTGCGACACCACCACGCTGGTCGTGGTCGCCAGCGACGAGAACATAGACGACGATCTGCTCAGTGCCGCCGATGCCGCCGGCCTGCCGCTGTTCGCCACGTCCTGGCCCGGCCCGCGCGTCATCGACCACCTGCAGCACTATCTCACCCGCGCGCTCGCGCGCCGCACCACCCTGCACGGGGTGTTCCTGGAGGTCATGGGCATCGGCGTGCTGATTACCGGCGAATCCGGCATCGGCAAGAGCGAGCTGGCGCTGGAACTGCTGTCGCGCGGCCACCGCATGGTGGCCGACGACGCCGTCGACCTGTCGCGCGTCGGCCCGGACACCGTGATCGGCCGCTGCCCGCGCATGCTGTGCGACTTCCTCGAGGTCCGCGGCCTGGGCATCCTCAACGTGCGCGCCATGTACGGCGACACCGCGGTGCGCCCGGAAAAGACCGTGCGCCTGTTCGTGCACCTCGAACCGCTCACCCCCGAGCGCATGAAGAAGGTCGACCGCCTGCAGGTCGAGCAGAAGACCCGCAGTATCCTCGATGTCGACATCCCGGAAGTGGTTCTGTACGTGGCCCCGGGCCGTAATCTGGCAGTGCTGGTGGAGGCGGCGGTGCGTGCCCACATCCTGCGCATGCGCGGCATCAACCCCCTGCAGGAACTCATGCAGCGCCAGGAGGCGCACATGATGTCCGACCAGCACTGACGCCGCCCGCGACCCGCATGAGCCTGATCATCGTCAGCGGCCTGTCCGGCTCCGGCAAGACCATCGCCCTGCAGGCGCTGGAGGATCTGGGCCTGTACTGTATCGACAACCTGCCGGCCAGCCTGCTGCCGCACTTCGCCGAGCAGCTCCAGGCGGCCGGCCACAACCTGCGGCAGGCGGCGGTCGGCATCGACGCCCGCAACCGCGCGTTTCTCGACGCCCTGCCCGACAGCCTGGCACGCCTCAAGGCGCTCGGCGTGCCGACCCGCACCGTCTTCCTCGAGGCCGACGAGGCCACGCTGGTCAAACGCTTCAAGGAAACACGCCGGCGCCACCCGCTCACCGACCAGAACATCCCGCTGCTCGAGGGCATCCGCCTCGAACGCAAGCTGCTCGAGCCACTGGCCTTCGATCCCTCGATCCGCATCGACACCACCCACGCCACGCCCCACGAGCTGCGCATGCGCGTGCAGGACTTCGCGCGCGGCGACGAGCTCGGCGGCGTGACCCTGCTGTTCCAGTCGTTCGGCTTCAAGAAGGGCGTGCCGCTCGATGCCGACTACGTGTTCGACGTGCGCTGCCTGCCGAACCCGCACTGGCAGCCGGAGCTGCGCGCGCTCACCGGCCGCGACCCGCCGGTGATCGGGTTCCTGGAACGCCACCCCGAGGTGCAGGCGATGTTCGAGGACCTGGTGCGGTTCATCGAACGCTGGCTGCCGCGCTTCGAGGAGGAGCGGCGCAGCTACCTCACCATCGCGGTCGGCTGCACCGGCGGCCAGCACCGCTCGGTGTACTTCGCCGAACGCCTGGCCGCGCACTTTGCCGGCCGCGGCACCCGCACCCAGATCCGTCACCGGGAACTCGCATGATCAGCCTCATCATCCTCGCCCAGGACGACATGGCCAAGGGACTGCTCCACGCCATCGAGCACGTGCTCGGCAGGGTTCCGCCGGCGCTCGAAATCCAGCCGATCGACTACCACCAGCCGCAGGAGGCGCTCGCCGCCGCACTCGGCGAGCGCATCCGCCGTCTCGACCAGGGCGACGGCGTGCTGGTGCTGGCCGACGTGTACGGCTCCTCGCACACCAATGCCGCCTGCCGGCTGCTGGCGCCGGGGCGGGTGGAACTGGTCAGCGGCGTGAACGTGCCGATGCTGCTGCGGGTGCTGAGCTACCGCACGCTTGGCATGAACGAGCTGCTGCGCAAGGCCATGAGCGGCGGCACCGAGGGCATCGTGCGCGCGGCGCTGCCGGCACCGGTGTCGGGGACCGGCCGATGAAGACCACGGTCGCCACCATCGTCAACAAGCTCGGGCTGCACGCGCGCGCCTCGGCCAAGTTCGTCACGCTCGCCTCGCAGTTCAAGAGCGATGTGACGCTCGGGCGCAACGGCCAGCACGCCAACGGCAAGAGCATCATGGGCATCATGATGCTGGCCGCCGGCAAGGGCACCCAGGTGGAGCTCATGGTCGACGGCGACGACGAGGACCAGGCGCTGGCCGCGCTGGTCGAGCTGATCGCCAGCCGCTTCGGCGAGGACGAGTAATCGTATGATGATAGTTCCTGTGCGGGCACGCCCGCCCCGTTTCACGATCCAGGGATAGGACCCATGCTCACCCTGCACGGCACCGGCGTCAGCAGCGGCCTTGCCCTCGGCAAGGCCTACGTGCTGCATCACGAGCGCCCCGAGGTGCCGCAGTACGCGCTGCCGGAGCACCTGCTCGACGAGGAGGTGGCGCGCTTCCGCGCCGCAGTCGCTCGCGCCCGCGAGCAGCTCGGCCGTATCCGCGACCATATCCCGCGCTCGGCCCCGGCCGAGATCGCCAGCATCATGGACACGCACCTGCTGATCCTGCAGGACAAGATGCTGACCGAGGCCCCGGCCGAGGTGATCCGGCGCCAGCAGGTGAACGCCGAGTGGGCGCTCAAGTCCCAGGGCGACGCGCTGGTGGCGGTGTTCGAGCAGATGGCGGATCCGTACCTGCGCAGCCGCAAGGCCGACATCACCCAGGTGGTCGACCGGCTGCTGCGCATCCTGCTGGCCGCCGAGGACGAGCACGAACAGATCTCGGGCGCGCTCGAGGGCCAGATCATCATCGCCAACGACCTGTCGCCGGCCGACACCGTGCTGCTCAAGCACCACAAGGTGGCGGCGTTCGTCACCAACCTCGGCGGCCCGATCTCGCACACCGCGATCCTGGCGCGCAACCTCGAGATCCCGGCGATCGTCGCCGTGCACAACGCCACCCGCTACGTGCGCGACGGCGAGGAGCTGATCGTCGACGGCAAGCTCGGCGTGCTGGTGGTGGCGCCGGAACGGCCGATCGTCCACGAATACCACCAGCGCCAGAAGCAGATCGTCGCGCTCAAGCGCGAGCTGGCCACGCTCAAGGAAAGCCGCGCCGTCACCCGCGACGGCGCCGAGGTCGGGCTGCTGGCCAACATCGAGCTGCCGGACGATCTCAAGGCGGTCACCAAGGTCGCCGCCCAGGGCATCGGCCTGTACCGTACCGAGTTCCTGTTCATGAACCGCCCCGACCTCCCGGACGAGGACGAGCAGTACCGGGCCTATCTCAAGGTGGTCAAGGGCATGGCCGGCAAGCCGGTGACGATCCGCACCCTAGACCTCGGCGCCGACAAGCAGGCCGATGGCGGCGCCATGCCGCACGACAAGATCTGCGTGAACCCGGCGCTCGGGCTGCGCGCGGTGCGGCTGTGCCTGCACGACACCAGCCTGTTCAAGCCGCAGCTGCGCGCGATCCTGCGCGCCTCGGCGCACGGCGACGTGCGGCTGATGATCCCGATGCTGTCGAGCCTCGACGAACTGTTCCGGGTGTTCGACCTGCTGGCAGAGATGAAGACCGAGCTGGCGCGCGAGGGTCACAAGTTCAACCCGGAGATCCCGGTCGGCGGCATGATCGAGGTGCCGGCGGCGGCGGTGGCCGCCGACCTGTTCGCGCGCCACCTCGACTTCTTCTCGATCGGCACCAACGACCTGATCCAGTACACGCTCGCGATCGATCGCGTCGACGACGCGGTCAGCTACCTGTACGACCCGCTGCACCCCTCGGTGCTGCGCCTGATCCACATGACCATCCGCGCCGGGGTCAACGCCGGCATCCCGGTGGCGATGTGCGGCGAGATGGCCGGCGACACCCGTTACACGCGGCTGCTGCTCGGCCTGGGGCTGCGCGAGTTC
>Ga0316630_10000279_pt1 | contig 14769 bp, 10 predicted proteins | sample OWC_May_M1_C1_D6_FD_207658 | JGI IMG/M metagenome (GOLD analysis project Ga0316630, IMG submission 207658) | Wetland soil microbial communities from Old Woman Creek delta, Ohio, United States - OWC_May_M1_C1_D6_A | ecosystem: Environmental > Terrestrial > Soil > Wetlands | place: USA: Ohio...
GCGCCGGCATGGTGCACATCAATGGCGCAAGTCTCGACGTGTGCGCCTCGTTCGGCGGCTACAAGCAGTCGGGTCTCGGGCGCGAGTGGGGCGCGTTCGGGTTCGACGAATTCCTCGAGGTGAAGTCGGTATTCGGCGCGAGCACCGATGCGAAGACGGGCGCGGCGGCGGCCTGATCCAGCAGAAGACTTCCACGGAGTCACCCGATGTCACGCGTTCCGTTCGCCGCTCGATACCTCGATCCGGGTGCCCGCATGGGCGAGATCCTGTTCGGGCTCATCATGACGCTTACGTTCACGCTGGGCGCCGGACTGATCGTGCAGGAGGAGGGACGGGAGGGGGCCCGCCAGCTGCTCATCGCCACGATCGGCTGCAACATCGCGTGGGGCATCATTGACGGCGTCTTCTACATACTCGGCCAGATGTTCGAGCGCGGACGGTTGCGGCGTGTCGCCGTGTCGGTGAAAGCAGCTCGGTCCGACGCGGAAGCCCGGGCTCACGTCGCGGGTGAACTGGACGAAGTACTGGAGCGGGTGACGACCGGGCCCGAGCGCGACACGCTTTACGCAGCCATTGCCAGCAACCTGCGCGGACGCGAGGTCGAGTCCAACCGGCTGCGCAAGGCCGACGTGATGGGCGGTGCCGCAAGCTTCTGGCTCGTTTTCTTTTCGAGCCTGCCCGCGGCCGCGCCATTCCTGTTCATCGACGATCCGTGGATCGCGCTGCGTGTGTCGAACGCGCTGCTGCTCGCGCTGCTGTTCTACGTGGGTTATCGCTGGTCGAAGTTGACCCTGGCCAAGCCGTGGCTCGCCGGCCTGGTGTTCCTGTTCGCCGGCACGCTCCTGGTCGTTGCCGCGATCGCACTCGGCGGCTGAGGACCCTCAGCGTCGCAAGCCGCTTTCAGGTCGGCGCGGCATTCGCATCCTGGGTCTCTGCCTGGAATGCCCGCACCGCATGCCCGAGCGTCGGGAAACGCCGGGCGCCGAGTCCGGATTCGGGGAGCCCGGCTTGCTTCATCAGGTCGCGAATGTCCATCTCTCGTCCCGCCACGACGAGTTCGGTGCCCTGGGCGCGCAGTGTCCGCTGCAGGTCTTCGAACTCGTAGATCCCGGTGACGTCCACCTGCGTGACGGGAAGCGCGTCGAGTACGAACCACTTGAGGCCGGGACCGGCGGCCGCAATGGCGGCCAGCGCCTGTTGCTTGAAGTAGGGTGCGTTGAAGAAGACCAGCGGCGCGTTGAAACGGAACAGCAGCAGGCCCGGATAGGTCTGTGCCGTCGGATAGCGGTCGACTGCGTGATGGCCAGGCAGCCCCTCGACCCGGCCGAGGATTTCAATCCTGGGCCTCAACGTGATCCGGACGAAACGCAACAGCGCAAGGATCAGGACCACCACGATGGCCTTGATTGCCCCGACCCAGATGACGCCGAAGGTGGCGAGCAGCGACAGCGCGAACTCCGCCCGGTCGAGCCGATGGAGGCGACGCAGGGTCTGCAGGTCCAGCAGCGACAGCGAGGCCATCACCAGCACTGCGCCCAGTGCGGCGATCGGCACGTAACGCAGCGGTTCGGTCAGGAACAGCAAGACGGCGGCGACCGCCACGGCGGCGACCAGGCCGGTGACCTGGGTGCGACCGCCTGCGGAGTCGCTCACCGCGGTGCGCGAGTCGGCCCCGCTGACGGCGAAACCCTGTGACAAGGAGGCGGCGATGTTCGCGGCACCCAATGCGGCGAACTCCCGGTCCACGTCGATCGTGTAGCGATTCTTGGCGGCGAAACTGCGCGCCGTCAGCATCATGCTCGAGAAGCTGACCAGCGCGATCCCGGCTGCCGGACCGGCAACCTCGTCGAGCTGGTCGAGTGGAATCGTCGGCCACCGGAACGTCGGCAGCCCTGCGGGTACCAGGCCCAGCACCGCGACCCCCTGCGCATCCAGCCCCAGCCAGGCAACCACCACGCCGGCGACGACCAGCGCCACCAGCGCGGCGGGGAGGCGCTTAAGAAAGCGCCCGGACACGAGCAATACGGCGAACGTGGTCAGGCCCACCGCCAGCGTCGGCCAGTGGGTCTGCCCGATCTTCGCCAGCAGTTCCACCAGCCTGGGCGCGATGCCGGGCGACTCGATCTCGAACCCGAACAACTTGTCGATCTGGCCGGCGAGGATATGCAGCGAGACGCCGTTCAGGAAGCCGACCAGGATGGGCTTCGAAAGAAAGTCCCCGATGACGCCGAGCTTCAGGAAGCTGGCGCCGATGCACAAGAGCCCGGCGAGACCGGCGAGGGTGATGGACAGCGACAGGTAGCGCTCCGGGTCTCCGCCCGCCAGCGGCGTGACGGCCGCAGCGACCAGTGCGCAGGTCGCCGCATCCGGCCCGACGATCAATTGTCGTGACGTGCCGAACAGGGCGTAGGCCACCAGCGGCAGGATGCTCGCATACAGGCCGACGACGGGGTTGAATCCGGCAAGCTGGGCATAAGCCACGCCGACCGGCAGGGCCACGGCGGCGACGGACAGGCCGGCGAGGAGGTCGTGCGGGAAGTCGGTGCGGTGGTAGCCGAGCAGGGCCGGCAGGCCGGGCGCAAAGCGCGCCAGGCGGTTGACGGCCCCGCCAGCACTCCGGGCATCGTTGTCGTGTGCCACCGAACGGCTCTCGAATCGGAATCAACGGAACATTATGCGCCACCGACGCTCGGGCGGCGCTGATGCGCTTACTCCGGGGCGGGTCCGGGAAACCTGTCCCGCAGCACGCGCTTCAGTACCTTGCCGGAGGGATTGAGCGGCAGCGCGTCGACGAATGCATACGATTTCGGTTGCTTGTAACGCGCGAGCCGTTCCTGGACGTGCGCCTTGAGTCCAGCCGTCAGCTCCGCCTCGTCGCCGTCCCAGCTCTCCGCCATCACGACGACCGCGCACGCGCTCTCGCCCCACCTGGCGGACGGCTGGCCGATCACCGCGACCTGCTTCACGCCCGGGTGCGCGAGCAGCACGTTCTCCACTTCGGCCGGGTACACGTTTTCCCCGCCGGAGATGACCATGTCCTTCGACCGGTCCTTGATGTAGATGAACCCGTCCTCATCCACCTCCGCAATGTCGCCCGTGTGGAACCAGCCATCGCGAATGGATTCGCGCGTGGCGTCCGGCAGGTTCCAGTAGCCGGTGATCAGGTGCGGGCCGCGCGTGATGACTTCGCCGGGCACGCCCGGCGGCACGTCGTTCCCGGCCTTGTCCACGACGCGCACTTCGATGCCGAAATAGGGCAGGCCTGTCGAGCCGACCTTGTGGCGGGCGTACTCGGGTGTGATCAGGCAGATGCCGCCGTGCGTCTCGGTGGCGCCGTACACCTGGTGGATCTCGATACCCATGGCCGCGTAGGCCTCGATCAAGGTCACGGGCACGGGCGCCGCTCCACACACCACCCAGCGCAGCGTCGAGGTATTCGTCGTCTGACGCTTCGGGTGGTCGTACATGAAGCTGAGCATCGCGGGCACGGAGAAGAAGCCGTTGATGCGTTCCCGCTCGATCACGTCCCACATCAGCGCCGGATCGAAGGCCCGGACGAGCACGGAGGTCATGCCGCGGCACACCGCGACCATCGTCATGGCGAGCCCGGCGATGTGGAAGAGCGGAGCCACGATGATCTGCCGGTCACCGAGGTGCAGGTCCGAGGTCGCCATCATGCTGTTCAGCCAGGCGATGTTCGCCCGATGCGACATCAATGCGCCTTTCGGCCGGCCCGTGGTGCCGCTCGTATACATCATGAAGAGCGGGTCCTCGAGCGTCGCGCCGATCGGCGGTTCGTGCGATGACGCCGCCTTGATGCTGTCGATCGTCCCGGGATCGTCGATGTCGATGAAGCGCACGCGCGGGAACTGGTCCCGCAGCGGGTCCACGAGTGCCTTCTGGTCCTGCCCGCAGAGCACCGCGGAGGCGCCGCTGTCCATGAGCTGGTAGGAAAGCTCCGGGACGGTGAGGCGCCAGTTCAACTCCACGAACACGAAACCGGCCTTCGCGCACGCGTAGTACGACTCGGCGTGCAAAGGCAGGTTGGACATCAGGGCGGCGACGCGCTCGCCGGGCGCGAGACCGAGCGACAGCAGCATGTGCGCGATCTGGTTGGCGCGCGCGTTGGCCTGACGGAAGGTCGTTCGCTCGCCGGTCGCGAGGTCCACCCATGCTTCCATCTTCGAGCTGATCTTCGCCCGCTCGCTCAGGAACTGTCCCGAATTCAGCAGCATCGTCAGTCCTCGTCAGCTCACGCGGCGACGATCGGCGGCCGGCGGCCGGCCCACGGGTGCGCTGCTTCCAGTTCGTAGGCGAGTTCGAGCAGGGTTCGCTCGTCGCCAGTCTTCGCGGCGAAATGGCTGCCGATGGGTAGCCCCGCCTTCGACCAGTGCAGAGGCACCGACATTCCCGGCGTGCCCGACGCGTTCTGCACCGGTGTGAACCCGAGGTAACTCAGCGCACGGTCAAAGTGCGTCTGGAAGGGGAGATCCGGCGCGAGATCGCCGACGCGCGGGGTCAGTTTCGCCAGCACGGGCGTGAGCAGCACGTCGTGGCGCTGGTAGAACGCCGCGCAAGTCGCGACCGATGCGTTGAGCGTCGCGACCGCTGCGTCGAATCCGCCACGGCGTTGCCGGAAGTAATCGCGCAGGCCCAGTGTCCAGGGCTCGAGGTCCGCGGCGGTGAGCGGGCGCCCGAGGTGGTTCTCCAGCCCATCGGCGATGCGCGCTGCACCGGACGACCAGTAAAGGATGAAGGCCTCGGTGAACTCCCGCTTTGCGAGCGGCAGCGGCGCGACCTCGACCCGGTGTCCAAGCGCCTCGCACATCCGGGCCGTGTCCTCGATCGCAGTGCGAACCTCGGCGTCCACCGGCGTGCCCATCAGGGTCTCGAGGTCGACCGCGATCCGCAGCCTGCGCTTTGAGGGTCCCTGGATCATGCCGTCCGGGGCGTACACCTTGTCGTCACCCGTGCGCTCGGTGGCGGCCAGCCACTGCGCGCTGTCGCGGACCGAGATGGAGGCGGCATGGCTGATGGCGATGTCCACGGGACCCACCGGCCGCCCGAGCGGCACGGCCCGTCCGCGCGACGGCTTGAAGCCGAACACGCCGCAGCAGGAGGAGGGGACGCGGATCGAGCCGCCGCCATCCGTTGCGTGTGCACACGGCACCACGCGCGCGGCGACCAGTGCGGCGGCGCCACCGGAGGAGCCGCCGGGGCTGTAATCCAGGTTCCACGGATTTCGTGTCGGACCGTGCACCAACGGCTCGGTCGAGCCCGTGAGTCCGAACTCCGGCGTGCTGCTCTTGCCCAGGACGACGAGTCCGGCCCGCTCCAGCGCGTCTACATACGGCCCTTGGCCCGTCGCCGGTTCGTGCCCGAACGAACGCGATCCCGAGTGTGTCGGCAGGCCCCGGACGTCGTCGAGGTCCTTGATGAACGTGGGTACGCCGGCAAACGGGCCTGACAGCGTCCCCGCCGCCGTCGCGCGCGCCCGGTCGTAGGCCTCGGTCACGATGGCGTTGATGCGTGGATTGACCGCCTGCGCACGCCGGATCGCTGCCTCGACCGCTTCCCGGGCCGTGAGGTCGCCCTTGCGAATGGCCTCGGCCGTGCCGACGGCATCCAGGTCCGCCGGAGGTGCTGGGTGCCGCGTGCCACCGGATGCGCAGCCCGCAAGTACGCGGGTCGCCGACACAGCGAGCGCCGCCTGCAACAGTTCGCGACGTGAAAGCTTCTCGTTCATTTTCTCCCCTCCGGGTCGGCAAAAGTATCTGCCTATGGACAAGAACACCAGTTTCCAGTTGTGATGGGCGGCCCCGTTCCCGAGCCTGAGAGCAATCCCCGTGAGCGATTACCGATCCCCCTGGATGGACGACGACCTGGACCTGTTCCGCGACGCGGCGAGGCGTTTCGTCGAGAACGAGATCGTGCCGAACGACGCGCGCTGGCGCGAGCAGCACCACGTGGACCGCGAGATCTGGAACAAGGCAGGTGAGGTCGGCCTGCTGTGCACCGACATCCCGGTTGAGTACGGCGGCCTCGGTGGTGATGCCCGGCACGAGGCGGTGGTGGTCGAGGAGATGGGCCGGCACGGCATCACGAGCTTCGGCCACATGGTCCACAGCATTCTTGCGCACTACGTCCTCAACTACGGCAGCGAGGAGCAGAAGCGGAACTGGCTGCCCCGGATGGCGTCGGGCGAGCTCGTCGGCGCCATCGCGATGACCGAGCCGGGCGCCGGGTCCGACCTGCAGGCGGTGAAGACCCGCGCCGTGCGCGAGGGTGATCACTACGTCATCAACGGCTCGAAGACCTTCATCTCGAATGGGCTGCACGCCGGTCTCGTGGGCGTGGTTGCGAAGACGGACCCGTCCAGGGGCGCCAAGGGCATCTCGATCATCATGGCCGAAACGAAGGACCTGCCGGGCTACCGCGTCGGACGCGTGCTCGACAAGATCGGCCAGAACGGGTGGGACACGGCGGAGCAGTTCTTCGACGAGTGCCGGGTGCCGGCGGGGTGCCTGCTCGGACCGGCCGAGGGCCAGGGATTCGTCCAGCTGATGCGTGACCTGCCTTACGAGCGGGCGTTGATGGCCATGGGCGGCGTGGCGGCGATGGAGTACGCGTTGCGGGTAACGGTCGACTACACGCGCACGCGCAAGGCATTCGGCCAGGCATTGCTCGAAATGCAGAACACCCGCTTCAAGCTCGCCGAGGTCAAGTCGCTGGTGAGCGTGGCGCGTGTGTACGCGGACGACTGTATCCAGAAGCTGACGAACGGGACGCTGGACACGGTGACGGCCTCGATCGCCAAGCTCTGGATCACCGACACACAGTGCCGCGTGATGGACGAGTGCCTGCAGCTCTTCGGCGGCTATGGGTACATGAAGGAGTACCCGATCTCGCAGCTCTACGTGGACTCCCGCGTGCAGCGCATCTACGGCGGCGCGAACGAGATCATGAAGGAGATCATCGCGAGATCGCTCTGAAGAGAAGGGGATAGGGGTTAGGGGATAGGGGATAGTGAAGAGGCCGGCGCGCCGGAGAGTCTTCGTCTTGCACTATCCCCTATCCCCTATCCCCTTTCTTCTCTCCTCACTACCCCCTGCCCGCTAATCACTGCGCACTTCCCCATGGGTCCCCTCCAAGGCATACGCATCATCGAGATCGCCGGCATCGGCCCCGGGCCCTTCTGCGGCATGCTGCTCGCGGACCTCGGCGCCGACGTCGTGCTGGTGGACCGCAAGGGCGGGTCGCTGCCGTTCGAATCCAGGCCGACGCTCGACATCACCCGCCGCGGCAAGCGCTCGATCGCCGTGGACCTCAAGCGGCCGGGCGCAGCCGAGACCGTGCTGCGATTGATCGCGCGGGCGGACGGCCTGATCGAGGGCTTTCGTCCGGGCGTGATGGAGCGGCTCGGTCTCGGGCCGGAGATCTGCCTCGCGCGGAACCCCCGCCTCGTCTATGGACGGCTCACTGGTTGGGGACAGACAGGCCCCTTGTCCCATGCGGCCGGGCACGACATCAATTACGTCGCGCTCAGCGGCGTCCTGTACCACGGTGGTCACCGGGATTCGGCGCCGGCGGTGCCGCCCACCGTGGTGGGCGACATCGGCGGCGGCGCGATGTTCATGGCACTCGGGCTCGTGAGCGGCATCCTGCGGGCCCGCGAAACCGGCCAGGGGCAGGTGATCGATGGCGCCATCACCGACGGTTGTGCCGTCATGTCCACGCTGGTGCAGACGCTGCGCCTGCAGCGCCTCTGGGCGGACCGGCGGCAGTCGAACGTGCTCGACGGCGGCGCGTTCTGGTACGACACCTACGAATGCGCGGACGGAGAGTGGATTTCCGTGGGAGCGCTCGAGCCCCAGTTCTACCATCTCCTGATCGAGAAGTGCGGACTCGCGGGCCAGGAGTTCGATGGCGCGCAGTTCGACGTCGCGCGATGGCCGGAGCTGAACAAGCGATTTGCCGCGCTCTTCCGCTCGAAGACGCGCCCGGAGTGGTGCGAACTGCTCGAAGGCACGGACGTCTGCTTTGCGCCGGTACTGAGCCTGGCCGAGGCACAGGGACACCCGCACAACGTCGCTCGCAAAGCCTACGTCGACGTGGCCGGGGTCCGCCAGCCGGCACCGGCGCCGCGATTCAGCGCGACCCCGGCGGAGATCCGGTCACCGCCCGCCGAAATCGGCGCGGATGCTGCGCAGCTGCTCGACGAGGCGGGATTCTCAGCCGACGAGATCGCCGCGCTCGTGACGGCGGCGGTCGTATAGCGGTCTCGCGCGGATCGTCAGGCGCCGGGGCGGTGCCCCAGCAGGCGGGCAGGCAGGAAGAGCACGGCGCCCAGGAAGGCGAAGATCGCACGCACGCAGAGCCCGAGCAGCCGGAAGGGCAGTGAGAGCAGCCACACGATGGGTGCCAGCACCAGCGCAAGGAGCGCCACCGGCCAGCTCAGGACCAGGAGGACGCACCAGGCCACGAACAGGATGAGCGTCTTCATGTCGCGATCATAACGCCGCCCGGCCGCTACGCGACGGGCATTACGACGAATTCACCTTCCAGCGCGCCAACCCGTTCACCGCGGCACTCGAGCGTCGCGCTCACGTGGACGCGCGCGGGGCGGCCCTTGCCCAACGCAGCCACCGCCTTCGACCACGCCGCGTCGCCGGGCGGCGCGGCCGCTGCCGTGAAACCGTCCGTGATCGGCCGCTCGTACGTCATCGTGTTGCGGCGGATGACGATGCGGCCGGCCCGTCCCTCCGACCTCATGCGGACATAAAGGGCCCCCCAGGCCGCCAGGATGGCCACGGCGGAGGCGCTGCCGCCGAACACCGTATCGCGATGATTTATGTTAGGCGCGAGCGGGGCGTAGATCTCCACGCCTGCGGTCGTCGCGGCGCGCACCTCGACCGCCATCGCGCGCGAGAGCGGAATGCGCTCGTGCAGGTAGCGCTGGAGCTCGTATTCATGCATCGCGGCGTCCGTTCATTGGTTAAATGACACAGCTGGGCCGTTAGACTGCCACCGGCGGTCCATATGCGACGTGCCGGGGCAGATTGCCCCGTGATTTGAGAAGCGGATCACTCCCGCCCCCCGTGGATTGGGCAATATTTCGTCCCGCGATTCAGTCAAGGGCAAAGTCACCGAAAGGTGGCGACGCAAAGTCTCCGGTCTAACGAGCCTCGGGCTCCATGATAGCGGGACCGCCGGAATCGGACCCATCTTTGGTCCGCCTCGGCTTGCTTTGCCCGCTCGATCGCTGGGTGAGTAAGAGGAGGACCGCCGTGTCCCGCAGCGATCGGATCACCAGCACCTGGCCCGTCGTGCCCGTCCGGGCCGGGGTGGCCGACCTCCACATCTCTTTCTGCCCGTCCAAGCGCGCCCGTTCGTGAGGCGTAAGGCTGCGCGGCAACCACATGGGAATCGAGACATGCCACTGACCATCCGCACGATCGCCCTCGGCCTGCTGCTCTGGCTGTGCAGTGTCCCGGGTTGGGCGCAGGACACCGACCGCCAGCAGATGAAGGGCCTCGACGAGCAGGTCCAGGAGATCAAGTCCGACGTCCTCGGCATCGCCGCCGAGCTGAGCCAGCTCGAGGAAAAACTGCTGTACCCGTCCGGCACCCAGGTCGCGGTGTTCGTCGCACTGGCCGAAGGTGATCCGATGCGTCTCGACGCGGTGCGACTCCAGATCGACGGGCAGCTCGTGGCCCACTACATCTACAGCTTCAAGGAGCTCGACGCGTTGCGTAAGGGCGGCGTGCAGCGGATCTACGTCGGTAACGTGCCGACCGGCGATCACCAGCTCGAGGTCCTGGTCGACGGCAAGCTCGAGGGCGGCGCGGACTACAGCCGCACCGAGAAGTTCAGCTTCAACAAGGGCGTCCAGCCGAAGCTCGTCGGACTGACGCTGGCCGGCCCGGGTTCCGGCCGACCGCCCATCGAGCTCGGGAACTGGTGAGCGATGGCGCGAGCGCTACATCGGCTGCTCGGCGTCGGCGTCGCGATTGCGCTGGCGTCGGCCCCCTCGTCGGGCAGTGACCTGAAGGACCTCTATTTCGGCGAGGCGCTCTATCACGCCTACCAGGGCCAGTATTTCGAGGCACTCGAGCGGCTCGACACCGAACTGGCCCAGTACCACGGGCTCGACGAGCCCCTCCTCGACACGCTCCACTATCACATCAACGGCGCCGAGTTCTCGGTCGGCGACTTCGAACTCAACTACCGGATGCACCACCGCGCCGGGCGCGCGATCAAGGCCGTGCTCGAGGGCAACGTCGACGAGGCCGTGCGCAACGAGGCCGCGTTCCGGCTGGCCCGGATCCACTTCCAGAAGGACCAGCTCGACGACGCGCTGCACGCGTTGGGGAGGATCCAGGGCAAGGTGCCCGAGGCGATCGCGGACGACGTCGAGTTCCTGCGCGCGAACATCTACATGGCCACCGGCCGGCCCGGTGATGCCGTCAAGGTGCTCCGGCAGCTGAAGCCCTCGGAGGACCTGACGGGGTTCGCCGCGTACAACCTCGGCATCGCGCTGCTGCAGGACGGCCACGCGGTGGAAGCCATCGAGCAGCTGGACAAGGCCGGGCAGATCAAGGCGAGCGATCACGCCGACCTGGCGATCCGCGACAAGTCGAACCTGGTGCTCGGCACGATCCTGTACGAGTCGGCGGACTTCGGGCGAGCGGAGCAGTCACTCGACCGCGTTCGCCTCGACGGGCCGTTTTCGAACCAGGCGCTGCTCCGGGCGGGCTGGGCCGAGGCCTCGGCGGAGCACTATGACCGTGCGCTCGTTCCCTGGAACATCCTGGTGCAGCGCGAACCGACGGACGCGGCGGTCCAGGAAGCAATGCTCGCCGCGCCCCACGCCTATGCCAAGTTGAACGTACACGGCCGCGCCGCCCTCATGTACGGCAGCGCGCTCCAGTCGTACACCGGCCAGATCGAGCGAGTGGATGCGTCGATCAACAGCGTCCGGGAAGGCGAGTTCCTGAAGGCGCTGGTGCGCGAGGAGATCCGGCAGGACAAGGACTGGGTCATACGCCTGCGCAGCCTGCCGGACGCGCCGGAAACCTATTACCTGATGGAGCTGATGGCCTCGCACGATTTCCAGACGGCCCTGCAGAACTACCTCGACCTCGAGGACCTGCGCTCGAAGCTCGTCACCTGGCAGTCCAGCTTCGACGCCTTCGAGGACATCATTCGCCTGCGCGGGCAGAACTACGAGCCGCTGCTGCCGGAGGTCGATGCGCAGTTCCGGGAACTGGACTCGCAGATGCGCCTGCGCCTCGAGCAGCGCAAGCACATCAGTGAGCGCCTGCAGGCCATGCTGACTGCGCCGCGCCCGGACTACCTCGCGACCGCGGACGAGCGGATCCTCGGCGAGCGCATCGCCCTGATCGACAAGCAGCTCCAGGGCTCCGACAGCCCCGAGGCGGCCGCACTGCGGCAGCGGGCGGCCCACGTACGGGGCGCCCTGACGTGGCGGCTGCAGACCGAATACCACGAGCGGCTGACCGCAGCCCACGTGCACCTGCACGAATTGAACGCGCACGTCGATGCCTTGAATGCGCAGTACGAAGCGTTCGTCAGGACCCGCCAGGCCGCGACGCACAGCTACGTCGGCTACGACGTCCAGATCGCACGCCTGCGCGAGCGCGTCGACGGCGCATTGCAGAGGGTCGGCATCGTCATGGCCCGGCAGGGACACATGATCGAGACGGTTGCCATCAACCAGCTCAAGGCCCGCCGCGAACGCCTGGTGGCCCAGCAGACCGAGGCGCGTTACGCGGTCGCCGACAGCTACGACCGTGCCGCGCGCCTGCAGTCGGGCGGAGAGGAACACTGATGCGCCGGCTCGCCATCCCGATGGTGCTTGCGCCGGTCCTCGTCGCCGGCTGTGCCCAGAATCCGGACAAGCAGACCCTGGCGGAGTTGCGCAACGTGCACCCCGACGTACAGGAGGTGCCGGTCGAGCAGGGCATCGACAAGGCCATGGAGGGCTATCGGCGCTACCTCGCGGAGACGCCGGAGACCGCGATGACCCCGGAGGCCATGCGGCGCCTCGCGGACCTGCAGGTCGAGAAGCAGTTCGGCATTCGCGCCGGCGACGGCAAGCCGCGCGAGATGGCCGCGCCGGAGCGTGCACAGGAATCCGTGGTCGCGCAGGCCGGACCGACGGGTCCAGGCAAGACGGCTGGCAGCGCCGGGCCCGCGGAATCCGAGCAGGAGTTCGAGCGTCGAACGACCGCACCGAGCGAGTTCGCGTCGGGCGGTGACACTGGTACGCCCGCCCGTGCGGCCATGCCGGGTGAGCCGGATCCGGCCGGCCCGGTCGAGGCGATTGCGCTGTACGACCGGCTGCTCGCGGAGTACCCGAACTACGAGCACAACGACAAGGTGCTCTACCAGAAGGCCCGTGCGTACGACGAGCTTGGCCGTACCGACGAAGCCATGGAGACCATGGTTCGCCTGATCAGCGAGTATCCGCATTCCGGGCACTACGACGAGGTGCAGTTCAGGCGCGGGGAGCATTACTTCACGCGCCGGAAGTTCCGGGACGCCGAGGCCGCCTATTCCGCAATCATCAGCCTCGGCGCGTCCTCCTCGTACTACGAACTCGCGCTCTACAAGCTCGGCTGGACGCTCTACAAGCAGGACTTCTACGAGGAAGCCCTGCACAAGTACATGGCGCTGCTCGACTACAAGGTGTCGATCGGCTACGACTTCGACCAGTCGCACGCGGAAGACGATGAGCGCCGCGTCACGGACACGTTCCGGGTCATCAGCCTGAGCTTCAGTAACCTCGGCGGTCCCGAGGTGGTGCAGGAGTATTTCTCGAGCTACGGCCACCGTGGGTACGAGGACCGCGTCTACAGCAACCTCGGCGAGCACTACCTCGCCAAGCTGCGTTACGACGACGCGGCGAAAGCGTACAAGGCGTTCGTGGAACTCTATCCGTTCCACCGCGCATCGCCGCGGTTCGGCATGCGCGTGATCGACATCTTCACCCAGGGCAAGTTCCCGAAGCTCGTGCTGGAGTCGAAGAAGGAGTTCGCGACCCGTTACGGGCTGCAGGCCGAGTACTGGCGGCACTTCAAGCCCGAGGAGTCGCCGGAGGTGCTGAGCTTCCTGAAGGCCAACCTGAAGGACCTGGCGAATCACTATCACGCCCAGTACCAGAACGTGGAACTGGCGGCGGAGAAGCCCGCCAACTACGCCGAGGCACTGCACTGGTACGGCGAGTACCTCGCCTCCTTCCCGAAGGATCCGGACTCGCCGCCGATCAACTACCAGCTCGCGGATCTCCTCCTCGAGCACAAGGATTTCGGCGAGGCGGCGAAGCAGTACGAGCACACGGCCTACGGGTATCCGGCGCACGCACAGTCGGCCGCCGCGGGCTACGCCGCGATCTACGCGCACCGCGAGCACCTCAAGGTCGCGGCCGAGGAACAGCGCGAGACCGTGAAGCGCGACACGGTCGCGAGCTCGCTCAAGTTTGCCGACGCGTTCCCGCAGCACGAACAAGCGGCCGCCGTCCTGGGTGCCGCCGCAGATGATCTGTACGAGATGAAGGACTTCCGCCCGGCGGTCACGGTGGCCCAGCGAGTCATCGACGGCTATCCGGGCGCGGATGTGGCTATCCGTCGCCCCGCCTGGCTCGTGGTTGCGCATTCCTCGTTCGAGCTGACCGAGTACCCGCAGGCCGAGCACGCCTATGCGCAGGTGATCGCGGTAACTCCGGCGAGCGACGAATCGCGCGCAGGCCTGGTCGACAATCTGGCTGCCTCGATTTACAAGCAGGGTGAGGCCGCGAACGCCGCGCAGGACTATCGCGCAGCGGCCGACCACTTCCTGAGGATCCGTCAGGCGGCGCCGACGTCGTCCATCCGTCCGGCGGCGGAGTACGACGCGGGAGCTGCGCTGATCCGACTGCAGGACTGGACAGCGGCGGCCGGCGTGCTCGAGGCATTCCGCAGCGCGTATCCCACGCACGAACTGCAGCGCGAAGCCACCAAGCAGATCGCGTTCGTCTATCGCCAGAGCGGCCAGCTGTCGCGCGCTGCCGGCGAGTACAACCGTGTCGCGTCCGAGTCGGAGGACCCGGCGCTGCGCGGCGAGGCGCTGCTAGTCTCGGGCGACCTCTACGAGAAGTCGAACGAAAAGAGCCGGGCGCTGGACGTATACGTCCGGTACGTAAAGGAATTTCCGCACCCGGTCGAGACGGCCGTCGAGACGCGGTTCAAGATCGCCGAGCTTCGCAAGGCAGCACACGACGAGGCGGGCTACCACCAGGAACTTGCGGAGATCGTCCGCGTCGACGCAGCGGCCGGTGGGGAAAGGACCGATCGCACGCGGACGCTCGCAGCCCGCTCGGCGTTGGTCCTCGCAGAGAAGCTCTACGGCGAGTTTGCAGCCGTGAAGCTGACGCAGCCGTTCGAGAGCAGCCTGCAGGTGAAGCAGCAGCTCATGGATTCGCTGATCCAATCGTTGGAGAAGCTGGTGGCGTACGAGCTGGCCGACGTTACGGCGGCCGCGACCTACTACATCGCCGAAACCTATCGCGACTTCAGCCGCGCCCTGATCGAGTCCCAGCGGCCAACTGATCTGCAGGCAGCCGACCTGCAGGAGTACGAGGACGCGCTCGAGGAAGAAGCGTTCCCGTTCGAGGAAAAGGCCATCGGCGTGCACGAGAAGAACCTGGAGCTGCTGCGCGCCGGGGTCCTCAATTCCTGGACCGAGAAGAGCCTCGGCAAGCTCGCCGAG
>Ga0316630_10000280_pt1 | contig 14742 bp, 14 predicted proteins | sample OWC_May_M1_C1_D6_FD_207658 | JGI IMG/M metagenome (GOLD analysis project Ga0316630, IMG submission 207658) | Wetland soil microbial communities from Old Woman Creek delta, Ohio, United States - OWC_May_M1_C1_D6_A | ecosystem: Environmental > Terrestrial > Soil > Wetlands | place: USA: Ohio...
GCGACGATCATCAAAATCCTCTTTTTTTAACTCTGGGCGACCTTCTTAACCCCCAGTGTTTCAGCTACAAACTTATATGTTCAGGGTACTTCCGACGTGCCCATAAAAGAATCGGTCTCCGAATTCTTGGTGAAGCCTGAATCCCCCCTCCATCCCCGTGCAATGGGAGGCACCGATCCTTTCGATATGTATTTTTCTCAACGCCTTAATGCTCTCCTCCAATTGTTCCGGAGCCAGGAAATCCAGGTGGGTTCCGCCGACAATGGCATAAAATTCATTCTTTCCTGTCTTGTTGATAACATGGTTGAGGATGTTAATGACGCCGGAGTGTGCGCAGCCAAGAATGACGAGCAGTCCCCGCTCGGTGTTCAGGATGAGGGATTGGTCGTCCAAAAAAACGTCGGGATTCCTTTTCCCATCGGTCTCGGTGAAGAGTTTTGGGTCTCCTTTCTCGAAAGACGTTTTTCTCGGTACCTCCCCTGTCAAGAAAACGCCCTTTTCTACCTCAGTGAAATCTTTATTAAGAATGAAATTTGCCCCCAATGACTCTAAATAACTCCTTTTGAATGGAATGCCGACAAATCGTTTTGTTTCTTTTCCATTTTCTTCGTCCATATGGATACGATCTAGAAAAGCATTTGGATGGGCGTGAACGTCTACCTTTCCCGTCAGTTTAAGAACTTCGGGTAATCCTCCCGTATGGTCGTAATGTCCATGGCTTAAGAAGATTTTCTTGATGGTCCGCAAATCTTTCTTCAACTCAAGGGAGTTTCTTACAACGGATTCTCCCCTCCCGGTATCGAAGAGGTAATTTCCGTGATCCGTTTCGATGAGAACGGAAAATCCGTGCTCTCCTAAACCCACCCGATGGCCCACCGTGTTTTCACAAAGGATCGTTATTTTCATGAGTCCCTCCTGTTCAGCGGAAGACCTGGTCTCTAAACTTGAACCATACACCTTTAGCTCTATAACATAATATTGTTCATCTCAAAAGATCACCCTCCCTTCATCCCTCTCTCCAGCGCCCACCTGTCGGTAGGCAGGGGGGGAGGGTGGGGGCGTTTTCATAGTGCCTCTTATATGTTATATTTAAAAACTGAATGCCCAGGAGTAACGAGGAAGAAAGGTGAAGTTCATCATGATCTCATTCGAAGAAGCATTAGATAAGATTCTTTCCCGTATTCAACCCTTAGGGCTCGAAAAGGTTCCGCTACTCCAAGGTCTGGGAAGGGTCATCGGAGAAGATATATATGCTAAACGGGATATCCCTCCTTTGGACAACTCGGCCATGGATGGCTATGCTTTGAAACTTGAAGATATCCGGGAGAGCTCGAAGGATCATCCGGTCAGGTTGGAGGTGATCGAAGACCTTCCGGCCGGCTTCGTTTCGAAAAAGACGATCGGGAAAGGGCAGGCTATCCGAATCATGACGGGCGCGCCCATTCCGAAGGGGGCCGATACAGTCATTCCCGTCGAAGAAACAGAGAAAGGAGATGGGTTTGCGTTTATTCTCAAGGCGGCCTCTCTTGGTGAAAACATCCGGAGGTCCGGTGAGGATGTCAAAAAGGGAGAACGTGTGATCTCCCAGGGGGATTTGATCCGACCCGCAGAGGTAGGAATGCTTGCCTCCGTGGGTCGTTCTTCTGTATTGGTTTACCAGAAGCCTCTAGTCGCCATCCTCTGCACCGGAGATGAATTGGTTGACGTGGACGAGAATCTGGAAGAGAGCAAAATCATTTCGAGCAATTCTTACACCTTGGCCGCTCAAGTGAAGGATTGCGGTGCCGTTCCGGTTCAATTGGGCATTGCCAGAGACAGAAAAGAGGAGATCAGAGAAAAACTTCGTCAGGGGATCCGGGCCGATGTGCTCATCTCATCGGCTGGGGTATCCGTAGGAGATTATGATTTTGCCAAAGACGCCCTTGGCGACCTGGGCATGGAAATGGCTTTCTGGCAAATTTCCATGAAGCCCGGAAAGCCTTTAGCCTTCGGAACAATACAGGGGAAACCTGTCTTCGGCCTTCCTGGAAATCCGGTTTCGTCCATGGTTTCCTTTGAGGAATTCGTTAGGCCCTCCCTTTTGAAGATGATGGGCCATCGCGACGTCTTGCGTCCCGTGGTTGAGGCCATTCTTCAAGAAGAAATCAGGAAGACCACCGGAAGACGCCACTTTATTCGAGCCTTTGTCTCTTTTAAGGAAGGATCCTATTTTGCGACGACGACGGGAGACCAGGGGTCTGGAATCTTGATGTCGATGCTGAAGGCAAATGGTCTGATTATGATTCCCGAAGCTCAAGAGATTGCAAGGGTGGGAGAAAAAGTAAAAGTCCAGTTGCTGAGCGAGCCTTTTAAAAGTTCGGAGTAAAAAGTCTGATGCTGGAATGAGTTTATGAACTCCTAACGCCAAATTCAGAACTCACACGGAGTGTGCCGGATGATTCCCATCATTTCTATTGTTGGAAAGTCGGATAGTGGAAAGACTACGTTGATCGAGAAATTAGTCCCGGAGTTGACAAGGCGAGGCTATCGGATTGCTACGGTGAAACACGATGTCCACGGGTTTGAAGTGGATCGTGAGGGGAAGGATAGCTGGCGACACAAGAAAGCAGGGGCCCATACGGTGGTCATCTCCTCTCCGAAAAAGGTTGCTTTGATCAGAGACGTGGAGAGGGATTTGAGCCTTATGGAAATTCGCGACAAACTGATTCGGGACGTGGACCTGGTTCTTTCAGAAGGATATAAGCGAGATGTCCACCCTAAGATTGAGATTTTCCGGAAGGAGAGACACCAGGAGCTTCTCTGCGCCAAAGAGGACAACTTGATCGCTATTGTCTCGGACCAAACTTTCAACGTAGGAGTTCCGTGTTTCGACCTTGAGGATATGAAAGGGCTTTCCGATTTTATCGAGAAGGAGTTCCTCAAACCCGGGAAAGGAAAAGAGGTTTCCCTAAATGTCGGCGGGAAGCCGATTCCTTTAAGCCCGTTCGTCACGGATTTTATGGCCAAGACGATTAAGGGAATGCTCTCCGCTTTAAAGGGTTGCGATCCAGCAGGCCGCGTTGAGATTCGCATGGATGGCCAAGAAAAATAAGGGTCATCCTATTTAAAGAACCTTCCACCCTGCTCGAATCGGTGCTCCCAGATTGGCGTAGCTGATAAGTGCCATGACATTTCTCACGTGGCACATTACCCGGACAGTCTTTGAGCCGATCTCTCCAGCCTTTTTCTCTGTTTTCCCTTTACTTTATCTCTTCGTCGGTGCTGGCGAAAAGAATTAAGATGTTCCTGCATGTTGGCAATCGTCGATTGAATCTCATTCCTTACCACGTGGATTGCTTTCCCCACTTCCTGGGGGGAACTTGCTCCTTGCACCTCAAGAGTACAGTTGACCTCTATTTTCCCGAGATTTTTATGTATTCCGTCAAGAAAATTAACAATGGACTCTTCTTTCCTGAGCATACGACCCAGGCGGGTTTTTGCATAGCGGCGCTGGAGCAGATTGATGAGAAGAGAGATAAGGAAGAACAGGATGGCGACCAACAGACCTAATTTTCTTGGCTCCATCGGAATGTCCATGGCTTTTCTCCCAGACAATGGCGCTTATAGAAGAAATTTTGAATACGAGGGTTGCAATCACCGCTCTTTGGCTGCAAGCCTCCGTCTCATCCGTTGGGGATAGACAGGTCCGGGGACCTTGGCCGGAACGTGCTCCGCAAACCCCGCCTTGCAGGCGGGGTCAAGGGACACAATATGAACGAAGTTTCCTTGGCTCGCATCCTGCTCGCCACTGCGTGCCCGGGAAGCCGTGCTCTGTGGGCAGGGGCTTCACATTCCGATGGCAAGCAATACTGGTGCCAGAGGCGGCAAACATTGTTCCAATTTATTTGGGGTTTACCGCATTTGTCTTCATTTTAATTCTGGATGGCAACCGGTGGATTTGCAGAAGGTTCATTTGCGCACAATATGGACCAAACCTTCCCACACCCAAGCCTAAGACAAGAGAGGAAGGACCCAGGGGACGAGCGTAAAGGCGTCAGGCAGATTCAGACCATCACCCAGAGGGATTCTTCCCTGAGGGCGATTCTGACCGTTTTCCCGGTAGAGAGGTCAAGATTCCGAAAAGCGTAATTGGGGATGGAAATCTCGAAAAGGATCTTTCCCTTCAAGGTTTGGAAGTAGACAAGACGATAGTTGCTTCGGTCGATAATGTCAACAATTTCGCCAACAAAAATATTGTGTCTTAGGGATTCTTTCACAGGTTTCCCCTCACGGATGATCATGATTTCGCCCGGCCGGACGTATAGGTCCACTTCCATCCCCACCTGAACAGGACTTCGCCTCGAATCAGCGGATATGGAAAATCGAAGACCGTCCACTTCGAGAATGAGCCGGTGAAGGTGTTCATCTTTTTTCAATATCTTTGCACGAAATAAGTTCCTCAGGCCCAGGAATTGCGCGACGCTTTTCGATTGGGGTTTTTGGAAGATATCATCTCTTTCTCCGACCTGCTTCACTCTTCCGTAAATCAAGATGTGGTTTCCAAGGAGATAGGCATCTTCGAAATCATAGGTAACCAAAACAACGGGAATATCAAGTTCATTTCGAACCTCCCGAGGGAGTTTCCTCATTTCAAGACCCCCTCCTTCTCGAAATTGAAATGGGTTCGGTAGATCTTTTCGAAAGAAGTGCTCACGTCCTTTTGGAAGCGGTGATAACGCTTCATCAACTCCTTCCCCTGAGGCGTCACTCGCGATCCTCCTCCGGAGGGTCCCCCCACTTTGCGTTCGATCAGTAGGAATCCCAACCTTTTCTCCATGGCTCCGATCAACCGTATAGGCCATCCCCATCTCTTTCGACGCGCGATGGAGCGAATGAGTCTCCTCAACTCTCTTCAAGAGTTCACAGGAGGAGCTACCGAAAGCCTTCCCATTATTATCCAACCAAACTTTATAACCGATCTTCATCATTTTAGAAAGGATCATTATTCTTAATCGAGAATAACGACAATATAATAGATGGTCTTGCATCTGTCGAGGCCTTCAATCACAAGGATTTTAATGAGTTGCGTCTGACCACCCTATTTGTTAAGATAGGGCGAGTCTGGGGCTTGACCATGAGAAGAGGGGAAATCGTTTCTATCCTATTGATCGCCGGGATGCTCCTGCTGGTCCAAGGGATGCCTGCCACGACAAGGGGTGAAGACCAAAAGGCACTGACACCCCAGGAGCAACGAGTGATGAAATGGAGAAAGGAGCGGGATGTCTTTTTTAAGAGCCATCAGCGTTCTCCCCTCCTTCCTCAAGACAAAAAGGCATTTAAAGGACTAAGATACTATCCTTTCGATCCAAAGTATATCTTTTCTGGCCAGATTGAACGGTTCGTTTTCCATATCAGTAACCCAAAATACTACGCCACCTTCTTAACGAATAAAGGGACGAACAAGCGTTATCTTCGTTACGGGAAATTTCGTTTCACCCTGGATGGGAGGGAGCGTACGATGGAGATCTACAAATCTATTTTAAGCGATATCCTTTTCATCCCTTTTAAAGACGAGACAAATGAAAAAGAGACCTATGAAGGGGGAAGGTATATTGATGCGGAGATCCTGCCAGATTATAAGATGGTCTTGGACTTCAATATGGCTTATCATCCCTCTTGTGCGTATAACGATAAATTCGTTTGCGTCTTGCCCCCGCGAGAGAATATGCTGGATGTCGAGATTCGAGCGGGTGAGAAGAATTTCAGACCGTTTGGCCATCAGGGCTCAAAGAACCAGGTCAGCCCCGTGGTCAATCGAAAATCTGGAGCCGCCTTGCTCATGCCGATTTCCACCCCTGCATCCCAGATGATCTTCGCCGCGATCGAGTAATAAGTTCCGATAAGACCTGAAAAGGGATCGTCTCCGTGTCGTCCGTTGAAATTATTCACCCCCACGACTTCTCCCACGAGGGCCCATTTCTCTGTAAGCAAGAATTGAACTGCCATGGAATAATTCAATCCATTATTCACATGATCTTCTCCGATAAAAGTATACCCGAGATTAAGGTGGACGGCCCATTTCTTGCCGAGAGTTTTTGTGAGAATGGCGTTGATGCCGAAATCTGTCTGACCTGACCCCAAACCTTTTGATTCGCTGGCCGTGGGAATTTTGAGTGTGCCGGAGACAGTGAAAGCGGGCCTCCAATTCCTTTCGTCTATCCATCGATATTTCAACTTGATCTCTGTATCGGCCATCCCATTTTCTCTCTCCCCTTCCTTGGGATGGGAGAAAACATAACCGCTTCCAATGCCGAGATCCATTCTCTCCAACAAACCATAGGTTAAGGTCAAGGAGGGACTGTATTCTTTATCGCGACTGTCCTGACGAAGAGCATCGGAGCCTGCTTCTAATTGGAACTCCCCCTTTTCCACAGTCCAAGCATCATCTGTGGTCAGAGGCCGGGCGGCATGGGCAGGCATGGAAGAGAAAAAGATGAGAGAAGGAAAGAATATGAAAAGAATAATCTTTTTTGTTGGGATTTTCTTAATCAATTTTCCGGCACCCAAGGCGATCAAAAAAATGGCCAGTGTTCCAATCAAACCTGAGAGTGCGGTTGACACTTTCTCATTCTTAACCCAAGGAAGAGTATAATCAGAGAAAGGTGCAACCTTCCAGAATGTCCGCCCTTCTCCCTTTTCTGAAAATCCCTTTGTCTCTGCCACTTTTTCAAAGCCGTCAGGAGAAGGGGAGGCAAAAGGAGAAAGGAAAAGAGCGATGAGAAGCGCCATTCCCAGTCCGATCCACACAAATCCATCAAACCGCCTTTTTATGGGAGGCTCCTTTCTCGGTATAACCGATTACCAAATCTGGCCTCGTTTTTAAAATAAGAGAGACAGCGGTCGTGGTGATGATGGCCTCACCGATGCCAATGATGCCGTGAATGCCTGCCATGGCAGGCAAAGCTACTTTTAAGGGAGAGGTCCCTGAGATTGCTAATTCGATAGCTGCTGCAGAAGCCCCCATCACAATGGAGAACCATGATGAAATGGCTAAGGCAACGAAGAAGCCTTTTCGACTTTTTTGGAGTAAGGTGTGAAGAAAGATAAAAACGCAGTATCCTCCCAATGCGCCGATCACACCCATATTGAAGATATTGGATCCAATCGCAGTCAAGCCTCCATCAGCAAATCCGAGGCATTGAACCACGACGACAATGGTCATGACGAGAAGACTCGCCCAAGGTCCTAAGAGGACCGAAGAAAAAAGCGCTCCTAAGAAATGGCCACTGGTTCCTCCGGCGACGGGAAAATTGATCATCTGGGCGGCAAAGATAAAAGCAGCCGTCACACCCATGAGAGGAACTTCGCGTTCTCCGAAGTTACGGTTCACCCGTTTCACTCCGTAGGCGCAGGCTCCCACGGAAACAACGAAAGTGGCTGCGTTGACGCCGTGACTTAAGAATCCGTCCGGGATATGCATCTCGTCCCCTATCCGTCCCGTGGGTGAGTTTTGGGGAATAAAAAACCACGAAGACTTCTCCAACTTCTGTAGGAATGAAGACCTTCGTGGCCTCTATCAAAAATTCTAAATTCGAAGCGCGAAATCCGAAACGGCTTAAACTCTAAATGCTAAACTCTAAATCCTAAATAAATCCAAAATCTAAGAATCAAAAGATCTTACGATTTTGAGTTTTGTGCCTTGGACAGTTGAATTTGTTTAAAGTTTAGGGTTTCGAGTTTAGGATTTGACATCTTTGTTTCGGGCTGGTCCGAGACAGACGCTTCGCCCGATATTCGGGATCCGGATTTATCCTTCTTCAAGAAGGATGCGATGGTCGATGAGATTCATCTCCTTAATTCGAGCCTTGATCCGTTTTTGCTCTCCAAAGATATTCTGGAGGTACAGTTCCTCCTTCTCCGGCCGGAGGATGGAGATGTCCTCCAAAACCAATTCTTCCTTTCCTTCCTTTAGGAGATATGCATTGGCCTCACACATGTTTTCCTCCGATTTCAAACCCGCTCCACCCTTCTTTTCAAAAAGTGCGGCGGAGAGCTAAGTTTCACGCTGCAAGAATTTCCCAGATCCGTTTCACTAACTGATCGATTAAATGGGGAAGGGGTTCTTTGGGGGCCCCGATAATCTCCAACTCCGGCATTTTTAAAGGGAGAAGGCATTTTGTCGCAGGCGAAGAAGCAATCGCCTCTGCCATCTTCGGAGTGAGTTCCCCCATCATTGAATTGGCCAAGACGATGCCCGTGGTTCCAATGATGATGTCGACGGTCTTTACGGTTTGAACGATGGCGTTCTCCCCGGAAGCCCCTTTATTCGCTCCTCCCTTGAGCATTGCTCCGGTTGCCATCGCATTCGTTCCCAAACCGATAATCTCAACCTCTTCGGCAAGGCTTTCTCGCAGACGCTTGATGACCGCGCTTCCAATGCCTCCACCTTGCCCATCAATGACCGCAATAGACTTTTTCCCCTTCTCCATCTTATTCCGCTCAATAAAAAAGCCACTTGCGGTCGCGCCTTTCAAGGGGCTTTGCCTTCGTGGCTACTCCTTATTTAAGCAACACCAGCCCGATTTGTCAACAGTTATTAACCCATTAGGGTGTGAAAAATCTCTTGACGGAGGTGGCAAGGGTTTCAGCCATCTTCCCCTGGAATTCGCCACCATTGAGAATGCGTTCATCTTCCTTGTTGGTGATATAAGCCATCTCCACCAGGACAGAGGGGATGTCCGGGGCTTTTAATACAATGAAATTAGCCTGTCGATAGGAAGGGTATTTTAGTGGATTGATCGGCTTGATGTCTTTCAGAAGAGTTTCAGCAAATTGAAAGCTATCTCTCATGGTGTCGTTTTGTCTGAGGTCCAGCAAGATCTGATTGAGATTGGGATCTTTGGAGAGATCGGTTGGCTTTGAGAAGGCTCCGCCCAAGATGTTTGACAGGTTCTCTTTATCCGCCAGAGTTTTAGCCGCCTGATCCGTAGCTCCCAAGAGGGAGAGGCAATAGACGGAAGAACCTCTGGCCTGCGGGTTGAAGCTTCCATCGGTGTGGAGGCTGACAAAAAGATCCGCTCCATACTCCCTTGCTATCTTCGTTCGTTGTTCCAGAGGGATAAAATAATCTCCTTTTCGGGTGAGGAAAGCCTGGATTCTCTTATTTTGATTAAGAAGATGAACTGCTTTTTCCCCTACCTTTAATACGATATCCTTCTCCATGGTCTTTCTTGGGCCAACCGCTCCTGGATCTTCTCCACCGTGGCCGGGATCAACGACGACGATCTTGGTACCTTTCGGCTTAATTTCTTTTTGTTTTTGTCTCTCCTCTATTTCCTTTTTCTCCTGCACGATGTCGACCAGGTCAATCACGAGACGATAGGTTTTCTCTTCATAGGGCTTGAGAGTAAAGACGTTTACATGTAAAGGCTTCTTTTGATGAAGGACCAATTTTACTCTTCCCTTCTCAAGCTCCATCAGGCTAATTTTGGCAAGAAATGGATCTTTAACTTCTAACTCCCTCTTGGGCGTGTAGAGAAAGGCTCCTTTTAATTCCAAATGGAATTGAGGAGGGTTTTCCAGCGGGGAACTCTCATATTGAATGGATTCGGTGAGATCGATTACCACCCGGGAATGGTCCGGGGCAGACCAAAGCCGCACATCGGTCACCAGGGCTCCCAGAACGGTGCAGGGCTGTATGAGAAGAATGGAGACTCCGATGAGGAATGAAACAAATTTCAAAATCTTAACCCTCGTTCTTAACTAAGCGATATCACAGCCGATAGTATATGTCAAACGCTATATCGAGGCCGTTCCCGTTGACTGCGTCCTTGTTAAAGCTTATGCGGTCTTGTTCGAGTCTATGGAAACGTGACACGCTTGCGCGCCGAAGCCCTTCAGCGCGCAGGCACGAGACGCGGTCACGTTATTCCTTAAAGCCTCGAGTTTTGTAAACCCGACAGAGCACGGCCCGAAGTGGAACGGAGCCAATCGCAGGATCATAAGGGGGGCCGTTATCCGTTAGGATATTCAGGTTTGATTCCTTCCACCCAAAGAGTTCGAGGTCTTTCCTTTCGGGAAACCACCATCCGAAACTGAGGACGATGACCCGAGAATCAATCTCCGGGGTCAGTTTTGCCTTCTGTTGGATGGTTCCGCGTTTTGTCTCGATCGAGATCCAATCCCCCTCGTCGATTCCCAAATGAGAAGCAGTCTCAGGGTGAATGAGCACAACAGGGTCCGGAGACAATTTCCGAAGGGATGGAATATTTCGGTTAGAGGAATGGAAGTAGAAAGGATCTTTGGCTGAGGTAAAGATCAGTGGATATTCTTTGAAAAGCTTGGGTGTGCTGTAAGGCGATTCAGGGAGTTCCCGATAGAAGGGGAGGGGGTCGTATCCCCATTCCTTTAGCCGTTGAGAAAAGATCTCCACCTTTCCGGAAGGGGTGTTGAAGCCTTTCTCCTCGTAACTTCTATATCTCCATTTCCCCTTCAGAATACCTATGCTCTTGAAATCATCATAGGTGATTCCAGCTGGTTTGAGGATTTCGTCGAGGCACTCTCCCATATCCTTCCAGAAGGATTGGGCATAACCCAGGCGTTTGCCTAATTCATTTAAGATTTTCGAATCGGGCCAACAGTCACCCCGTGGTTCCACAATCTTTGGCCGCGCAAGAATGAACCCATGGGGAAGGCCAAAATGTCCAATGTCATCAAACTCAAAGTTGGAAGCCGCTGGGAGGAGGATATCCGCCAACTGGGCCGTAGGGGTCAAGAATATTTCGGAAACAGCGAGGAAGTTGAGATTTTTCATCGCCTCAAACGTTTCCTTCGCATTGGCATAACTGAGGAGAGGGTTTCCACCCTGGAGGTACATCATTCGGATCGGATGAGGTTTTCCTGTGAGGATGGCTTTTACAATCATTTGAGAAGGCACAAAGCCCATCAGGGTGGCGAGACGAAATTCAGGGCTCAGGATATTTTCTTTTTTGTCGAGAAACTTCTTGCTTTGAACCAATTCCCCTGTCCTCATGAGGACTGGGCCTGGCCGATTCACATTCCCTCCCGGCACCTCTAGGCTTCCGGTAAGGGTCATCAGAATCAAGAGAGCCCTCGCGCACTGAACACTGTTGAGGTTATGTTCCAATGCGTTTCCCCACTGGACGCAGGCTGGTTTTGCCTGAGAAAAGAGGTGAGCCGCCTTGACAATTTGTTCTTTGGGGACCCAAGTGATCTCTGAAATTCGATCGAGAGGATATTGGCGAAGGTGTTCAACTAATTCGGCAAAGCCCTTGGTCCAATTCTCAACGAAGGTCTTTTCGTAAAGAGTTTCATCTACGATCACTTTTAGCATTCCCAAGGCGAGGGCCAAATCACTTCCAGGTCTCGGCTGAATCCAGAGGTCCGCCCTGGAAGCAACCCCTGTTTTTCTCGGGTCGATAACAATCAGTTTTGCCCCGTGATCAAGAGCCCCTCTCAGTTGGGAGCCAATGATTCCCTCTTCGTTGGTCTGAAAGAGGTTACTCCCCCAGACGATGACGCAAGCAGGAAGGCCGCTGTAATCCGGGATTGGAAAAAAGCCACAGGTGAGGTTGGAGGCGGTTTCCCTTGGCATGTGGCAGATATTTCCGGGCGTGGCAATATTCGGAACATTGAGAATATTTGCCAGCCGGAGCATTAAGAAGAGCTCAAGACCTTTTGGAGTTCCCTGAGCAAAGGAGATGGCTTTCTCACCCTCTTTTTCAATCGTTTCTCTCATCCTTCCTGTAATGGTATCCAGAGCCTCGTCCCAGGAGATGCGCTTCCACTTTCCTTCTCCCTTTTCGCCTATTCTTTTCATTGGATAAAGGAGGCGGTCAGGGTGGGTGAGCCTCTCGACTTGAGCTATTCCTTTCGCACAGATCGTTCCCAGGTTTATGGGTGAATCAGGGTCTCCCTCGATCTTTGTAATCTCGCCATTCTCAACATGGGCTAAAATCCCACATCCCCCATGATCCATCCTGGCGCAATAGGTCTTGACAATCATGACGAAAGTCCTTTCATGGTCCAATTTTTTCTAACATTTTGGGACTTCTTTTACAAGACAGGCTTTCTGCTTCCCCTTCGGATGAGAAGAATCTTCTTGTTTTCTGCATCTTCTGATGGTATAAAAAATCTATAAGAATCAAATTCCACAAGGAGGTGAAAAATATGGCAGTTTCGTTGAAACCGGTCATCAAAGCGAGTGACAAATTGAAAGGATTGTTAAATGATGCGATCGCCAGGGAGATTCAGGTGAGCATCCAATACATGTGGCAGCATGTCCAGGTGGTGGGGGTGAAGGGCGTCGCCGTCCAAGACAAATTCCAGCAAACGGCGATTGCGGAGATGAAGCATGCTGAAAAGATTGCTGAAAGGCTTTGGTATCTTGGGGGAACTCCGACCACCAAACCTTCACCGATTAAGGTGGGCGAAAGCATGAAAGAGTTCCTCGAGCTCGACACGACGGCAGAGGTAGAAGCGATCGAGATGTATAAGGGGATCATTGAACTGGCTCAAAAAGAAGGGGACGTGACAACGGCTTTTATCTTCAAAGAGATCCTTGAAGACGAAGAAGAACATCACGATCTCTTTACAACGATGCTTGAAGAGGTGTAAAACAAATGACCCCCACTCCTCTTTCTGTGAGGCTCCCCGCCCAGAAGGCGGGGCTTCCCGAAGAGGAAATTTCGTTCATATAGTGCCCCTTGGCCCCGCCTGCAAGGCTGGGCTTGAGGGGCACGTTCCGGCCAAAGGGGGTGGGGGGATTCTCTATTTTCCATACTAAGACTGTAAATCTCTGACCGCTGGGCGTCATCTTCCCCTCCGATAAACCGTTGTAGACTATCTAAGAAGTTTTTTCTGCGAATTGCAGTCGCAAAATTCAAAATTCCATATCCTGTTCATTCGGTGTATAATTCGATGGTTCTCTCTTATCTTCTAGAAGGAGGAGGCCGTGAATCTAAAAACCCTATTTCATCCAAAAACTCTGGCCGTGGTTGGGGTATCGCTAAGCAATGAAAAGCATCCGGCCAATGTCATCTATAATAAGAACAACCTTCGATTACAGGCGAAAGTTTTCCCGGTCAATGAGCGGGGAGGGATCTACCAGGGGGAGAAGGTCTATGCCAGCGTATTGAATATTCCCGAAAAGGTTGACTTGGCGGTGATCGCGGCTCGGGCGGAGAGGGTTCCCGAAATCCTGGACGATTGTATCCACGCCGGAGTAGGAGGCGCGGTGTTGATTTCCGGGGGATTTGCCGAAATAGGAAATAGAGACTTACAGAACCGAATTGTGTCGATTGCCAAAGACGCGGATTTTCCGTTTATCGGACCGAATTGCCTGGGGATCTATTCTCCACCTCATGTTGATACCTTTTTCATTCCAAGCGAGCGAATCGTAAGGCCGGAAAGCGGGAAGGTCACTTTAGTTAGTCAAAGCGGTGGAATCTTGGTAGATCATATGGTCAAGTTAGCAGGAGAGGGAGTAGGTTTATCCAGAGCAGTGAGCATTGGGAACAAGGCCTTGATCGGAGAAATTGAACTTCTGGATTATTTTGCTGATGATCCTGAAACCAAGGTGATTGCCTTCTATATCGAGGGATTCGGAGAAAACGAAGGAAGAAAGTTCGTCCTGAAGGCCGGGCAATGCCAGAAGCCTGTCATCGTTCTAAAAGCCGGGAAGACCTCCGGAGGGGGCAAAGCGGTGTCAAGCCATACTGCCTCCATGGCGGGCGACTATGAAGTGTTTTCTTCAGCACTCGCTCAATACGGGGTGGTGGAGGCCAAAGATGAATTCGAGCTGATCCCTTTCTGCGAAGCGCTCTGTTGTTATCAGAAGCCAATCGCAGGAAATATTGGGATCATCACCGGGAGTGGTGGGCATGGCGCCTTGGCCGTGGATGCGTGTCTTTCTCACGGACTTTCGGTGCCCACCTTGATGGATGAGGATCAAATCGAAATCAAGAAAGGGATGTCTCCGCGCATCCAGGCGATCGCTTCCTTGAATAATCCGATCGATCTCACCGGCAGTGCCATGGACGAAGATTTTATCGCTGCGGCAAGCTTATTGAGCAGAATGGACATGGTCGACTGTCTCCTGATCCTTCTTCTTCCTTATCTTCCAGGGATCACTTCAGATCTAGGTGCCCGCTTAAGTCAGATTTACCGGCAAACAGGTAAGCCGATGATCGCTTATGTTCCCCACGTTGAAAAATTCCTTATGTTCGTCGAAGGCTTTCAGCTCAACCAGATACCCGTTGCCCATTCGATTGAAGAGGCCGTCCACATGGCAAAAGCATTAAAGAGAACCTAACCGGGTTGACCAGGAATGAAAGATATTTTTTCCGCCTCCGATTTCAAGTTAAGGCAAAGCGTTCTGTTTTATCCGCCTACGCAGAAGACAACGGGCTTTGCCCGTGGGGCTCCATTTTGCTGTCCCATGGGATCAAGAACAGACATTCCGCGTTCATTCCTTGACAGAAATTGGGAAGACGGATTAGATTTATGTAGTCTTCCAGTGACGGAGTGAAGTTTCCGGGTAAGCTGGGTCGCACGAGACGGTTATCGGCTGAAGTTTCGTAGAAAAGGAAAAATGTCAAGAATTTCTGCCGTTCTCCTGGGAGCAGGTGAATCAAGAAGAATGGGGGTCGATAAATTATCGCTTCCCTGGGGAAGAAAGAGCATGCTCGGGCATTGTTTCGAAACTCTATTGAGATCCGAAGTGAATGAATTGATCGTCGTCCT
>Ga0316630_10000282_pt1 | contig 14728 bp, 17 predicted proteins | sample OWC_May_M1_C1_D6_FD_207658 | JGI IMG/M metagenome (GOLD analysis project Ga0316630, IMG submission 207658) | Wetland soil microbial communities from Old Woman Creek delta, Ohio, United States - OWC_May_M1_C1_D6_A | ecosystem: Environmental > Terrestrial > Soil > Wetlands | place: USA: Ohio...
GCCACCCGGAAAATGGCAATAGACGTCATTGTTAATGCGCAAAAACTGGCGCGGCGTGCCATCCAGCACTTCGACCTTCTCCTGCTCGCCCTTTGCATCGACACGATGCAACACACGCAGCACTTCAATGTGTTCACCGTGATGATAGACATACACGCCGCTGTAATTTTGTTGTTTGGCGGCGGCTTCGGCTTGCTTAAGCCAGTCAAGCGCGGCATCGGCATGCGCCTTGCCAGCTAACGTCAGTGCGGACAACAACAGACATCCAGCCAGCGCAACGAACCAGTCGACACGCTGCTCCATACCCATCGCATGCATTAACGCGGCTCCTCCACAAGCGCGACCGTACGTTGATAGGGCGAGGCCACCGCCATCGGGGCAAATTCCTGATGCGCCACCAGGTAAGGTGCCAACCGCGCTTCATCACGCACCGGCCCGGTTGCTTGTGCGGCCTGCTGAAAGCCAGGCGCTGCCGCCATCGGCAGCGGCGCCGGCGCATCCTGCTGCCGGCCGCTGAGCGTCACCATGCCCCACACCGCAAGCGATGCAAACGAGGCGACTGCGAGGCGCTGCGGCCACACCCTGCGGCGCGGCGCGAGCACAGTCGGTTCAGTCGCCAGTTGCGCTGACAAACGCGCCATAAAATCGTCCGATGCCGGCGCTGTGCCGCGCATCAGGTCGCCGATGAGGTGGTATTCAGACCAGTCTTGTCGCAGGGCGTCGTCGCGCTTCAGGGCCGCAATACAGGCCTCGGTTTCAGCGTGCGTCGCTGCGCCGTCCAGCACCGCGGACAACTGTTGTTTGTTGTCGTCTATCTGGGAAAAGAATTCGGGTTTACGAAGTGCTGACATGGTTACCACCTTTTATCCTGACTGGTGCCCAACATCGGGCGTATCTTGGTTGCAATCGCCTCGCGCGCGCGGAAAATCCTTGAACGCACCGTACCGATCGGACAGTCCATCATCTGCGCGATGTCCTCGTAACTCATGCCCTCAATCTCGCGCAGCGTGATGGCTGTTCGCAACTCCTCGGGCAGGGCATCGACCGCTTCATTCACTGCTTGGGCGATTTGTTTGGACTGAAGTTCCGTTTCCGGTGTGGCAATTTCGCGCAGCAAATCGCCTTCTTCATAGTTTTCTGCATCATCCGCCTGTACATCCGACGACACCGGCTGTTTCTTGCGCGCCACCAGATAGTTCTTGGCGGTGTTGACGCCGATACGGTACAGCCAGGTATAAAACGCACTCTCGCCGCGAAACCCCGGCAACGCGCGATAGGCCTTGATGAAGGCTTCCTGCGTGATGTCTTCCACTTCGGCCGCATCACGCACCATGCGCGACAACAGGCGTCCGAGCTTGCGGTGATATTTGATCACCAAAAGCTCAAACGCTCGCTTGTCCCCCTGCTGGGCGCGTTCGACCAACACCTGATCCAGTTCGCGATCCGACATAACTCCCTAGCTGCTTTTATTGTGGTTAGAAGTATACGTGACCGCACATTCCGAACCTGTGAGCCCAGTACAATGAAAAAGTTCATCCCGAACCGGGTTATTCTTGCCCGGTATGAGCCTGCTATCATCCCCCGACACCATGCACAGATATGACGTCCTCATCCTCGGCAGCGGCCTCGCCGCGCTGACCACTGCACTCAAGCTGGCCGACCAGCGCCGGATTGCGATCGTCACCAAACGCCAGATGATCGATGGTGCCAGCGACTGGGCGCAAGGCGGGATTGCAGCGGCGGTCGACACGGGCGATTCGGTCGAGGCACACGTTCGCGATACCATGATTGCAGGGGGCGGACTGTGTGACGAAGCCGTCACCTACCGGGTGGCCAGCCAGGCGCGCGAGATGATTGCCTGGCTCACCGCCAACGGCGTTGCCTTCACCCCCGACGCCGCCACCCCGGGCGGCCTTCATCTGGCGCGCGAAGGCGGCCACTCTCAGCGCCGGGTCGTGCACGCCACCGACGCCACCGGCCATGCAGTGCAGACCAGCCTGCTCGACAAGGTGCGCGCCCACCCCAATATCGACACCTTCGAACAGCACGTCGCCATCGACCTCATCAGCGGCAAACGCGCCGGCGGGTCGGACCGGCAAATCCACGGCGCCTATGCCCTCAACAAGAGCACCGGCGAAGTCGAAACCTTTGCCGCCGGCCATACCGTGCTGGCCACCGGCGGTGCGGGTAAGGTCTACCTCTACACCACTAATCCCGACACCTCGACCGGCGACGGCATCGCAATGGCGTGGCGCGCCGGATGCCGTGTCGCCAACCTCGAATTCGTTCAGTTCCATCCCACCTGTCTGTTCCACCCGCACGCCAAGTCCTTCCTCATCACCGAGGCGGTGCGCGGAGAAGGCGGACATCTACTGCTGCCCGACGGCAGCCGCTTCATGCACCTGCATGACGAACGCGCCGAACTCGCACCACGCGACGTCGTTGCACGTGCGATCGACTTCGAGATGAAAAAACGCGGCCTCGACTGCGTCTATCTCGACATCAGCCACAAACCGGCTGAATTCGTGCGCGAACATTTCCCGACGATTTACCGCCGCTGCCTCGAACTCGGCATCGACATCACCCGACAACCGATCCCAGTGGTGCCCGCCGCGCATTACACCTGCGGCGGCGTGGTCACCGACATCGACGCGCGCACCGATTTGTGCAACCTGCATGCGGTCGGCGAAGTCACGTTTACGGGGCTGCATGGCGCGAACCGGCTGGCGTCGAATTCGCTGCTCGAGTGCCTGGTGTTCGGGCATGCCGCTGCCGCTGACATCCTGCTCACGCCGCCTGCACCCACGCTGGAACTGCCCGCGTGGGACGCCTCGCGCGTCACCGACGCCGACGAGGAAGTGGTGATCTCGCATAACTGGGATGAACTGCGTCGTTTCATGTGGGACTATGTCGGCATCGTCCGCACCAATAAACGCCTCGTCCGGGCAGCCCACCGCATCCGCCTGCTACGCGCCGAGATCGACGAGTTCTACCGTAACTTCCGCGTCAGCAACGATCTGATCGAGCTGCGCAATCTGGTGCAAAGCGCCGATCTCATCATTCGCTCGGCGCAGCTGCGACAGGAAAGCCGGGGGCTCCATTTCAGCCGGGACTATCCCGACACCCTGCCGGTCGCTGGAAACACCGTACTCAACCCGCGTCCGGGGACGATGTGTCCGAGCGTGTGCGGCGTATCCAGCGCAGAGACACCCTGAGCCGACGCAAGTCGTCGGCCGACGCGCTATCGGGCAACAGGATCAAGCTGTGAGACGCCTGACCGTCAAAACGATAACGCAGCACGATCAGCCCGGTTGAGACAAAGCTGTCGCGAAGCACTTCGACATCGCGCCACTCGCCCGCATTGTCCAGCGCTTGCAACTGACCATCCGCAACAATACGCAGGCGCGCCAATTGGGACGCCCGCTGCCAGCCCCGCCCGCCCAAACCGGCCACCACGACAGCCAACGCCAGCTGCACGCTGCCCGGCAAGGCCGCGAGATAAATGGCAAACAGCGCCAGCATCGCCATTCCCACTAGTAACAGCCCCAACAGACGTGAGGGTTTGAGTTCAATCTCGCGCATCCGCGTGTACACTTTCAACGGTTCAACCTGCCGGAATAGTAACGTGATCGAATCCTGGAAAAGCTTTCTGCACTCTCAAGGCGCACTGATCGAAGATCGCAGCGTGCTGCATTTTGGCGACCCCGCCGCCGAACGCGCCGCTGCGGTGGACGGCACCATCATGGCCGACCTGTCGCAACTCGGCGTGATTGCCTTTACCGGCGACGATGCGGCCACTTTCCTGCAAAGCCAGCTGACCAACGACGTGCGCGGCCTGCATGCCGACAGCGCGCAATGGAATGGCTACTGCAGCCCCAAGGGACGCCTGCTCGGCAACTTTCTGATGTGGCGGCAAGCCAACGACTATTGCCTGCAACTGTCGGGCGACATTCTCCCCAGCGTACAGAAGCGGCTGGCCATGTTCATCATGCGCGCCAAGGTCCAGGCGCGCGATGCCAGCGATGAACGCGTGCGTCTGGTCGTAGCAGGCAAGCAGGCAGCAGCCGCCGTCAGCGCCGCGATGGGTGAGATTCCCGAGACGACGATGCGCTCGGTCGCGGTTGCGGCCGGCCAGGTGATCCGGGTCGGCGACGATAAATTCGTGTTATCGATCACGCCTGAGCGCGCCGCCGACGTGTGGCAAACCCTGCGCACCTCTGCCACCCCGGTCGGCGCGCCGGTATGGGACTGGTTACGGCTCAATGCCGGTATTCCCATGATCGTCACCGCGACTCAAGAGCAGTTCGTGCCGCAGATGGTCAATTACGAAGCCATTGGCGGTGTGAGCTTTCAAAAAGGCTGCTACCCCGGTCAGGAAATCGTTGCGCGCAGCCAATATCTGGGCAAACTCAAACGCCGCATGTTCCTGGCACAGGTCGATGCTGAAGCTGCACCCGGTGATGCGCTCTACAGCGCCGACATCGAAGGGCAAGCCACCGGCACCGTGGTCAATGCGGCACCGGCACCGGGCGGCGGATTCGATGTATTGGTCGTCGCCCAGGTCGAAAGTGCGAATACGCAGACCCTGCACCTGAAAGCCGCCGACGGTGCCGCGCTCACCCTCAAACCCCTGCCTTACGCGCTGCCTGAGTAGGTGCGGCACGCCTATGTCTATTACCGGATCGACCCGACGCAGGCCAAGCTGGCCTGCAGCCGGGTCGATGCGTTACTGCTCGCGCTGGCTGCACATTGCGGCCAGCGCCCGTATCGCCTGCAACGGTGTGACGATCCAGCGACCTGGATGGAGACCTACCCGGACATTACCGATTTGGTTGCGTTTTCAGCAGCCTTGAGTGCCGCGACCCAGACCCTGGATTGCGCCACATTTGTTCTGGGAGAGCGCCATCTCGAGTGCTTTTCCGCACCCATCGCCCCCCTCTGAAGCAATCCATCAACCGCTGCGGCACGACTGCGACAATCTTGGATTTTGCGCCGCACAATCTATAAATAAATCTCCTTAAACCCAAGGAGATCAACGTGCAGGACATCAATAAAATGATCGCGCAGGAAAACGGCGAAGCGTCAACGCGCGGTCATCTCGGCGAACTGGATTCGTGGACGGAAGAACAGGCCATCGCGATGGCCAAACAGGACGGACTCGAACTCAGTGACGACCATCTGGCCATCATCCGCTATCTGCGCGACTGCTACGCTGACCATGGCGGCACCATCAACGCACGCATACTGACGCATACGCTGGAAGAAGAGTTTGCCGGGCTGGGTGGGCGCAAATATCTATACAACCTGTTTCCACTGGGACCCATCGCCCAAGCCACCCGCTATGCCGGATTGCCGATGCCACCAGGAACACTTGACCCGTCGTTTGGCATCACCCATTAGTTCATTTTCAGTCGGTTTCCTGTACCGGAACACGCGCAGCCAGCGCACACAGCAACTCGTAGCTGCTGGTGTGGGTGGCTGTGGCAACCGAATCAACCGGCAGCCCCTCTCCCCACAGCTCGACCGGACTCCCCACGCCAGCATCAGCGCAATCACTCAAATCCACACATAACATGTCCATCGACACCCTTCCAAGCGTTCGAGTCAGGTGGCCATTGACCAGAACCGGCGTACCTGTCGGCGCGTTGCGCGGATAACCATCCGCATAGCCGCAAGCGACCGCGCCCACCCGCATCGCACGTTCCGCACGATACAGTTGGCCATAGCCTACGCCCTCACCCGCTTGCAGGGCCTGCACGCTGATGATTTCAGATTGCAGCGTCATCACCGGCCGGAGCCCCAGTTGTTCGGCAGACACATCAGAAAAAGGCGATGCGCCATACAACATCAAACCAGGTCGAACCCAGGCACCGTGAGTATCCGGATAGCGCAGCAAGGCGGCCGAATTGGCACTGCTCCAGGGCAAAGCGTGCTCAGCCATTTCACTCAGAAATGGCTGTAACTGCCAGTCCACCCCGGCCGCTTCATCCGCTTGCGCAAAATGGGTCATCAAGGTGATTCCTGCCACCCCGGGCAGATTGCGCACTCGGGCGACGATGCCCGCATGATCCGCGAGCGGAAACCCCAGCCGGTGCATGCCACTATCGAATTTGAGAAAGACCTGGATCGGACGTGCGGGCGGCAACCGTTGCAACCAGTCGAGTTGGGCTGCATGGTGCAGCACCGGCCACAAGTCCAGTTCAGCGCAGGTCGCAATTTCGTCTGCGCCAAACAGGCCTTCGAGCAGCAGAATCGGCTGCTGCACGCCCATCAGCCGCAGATTGGCGGCCTCCTCCAGCGTCAATACGGCAAAGCCGTCGGCCGATGCCAACGCCCGTCGCGCACGAGACAGCCCGTGACCGTAAGCATTCGCCTTGACCACCGCAAACACGCGCGCCGCACCTGCATGGTTGCGCGCCACGCGCAGGTTGTGCGCCATCGCGTCGTGGGAGATCCGCGCCTGAATGGGACGCATGGGTTTAATACGAGCCGGGCTGAGCCAGCGATTCGAAGCGCGTGTACTCACCGATGAAGGCAAGCCGCACGGTGCCAATCGGGCCGTTACGCTGCTTGCTGATGATGATTTCGGCCGTGCCCTTGTCCTGCGTGTCGGGGTTGTAGACCTCGTCGCGATAGATGAACAGGATGACGTCGGCATCCTGCTCGATGGCGCCCGATTCGCGCAGGTCGGACATCACCGGGCGTTTGTTGGGACGCTGTTCCAGTCCACGGTTCAACTGCGACAGCGCGACCACGGGTACCTGCAGTTCTTTGGCCAGTCCTTTCAACGCGCGCGATATCTCGGAGATTTCAGTCGCCCTGTTTTCGTTGCCGCCGCTGCTGCTGCCCGACATCAACTGCAAATAGTCGATCACAATCAAGCCCAGCTTGCCGCACTGGCGCATCAGGCGCCGCGCACGGGCGCGCAGTTCGAGCACGTTGAGTCCGGGCGTTTCGTCAATGAATATCGGTGCCTCGTTGAGTTTCCCGAGCGCATAGGTGAGCCGTTGCCAGTCATCTTCACCGAGCTTGCCGGTACGCAAACGGTGTTGATCCAGCTTACCAACCGAACCGATCATCCGCATCACCAGCTGCGCGCCGCCCATTTCCATCGAGAAAACTGCCACCGGCAAGCCGGTATCGAGCGCGACGTTTTCGGCCATGTTGAGCGAAAACGCGGTTTTACCCATCGATGGCCTCCCCGCGACAATCACCAGATCGCCCGGCTGCAAGCCCGAGGTTTTCTGGTCTAGATCATGAAACCCCGTGGGCACGCCGGTAATGCCCGAGTCGTTATCCCGGTGATACAACTCGTCGATGCGCTCGACGACTTCTTTCAACAGGGGTTTGATTTCGACAAATCCCGCCTGTCCGCGACTGCCGGATTCGGCAATCTCGAACACCTTGGCCTCGGCTTCGTCGAGCAATTGCGAGGCGCTGCGCCCACCTGGGGAATACGCTGTGTCGGCAATGCCGGTTGCCACTTCAGCGAGACGGCGCATGACCGAACGCTCGCGAACGATCTCCGCATAACGCCGAATGTTGGCCGCTGACGGCGTGTTGCTAGCCAGTGCAACGATGTAGGCGAGCCCGCCTACACTTTCAAGATGACCGAGCGACTGCAGAGCCTCAGCCACCGTCACTGCATCAGCAGGACGATTCTCGGCAATCTGCCGGACGATCGCACGCAAAATCTGGCGGTGATCCTGACGGTAAAAATCGCTTTCCGACACCACATCACCAATGCGATCCCACGCGCTGTTGTCGAGCAACAAACCACCCAGCACGGCCTGCTCGGCCTCCAGCGAGTGCGGGGGCAAGCGCATTTGCGCCAATTGGGGATCAGTACTTGCGGATAAAGGATAGATAGCGGCCATGGCAGGATTTTAGTCTTCGCACCCACGCCAACCAAGGGATAAGGCTGTGGATAAAGCGTGAACAGAATGGTATAAAAAAAGGGAGCCAAAGGCTCCCTTTTTTGACATGCCCGGCGTGATTACTGTTCGCCGACCACCACCACCGTAATATTGGCAGTGACATCGGTATGCAGCGCCAACACCACGCTGTATTCGCCGATGGCCTTGAGCGGACCCTCAGGCAGACGCACATCGGCCTTGGCGACATCATGCCCTTGCGCTTTCAATGCATCAGCAATGTCTGCGTTGGTGATGGAACCAAACAGACGGCCATCAACACCGGCCTTCTGGCTGATTTTGACGCTGCTGCCTTCCAGCTTTTCGCCGCGACGTTGAGCGTCAGCGAGTTTCTCGGCAGCAACACGTTCCAGCTCAGCCTTCTGCGCCGCAAACACAGCCATGTTGGCCTGCGTAGCACGACGCGCACGGCCCGAAGGAATCAGAAAGTTGCGAGCATAGCCGTCTTTCACTTTAACCACATCGCCCAGATTGCCCAGATTGACGACCTTATCCATCAGAATGATTTGCATGGTCGTCTCCTTAATGCAGATTGGTGTAAGGCATCAGCGCCAGGAAGCGCGCACGCTTGATCGCGGTACCCAATTGACGCTGGTAATGCGCCTTGGTGCCGGTGATGCGCGCCGGGATGATGCGGCTGTTTTCAGCGATGAATTCCTTCAGCACTTCAATGTCCTTGTAGTCGACTTCAACGACCTTGTCGACGGTGAAACGACAGAACTTGCGACGCTTGAAGAGACCACGATTGCCGCTGTCGCGACCCCCTTTTTTGGCGAACTTGCCGCCTGATTTACCACCCATGGGACGTGCCATGATTATTCCTTTTCAATTCGATTCAATATCAAGATCAACTGTCGGCTGTTCACACTGCGTCGATTCAACGCGCCTTCCAGTTTGACCTGCGTACCAACGGTAAGCTGTGTGAGTTGACTCGCCAGCGATCCACTCGCCTGCACGGTCAATTCGCATTCCACCTGCCTGGCCTGTGTAGCAACGGTCTGATTGCTGCGATGGTGAACCACCGCTTCGGCAATCGGCACGCCAGCCGGGCTGTAACGCAAAGGGTCTATCTGGTTAAGCGTTCCGCTGATGACCAGCCTATTCACTCATTCAGGCTTCGGCGGGCTGCTCGGCGGCGACTTCTGCCTTGGCCGATTCAGGCTTTGCCCCTTCCATCATGTCGCGCGACTTTTCTTCCTTCATCATCGGCGATGCCGTGGTCTCGGCAGCTTTGCGCTTGATGGTCAGATGACGCAGCACGGCATCATTGAACTTGAAGCCATGATCGAGTTCGTCCAGCGTTTCCTGGTCACACTCGATGTTCATCAGCACGTAATGCGCCTTATGAATTTTCTGGATCGGGTAAGCCATCTGGCGACGGCCCCAGTCTTCCAGACGGTGAATGCTGCCGCCGCGCGAGGTGATATTGGCGCGATAGCGTTCGATCATGGCGGGCACTTGCTCGCTCTGATCCGGATGGACGATAAATACGATTTCGTAATGCCGCATTAAAATTCCTTTCGGTTAAGCCCCCCGCTGCGGTGCGGTGGAGCAAGGTTAAATTGGCCAAGGCTAAAAACCGCCCAGGTCAAAAAACAATCCCCGGCAAACCGGGGACTGCGCATATTACGCTTTTCGCCTGATTAATCAAGCACACGGGTCGTCGGCAGCGAGTACGCAATCGACGTAATACTTGCCTTCGTCTCCATTCTCAACCAGACCGTGCACATCTGTTTCGAAACCGGGGAAACGCCCATTGAAGTCACGGGTAAATTGCAGATAGCGCACGATGGTGGCATTGAAGCGCTCACCCGGGATCAACAATGGGATGCCAGGGGGATACGGCGTCACCAGCATGGCCGTAATGCGGCCTTCGAGCTTATCGATTTCGACCCGCTCGATTTCACGGTGTGCCATCTTGGCAAAGGCATCAGCCGGTTTCATCGCCGGATCCATTTCGGACAAATACATTTCTGTCGTCAAACGGGCGACATCGTTGGCCTTATAGACCGTGTGGATCTGGTCACACAATTCTCTCAACCCGGTTCTTTCGTAACGCGGGTGTTTGGCAACAAACTCGGGCAGCACGCGCCAAAGTGGCTGGTTCTGGTCATAATCCGACTTGAACTGCTGCAACGCCGTGACCAGGGTGTTCCAGCGGCCCTTGGTAATACCGATGGTGAACATGATGAAGAAGGAATACAACCCGGTTTTCTCGACGATGACGCCGTGTTCGGCCAGATACTTGGTCACGATCAAGGCCGGTATGCCTGAGTCGGCAAAGGCACCGTCCATATCCAGTCCCGGCGTGATGAGCGTGGCCTTGATCGGGTCAAGCATGTTGAAGCCGGGCGCGATGTTGCCGAACTCATGCCAGCGGTCGTTGGCTGTCAGCACCCAATCCTCACGCTCGCCGATGCCCTCCTCGGCGAAATCCTGCGGCCCCCACACCTGGAACCACCACGAATCGCCAAATTCAGCGTCAACCTTGCGCATGGCACGACGGAAATCAAGCGCTTCCTTGATCGACTCCTCGACCAGCGCGGTGCCACCAGGCGGTTCCATCATCGCCGCGGCAATGTCGCACGAGGCGATGATTGCGTACTGCGGGCTGGTCGACATGTGCATCAGGTAGGCTTCATTGAAGCGATGGAAATCGAGTTTTCGATTCTGGGCATCCTGCACCAGTATTTGTGAAGCCTGGGAGAGACCCGCTAGCAATTTGTGCGTCGATTGCGTGGCGAACACCAGTGCATTTTCTGCAAGTGGGCGGTCTTTTCCGATGGCATGCATGCCACGATAAAAATCGTGGAAGGTTGCGTGCGGCAACCAGGCCTCATCGAAATGCAGCGTGTCGACGGTGTCGCCGAGCAGTTCCTTGATCATGTCGACGTTATAAAGAATACCGTCGTAGGTCGATTGCGTGATGGTCAGGATGCGCGGCCCACCCTTCGCGTGCTTGGCGAAAGGATGCGCAGCGATCTTGCGCGCGATGTTCTCCGGTCGGAATTCATCCATCGGTATCGGCCCGATGATGCCGTAGTGATTACGTGTCGGCGTGAGAAAAATTGGAATCGCGCCGCACATGATGATCGCGTGCAGGATCGACTTATGACAGTTGCGGTCGACCACCACGATATCGCCCGACGCCACATTGGCGTGCCAAACCATCTTGTTCGACGACGAAGTGCCGTTGGTCACGAAAAACAAATGGTCGCAGTTGAAAATACGTGCGGCATTGCGCTCGGATGCCGCCACCGGACCAGTGTGGTCCAGCAATTGCCCCAGTTCATCAACCGCATTGCAGACGTCAGCACGCAACAGGTTCTCGCCGAAAAATTGGTGGAACATCTGGCCGATCGGCGATTTCAAAAAAGCCACTCCGCCCGAATGCCCCGGGCAATGCCAGGAATACGAGCCATCAGCGGCGTAATGGGTCAGCGCGCGGAAGAATGGCGGCACCAGCGAATCGAGATAGGTGCGTGCCTCGCGCAGGATGTAACGCGCGAGAAACTCCGGCGTGTCTTCCAACATATGGATGAAACCGTTGAGTTCGCGCAGGATATCGTTCGGGATGTGACGCGCGGTGCGGGTTTCGCCATGCAGAAAAATCGGGATTTCGGCATTGCGAAAGCGCACTTCTTCGACAAACCCCCGCAATTTTTGCAGCGCTGCCTGCGCATCCTCGGCACTCCCTGCGAGCTCCTCGTCGTCAATCGATAGCACAAAGGCCGAGGCGCGTGCCTGCTGCTGCGCGAACGACGTCAGGTCGCCGTAATTGGTAACGCCGAGTACTTCGATGCCTTCTTTTTCAATGGCATCAGCCAGCGCACGAATGCCCAAGCCCGACGCATTCTCGGAGCGAAAATCTTCGTCAATGATGACAACGGGAAAACGAAAGCGCATGGCGTAACCTTTGGAAGGCCGTGAGAAAAACGCGGATTGTACGACCTGGAAGTTAAATCTTGGCCAGCGTCAGATTTTGGGGAGGGTGACGCCCGTCTGGCCTTGATATTTGCCGCCACGATCCTTGTACGAGGTTTCACACACCTCGTCAGACTCGAGGAACAGCATTTGCGCCACGCCCTCGTTGGCGTAGATGCGCGCCGGTAGCGGCGTGGTGTTGGAAAATTCCAGCGTCACGTGGCCTTCCCACTCTGGTTCAAGCGGCGTCACATTGACGATGATGCCGCAACGCGCATAGGTGCTCTTGCCCAGACAAATTGTCAACACACTGCGCGGAATACGGAAATATTCCACCGTGCGCGCGAGCGCGAATGAATTCGGCGGAATGATGCAGGAATCCCCTTTGACCTCGACGAACGAATTCGGGTCAAACGCCTTGGGGTCAACGATCGTGCTGTTGATGTTGGTGAACAATTTGAACTCGTCTGCACAACGCACGTCGTAGCCGTAACTGGACGTGCCGTACGAAACGATTGAGCGGCCGCCGACCGCTTTGACTTGACCGGGTTCAAATGGCTCGATCATGCCGTGATCCGTCGCCATGCGACGGATCCAGCGGTCAGACTTGATGCTCATCAGGTATTGGAAATGACGATGTTGGGGAATTTGGAGGAGTGGTCGACAGCGGTTTCGCCAATCTTCACCGCCACACGGCGCGCGATCTGCTTGTAGATTTCGGTCACGCGACCATCCGGGTCGGACACCACCGACGGCCTGCCGGAATCGGTGTCGGCACGGATTGCGCCGTCCAGCGGCAACGCGCCGAGGAACTCCACGCTGTAGTCCTTGCACATGCGCTCGCCGCCGCCTTCGCCGAAGATGCGCTCTTCATTACCGCACTTGGAGCAAATGTGCAGGCTCATGTTTTCGACCACGCCAATGATCGGAATGCCGACTTTCTCGAACATCTTCAGACCCTTGCGCGCGTCAATCAACGCGATGTCCTGCGGCGTGGTGACGATCACCGCACCCGTCACCGGCACACGCTGCGCCAGTGTCAGCTGGATGTCACCGGTGCCTGGCGGCAGGTCAACCACCAGATAATCGAGGTCGGTCCAGTTGGTGTTGTTGAGCAACTGTTCGAGCGCCTGCGTGACCATTGGGCCACGCCATACCATTGGGGTTTCGACGTCAATCAGGAAACCGATCGACATGGCCTGAATGCCATGACCGATCAACGGATCGAGATTTTTACCGTCGGCTGACTCAGGCTTGTCGGTGATGCCCAGCATGGTCGGTTGCGACGGGCCATAAATATCGGCATCCAGCATGCCGACACGCGCGCCTTCAGCGGACAGCGCCAGCGCCAGATTGACGGCGGTGGTTGATTTGCCGACGCCGCCTTTGCCAGACGCTACGGCAATAATGTTTTTCACACCTGGAATCAGCTTCACGCCGCGCTGCACGCTATGCGACACGACTTTAAAGCTGACGTTGGCCGTCACGCTGGTCACGCCATCGATGGCCTTGATGCCGTCTTCGACTTGCTGCTTGATGCCGGCCAACTGGCTCTGCGCAGGGTAGCTCAGCAGGATGTCGAGCGTAACTGCACCACCGTCGATCTTGATGTTGCGAGCCGACTTGGTCGAGACGTAATCTTTGTGGGTGTTGGGATCAATCAAGGCTTGCAGTGCGGTTTGCACCTGAAGTTCGGAAACGGCCATATTTGCTCCAGCGGGTTTATAAGTAATCGCTCATTTTAACGAATTCCGCTGAATTAGGTACGACTCAATTTAACTTGTACGTAGAAAATGCGCGGGATTCCATGCCGTTTACAAGGGCATTAACGGCTTTTACTAGCTATTTGAGGCATCCACCAAACGAGTATTCAGTACGGCTTGACGTAATGCGCGATCAACACTGCCTCGGGCACACTCAAGCGGATCGCCGCAGCCACCTCGCTGATCGCACCCTGCCGGGGGCGCAGCGACACCCACAGCAGATTCAGTTTCAGGTTGAGGTCAGCAAACACCACGTCCTGATGCAAGCTCAGAATCGTCTGAATTCCACGCGAAATCCGTTCAATCTCAATGGATGGACGGCTACGCAAACGCGGGATCAGCATCATGAAATCGGTGAGTCGCTGCCCGGCGCTGTCATGCGTGGGCGCGATCTGCCACAAGGGCAATCCGGGCTGGGCGTCCGAATTGATCGTCAGCGTGGTTGAAGCACAGGCACAAATCTTCATCACGCCTCCGCAATACGGATTTCAGGGCTTGAGCTGCAAATCCAGCGCCACGCCACGCCGGTCATACGGACGACGTGGGTGTTGCCGTAAATAACGCACATCTTTATGCAGATAGCGTTCCAACTCTTCAAGCGCGAGTCGATAAACCTCGCGTTTGAAATCGACGACCGCATCAGTTGGAACCCAATACTCGTTCCAGCGCCAGGCATCGAATTCAGGGTGACTGCTGGCTCGCAGCGCCACATCGCAATCACGCCCCGTCAAGCGCAACAGAAACCATATCTGCTTCTGGCCGCGATACAGGCCACGATTGTCGCGCCGGGTCCAGTGCGTCGGTACGTCGTAACGCAACCATTCACGCGTACGTCCCAAAATACGCACATGCTCGGGCAGTAGCCCGACTTCTTCCTGCAACTCCCGGAACATGGCCTGTTCCGGCGTTTCCCCAGCGTTGATGCCGCCCTGGGGAAACTGCCAGGCGTGCTGATTAATGCGCTTGCCCCAGAAAACCTGGTTGTTCGCATTGCACAAGACAATGCCTACGTTCGGGCGGTAACCTTCTCGGTCGATCATGGCCGCCACCATCAGTAAAGTTTGATTACCTGCATTCTTTCACACCCGCCGGAAATTGCAAACCGGA
>Ga0316630_10000283_pt1 | contig 14727 bp, 11 predicted proteins | sample OWC_May_M1_C1_D6_FD_207658 | JGI IMG/M metagenome (GOLD analysis project Ga0316630, IMG submission 207658) | Wetland soil microbial communities from Old Woman Creek delta, Ohio, United States - OWC_May_M1_C1_D6_A | ecosystem: Environmental > Terrestrial > Soil > Wetlands | place: USA: Ohio...
ACTTGACAGGACTATTATAGAAATCCCTATTCTTGGTGATGCCCTCCGCATAGACAAAGCAACCATCAAGGGGCCAGCGGGCATTAAGATAGAGGATGTTAGTCATAAGGAGTCGCTGCGCAGAAGGCGACAAAACAGCGAGTCGCATCGCTGACCTTTTCGTTTTAAGGAGAAAGAATGAATTACGACGAAGATAAAATAGACGAATATACGCTGGCACTTCTCTATTTGGTGACCCATCAAAGACAAGAGGGTTTGGGTGCAAGGGCATGGAAAGGATTTGACTGGGAGACCATGAATAGGCTTCACGAAAAAGGGTACATATCCAATCCTATCGGTAAGGCAAAATCGGTTGGGATGACGGAGGAAGGTTTTCTCAAGGCCAAGGAACTGTTCGAGCGACATTTTCAAAAAAAGTGAAATGCACTTCGGTTAATACTAAGGAGTCCACCCCCACCCTCGCCCTCCCCCATCGAAGGGGGAGGGGAAGTGGGTTGCGAAGTTTTTATTCCAGACTTCAATTTGATTTTAGCTCAAACGAATGAATTAGCAGGTTGTTGAAAAAGTGTTTATTCCTCAGGATGCTCAAAAATGCCCCTGCCTTCGTCCCGCAAGGCGGGGCTTCGCGCAGGCAGGCAGATGCAAGTCGAGTCTACGAAATCCCGTTTACGGGGGCGCCCGCGAGCTTTTCACCTGCCGTTCAGGCAGGCAATCCTTTGTAGGGAACGGTTTCAAACCGTCCCCTACAGCGTACGCTGCAATGACGAAGGACGAGGGGTATCGTTGCGACGAATAAGGAGCAACTCCCGATTCGCCCGCGAGATGGTGAGCGGGCCGGAACACCCCGCAGATGAGCGTTTTTCAGCAGCCTGCTAGTGAAAGGCTGAAATGCCGGTTAGATCCTGCCCGATGATCAGCGTGTGAACATTCTCCGTTCCCTCCAGCGTGCTCATGGCCTCGAGATCACAGAGATGGCGAATAACGTGGTGATCGGCCAGAATTCCCCGGGCCCCGAGGATATCTCTTGCCAATCGAGCGATCTTCATCGCTTCCCGAACATTGTTCAGCTTGACCATTGAGATCTGAGGCGGTCTCGCCTTGTGCTGATCGAATAACCTGCCCAGATGGTAGGTGAGCAACTGTGCCTTCGTAATTTCCAAAACCATCTGCACCAGCTTTTCCTGCACAAGCTGATAGGAGGCAATTGGTTTTCCAAAAACTTCTCTTTGGTGAGCAAATGCCTCGGCGACTTCATAGCAGGCGATGGCAGACCCCAACGCGCTGCAAGCCACACCGTAACGGGCATAATTCAGGCAGCTTAGAACTGATTTCAGGCCTTTTGCTCCGGGGAGGAGATTTTCTTCCGGAATGATGCAATCCTTTAGGATAAGAAGTGAAGTGGGAGAAGTTCGATAAGAAAACTTTCTCTCAATGAGAGTTGTTTGAAACCCCGGAGTGCCCGCTTCCACCAGGAAGCCGCGGATTTCATCATCCATTTTCGCCCAAACCACTGCCACGTGGGCAATGGATCCATGGGTGATCCACATTTTGGTTCCATTCAGGACGTAGTGATTTCCTTGCTTCACAGCCCTCGTCTTCATTCCAGAAGGATCCGATCCAAAATCAGGTTCGGAGAGGCCGAAACAACCAATCACTTCCCCCCGTCCCATCTTGGGAAGCCATCTTCTCTTCTGTTCTTCAGATCCAAAGGCATAGATCGGGTACATCACTAGGGAATTTTGGACTGAAAACATGGCCCGGAGACCGCTATCGCAACGACCAAGTTCCTGACAGATTAAGCCATACATCAGGTGGCTTGCCTTGGTGCAACCGTATCCCTCTACATGGATACCGAAGAGACCCATCTCAGCCATTCCGGGGATGAGGTCTATCGGAAAAGTCCCTTTATCGAAATGATTCGAGATAACAGGCATGCATTCTTCATCCACGAATTTTCGGACTCTGTCTTTGTGGCTTTTTTCTTCCTCATTCAAAGAACTTTCTAATTGGAAATAATCCACCGTCTCCCTCCCTTATTTGCAGATTTCTATACCGCTTCATCTGAAACTTGTGCTTTGACAAAACATTTTATCCGATAAGAATAGTGAAAGGAAGGAGAAAACAGAGGAGAGATGTTCGGGGCGATATCTTGGAAGGGAATAAGGATCGGATAACCTAGTCTTTTCCCTTCTTCTTGAGCAATCCCAGGAGGTCTGATTCTTTAGATGATTTTGTATTGGACCTTTCCTTTTCAGTCCCCGGCTTCAGTTCATCTTTTTTCCACTCCTTCTCCCGGGTCATATGCCTCTCCACCCAGTGATCAAGGGCTTTCACATCGAAAAGAACCCGGTCCCCGATTTTGAGGTAAGGAAGTTTCTTCAACGAGGCCATTCGGTAGACGGTGTCGGTTGAAAGGCTTAAGTATTGACTTGCCTCTTTGGCGGTGATCAATCTCCGGAGTTCAGGAATCTTCTTGATTCGTTCTTCCACCCGTTCGAAATACTTTTCGGCCAGAAGATCTGCGAGCATGTCCAGGAATTCTTTCATCGGGGGCCGCTCTTCTTGTGCCATTTGTCCCTCCAAAGAACAGGGTGATTTCTCACCGTTCTTTCTCTCTGGTGGCTTCCTGAATCTTCTTCATGAGGGCGATATTTTCCGTGTGTCCGGTCAAGTGGGCGGTCACCTTCCCTCGAATCGGGCGATTCAGGAGATAGAAATCGCCGATCAAATCGAGAATTTTATGCCGCACAAATTCGTCCTGGAATCGAAGCTCGGTGTTGACGATTTTCTCATTATCTACCAGGATGATATTGTGAAGTCGCCCTCCCCCCCCCAATCCCATCCGGTTGAGCATCTCTATATCTTTGACAAATCCGAAGGTTCTCGCTGGCGCGATCTGATTTTTAAAGGCTTCCCCGCTCTCCAGAACAAAGTCCAGTGTCTGCTGCCCGATCGGAGGAGGATAGTCCAAAAAGAAGTGGATGGAAAAGGTTTCTGCTGGCTCAATGATCAGAGACTTATTCTTGTTCACAATCTCTATTCTTCGCTCGATGATTAATTCCTCCGCCCTCTCTTCCTGTTCCTCCACTCCTGCCTCCTCTACCATTTTGCAGAACTCCGAAGCAGAACCGTCCATGATCGGAATCTCTTCGATCATCTTCACCATCAGGTTGGTAATATGATAGGCATGCAACACCGCCATAAGATGCTCGACCGTTTTGGCGATGGCCCTTCCCTTTTTAAGCGAGGTGGCAAAATCGGTCGTTTGAACAAAATCGAGATGGGCAGGAACGACCTCATCCGATGAGATGCTCCCAAAGAGAATTCCACTATGAGGAGGAAGGGGTTGGAGAAGAAGCCCTGTCTTTTTCCCAGAATGGAGTCCCGTTCCATAAAGCACCATGCTCTGTTTCAGGGTACGCTGGGGTAATGAAGAGGTCCTTTTTCCTTTGGCAACCTTCTGGGCCGAAGGAATGGCTTGGCGCTGAGGCTCAAAAGGAAGATCAGGGAGCTCTCCACCGACCCCCTCCAGAGAAATCTTCCTGTATTGAAAGGGTTCCTCAGTGACCACTTTCCCCGATCCCTCGACGGACGATGAGTTCTTCTGGCGATCGAGGGCTCGACGAATGGTCAGGAGAAGAATATCAAGGGAAAGAGGTTTTTCAATGAAGTCAAAGGCGCCTAATTTCACGGAGGTCATGGCAGTGGAAATCGTTGCATGACCGGAGATCATAATGACCTGGTGCTCCGGAGCAATCCCTTTGAGCCGTTTCAATATCTCGATGCCATCCATCCCGGGCATCCAGATGTCGAGAAGGGTGACATCCGGCCTCTCCTCCTGGAAGACCCGAATCGCCTCTTCCCCGCTCCTCGCTGTAGCGACTTGGAAGCCTTCGTCCTCCAGAACGCCTGCAATCGATTCAACAACCCTTTCCTCATCATCCACGATGAGGACTTTTTTGTCCACGAGACCTCCCGTTAAAAACACAAAACCTGGATTTTCATTACCACAATCCTGCCAAAGAATCAATCCTTTGTTAGAATATTGGAAGAGTGGAACGTTTACTTGTCAATCTGAGCCTTCTGAAGGCGACCGCTGAAATCCCGATAGATCACCTTCCATCGGCTATAGGTGTCCAAAGCCCCTCCTCGCCCCCCTGCCTCCTTCCTCCCATAACCCGAATGTTTGATCCCCCCAAAAGGGAGTTGGATTTCTGCGCCAATGGTGGAAGCATTGATGTAGACAATTCCTGTCTCCAGATCCCTCTCTGCGACGGCCGATGAATTCACATTCTGAGTATAGATCGAAGAGGAAAGTCCATAGGGAGTCCGATTGACAATCTGAATGGCGTCCTCAAGGTCTTCTGCCTTGATCACTGAAACGACCGGCCCGAAAATCTCCTCCCGGGCTATCCGCATCTCAGGGGTGACATCGATAAAAATCGTGGGTTCGATAAAATATCCCTTGGAGCAATTGCCCTTCCGGCAGGCTTTCCCTCCCAGGATGAGTTTCGCTCCCTGGTTCTTCCCAATCTCTACATATTTAAGAATTTTGTTGAACTGAGATTCGTTGATCACCGGACCCACGTCCGTCTCTTTTTGAAGCCCATCTCCAAGTTTAAGGCGGGAGGCGGCAGTCTTGAACTTTTCAACAAATTTCCGGTAGACCTTCCTGTGCACAACGATCCGGCTAGCAGCCGTGCAGCGTTGACCGGTCGTTCCAAAACCGCCCCAGAGGGCTCCTTCCACGGCCAAATCGACGTCCCCATCGTCCATGACAATGATGGCGTTCTTCCCACCCATCTCCGTCACGATCATCCGGTGAATGGCCCCGCAAATTCCCTCGAGTCGCTTCCCGGTATCAAAAGAACCCGTGAAAGAAACAGCATCCACTCCTGGATGGCTTACCAGATATTCCCCGACCTCTCCTCCTGGCCCATGAATGAGGTTCACAACCCCTTTGGGCAAACCCGCTTCCGCCAGGGCTTCAACGAATTTTGCCGCGCAGACGGCCGTGTCACTGGAGGGCTTGAGGACAATCGTATTGCCGCAAATAAGAGCGGGAAAGACCTTCCAGGCAGGGATGGCAATAGGAAAGTTCCAGGGAGTGATCAAGGCGAACACGCCGATGGGAACGCGAACGGATTTCATATCCTTCCTGGGAAGTTCAGAGGGAACGGTCTCTCCCGAAAGCCTTCTTCCCTCTCCGGCCATGTAGTAGCCCATGTCAATGGCCTCCTGGACATCCCCCAGGCCTTCTGAAAGAATTTTTCCCATCTCCCGTGTTTCCAGCTTTCCCAGAGACACCTTATTTCTCAATAGAATCTCCGCAGCCCTGAAAAGGACTTCACCCCGACGTGGGGCCGGAGTAAGCCTCCACCCTTCGTAGGCCCCTCGCGCAGCCCGGACGGCTTGATCCACGTCTTCGCGGTTTGATCTGGAAACGACTCCGACCACATCGCCTTTATTGGCTGGGTTGATCGACCGAAAAGTTTCTCCAGATCTGGAATCAACCCATTTGCCGTCGATATAGTTCCTAATCCGCTCCATTCCTCTTTCCGTCTCTTCTTTTTCGCTCCGCAATCCCTGCCTGCGCGAAGCCTCCTGGCGTAGGCAGGCCTGCCCGCCGAAGCTTAAGCGTAGGAGGGCGCATTCCTCAATCCCCGATTAGTAGTTCCCCGACCCCACCTTTTTTTTCAGAAGGTCATAATCCTGTTCTGATGAAGCGAAAACTCCGGTGTTTCCCAGCCTCACATTCCTCAGCCCGACGGCCCTCACTCCCATGTAGGCCTCTATCATCTCCGAGGCCTTTGGGCTTTTGTACCGTTTCATCTGATACTCGGGGAAAAAAGCCAGAAGGGTATAAGGGATCTCTGGATCGATGTCAAAGATCAATTGAGCGATCTTTTTCAACTGGGGTGTCTCCACGAGGTTTGGGATGTAGAGAGATAGTACCTCCAGAACAAAACCCCTTTTAACGATCTCTCCCGGAAGCTTGAGGATATTCCGGTTGAAACAGCCGGTCAGCCATTTATGGTCGGTCCCGTCATGGGCCTTGATGTCAAGCCAGAAGGAGTCCACCCCCGCCTCCTTTAATGCGTCGAGGTTTTGAGGGGTAAGCCCGTAGCCATTGGTTTCAATCAGCACCCAGAGATCGGTCTCGGCTTTGATGAGGCGGGCACATTCGATATAGTACTCCGGACAACAGGTCAGGTCCCCTCCCGTGAAGGCCACGATATTGCGTGCAGGCCCCCATCCCTGAGGACTTAAAACGATCTCTTTCTTCTCGATCACCTTGGGACAAAGAGAAGACCGCTTTCCGTGCATCACGCAAGCCCCGCAACCGCGACAGGAATCGTGGGCATGAAAGGCAGTGGCCCTGTCCCGAGGCTCCCGAACCGTAACTTCTTTTTCATACTCCTTGCACGCCTTTAAAACATCGGCAGGAGACCACCAATCCCCCTTGGCAATTTTTGTAAAATTCCAGGAATGACATTTTCGGCAAGAGAAACTGCAACCCGATTGGTAGATAGAGAGGTAATTCTCTGGACGCGAGAGATGGACGGCGGAGATCAACCTGAGGAGGCCGTTATCTGTCTTTTTGAGGGTGGCTTCGCAGGCAAGGGCTTTTCCTTGTCCAATCTCGACAAAACAGTTTCCCTGCGGATACCCTTGCTTGATTAAATTACATTTCATCATAAAATTCTATCACATGCCATCTTCTCCTTGCAAGTCATGTGAGGCGTGTGATATAGACGTTTATAAATTCGAATCACAAAACCCTAAATTGTTTAAACTCTAAACACTAAATTCTAAACGTTCACCCTGTTCAGTAACTCTGCACGAAATTCATGACCTCACCCTTCTGGAAGAGTCATGAAAATCAAACCAGATATGACTCATCCTTTACTGAACAGGGCGAGCAAACCCAAAATCTAAAACTCAAGAGATTAGGGTTGTGAGGTTTGTATTTTGGACGTTCGAGTTCGCTTAGAGCTTAGCCTGCTTGCGCGAAGTTCCGCCTTGCGGGACGAAGGCAGGGGTTTCGGGTTTAGAGTTTAACATGGATATTCGGATTTAGGGAATACCGAGCGAGGGGGTATCCGATGGAAGATAAGCTAAAGGAAGTTGCCCAGTGGATCGTTGCTTCTAAAAGGGTGATCGTTTTTTCGGGAGCGGGCCTCAGCACAGAATCAGGAATCCCGGATTTCCGCAGTCCGGGTGGGGTATGGGACCGATACAATCCAGAGGATTTCTACTTTCAGAATTTTCTTGCCAGCGAGGCCTCTCGGGAAAAATATTGGCAGATGGCAACGGAAATGTATGACCCGATAAAAAAAGCCCAACCGAATCAGGCGCATCTCGCCATTGCCGAACTGGAGAAACTGGGTAAGCTCGACTGTGTCATTACTCAGAATATTGACGGTCTCCATTTCAAGGCCGGAAATTCGGAAGAAAAGGTGATTCAGCTCCATGGGACAGCCATATTCGTCTCCTGTTTGAGCTGTAAAAAAAGATATGATCGCAACGAAATCCAGGAGCGAATAAAAGAAGGCCAGAAGGCGCCCCGCTGCACCGACTGTGGTGGCCTTCTTAAGCCCGCCACGATTTCGTTCGGCCAATCGATGCCAGAAAAAGAAACAGAGGAAGCCTACCATCGATCCTCTCTCTGCGACCTCTTCATCGTGGTCGGTTCTTCACTGGTTGTCCAACCCGCTGCTTCTATGCCCTTGGTGGCAAAGAGAAATGGAGCAAAATTGGTGATTATCAACCGCGATCCAACTCCTTATGATGACATGGCGGATCTCGTTGTTCATGGCGAGGCCGGCTCCACCATGAAGAGGATTTTGGACCATGTGAAACGAGGGGCAAGGGCGCCCTAACCCCGCCTATTCCGCATTGGCCGATCGGGGCACCGGCCGGACAACCGGTGGACATTTCATGACCACCGGACAAAAATTTGGCACTCTTTCGCAGAAGAGAAGAAACGAAATATTGCCAAAAATAAGTAAATTCAACCAATTAAACCTAATCAAAAACTGGCACTTATTTTGCTTCCTCTTAGAAAGATTTCATTTCCGAACCCTCAGGTCGGACTTCGATTTTACTATATAGCACGATTAGATGGGGATTTCTCATGAGGGAATTATTAACTGGCTTCATCCCAAAGTTACTGGCTCCCATCGCATTTTTGTGCTTCTTGATGAATTGTTCAGCCATTGATAAAACAATTCATCCTGATGAGAAAACCAACTCGCCTCCTCGGCGTACCTATGAGCAGATACTGACGCAAAATTACAAAGGGCCCAAGGCAAGAGCAGCAGTCATTAAATTCACTGACAAATCAAGCGGAAAAGAGATGAGCCAGGTTGGAGATGGGGTGGCTGAGATGTTATGCGATGCCCTGTTGGCCACCAAGCGATACATTGTTCAAATGCGGAAATCCTCGGACGACGTGATCAAAAGCCAGGAGGTTAGAGAAGGCCGTCGTCTCAGTAAAGAGGAAGAAATTCACCTGCTTGTTGAAGGAGTGATTAGGGAGTTTAACCCTGGGATCCCGGGGGCAGGAGATAATGCAGGGGGGACATCCTATCTGACGATCATCGTAACGGTGACCGACCCAAGGACCGGCCAGATGCTCGCCACTGAAAAAGTGAAGGGGAAGGCGACGGATTTTGCCGGGACATCCGGGAAGCGTGGCGCGCTGCCGGATGTGTTTAAGGATTTCTCAAAAACCCCGATGGAGAAGGCAATACGTACCGCCGTTGAAGAATCGGCCAGTTTTATCGTCGCGAAGACACCGCCCGAGTCCTATAGAATTTTACCTGCTCCACCGAAGGAAGCGCCAAAACCGGCCCCCGTCTCCACGAAAGTCACCCCACTCCCTCCTCTGCCCCCTCCTCTTCCCGCCACCCAGGTTATATGGGACTCTGTGAATCTGCGTCAAGGGCCAGGAACAAACTATAAAATCATTGGCAACGTAAAGAAGGGAACTTCTCTGAAGATTCTTGAAGTGAATGGAGGTTGGTTGCGCGTTCGACTTGAGGATGGAAGGACTGCCTGGGTGAGTAAATTGGCCACTTCCGAAGCACCCCAGGCCTCTTCTCCACCACCACGACCACAACCACAACCATCACCTCCTCCTCCAACGGCTTCTATTCAACCAGCACCCATGTAACATCGAAGGGGGCTAACTCCAAAGAGGCATCTATGCTGGTTTGTACAAGTTGTAACGTCGAATTCGAAGAAGATAAAAAGTTTTGTAGTTATTGCGGGGGCCCCCTTAAGCCAAAAACAGAACTCATGTCAGCCCCCAAGAAAGTAAATCGAGCCGACGAAGAAAAATCAGAAGGAAAACTGTACTGCCCCCATTGTAAGATTACCTATGAATTCGGGAGCTCTTGCATACAATGCGGGGCCCCTCTCGGACGTCAAACCCCTGGTCAGGAAAAAAACGAGCCTGAAGTCGCTTTGGGAACTCAATTCGAAGAAAAACTTCCTCCGGTGGAAACCTCCCAGGAACAAAAGACCCAGGTACCTCGTGGGAAACTCATCTGCCCAACCTGCAAAATTATCTACGAACGCGGAACTTCTTGCGTAAAATGTGAATCAGTCTTGGTTCCTCAAACCTCGACTCAAACGAACGGAGAAGCCGAAACATCGAGTCGATCCGAAGGTGAGGCAAAACCCTTACAACTACAAACCATCGAGGAACAATTGGTACCAGAGGTAGTCGTAGAGACACCTCGCAAGAAACTCATCTGCCCCTCCTGCAAAATTATTTACGAACGTGGGACTTCTTGCGTGAGGTGCGGGGCGGCTCTCGTACTACAGACTTCGTCCAAGGAAGAATCGGAATCGCCCGATACCAAAGAAGAACCAAAATCATCTGTTATCGAATTCAATCTCCCGCCTTCCGAGCCCGATGGCCTGGAAGATCCCTTCCTTCCGAGAGGCTCAACCAAGCTCTCGGCGGCCTCAGACCGAGGGCCTGGGGCTGCTCCTGAGCGGCCTTCTCTTCCGAGTCCGACCAGTCCTAAAGAAAAAGACTCTGGCCTCACTGAACGGGGAAAAAAGAGAGAATTTCGAGCCACCCCTGCTCAGGAACTTGGCATAGAAGAGGATTTCTTTCAAGACGAAACCCCTGATCAGCCCGCCGCCAAGAAATCAAAGGGCGACTCGCATAAGGGGGTTTCCCTCTTGGATAGGCTTAAGAAAGACTATCGCCGCCTAGGCCTCGAAGTGGGCGGCATCATGATCATGGTCTTGGCGGGAGGATATTTGCTCTGGTCAGTTTATTCCTATGTAACGAAGCCGAAGCCACCTGAGCCCGGGGCACCCACTTCTAAAAAGGTGGCCATTCAGACTCTTCCCACCTCCTCCTCTTCGACCCCTCCTGCCACCCCTGTTGCGCAGTCAGGGAAATCCGGGGATACGGAGGGAAGGTCATCCGTTTCTAGTTCACCCATTTCTAAAGAAGCCGCTCCGGCTCCTCCTACCCCTTCTGTCCCTGAGGTTCCCAAAACGCCTTCTGTACAGGCTCAAGAGATAGGAAATATTATGACCCTCCTCGAGAACGTTCGGCAGTCAAATTTAAAAAAAGATATTGACCTCTTCGTCTCCTGTTATGCTTCTGATTTTGAAAACATGGAGGGGAGAAAAAGGGCAACCATTGCCTACTGGGAAAAATTTAATTACCTCGACTTATCCTACAATTTGAAGGACCTCTCTCTCGAGAGAGAGACGGCCAAGGCGAGGGTCGAATGGGTGATCAAAACTTCCTCAAAGAATGGGGGCCAGGCCCAGCAGAACAAGTCCGTTTTGGACGTTGCATTCAGGAAAGAAGATGGCAAGTGGAAAATAAGGGGAGTGAAGCCGACAAAATGATTTGCCAAAGATGACTTGTCCACTCCAGAATTTCTTCGCTCATCCTTTCAGCCCCCGCTCCATGCCCGCCAAATTGAATCTATCCCAGGGTTAAAAGGTTAGAAGTTTGCTGAAAAAATTTATTTAGCAGGCTGTTCAAAAATGCCCGGATGCAAGGCGCCCGAAATCTTGAGGAATGAGGCGTACTCAGACGTACGCCGCAATGACGAGAGATGAGGGCAACGCCGCAGATGGGCGTTTTTCAGCAGCCTAGAGATACCTTTTGAACCAGTCCACGCTGAGATCTATAGCGCGTTGGCGATGTGAAGGGTTTGTCAAGCGGTGGTTAGCGTCTTCAATCACGTGGATCTCTTTGGGCGCACCAAGGGTATGAAAGATCTCCCAGGCTTGATCTACGGGAACAAGTTCGTCTTTTTCACCATGAATGACATGGCAGTTTGAGACCTGAGGCAATAGAGGTAAAAGCCGGTGCCTCGGGAGATCACTAAAGAAGGCCTCTCCAGGAGGTGGGTTCTGATCCGTTCCCTTCGACCCGAGACCGTCCAAATGGAAGGGAGTAGCCCAAATGACAACTGCTTTGATTCTCTGTTCTCTCGAAGCCCCGATTAAAGAAATAAAACCTCCGAGGCTTGACCCAAGCAACCCGATTCGATTTCCCATCCCCGGATAAGATTTTACAAAAGCGATGGCAGAATCCAGATCTGCAATCCTCCTGCTCACTGTATCGTCCTCGAGCCGTCCTTCACTCTCTCCGATTCCACTGAAATCGAACCGAAGCATCGCGATGCCCTCCTTTGAAATCCGTTCCCCGAGGGCGATATACTTTTCGCTGTTCTTGCTTGAGAGAAGGCCATGGGAGGCAATCACGCAGGCCGCGTTCTTTGCATCAGGGAGATGAAGGATTCCTGAAATCCTGTGGCCCTTACTTTTGAAAGAAACTTTTGCCACCTTCATATTACACCTTTTCTGTTAATCCTCCTGCACCTGCCACTCCTAAAGAAGGGAGGAGAGGGATGAGCTTTGGCGGGACGGGGCACGTTCCGGCCATCAACCTTTGATGATATCCAAGAACTCACTTGCCACTCTATCCGCAAACTCCTCATCGTTGATGTGCGCATCAATTTCCTTCACTTCAATAGCTTTTTTCAACGAACTTTTTAATGAGTCAATAAACGCCTTGTCAGTGATCGGGTCATAGAAGATGTTCCCTTGGCAGTCGAGGGAAGAAAAGCCACGAATCGGGATGAGAACTCTCACAGGGCCAACGGCACGGTTTAGTTTTTTGCCCACTGTTTCACCGAGTAATCTAAACTCCTCATTATTTAATCTGGGTAGGGTTGCCTGCGGGTTATGAAAACAGAGCGGACGATCCTTATACCGGTCGGGCAATGTTTCCGGACCAAGGAAGTTTATGATGTCAATACAGCCCGGGGTGATGATTTGAGGAATCCCTTTCTCACCCGCAGCTTCAAGCCGATTCGGACCAGCCGAAGCTAACCCGCCAAAAAGCTCATTTCCGATCTCGTTCAACCCTAATTCTATCACCCCGCTTACCCGATAGATTTTAACCAGTTCTTCAAGGGTCTCCCCCCCGACACCAATGGTATGAAATACGGCTACTTCAAATCCTTTCTCCTCAAGGAACGACTTCACTTTAAGCCCGCAGCCGGTGGACAGGCCTGTCATCGTCATGAAGACAAGCGGTTTTTCGGACACCTCACTCTCTGCTGTTTCCATCATGCCTATGATGGCACCAACAGACTTTCTCAGAGCATCTCTTGTTAACCTGTTAAATCCCGCGATATCAGCTACCGAGGGCATGATGACGATATCCTTCGTCCCTACATATTTTCTGATACCTGCTTGCACAATTTTCTGCGAGGAGAGCATAAACTTGGGCATCCCGATGGGAAGTTCTCTCATCACAGCCGAAGCCACTCCCGACCCCATTCCACCCCCTATGGAAATCGCCCCGTGAAATTCTCCTGAATGGTACAGGTCTTTCACTATCCTTACGGCTCCGGCGGCCATAATCTTGGCTGCTGGACCAGCCTCCTTAAGATCCCTCACCTCTTCTATTGTTCTCCCCGCTGCCTGAGCCACTTCCTCGGCTGTAATATCGGCGGTGAAGTGAGCTACGTCCAAGCTACCAATATCCATGACCAAGGCCTCGTACCCGCTCCTTTGCTCTATCAGCTGCTTTATGTACAGAAGTTCGGGTCCTTTCGTATCCAACGTCCCTATACATAGAATAACTTTTTTCAAGATCTCCCCCCTCTTCAGAACCCTCTCATTGTCGCTCTCAAAGTGCTCGAGCAGGGAGTTGTCTGCTTACCATTCTTCATCGTACCATTCCTTGCGCCCCTCATTCACCTTTTCGCACATCCATCCGCACAATATCGTTTCATTTAAAGTAGGTTATTCCCTCGGGAATGTCAACCCTTCGGCTTCCCTGACTGAAGGCTTGGGCTCGCTCAGGGTTGACCCTGAGCAGCGCTTCTTTGCCACGCCTTAAAAGGCGAGGCCTGGCGCCGCCGAATGGGTCAATAATCATAAGAAATGTGCCACCCAGCGTACATTAGGGAACGCATAAATGCGTTCCCTAAAAGGAATCTCCAACATGCTCTTCATTTTTGATACTGGGAAGGGCAAGCCGCGAGAGAGTCTTGATAGCGTGGGCCCGGCAGGTCTTGCTTCCTCTGCCACGACATTGTTATTGTGCTGCCAATGGTATAGTATAACTTTGGCGGAGAGAGGTCACGCCGTTAGAAAACCTTACACTTTCCGCGGCAAGGCTCACGCGGGGCCTTAAACCCCGTGTTCGCCCCGTTTAGAGATAAATCTCTAACCGGGTTCGCTGAAAAAGGAATAGGTTTCCTCCCCGCTCCAAAAAGCGGGGCTTTCTAACGGGGTGGATGATTGGAGGAGAGAGTGAAAAAAACGATCGTATTGCTGGGACGCTTAGACAGTAAGGGAAAAGAATATGCATACGTTAAAGATCTGATTCTCCGCGGGGGCTTCGATGTCATCGTCGTAGACGTCGGGACGCGTGGGCCCCCCCACTTCGAACCCCAGATCTCCCGTGAAGAGGTGGCCAGGGCTGCCGGGGTGAAAACTGAGGATGTCGTTGACCCCTCAGACGAAAACAAGGAAATCCAAGTTATGATGGAAGGAGCGTCAAAGATCGCTCAGAACCTTTGCGATTCCGGTAGGTTAGATGGGATCATGTGTTTAGGTGGATCGCGGGGTACCGCCATAGGCACCGCAGCGATGAGGGCATTACCGTTCGGCATCCCTAAGGTCATGGTCAGCACCATCGCTTCAGGGGATATGCGACCCTACATCGGCACCAAAGACATTACTCTTGTTCATTCGGTAACCGATATCGTCGGTTTGAATCGGATGACGAAAAGACTATTGACTTGCGCAGCGGGAGCCGTAATGGGGGCAGTGTCTGCAGATCCCGGACTGGAGACCTCAGGCAAGGCTTTCATTGCTATGAGTAGCATGGGCGGGATTAACCGCGCTGTCTTCTCAGCTCAGAAAACTCTGGAAGATAAAGGCTTCGAGGTAGTGGCTTTCCACACCGTGGGGACGGGCGGGCAGGCGATGGAAGAAGCCATTGAACAAGGCTTGATCGATGGGGTGCTTGACCTCGTGACCCACGAGCTCACAGACCACTTGTTTGGCGGGTTTTGCGATGCTGGCCCGGCGAGATTAGAAGCGGCTGGAAAGAAAGGGATTCCCCAAGTCGTTGCTCCGGGTTGCCTGGATTTCATCGTTTTCAGTCCGCCCGATAAGATTCCCGAGGGCTTAAGGAACCGGAAGGTATACAGGCAT
>Ga0316630_10000285_pt1 | contig 14717 bp, 17 predicted proteins | sample OWC_May_M1_C1_D6_FD_207658 | JGI IMG/M metagenome (GOLD analysis project Ga0316630, IMG submission 207658) | Wetland soil microbial communities from Old Woman Creek delta, Ohio, United States - OWC_May_M1_C1_D6_A | ecosystem: Environmental > Terrestrial > Soil > Wetlands | place: USA: Ohio...
CAGATGGTAGCTCGTCACCGGCTCCATCTTCTTGCCGTCCTTGGTCTCCGGGCGCATCTTCACGCCCAGCATGCGCGGCTGCGACGGACCATAGATGTCGGCATCGAGCACGCCGACCTTGGCGCCCTCGACCGACAGCGCCAGCGCCAGGTTCACGGCCACGGTCGACTTGCCGACGCCGCCCTTGCCGGAGGCAACGGCGATGATGTTCTTCACGCCCTCGATCGGCTTCACGCCCTTTTGCACGCCGTGCGAGACGATCTTGGAGCCGATGTTGATCTTGACGCCGCTGACGCCGGCGACCGCCTTGACCTTCTCGGTGAGCTTGGCGGCCAGCTCGGCCTGGTAGCCCTTGGCAGGATAGCCGAGCTCGATGTCGACGGTGATCTCGCCGCCGTTCACCTTGATGTCCTTCACGCAGCGGGCAGCGACCAGATCCTGCTCGAGATTGGGATCGATCACTTCTTTGAGCGCGGTTTCGACCTGCGACTTGGTCACTTCAGCCATGGGGACACGACTCCACTTCGGTAGATGTGCGGGAAAGCGCGCATGCTACACCCGGCGACCGCAAAAGTCATTGGATCCCCTCCAAAAACAAGGGCTTGCCGGTGCCTGCCGCGGCCGGCCGTCGCACTCCGGGCGGCCGCAAATGCCTAGCCGCTGCGGGGGAAAACCGGTAAAGTTCCGGCCTTTCAGGCGCTTGGCTGCGCCCCGCCGCTCAAATCCGGAACCATGCCCCAGAAACGCCGCATCCTCGTCACCAGCGCCCTGCCCTACGCCAACGGCCCGATTCACCTCGGCCACCTGGTGGAATACGTCCAGACCGACATCTGGGTGCGGTTCCAGAAACTGCGCGGCCACGAGTGCTGGTACGTGTGCGCCGACGACACCCACGGCACGCCGATCATGCTGCGCGCCGAGAAGGAAGGCATCACGCCCGAGCAGCTGATCGAGCGCATGCACGCCGAACACGCGCGCGACTTCGCCGAGTTCGGTGTGGCGTTCGACAACTATTACTCGACCCATTCGCCCGAGAATCGCGAGCTGGCTGCGCTCGTGTACACCCGGCTGCGCGAGCGCGGCCACATCGCGCGGCGCGTGATCGAGCAGGCGTTCGACCCGGTCAAGCAGATGTTCCTGCCGGACCGCTTCATCAAGGGCGAGTGCCCGAAATGCGGCACCGCCGACCAGTACGGTGACAGCTGCGAGGCCTGCGGCGCCACCTACGCGCCGACCGAGCTCAAGAACGCGGTGTCGGTGCTGTCCGGCGTGCCGCCGGTGAAGAAGGAGTCGGAGCATTACTTCTTCAAGCTCGGTGACTTCCAGGACGCGCTGCGCAAGTACCTGTTCCCGGACATCACCGACGTGCGGCACGTGCAGCCGGAGGTGGCCAACAAGCTCGATGAGTGGTTCGCCGCCGGACTACAGGACTGGGACATCTCGCGCGACGCACCGTACTTCGGCTTCGAGATCCCGGACGCGCCCGGCAAGTACTTCTACGTGTGGCTGGATGCGCCGATCGGCTACATGGCGAGCTTCAAGAACCTGTGTCACAAGCTGGCCGCGATTGGCGATCGGCAGCTGGCGAAACCGACCTTCGATGAATTCTGGGGCAAGGATTCGAAGACCGAGTTGTATCATTTCATCGGCAAGGACATCCTTTACTTCCATGCCCTATTTTGGCCGGCGATGCTTTCGGGTGCCGGCTTCCGGCTGCCGACCGGCATCAACGCCCATGGCTTCCTTACCGTCAACGGCCAGAAGATGTCCAAGTCGCGCGGCACCTTCATCAACGCCCGCACCTGGCTCAATCACCTGCCGGCCGAGTACCTGCGCTACTATTTCGCCGCCAAGCTCGGGCCACGGCTCGAGGATATCGACCTCAACCTCGAGGACTTCGCGGCGCGCGTGAACTCGAACCTGGTCGGCAAGTACGTGAACATCGCCGCGCGCTCGGCGAGCTTCCTGGAGAAGACCTTTAACAACCGGCTGGCCGATCGCTGCCACCGCCCGGAGCTGGTCAAGACGCTACAGTCGAAGTCGGAGCTTATTGCCGGCCACTACGAGAACCGCGAGTTCGGCGAGGCGGTGCGCGAGATCATGCTGCTGGCCGACGAGGCCAACGCCTACGTCGACGAGATGAAACCGTGGGTACTGGCCCGGGACGCCGCGCAGCGCGAGCTGCTGCAGCAGGTGTGCACCACCAACCTCAACCTGTTCCGGCTGCTCACTGTGTACCTCAAGCCGGTGCTGCCGCAGCTCGCGGCCGCGGCCGAGCAATTCCTCAACATCGCCCCGCTCACCTGGCGCGACAGCGGCACGCTGCTGCTCGACCACCCGATCCACCCCTACCAGCACCTGGCGGCGCGCGTCGATCCGAAACAGATCGCCGCGCTGCTCGATGAAGCCAAAGAGAGCCTCAAGATGACCACCGACACCGCCGCCGCACCGGCCGCCGCCCCCGGCAACGAGGCCATCAAGCCGGAGATTTCGATCGACGACTTCGGGAAGGTCGACCTGCGCATCGCGCGCATCGTGACGGCCGGATTCGTCGAAGGCGCCGACAAGCTGCTGCAGCTGACCGTTGACCTCGGCGAAGGCAAGACCCGCAACATCTTCGCCGGCATCCGCTCGGCCTACGACCCGAAGCAGCTCGAGGGCCGGCTGACCGTAGTGGTGGCGAACCTGGCGCCGCGCAAGATGAAGTTCGGCCTGTCCGAAGGCATGGTGCTGGCGGCCGGCCCGGGCGGTAAGGATCTGTTCATCCTGTCGCCGGACAGCGGGGCGCAACCGGGCATGCGGGTCAAATAACAGCAGTTTCGAGTTGCAAGTTGCAAGTCTCAAGTTGAACGGCACTTCCGCCCATTCGCAGCCCCGTAGGGCGCAATGAGGCCGCTCCCGCGCATCCCTGCGCTCCGCGGCACTTGGGCATCCTGCCCGTCGCGTAGCGAATTGCGCCGCATGAGACTCGATCCCCGGATTCCGCTGCGCTCCATCCGGGCTACGTAGGTACTGGTTTCGGGTTTCGGGACCCGTAGCCGCCGCCGAGCATCGCAGCCGAAGGCGGATCAGGCCGCGCGGAACGCGCGGTTCGCGCAGGGAGGCGCGAACCCGACCGCGGGGCAGGATGCCCCGTCGGGCGGGCCCCGCCTTCGGCGAGAAGCGCAGGGTGAGCCATGCCGGTGGCATGGGGAACGGGCGCACAGGGAGGTGCGCCCTGGACTTTCCGGCGGAGCGGGACGCGCAGCCGGAAAGGTCGGCGGCTCCGGGCCTGCTTTCTCTTGCCTACTTTTCTTTGCACGAGCAAAGAAAAGTAGGACGCCGCCGCGCGGCGAGCGGCATCTTAGCCGTTCGAGCATCCGCGGCAGCGGATACCAGCACCTCTGGATTCCGGCTCGTGCCGGAATGACGGCGAAGAAAGGCGATCGCGGCGAGGCGCCGCTCCTGCATCCCGCGTTCACGGAACGACAGAAACTAGCGGCCCCGACGCGCCCGCGTCTTGTACGCGGTCATATCCGGCACGACCTCTTCCACCGGAATCGCCTCGCCGAACTTCCCGGCCACCGCCAACACCAGTGCATCGACATCCTCGACCCGGTCGGTGCTGCTACCGCCAAGCAGGCGCTGCAGCCCGAGCGGACCGCCGTGCTGGATCTTGACCAGCACGCTGTGCGGCATGCTGAGCAGGTCGTCCTCGACGCCGAACGCCGGCAGGGCCGCGGCCTTGAGCCGGGCAAACAGCACCTCGCAGCGCGCGGCCGCGACACTATCGGCGCAGGCAATGTCGGGCCCGCCGCGGCGTGTGACCTCCTCCGCCTTGCCGCAGCCGAACTGATGGGTGATCAGCGGCGCGCTGAACGCGCACTTGAGTTCTGCCATCGGTCACTCCTTCGCTACCTATATATGTGTGTCCCGGTACCGCGCCACCGGCCACGGGCCGGGCGCTGCGACACTGTGCCGCACACGGCCGGTTTGAATCCAGTTTGCGCCGGCTGGTATCTTGAGTCGGATTGCCCACCACTGCCAAGGAGAAACCATGCTCAAGACCGTTTTCGTTGCCGCGCTCGGCGCCCTGATTGCGGTGCCGGCCCTCGCCGGCGAGCTCGAGTACCGCAGCGCCAAGGCACGCGGCATCGTCAAGGAATTTGCCGGCCAGCTGCAGGGCGAGCTCAAGGCCGGGATGGAGGCCGGCGGCCCGACCCAGGCGATTGCGGTGTGCCGCGACAAGGCCCCGGAGATTGCCGCGGTGCTATCGAGCCGCTACGGCGGGCGCGTGGCCCGCACCAGCCTCAAGACCCGCAATTCGGGCAACGAGCCGGATGCCTGGGAAACCAGGGTGCTGAAGGAGTTCGAGGCGCGCAAGGCCAAGGGTGAGGACCCGGCCCAGATCGAGTACGCCGAGATCGTGACCGCCAACGGGCAAAAGCAGTTCCGCTACATGAAGGCGATCGCCATCGGCCCGAACCAGCCGTGCCTCAAGTGCCACGGCGCGACCCTGGACCCGGCGGTGAGCGCCAAGCTCAAAGACCTGTACCCGGCCGACAAGGCCACCGGCTACAAGGAAGGCGAGCTGCGCGGGGCGTTTACGCTCAGTCAGTCGATGTAACGAAAAGGCCGGCGCAAGCCGGCCTTTTCAGTTTCAAGTTACAGGTTTCAAGTCTCAAGTTGTCAGGCACCCGCGGGTCTGTGGTTGTCGAACTTGAGACTTGAAACTTGAAACCCGAAACTGCCGTTAATAGATTCCCGGAATCAGCTTCCGCACGCGCTGGCGGTACAGGGCATACTCCTCGGGAAATTTCAGCATCAGCCAGCCTTCCTCGAGCGCCGCCTTGCGGTCGAAGAACACCAGCAACAGCACGGCGATGGCAAGGCCGGCGAGGCTGTGCTGGAACAGCGACCAGCCGATGCTCATAAACAGGATGCCGCCGTAGATCGGGTGACGCACGATCGCGTAGGCACCCTGGGTGCGCAACACGGCACCCTCCAGCGGGCGCGGATACGGCGTCAACCCGCGGCCGAGGGTGAGCATGCTGACCGCCGTCTGCAGTACGCCGGCCACCAGTAACGCCACCCCCGCCCCGCCTGACAGATCCAGCTGCTCGAGCGGCAGTGCGCGCCCATAGCGCAGCGGCACGAGGTAGGCGAGCAACAGCAAGGGCAGCTGCGCCACCACCCACCAGCCGCCACGGTCGCGAAACGACCTGCCGTCCGTTGTATCCGCCATGCTGCCCGGTGTCCCGATCGCCACGATGCCTGCCATTATTGCCTGCACCCCCGCCCAAGGCCATACTGCCCGTCGTTTCGCCATCCGCCCCGCCATGACCCCGCTCCGCAACCGCATCGACGCCTGCCTGCCGCAGACCCAGTGCACCCGCTGCGGCTACCCGCGCTGCCACGACTATGCGACCGCGATCGAATCCGGCGCGGCCGATATCAATCGCTGCCCGCCGGGCGGCGAACCGACCCTGCGGGCACTGGCCGCGCTCACCGGCCGGCCGCTGCGCCCGCTCGACCCGGCCTGCGGCGCGCACGAGCCGCGGCAACGCGCGTTCATCGATGAGCAGGTCTGCATCGGCTGCCGCAAGTGCCTGGACGTGTGCCCGGTGGACGCGATCGTGGGCAGCCGCAAGCTCATGCACACCGTGATCGCGGCCGAGTGCAACGGCTGCGGGCTGTGCCTGCCACCGTGCCCGGTCGATTGCATCGCGCTCGTGCCGGTCGCCGTGGCCGCCGACCCGGACAGCCCGTGGCCGGAGTACCGGCGTGCCGAGACCGAACGCTGGCGCACCCGCACCGAGTCACGACTGGCACGGCTCGCGCAACGCGCGGCCCGTGCCGGCAGGCGGACCAGGCCGGCGCCGGCCGATGACGATCGCGCGCGCATCCGCGCCGAGATCGCGGCCGCCGTGGCCCGCGTACGCGCCCGCCGCACCCCCTCCTCGTGACGGCACCATGACCCCGCACCAGCGCGCCGCGCTGTTCGAACGCCTCAAGCAGGCCAACCCGGCGCCCACCACCGAGCTGCATTACTCGACGCCGTTCGAACTGCTGGTGGCGGTGATCCTCTCGGCCCAGGCGACCGACAAGGGCGTGAACAAGGCGACCGCGACCCTGTTCAAGGTCGCCAACACCCCGCAACAGATCCTCGATCTCGGGCTGCGGGGGCTGAAGCGCCACGTAAAGTCCATTGGCCTGTACAACACCAAGGCACAGAACATCATCAGGACCTGCCGGCTGCTGATCGAACGGCATGGCGGCCAGGTGCCGCGCTCCCGCGCCGAACTGGAAGCGTTGCCGGGGGTCGGTCGCAAGACCGCGAATGTGATCCTCAACACCGCCTTCGGCGAACCCACCATCGCGGTCGACACCCACATCTTCCGCGTGGCCAATCGCACCGGGCTGGCGCCTGGCAAAACCGTGCGCGCGGTCGAGGACCGGCTCCTCAAGGCCGTGCCGGACGAGTACAAACAGGACGCCCATCACTGGCTGATCCTGCACGGCCGCTATGTGTGTACGGCGCGCAAGCCGAAATGCGGCGCCTGCCCGATCTTTGACTTGTGCCAATACAAGGATAAATTAGCAGGATGACCCGTCCGGTCGCGACCGCCCTCGCCCGCGGCGTGCGCGCCGAGCCCCAGCTCGCGGCGCATGCCGTCGAACGCGCCCTGGCGCGCGCCGAGCTGACGCGCGCCACGAGCGTACTGCTGTTCCTCACCCCGCATTTCGCCCCGAGCCCGGATCCCGCGCTGCGCGCGGCCGCGCGCGCCGCCGGCACCCTGCAGGTGTTCGGCTGCACCGGCGCCGGGGTGATGACCGAGGACGAATGGGTGCTCGATGCCCCGGGCGCGGCCGCCATGGTATTCGGTGAGCCGCTGCAGCTGACAATGCCGGACGACGGCCACGAACCGATCCTGAGCCTGTGCACCCCGGGCGGCCTGAGCGCCGACTGGCTCGACGACGACACCGTGCGCCTCGGTGCGGTGTCCGCCGACCTGTTCGGCCAGGGACCGTTTCGGGTGTGGAGCGGCGCGCGCGTGATCGACGGCGGCCGGGTCGACGGCTGGATCAAGGGTGCGCACGGCGTGGTGCAGGTCTCGCAGGGCATGCACGCGCTGACCGCACCGATCGAGGTCGGCGCGGTCGAGGGTCTCGACCTGCTCAAGCTCGGCAACTACCCGGCGCTCAACGTGCTGGTGCAGTCACTGCCGCAGAGCGTGCGGGCGCGTGAGTCAATCCCGCTGCACATGATCCTCGGCGGCGTCACCTTCGGCGACCCGGACACTGCGATTCGCGACGGCCGCTACCGGCTCAACCCGATCGTGGCCGCCAACATCGGCAACCAGTCGGTGACGCTGTCGCACCCGCTCAACCGCGGCGAGCGGCTGTTTTGGGCGATGCGCGACGCGCTCACCGCCGAGCGCGACTTTCGCACCACCCTCGAACGCGCCGGCAGCGCGCTCGGCGGAGCGCCGGCGTTCGCGCTGCTGCTCAGCTGTGTGGGCCGCGGGCCGCACTTCTATGGCAACCGCGACCGCGACCTCGAACAGCTGCGCGCGCAGCACCCGGGGCTGCCGGTGATCGGCTTCTACGGCAACGGCGAGATCGCCCCGCTCGACGGGACCAACCACCTGTACCAGTACTCGGCGGTGCTGGGCCTGTACCGGCTCGCGAGCGACTGAGATGCTGTACGGCACCGACCGGCGCACGCTGCGCGAGGTGTTCTTCCGCGCCTGGCGCAAGCAGCGTGAAGGAACTCCGCTCGAGGGCATCGAAGCCCTGATCGTGGCGGTGGCCGCGCGCCATCCCGAGTACCACGCACTGCTCGACGACCCCGACACCGGCGCCGAGCGCGACTGGCTGCCGGAGCTCGGCGAATCCAACCCGTTCCTGCACATGGCCATGCATCTCGCCATCGAGGAGCAGCTCAGCATCGACCAGCCGGCCGGCATCCGCCTGCACTACGCCGCGCTCGCCCGCTTCGGCGACGAGCACGAGGCCCAGCACCGGATGATGGAGTGCCTCGGCGAAATGCTGTGGCACGCGGGGCGCGCCGGCACCGCCCCCGACCCGCAGCTCTATCTCGCCTGCCTGGCGCGGGTGAGCGGGCTGCCTCCTGGGGCCGGGGCGGCATAAGGAAACATCTGCCGCAAAGGCGCATCAAAAAATGTTTCGAGTTTCGAGCTTCGGGTTTCGAGTTGTGTCCGGATGGGGTTCGCCCCCGCTCACCCCGATCTGCTCACGTGTGTTCGACCTCTTGCAGGAGTGGCACGAACGCACCCTCGTCAAATCCAGCACCCGTTGCGGGCCCCGGCCAACGGGCGCCGAACCCGAAACACGCAACCCGAAACTCGCAACTTTTCTTGCCTGGCGCCACGCTCTGGGCGAGCATGGCGACTCCGCCCCGCCGCCGACCGCATGGACGACGCACCGCACTCCCCCTCCGACCCGGTCACCTGGCTCGATGCCCACGGCGATGCGCTGTACGGCTTCGCGCTGGCGCGGGTCCGTGACGCGGCGCTGGCCGAGGACCTGGTGCAGGACACCCTGCTGGCGGCGCTGCGCGCCCGCGACAACTATGCCGGCGCAGCCGCCGAGCGCACCTGGCTGATCGCCATCCTCAAGAACAAGATCATCGACCACTACCGCCGCGGCGCCCGCGAGGCGCCGCTGCCGGACGAGCCGGACGACGACGTCATCGATGCCCTGTTCCGCGTCCCCGGCAACGGCCACTGGATCAGCATGCCGGGCCGCTGGGACGAGCCGGAGGCGGCGCTGGAACAAACCCACTTCTGGCAGGTGTTTCAGGACTGTCTGGACGCACTGCCGGCCCGCCAGGCGCGGGTTTTCGGCCTGGCCGAATTCGACGGACTGGCGACCGAGGAGCTGTGTAAGCTGCTGGGGGCCTCCACGTCCAACGTGTGGGTCATGCTGCATCGGGCGCGCCTGCGGTTGCGTGAGTGCCTGGAGCAGAACTGGTTCGGCCCGGCCGCGGAGAAAGGCTGATGCTGTCGTGTAAGGAAGTCTCGCTGTTGATGTCCAAGCAGTGTGACACCCGGCTCAGGTGGCCGGAGCGGCTGGCAGTCGGTGTGCACCTGCTGTACTGCCGGGGCTGCGCCCGGGTCAAGGACCAGCTACAGTTTCTGCGTGCCGCCAGCCGGCGGTTCGCAACCGGCACGGCAGCCGGAACCGGGTTGAGCCGCGACGCGCGAGATCGGATCCGTGCGCGGTTGCAGGACCGGTAATTGCCGGGGCAGTCGATCCGACCTTTCCAACAACCAGACGGAGTTTCACACCATGCTGAAGAAGACCGACCGCAAGCTGATCGCCACCGCCGCCATGGCCGGCGCCCTGACCCTCGGTGTCACGGTCCAGGCCGCCGAGAACCCGTTCGCCATGACCGACCTCGGCCGCGGCTACGTGGTCGCGGACAACCAGACCAAGATGCCCGAGGGCAAGTGCGGCGAAGGCAAGTGCGGCACCAAGACCAAGGACGAGAAGAAGGACCCGGCCAAGGACGCCAAGAAAGACAAGACGATGGAAGGCAAGTGCGGCGAAGGCAAGTGCGGTAGCGACAAGAAGTAATCGATCGGCCGCCTCCCGTGCCCGGCACGGGAGGCGGCAACTTCGCCCGGATTCCGACGATGTCACACCACAATTCCGAATTTCGCATCCCGGGCCGTGCCGGCCTCGGGTTGCGCCGCGAGCTGATCCCGGCCATGCAGGCGACACCGCCGACGCTCGACTTCGTCGAGCTGGCGCCGGAGAACTGGATGGACATGGGCGGCCGCTTCCACGCCCAGCTCGAGTGGGCCGCCAGCCGCTACCCGCTCATCAGTCATGGCCTGTCGCTGTCGCTCGGCGGCCCGGCGCCGCTCGATACTGCGTTCCTCAAGCGGCTGCGGCAGTTCCTCGACACCTGGCAGGTGCGGCTATACAGCGAGCACCTCAGCTACTGTGGCGACGACGGTCACCTCTACGACCTGCTGCCGATCCCGTTCACCGACGAAGCGGTGCGCCACACGGCGGCGCGCATCCGCACGACGCAGGACATCCTCGGACGGCGGATCGCCATCGAAAACGTGTCCTATTACGCCGCCCCCGGGCAGGCCATGGACGAAATCACCTTTGTCAACGCGGTACTGGATGAAGCCGACTGTGAGCTGCTGCTGGACGTCAACAACGTGTACGTCAACAGCATCAACCACGGCTACGACGCGCGCGCCTTCCTCGCTGCCGTGCCGGCCGGGCGCATCGCCTATATCCATGTCGCCGGTCACCGCCAGGAAGCGCCGGACCTGGTCATCGACACCCACGGCGCTGCGGTCGCCGACCCGGTGTGGGAGCTGCTCGGCTGGACCTATGCCCGGCTCGGCGTGTACCCGACCCTGCTTGAGCGTGACTTCCAGATGCCGCCGCTTGCCGAGTTGCTCGATGAGACGGACATCATCCGCACGCTGCAGCGCGATGCCAAGCCGGAGGCGCGCCGTGCCTGAGACTGATTTCCGCAGCGTGCAGCGTGCCTTTACCTCCCACCTGCGCGACCGCCGCGCCAACCCGCGTCCGGCCGACGTTCCGGCGGCGCGTATGCAGGTGTACCGCGAGCTGCTGCTGGCCAACTTCGAGACCGCACTCGGCAACTGCTACCCGGTGCTGCGCAGCCTGCTCGACGACCCGACCTGGAACCGGCTGGTACGCGAATTCTTTGCCGGCCACCGCTGCCAAAGCCCGCTGTACCGCGACCTGCCCGGCGAGTTCCGCGAATGGCTGCAGGGCCCGCAGCACGACGGGCTGCGGGCGCGCCTGCCGTTCCTTGATGAGCTTGCTCATTACGAATGGGTCGAAATGGCACTCGATACCGACCCGCGCGCGATCCCGACCGAGGGTGTCGACCGTGCCGGCGACCTGCTCGCCGGAGTCCCGGTGCTGAACCCGCTCGCCTGGCTGCTGCGCTACCGCTTCCCGGTACCGCGCATCGGGCCGGAGTTCCGCCCGGGAGTGGCCCAGACCGAGCCGGTGCAGCTCGTCATCCACCGCCGGCGCGACCACAGCATCGGCTTTCTCGAGGTCAATCCGCTGGTGGCGGCGCTGGTCGGGCGGCTCGAGACCAACGCCGACCGGAACGGCCGCCAGCTGCTCACCGAGCTGGCCGGCGACTACCCGCAGCTGACCCTCGACGCCTTCCTCACCGCCGGCGCTGCGGCGCTCGCCGAGCTCGCCGGCCGCGACATCGTGCTGGGCACCCGCACCGGCTAGGGCCGGGGTAGTAGAACTCTGTGTAAGAAATTTTCACCGCAGAGGCGCGGAGGCGCAGAGAACTGCAATTCAATTCCCTCGTGCCTTTCTCCGCGCCTCCGCGCCTCTGTGGTGAAAGTTGCCTTTTGCCGGTCCAGCTACCACCCCGCCGCCCGATCGATCACGCTTGATTGCAACACCGGCTGCTGTAAGCGACCGGGCGCGCTCGCGTCCAATCGGCAGCGGTACCACCGCCGGATCACTGCACCAGGAGCCACCCATGCACCAGGCCATCGACCTCTACGCGCGCGCCACCGACTCGCTCTCGCGCCTCGGCAACGCCGTCGGGCCGCTGGCGCTGCGGCTGCTGCTAGCCTGGGAGTTCGGCACGGCCGGCGTGGAGAAGCTGAGCGGCCAGAACTGGTTTGCCGACATCCACGACCGGTTCCCGTTTCCCTTTGGGCTGGTGCCGGTCGAGATCAGCTGGTTGCTGGCCACCTGGTCGGAGCTGATCGGGGCAGCGTTGCTCGCGATGGGGCTCGCCACCCGGTTCACCAGCGCCGCACTCATCGTCCTGACGCTGGTAGCGTGGGCGGCGGTGCATGCCGGGCTCGGCTACAACGTGTGCCAGAACGGCTGGAAGCTGCCGCTGATCTTCCTGGTGCTGTTCGTGCCGCTGTTGCTCAACGGCGCCGGCACCCTGAGCCTCGATCACCTGATCGGCCGGCGCCTGCGGCGCTGAGGCGGTCGCCGCCGGCTAGAGGTAGGGCTGCAGGATCTCGAGCCGGCGCGACGCCAGAAACAGGTCGTGCCAGCTCTCGATGGCGCGCTCGGTGGGCAGGAGCTCGAATTCCAGGCCCTCGGCCCGGGCGCGCGCCAGGGTGTCGGTGAGCACCGCCGACCCGCCCCAGGCAATACCCTGAAAGAGCCCCGGACAGGGCGCCTGCAGGCCGATCAGGTAGTAGCCGCCGTTGTCGTTTGGGCCGAGTACGCTGCGACCCTTGGCCAGGTGCTCGAAGGCCTCCTCCAGCACCAGCCCCGGCAGATGCGGCACCGCACAGCCGAGCACCGCTGCCGCCCCGCAGCGGGCGATGCCGTCAGCGAGCGCCGCCTGCATGACCTGCCCGGGGTCGTCCCCGGTCTGCGTCGCCAGTTGCAGGTGAAACTCGCCGGCCAGCTCCCGGAAAAACGGGGTACCGAAGCCGGCGGCAATGTACAGGCACACCTCGCCCGGCCAGTAGGACGTGGCCAGCTCGACGGTCGCTCGCACCAGCAGCTCGGCGACCGCGCCGGCCCGGTCCGCGTGACCCCCGCTCGCCAGTCGGGCGGCGAGCACGTCGGGTGCATCGGCCATCAGGATCAGCTCGGGGGTCTTCATAGTGGCGGTGTCCGTTGCCGGCCGCGGCGGGTGTGGCATGGGGCGATGCCGATGCGCCCAGCCTACCGAAGCCGGCCTGCGCCCGGCAACGGTCGCGCCACCGGCCGGCTGGCCGGGAAATATTTTCCGGCACCCCCCTCTACCCTCTTGTATTCCGCCGCAACAACGGCTAAATAACGCGTTCAATCATGCCTGAATCTTCTGATTGCTGTAGTACCACCTCTCCGGCCGTCACGACGCTGTCGTGGGGCCGCATTTTCTCTGAAGTCGAACCGGGCCTATCGCCCGGTTTTTTATTGCCCCGTTTCCACCCAACCCAAGGAGCCTTTGTGGTCATCCCCGACAGCAGTGAACCTCCGCGAGCCTTTACAACCGGGTCGTCTGCCGGAGGACCGCAGTCATGCTGAACACACTCAACGCCACCATGGACGTCCATGTGCTGACCCCGGTGGGCCCGGCCCCGGTCGACGGCCGCAGCGGCCGCGCCGAAAGCCCGGTGCGCCGCTATCTCGGCGCCGGCAAGTACCGCCTCTACCCGTTCGACCAGAGCGCACAACCGTACTTCGAGGCCGCCTGCGCCCAGCGCGGTGTGGCGCTGTCCGACTACAGCTTCGCCAACAACATCATCTGGCTGGCGCAGTCGAGCGGCTTCTACCAGATCATCGAGGGCTGCTTCTGCCTGTTCGCCCTGACCGGCAACGGGCTGACCATGCTGCTGCCGCCGCTCGGCGAGTCCTCGCGCCAGCAGCGCGCCCTGCGCATCTGCGTCAAGATCATGGACGCCTACAACCCCTCGCCCGCCCAGGCGCGGCTCGACTTCGTGTATCGCGATTTCGTCAACGTGCTCGATACCGACATCATGACCGGCGCACCGCTCATCAACGGCGAGGCCTGGCATGTCGAGGTCACCAACCCCGACTACATCTACCGCACCCAGGACCTGATCGAGCTCAAGGGCAACACCTACAAGAACAAGCGCAACGAGATCAACCAGTTCCGGCGCGCCTATCCGAACCACGAGCTGGTACCGTTCAGCCGCGCCCATGAGGCGCAGGCGCGCGCACTGGTGAACACCTGGATGCAGAACCGGCTGCAGGCGATCCCGGAGGGTTCGTTCGAGGATTTCCTGCACAATCTCGAGAGCGAGCGCAAGGCGATCCAGCGCGCCATCACCCTCTACGACCAGCTCCAGTTGCAGGGCCTGAGCCTGTTCATCGACGGCCGGCTCGAGGGCTTCACCTTCGGGGAGCGGCTGAACGGCGATGTCGCGAACGTGCTGATCGAGAAGACCAACTTCAACATCCAGGGCGCGGCCCAGTACCTGTTCCGCGAGTTCACCAAGGTCTATGCCGACTGCACCTATGTCAATGTCGGCGACGACCTCGGGTTCGAGAACCTGCGGCGCGTGAAGATGAGCTACCGCCCGGCGATGTTCGGCGAGAAGGTCATCCTGCGCCGCCGCCAGTTCGCCGAATGACCGACTTCGGCGGTTGCTCCCTGCACCGCCCTACCTCCTCCATCCCTGGAGTCGTGGCCGTCTCCGGACCGCGCCGTGCCGGCGCAGCCGATCTCGCCGCGATCGCGGCGCTCGAGGCGGCCTGCTTCGGCGCGGCCGACGGCGCGTTCTCGCGCCGCCAGCTGCGCGCGCTGCTGGCCAACCCGAACGCCTGCTGGCTGTTGAGTCCCGATGGCCGGGCGATGGGCTGCTGGCTCCAAGTCTCGAACGGCCGTGCCCGCTGGGCGCGGCTGTATTCGCTGGCCGTGCACCCGGCGCTGCGGGGCCACGGTTGGGGCCAGCGGTTACTGGAGGCCGGCTTCGCATGGATGCGTCAGCAAGGACTCACCACCTGTCGGGCCGAGGTCAAGGCCGATAACCACGGTGCCCGCCGCCTGTATGCCCGCCACGGGTTCGTCGAAATCGGGCTCCTGCGTCACTACTACGCGCCCGGCGTCGACGGCGTGCGACTGGTTCGGACTACCGCCTAGCATTCGCGCCGCCGAATTGCAGGTTGCGGGTATCGGTATCCATCTCGAGATTCGGGCAGACACTGCCTGCGGCGTGTAGGAGCGGCCTCTGGCCGCGATTCATTATTCATCGCGGCCAGAG
>Ga0316630_10000286_pt1 | contig 14707 bp, 8 predicted proteins | sample OWC_May_M1_C1_D6_FD_207658 | JGI IMG/M metagenome (GOLD analysis project Ga0316630, IMG submission 207658) | Wetland soil microbial communities from Old Woman Creek delta, Ohio, United States - OWC_May_M1_C1_D6_A | ecosystem: Environmental > Terrestrial > Soil > Wetlands | place: USA: Ohio...
AGATATTCGTTCACGTTCAGGTTGATATCTAGACCGGTAAGATCCATCAGCTCGAACGGGCCCATCGGATAGTTGAGACCGAGCTTTGCCGCCTTGTCGATATCTTCTTTCGTGGCGACACCCTGTTCCAGGAGCTTCATCGCCTCGATGAAGTGCGGGATCATGAGCCTGTTGACGATAAAGGCCGGAACGTCCACCTTAACCTCGACCGACTCTTTTCCCAGTCTCTTGGTCACGTCCTGGCAGACGGCGACGGTCTCGTTGTTTGTCTTGTACCCACGTACGATCTCGACCAGCCTCATGAGCGGCACAGGGTTGAAGAAGTGCATGCCGACGACTTTTTCCGGCTTCTTGACTGCCGTCGCAATCTCCGTAATCGACATGGAAGAGGTATTGCTCGAAAGAATCACTTCTGGCCGGGTGATCTCTTCTAAGGCCTTGAAGATCTCTTTCTTCAGGTCCATGACCTCGAGCACGGCCTCAACGACAAAATCGCAGACCTTCAGGTCCTCCAACTTGGTGGTGCCTTTGATGCGCCCCATGACGGCATCTTTCTGCTCAGCCGTCATCTTCTGTTTTTCAACGCTCTTGGCGAGAAACTTGTCGATATTCTTAATCCCACCCTGCACAAACCTGTCCTCGATATCTCTCATCACAACGTTGAACCCTGCCTGTGCAGCAACCTGAGCGATTCCGTTGCCCATGGTTCCGGCACCCACAACTCCTATCGTTTTGATCTCCATAGACCCACCTCCGCTGAGATAATTAAAAAATTCACAACCTTGAATATCTAACTACTTTGGATACAATATGTCAATCGTTTTAAATGGCAAACATTTCTCCTGTGCCGGGACTTTTTTGGACCATGCCCCCTTGTGAAAACAGAGGGTTTTTGCGCGCCAGAAAGCCAGCGTTCCCTGAAGCGAACGTCACGGAGTCGTCGTGATCACCCACCCTGCACTTTGCGCCCCTTGAGCGGGAGCTTCCCGCTGCGTATAATAGATGAAGGAACCGCCGACTTACAGATGAGACGATGATATTTTCTGGCACTGGATACGTCGCGAATGGGCTCCACGTGGCCGGGTTCTCCTGGTCTCCGGTATACCTCCTGGAAGGGAAACGGCCGACTCTTTTCGAGGCGGGCTTTACCTGTGCCGGTCGTTTATACGAGGAAGCCATCCGGGTAGTGCTGCATGAAAGACAGCCCGAGCTCCTCTGCCTCACTCACGTTCACTGGGACCACGCCGGTGCAGCAAGCTATCTCAAGCGAGCCTTCCCGCGACTCACGATTGCAGGCTCTGAGCGGGCCGCAGCTATTATGGAGCGGCCCAACGCACACGAACTGATGAGGCGTCTGAGCGCAAATGTCTTGCCGCTCGTCGCAGCCATAGAGGGGATAGACAGGTCGAAACTCATCAGCGAGCCCTTCGAGCCCTTCCAAATAGACAAGCAACTCCGCGAAGGCGATACTATCCAGATCGACGAGCAGACGACGATCCACGTGCTCGAATCGCCGGGCCACACGCGCGATATTCTCAGCTATTACATCCCGGAGCGCAAGATACTCATCGGAACGGAAGCCACCGGTTGCCTGGACAGGGCAGGCACCCTCATCACGGAATTCCTGGTCAGCTTCGAAGACTATCTTGCGTCGCTCAAGCGGCTTGCCGCGCTGGACACGGAGGTAGTCTGTCAGGGTCACCACTTCGTGTTTGTGGGCAGGGATGAGGCGAAGGCTTTTTTTGAGCGGTCAATCTCTGAAGCGGAGCGCTTCAGGACACACATCTACGAGCTCCTTGACGCATACGATGGCTCTGTTGAGCGGGTGGTTCAGCAGATAAAGGCCGAGCAGTACGACACAAACACCGGTGTGAAGCAGGCCGAGACCGCATACCTCCTCAACGTGCGGGCTCAAGTGGCGCACCTTGCTGATGCGCTAAGAAGCAAGATTGGATGAAAGGCTTTGTGTCGATTACTGGAGAGAGGTCGCGCGGTACGACTGAAAATCTTTCTCAAAGGCAGCAAGGTCCTGGCCAAAGGCTGCCTTGAAATTTCCGATACGATCATCACTCTGGCCGAACAAGCTGAAGTAGTTCAGGACGGACTCGATCCCGTACCGCTTGACCAAAAGGTCCACGGCCAGAAGGCACCCGCCATACGTGGCGGTACCACCATACCTGGAACGAGCGTCTCCAAACCCCTCCAGGGTCACCATTTTTGAAAGAGGTGCGCAGGACTGACGATGGACTGTGTCCTTGATGCGCGCTAAATCGGACGCCCGTAGAGTGGGACTGCCCGGCTCAAGGTACTCCAGTACACGGTATGCGATCCAGTCGGCAAAGCCTTCACGCAACCATTGGTCAGATGTACTGCGCCGACCACTAGACAGTCCGTACTGGACTGTGTGCACTAGTTCATGCGCGAGCACACGGATCCGTTCTGACCGAGAAATGCGCTTGAGTGCCTCCTCATTCGCAAGCACCATTTCGGGTGCAGCTACCGCCACCGCCCACCCTGCCACCTCCCGAGCATAAACCGGATCAAACCGGACAATATGGACAAGGTTCGACTGAAATGCTTCCCGGTTCGGGTACAGGTGAAGCTTCGTTCGCGAGACCACGAGCCCAAATTCCCGCTCCAGCACAACGGTAATAGCGGCCATCATGCCTTCGTGGCCCGACAGGCCTGGGTGGCCTGTCATGCCTGCGTAGTCCGCGCTGCCTTGCGCCCTCGACATGGAAGAGAGCGAATATAGCGCCGGACTCACACGTGCCTCCTGAGCGCAGGTCCCTGAATGAAGGACCATGATCATGGTCAGGAGCACCGCCAGAAAAAGGGCTTGTTTGATTGGTCTCTGCAAACGCGGGGGGAACATGATTTACGCCTGAGTCCTTATCGTCTGCGATAATGCGCATCTTTATAGTACAAAGGTTTCTAGATATTAGGCCTACATTCATCGGTTTTTTCCCGCTGACAGACCATTTGTGCTATAGTATTAAAAAAAGTGCAGGAGGAAGTACGGAATAGTTGGACCAGAAAGAAGACCGGGAACAGGACGTCTTAAGACTCTCCTTCGACGATACGCACCTCGCAAGAAACCTTTTCGGACCCAGAGAAGAAAACATACGCTATCTGCGAAAGTACTTTAACGTCAAGACCAGTGTCCGCGGCAACCACCTTACCCTCGTCGGGAGCAAGGAAGATCTGGAGAGCACGGGCAAAGTAATCCACGAACTCGCCTCAATCGTGAAAAAGGGGTTCGTGATCCGCCCTTCGGACATCGAGCATGCGGTCAGGTACGTCTCCCACTCGCAAAAGGGTGCAGAGGACCTGTACAAGGACCAGATATATCTCCCGCCCATGCGGAAGGTGGTCGTCCCCAAGACAAAGAACCAGAAGACGTACACGGATGCCATACGAAAATACGACATCGTGATCGGCATCGGCCCTGCCGGCACGGGGAAAACCTATCTTGCAATGGCCATGGCGCTTGCCGCTTACTACAGAAAAGAGGTCTCCCGGATCATCCTGGCGAGACCGGCTATCGAGGCAGGTGAGAGGCTCGGCTTTCTCCCCGGCACCATGTACGACAAGGTAAACCCCTACCTTCGCCCCCTCCACGATGCCCTGTACGACATGCTCGATATGGACAGGGCGGCTCGCCTTGTCGAAAGGGGCGTCCTGGAAATAGCGCCCCTCGCGTTTATGCGGGGCAGAACGCTTAATGATGCCTTCGTGATCCTCGACGAGGCACAGAACAGTGCGTCTGAACAGATGAAGATGTTCGTCACGCGACTGGGCTTTTCTTCGAAGTGCGTGATCACCGGAGACATAACCCAGATCGATCTACCGGACAAACGCTCATCGGGACTGGTAGAGATACAGCACGTTCTGAAGGGCATCAAGGGTATAAAATTTGTCTACTTCACGGAAAAAGATGTGGTGAGACATCCTCTGGTCCAGAAGATCATCAGGGCATACGATAAGAAAGAGGCATCCCGGGGAGAAAAAGGTGCCGGACAAAAGACAGACAGACCTACCACTGGCGCTGAGTAACAAGCACATCATCATATTAGGCTTCTGCCTTCTCCTGACGACGATAATCCACGTCAGGATTCCCTACTACATAGCAGATTACCATGCGGGCGAAGTTGTAACCTACACGGTACGTGCGCCCCACGACGTGATGCTCGCGGATCAGGGCGTAAGTCTCAAGAAGGGCGATATCATTGTGAAGGCCGGGCAAAAGATAAGTCTCGCTGACCTTCAGAAGTTGACTGCCGTGAAAGCGAGACAGGAGGCAGACCCACCCATAACCGAGCGGTTTCTGTTCCTTTTTCTCATCCTGCTTACATCGATCGTCATTCTCTATCACTTTGCCGAAAAGAACATGAAAAGGTTCGTGCTCTCGGACAAAGATCTTGTCTTTTGCCTGTCGCTCACCGTGTTTTGGGCCCTGGCCATCAAGCTGTGCATGATGGGCTTCGAGCAGTACTTAGCTGATTACGCTCAGGACTTCTTCTACCTAATCCCCATATTCGCCTTTGGCATGATCGTCCGGGTGGTCTTCTTTGCCGAGGCAGCGCTTATCTTTTCCACGATCCTGGCAGCCGCAGTTGCCTTCACACTTGGCAACGGCTTGTCGGTTTTCCTCTATGTCTTCCTGGGCAATATACTGGCAGCGCAGTTCACGGGCAGGTGCGAAAAGCGCTCGGTCATCATCAAGGCTGGACTCTATGTCTCGGCGATCATGGCATTCCTGACGGTGATGTTTCACGGCCTGCTCGGGTATTCGGTTTCCGACCTGCCCATCCGCGTGTGCGCGATTTTCGTAGCCGCCATAGGTGGGAGCTTCATGACGCTCGGTCTGCTTCCCATCATCGAGCACGTGTTTGATTACACAACGGACATCAAACTCCTGGAGATGGCCAACCTGGAGCATCCGCTTCTCAGTGCAATGATGCTCGAGGCTCCGGGTACGTACCACCATAGCATCATCGTAGGGAACCTCTCAAGAGCTGGTGCCGAGAACGTTGGCGCTCACCCGATACTGACACGGGTGGCCGCATACTACCATGACATCGGCAAACTGAAGATGCCCCATTACTACATCGAAAACAGGGCTGCCTTCGAGGATGCTCATGACGGGCTGTCTCCCCACATGAGTGCCATGATCATTCTCTCTCACGTGAAGGAAGGGGTGGAACTCGCCGAGAAGTTCAGGCTCGGGAGGAAGATCCAGGAGATCGTCAAACAGCATCACGGCACGACTCTCGTCAACCAGTTCTATAGCAGGGCAAAGGAACTGGAGGATCCCAAGGCCTATGCCCTGCAGGAAGCAGACTTCCGGTATCACGGGCCCAAACCTCAGACGAAAGAGGCAGGAATTCTTATGCTGGCCGACGCAGTGGAGGCAGCGTCGAGGAGGATGGAAGAAGCCACCCCGAAAAGGACCGAAACACTGGTCCAGCGTGTGCTGGAAACCATTTTCATAGACGGACAGCTCGACGATTGCGAGCTCACGATGAAGGATTTGCACGCCATCCAGCAAAGCTTCACCAGCGTGCTCCTTGGGATCTTCCACCACAGGATAGACTATCCGGAAAGGACGGAGTATGGCGGTTTTGATAAGAGATTCCCAAAGATCACACGCCCTGGACAGGCAGCGGGTAAGAAGAGTCACCGAAGACTTATTAAGCTATTCGGGCCTCGGGAATAAGGACCTCAGCCTTCTCTTCACCAGCAACGCGCAGATACAGAAACTGAACCGGCAACACTTCAACAAGGACAGACCTACCAACGTAATCTCTTTCTCGTACCTCGATGGTTTTCCTTGCGAAGTGGCAGGTGATCTGATAATCTCGCTTCAGCGGGCACGCGAGGAAGCCGACGCAACGGGCATCCCGTATTACGAGCGACTCTTCTCTCTCATTATCCACGGGCTCCTCCACGTGCAGGGGTTTGACCACGAGAAGGGAGAGAAAGAGGCCCGCAGAATGCGTTACAGGGAGAAAAAGTTACTCTCGTATGTCCTTTCCCATAAGCTTTACCAAGAACTCGCGCCTTAATCTGCTCTTCCTCTCGGCCGTCCTTTTTGTGCTCTCACAGCCTCCCGTATCCTTGTTCCCATTAGCCTATGTCGCGCTCGCGCCACTGTTCATCGCGCTGGACCCGGGCAAGAACCGTCAGAATTTTCTTGTGGGATTTATCGCGGGCACAGCCGCGTACACCGGGTGCGTCTACTGGGTGATCGTCGCCATGAACACCTATGGCGGCATCAGCATCCCTCTGGCGATCCTGATCCTTGCGCTTCTCGTCCTGTACATGGCCCTTTACGTCGGGGTCGTGACCTGGCTCGCGCCGCTCATGGAGAGATCATTGCGCATCCCTTTTTACATCGGGGCTCCCTTGCTCTGGGTGCTCGCCGAGTACTGGAGAGGCTGCTTTCTAACGGGCTTTCCCTGGTCCTACATCGGTCACTCGCAGTCCAATTTTCTGACCATGCTGCAGATTGTCTCAATAACAGGAACCTATTTCCTCTCATTCCTCATAGTCGCGGTGAATGCAATCCTCGCGCACGCATGGCGCTCAAGGCGTGTCCCCCTCGTCTTTACAATCAGCATCGGCCTCGCCATCGCGTTATCGCTCGCATACGGACATGTGCGTCTCCAGGAAAGAGATGCCGGTACACTCACCACAGCCATCATTCAGGGCAACATCAGGCAGGATGTGAAGTGGGATGCTGCCTTCAAGTTGAAGACGATAACCAGGTACGCACAAATGAGCCTCCAGAGTGGCCAGGAAGCTGCACTGATGGTCTGGCCCGAGACTGCCATGCCCTTCGTCTTCAATGTTGATGAAGCGAGTGACTTTGTCCCTGCCCTCTCCAAATCGCTCTCTACCGACCTGCTGGTGGGTACGCTCTCAAGGGACGCGCAGGGCAAATTTTATAACAGCGCCTACATATACGGCAGAGAAGGGCAGCTCGTCGGGAATTACAGCAAGGTACACCTCGTACCGTTCGGTGAGTTCACACCTCTCAGGCAGTATTTCCCGTTCCTCGAGAAGATCAGCGTGGCCACGGGCGATTTCTTTTCCGGTAAGGGTCATCTTCCGATAACCACGGACATAGGCAAGGTGGGGATTCTTATTTGCTACGAGGGGGTCTTCCCCCACATAACGAATGAGACGGTGAGGAACGGGGCCCAGGTGCTCGTCAACATCACGAACGACGCCTGGTTCGGCAGGTCGTCAGCACCTTACCAGCATCTGGCTTTCTACGTGTTCCGTGCAGTCGAAACAGATAGATTCGTGCTGCGGGCCGCGAATACGGGCGTGAGCGCAGTCATCAATCCGCGAGGGCGTATCACGACCAGAACACTTATATTCGAAGAGGCAATACTGAAGGGGACCTTTTCGATGAGAGATGGTCAGACCTTCTACGTGCGGTACGGGGATTACTTTCTGCTCGCATGTTTTGTCGTTCTTATCGGGCTCATCACGTGGGGCATATCCAAGAAGGAGGTTCGAGACACGAGGAGCGAGGAGAAATGACGTTCTCTTGCCTTATTAGTGGGCTGACCTAAGCGTGCAGGCCGATCCGCTTATTCTCTGAAGCAATCAGTCTTTTAATCTCTTCGGGTGAGGCAAGATTGCTTGCGGTTATTGCCACTGATTGCCAATGCCCGAACGCCAGCTCCCGGATACTCTTCTTTGCCTCGAGAAGAGCAGAAGGATTCATGCTCAAATCGGTCAAACCCATTCCAACCAGGAGGGGGATGCACGCTGGATTTCCGGCCATCTCTCCGCAGAGAGTAACCGGTTTGCCCGCATCCTTTGCAGCTCGAACAACATTCTGGATCAAACGAAGGACGGCCGGGTTTAAAGGTTCATAGAGATGGTTTACCAGATCGTTATTCCGATCAACCGCAAGTGTGTACTGGATAAGGTCGTTTGTACCTATACTGAAGAAATCAACCTCTCTTACTAACTGATCGGCCAGGATCGCGGCCGAGGGCACCTCAATCATCACCCCCAAAGGAATTCCTTCATCAAAGGGAATGCCTTCCTTGCGCAGTTCTCTCTTGGTCAATTCAAGCACCCTTTTGATTTGCCTCACCTCTCCGATGGTCGAGATCATTGGAAAAAGAATCTTGACAGGGCCATGGACACTTACTCTCATAATGGCACGGAGTTGCTGTTTGAAAAGATTCTTCTTCCGCAAGAAGATCCGGATTGACCGATAGCCTAAGAATGGGTTCTTTTCGTTTTGGTTCTTCCCATCTTCTAAGAACTTGTCTCCCCCGAAATCGAGGGTGCGGATAGTCACCTCTTTGCCTCCGGCCTGAGAGACAATCTTTTGATACAGAAAAAATTGTTCATCTTCAGAGAGAAATCGTCTCCAGAGCAGAAAGGGCATTTCGGTCCTGAACAATCCGATACCGTAGGCTCCAAAATGAAGTGCATACTCAAGCTCGACAAGACCCCCGATGTTGGCCCACAAACGAATCTCGCGGCCGTCACCCGTTTCGGAAGGCAACGGGATAAGCCCCTCCAAGTCCGCCTGACGAGACTCATACTTCCTCTTGAGGTCCTGATACCTCCGGATAGCTTCCTCGGGTGGATTTATCAGCACCATACCCAGAAGGCCATCCACGATGAGGGTGTCTTCCGTATGGACCTTTGAAAGCAAGCCTTCAAGACCAACCACCGCCGGGATTCCGAACGAGCGAGCCAGAATAGCGGCATGAGATTCCTTTCCGCCCGATTCCGTGATAAACCCAAGGACCTTCTCTCTGTCCAGTCTGACTGTATCGGAAGGAGTCAGTTCAGAAGAAACGATAATAACCCTCTCCTCTAACCCCAATGACGGTTGCTGTTCGGGCATCAGCTTCTGGATGACTCTTCTTCCGATGTCCCGGAGATCTGCCCCGCGCTCCCGTAAGTAATTGTCATCAATTTTTCTAAAAGCTCTGCCGAACTCATCGACCTGTTTCATCAGCGCCGATTCCGCATTCACACCATTTTCCCTGATATCCTGAACAATCTGCGCAATGAAGTAGGGGTCCTTGAGTATCGCGATGTGGGTGAGAAAGATCTCTGCTTCCCGCTTTCGTGTCCTCCGGGACGTCTGGAAACTATCCTCAATCAACTCATCCATCACCTGGCGAATGGCCTGGTTAAGGCGGACAATCTCGTTTTCCGCGTGTCCCTCTTCGAGGTCCCGCTTTTCAACAAGCAGGAGAATGTCCTGGAACACGTGCGCCTTACCGATGACAATGCCCGGAGAAGCGGGAATGCCTTTCAAAAAGTGTTTGTCAATTTCCTTTTGCATCAGTTCGGTCATCGACAACTCATCCTTTTCTTAATTGCCCGTAGATCGTTTCTTGTGACCAGTGAGCGTCCCGCCTTCACTCTTCTTTTAGTATAATGCCTCCGCCCAGCACTTTGTAGAGGGTGACCAGATTGGTGAGCCTTGCGAGGCGAAGCTCGATCAATACCTCTTGCGCTGCATAGAGGGAACGTTGTGCGTCGAGCACGCCCAGATAGTTGTCAATGCCTTTCTTGTAGCGCGCATCAGAGAGACGATACGTCGCCTCCGTCGCATCCACCAGGGATTCTTGCGCCGCGATCTGATCACCGATCGTCCCGCGCTGGGCAAGGGCATCGGCCGTCTCCCTGAAGGCCACCTGAATCGTCTTCTCATACCGGGCCACTGCCATGGCACGCTCGGTTGCTGCACCATCAAGAACAGCCCGGTTTCTCCCGGCATCGAAGATCGGCAGCGTGATTTCCGGCGCAAAGGCCCAGCTGTCCGAGCCCGGCCTGAAGAGCCCTGAAAACTCTGGACTTACGGTGCCGAATGCCGCAGTGAGCGTGATGCGGGGAAAGAATGCAGCCCGCGCAGCACCGATGTTGGCATTGGCTGCCTTCAGTAGATGCTCTGCCTGCAGGATGTCAGGGCGTTTCAGCAGCTCGTCGGACGAGAGACCCGCAGTAATATCGTTGAGAACCGTTTCTTCACCCATCTGGCCAGGCAGCAGCTCCGGAGGAACCGGTGCGCCGACCAACAGGGCGAGTGCATTTTCGTCCTGGGCTGTCCGGCTCGTGAAGATAGCAATGTTCCTCCGTGCCGCCTCAACGCGCGTCTGCGCCTGCCGCAGGTCAAGCTCGCTGGAGGCGCCCACTCTGCAGCGGCGTTCGATGAGGCGATACGATGCCTCCTGCGACTCGAATGTCTCCTGCGCAAGCTTCAGACTCTCCCGGTCCGCGGCCAGGGCGAGGAACGTGTTGGCGACCTCTGCCATCAGCGTTATCTGCAAGCTGCGGCGCGTCTCCTCTGTCGCGAGGTACTGTTCCAGAGCCGCCTCCGTGAGGCTCCGGATGCGCCCGAAGAGATCAAGCTCGTAATCGGCGAAGCCCAGGCCCACGCTGTATTGCCGGACAACCGTCGAGTCGCCCGAGGTCGAGATAGCGGAAGGTTGCCTTTGCGCGCTTCCGGTACCGGCTGCGTAGACCGTGGGAAAGAGGTCTGCACGTTGGATTCGATAGAGGGCCTGTACTCTCTCGATGTTCAGCGTGGCGATCCGCAGGTCACGGTTATTTGCAAGCGCGAGTTCGATAAGCTTCTGCAGTTGTTCGCTGCGATAGAAGTCGCGCCACGCGATATCGGCCGCGACCTGGCCGGGTCGCCCGTCAGCAACGCCTTTGTACGCAGGACCGGCAGGCCATTCGGAGGGGATCGGTGGCGCAGGACGCGTGTACTCGGGGATCATTGTGCACCCCGTGAACCAGACGATGACCAGCGTAATCAATAGCGTCGTTCGCATCATGTCTTTAGTCCCTCCCGCCCTTCCTTTCCCTTGAATGTGCGGAATATCAACACATAAAAGAGTGGCGCAAACAGGGTGACCAGGAAGGTGGAGGTCACCACTCCGCCCAGCACAGCGATGCCTATGGCGTTCTGCGCCCCTGCACCTGCCCCGCTGCTCAACGCCATGGGCAGGACGCCGAATCCGAATGCGAGCGAGGTCATGACGATGGGGCGCATTCTCAGCTTTGCTGCTTCGAGTGTCGCATCGATCAATCCCATGCCTTCTTCGACCCGCGCCTTGGCAAATTGTACGATCAAGATGGCATTCTTGGTGGTCAGGCCGAGCGTGGTCAGGAGCCCGATCTGGAAATATACATCGTTGGGCAATCCCATGAGACTCGATGCGATCACGCCGCCGATCGCTCCCAGGGGCAGGGCCAGCAGGATGGAAATAGGAACGGGCCAGCTCTCATACAGGGCCGCCAAACACAGAAAGATCACGAGAGTGGAGAATGCGTAGAGTGGTGCCGTCTGGGCGCGCGCCTGCCGTTCCTGGTAAGAAAGCCCGGCCCAGTCATAGCCGATACCCTGGGGCAGCTTCCTGACAAATCCTGCCATGGCTGCCATGGCCTCGCCGGAGCTCCTGCCCGGCGCTGCCTCTCCCAGGATGTTTATCGACGGGAAACCATTGAAGCGCTCCAGCTTAGGCGAGCCGGACGTCCAGTGACCCGATGCAAAAGAAGCGAATGGGACCATCTTGCCTGCACTGTTGCGCACGTGAAGTCTTTCCAGGTCAGTGGGCAACATACGGTATCGAGCGTCCGCCTGCGCATAGACCCTTTTCACCCGGCCGCCCTGGATGAAGTCATTGACGTAGGCGCTGCCGAAAGCAGCTGAAATCGTAGTATGGATAGCGGTGATGGGAACGCCCAGCGCGCCGGCCTTTTCCCAGTCCACGTCAATCCGGTATTCAGGCACATCCTCCAGGCCGTTAGGACGCACCTTAGTCAACACAGGGTCTTGTGCAGCCATGCCGAGGAGCTGGTTGCGCGCGGCCATCAGGTCCTGATGGCCCAGGCCGCCCCGGTCGAGCAACTGAAAATCAAATCCCTTCGCTGTGCCCAGTTCGATGACAGATGGCGGCGCAAAAGCAAAGACCATCGCGTTGCGGATCCGGGAAAACTTACCCATGGCCCTCCCGGCGACGGCCCCCACTTTCAGATCGGGTCGTTTGCGAAGGTTCCAATCTTTCAGCATGACAAAAGCGAGACCTGAGTTCTGCCCGCGGCCTGACAAGCTGAAGCCGGAAATCGTCATGATCGATTCCACCGCGTCCTTCTCGTCTTTCAGAAAGTGGTCTTTGACCCCATCCAACACCTTCTTCGTCTGCTCAAGGGTAGAATTCGCGGGAAGCATGGCCTGCACAATCAGGATGCCCTGGTCTTCATCCGGCAGGTAGGCAGTAGGCATGCGAAGAAAGAGGAACCCCATCGCCCCCACGATCAGGACGAATATCACCAGGTAGCGGATAGTTTTTGAGAGGGAGTGACCGACCAGTTGCAGGTACCGATCCCTGGTCCGGAAAAAGACGCGGTCAAACCATCGGAAGAAGGGCCGCAGGAATCGAATACCTGTTTCCGCCGCTTCATGTCCCTTGGGCACCGGCTTGAGGAAGGAGGCACACAACACCGGCGTCAGAATCAAGGCGACAAGGACCGATAGTAACATGGAGGTAATGATGGTCACGGAGAATTGCCGGTAGATGACGCCGGTCGAACCCGCGAAAAAGGCCATGGGACCGAAGACAGCCGAAAGCACGAGCCCGATGCCTATGAGGGCGCTGGTAATCTGATCCATCGACTTGGCCGTCGCCTCCCTGGGCGATAGCCCTTCCTCACTCATGATCCGTTCCACGTTCTCCACGACGACGATTGCGTCATCCACCAGAAGACCGATGGCCAGGACCATGGCGAACATGGTCAGCATGTTGATGGAGAAGCCAAAGATCCCGAGCACTGCGAATGTTCCCAGGATCACGACGGGCACGGCAATGGTCGGGATCAGGGTGGCCCGCATGTTTCCCAGGAAAAGAAACATCACGAGGAAGACGAGCAGGATAGCCTCCAAAAGGGTCTTGACCACCTCGTCTATCGCCACCCTCACGAATGGCGTGGTATCGTACGGATAAACCACCTTCATGCCGGGCGGGAAGAACTGGCTCATCTCCTCCATCCTCGCCCTGATGGCTTTGGCCGTATCCAGGGCATTGGCGCCTGCTGCCTGCCGGACGGCGAGCGCAGCCGACGGTTTGCCGTTGTAAAAGGACTCGACATCGTAGACTTCGGTGCCGAGCTCGGTGCGCCCCACATCGCTGACCCGCACCACGGAACCATCCGGGTTGGTGCGCAGCGGGATCGCGGCGAACTCCTTTGGCGTCCTGAGGAGGCTCTGCACAATGATGCTTGCATTCAGGCGCTGACCCTCCAGAGCAGGCGCCCCGCCAAACTGGCCGGCGGAGACCTCCACGTTGTAAGCGCGCAGTGCGGTGATCACGTCCTGAACCGTCATGCCGTAATTAGTCAGCTTGTCAGGATCGAGCCAGACCCGCATGGCATACTGGCTCCCGAAGACTTCCACCTCACCCACGCCCTCCACGCGAGAGAGCACCTTTTCCAGGCTGGATTGAGCGTAGTCCTGCAGGTCGTTGCCGTCCATGCTCCCGTCCTCTGAGACTAACCCGACGAGCAACAGGTAGTTTCTGGTCGACTTGCTCACCTTGATACCCTGGCGCTGCACCACCTCCGGCAGGCTCGCCATAGCAAGCTGGAGCTTATTCTGCACCTGTGCCCAGGCGAGGTCCGGGTCCGTTCCCGGGGCAAAGGTGAGCTCAACGCGCGACGCGCCGGCCGAATCGCTTACGGCCGAGAGGTAGAGCATCTTGTCGAAGCCCGTCATCTTCTGTTCGATGATCTGGGTCACGCTGTTCTCAACCGTCTCTGCGGACGCGCCCGGATAAAATGCGGTGATGGCGATCGAGGGAGGAGCGATGGGTGGGTATTGTGAAACCGGCAGGTTGTATATTGCCAGGGCGCCCGCCACCATCAGGATGATGGCGATGACCCATGCGAAGACAGGGCGGTCGAGGAAGAATTTTGATAACATCGAATCTCCCCCTTTACTGCGATTTTGCCGGCGGTTGAGGCGGCTTTGCGGCCTCCGGACCTGCCTTTCGACCCTCGTCAAAGGGGACAGCCTTTACAGACGCACCCGGCCGGACTCTTTGGCTGCCTTCGACGATCACCCGGTCGCCGGGAGCAAGACCTGAAGCTACGAGCCATTTGTCGCCGATGGCGCGGTCGATTGTGATCGACCGCTGTTCGACCTTACCCGAATTGTCTACAACCAGAGCAATGGAATTTCCTCTCGGGTCCCTCGAAACCCCCTGCTGCGGGACAAGAACCGCCCGGTCAACTATCCCCTCCTGAATAACCGGGCGCACATACATGCCCGGTAGAAGGGTCTGTTTGGGGTTCGGAAAAACCATCCTGAGGATATACGATCCGGTGCTCGGATCAACCGTCACATCTGAAAACTTCAGGCTTCCCTCAGACGGATACGGCGTCCCGTCTTCAAGAAGCAGTTTCACGCGTGCCTGGTCAGGGCCCATGCCTTTGATCCGGCCGGCCGCCATGTTCCGTTGGAGCTTAAGCAGATTGGCGCTAGACTGCGTCGCATCGACGTAGATCGGATCGAGTTGTTGAATAACGGTAAGGGGAGTAGGTTGGTTCGCCGTCACCAGCGCGCCTACCGTCACATTCGATCTGCCGGTGCGGCCCGATATGGGTGCCGTGATCTTGGTGTATGCCAGATTGATGCGTGCCGCCTCAACTGCCG
>Ga0316630_10000287_pt1 | contig 14703 bp, 17 predicted proteins | sample OWC_May_M1_C1_D6_FD_207658 | JGI IMG/M metagenome (GOLD analysis project Ga0316630, IMG submission 207658) | Wetland soil microbial communities from Old Woman Creek delta, Ohio, United States - OWC_May_M1_C1_D6_A | ecosystem: Environmental > Terrestrial > Soil > Wetlands | place: USA: Ohio...
TTTATCCCTCTCTTCAGTAAATTCATTCCGCCAAAACTCAAATTTTCAGTAAGAAATGTCCTCAGAAGGGAATATCACAGTTTCTTTATTGTTTTTGTAATCTTTACACTTCTTGACCTGTTCAGAAACTTCTTCCTGACAGAAAAAATTTATCTGACCCGTATCTGGATGTATCTTTTTGTTATAGCAGCAGGTATATGGATTGTATTAAGGGCAATCGACAAGCTAACGAAATGGCTTAAAGTAGAGGGCAGATAATCACTCCGGCCCTCCGGCTAACGCAGCTCAGGCTCTTCTCTGCTTCGCGAAGCAGCGGGAGTAATACATTGAATATAAATTAATTCGTAATCTTATTTAGGTCATCAACGTATTATAAAACGTATTATAATACGTTGATAATTATTTCGCCCTTTTAGCACCCCGTCAGAGCCTGTCCCCCGGAAGTGAATGGAGGATATTAATCGTCCCTCATTCCTGTGAAAATCATAATATAATACAACAGTGTTGCGAGTGATCCCAGTGCAGCCACCACATAGGTATATGCTGCCCATTTCAATGCGCTATGGGCTTTATCGTGATTCTCATATGAAGTAATCCCGGTATTCGAAAGCCATGCAAGAGCCCGTTGGCTGGCATTGAACTCAACAGGCAGGGTGATGAAACTGAATAGCGTTGTAAGAGCAAAAAGTGCGATACCGGTAATTAAAAGTGCCGGAAAAGAATTTATAAGGAGAATTCCTGCAAGAATCAGCCATGTTACCCATTTAGATGAAAAGCTTACAATGGGAACTATCTTTGACCGGAATCCAAGCCATGCATAAGCTGTTGCATGCTGAACTGCATGTCCCGTCTCATGAGCTGCAACCGCGGCAGCTGCAACACTCCTGGAATTATAAACCTCCTTGCTGAGGTTTATGGTTTTCTTTTCAGGATTATAGTGATCGGTCAATTGTCCCTGGACACTTTCAATCGTCACATCATAAATACCGTTGTCACGAAGCATCCTTTCAGCTATGTCTTTACCTGACATGCCGTTGTCAATAGGTATTTTTGAATATTTTTTAAATTTTGACTTCATTATAGCGCTGACGATCCAGCTGAGGATCATTACGGCTATAAATATTCCCCAGATATTCATATTTGTGTTTTCAAGGTTCATGATAATGTCTTTTTATTTTAAAATAATTATCAAAACTTTTGCCAAACCGCACCTTGCAGTCATTTTGTCATAAAATGTAAAGATAGTCAAATCATACAACGCATAAATATTGGTCCGTGTTCAATTATTATCTTTGTCAGATGATCAAATCAATAAAAAAAATACTATCATTTCTGCTTTCACTTCCGGTTCATATTTACAGGTATACTGTTTCGCCTTTAATAAGACCTTCGTGCCGGCACGTTCCTTCCTGTTCACAATATATGCTTGATGCGCTGAAGATACATGGCCCGTTTACCGGGTTTGCCATGGGTACGGGCAGAATACTCAGATGCCGTCCCGGAGGTACGCACGGCCACGATCCGGTGCCTCTGTTCCGGTTTCGGCGATATCGCCCGGTATCAGGATTATTCAGAGTAAGGAATAAATGTAACCGATTAAAGATTCGACCGCTGGACCGCAGGACAGCAAGACTGCACGACAATTAAAAGTTTAGCTCCTCTTTCAGGTGTTTGTAACCCGACCGGCTTACAGGCAGTTTGTCTCCCGATTGAAGTATTGCGACATAATTATCCTTGCCGTAAGGTTCAATACGATTTAACTGTGCAACCTTAACAATATATGATCTGTGGATTCTGACAAAATCTGTTTTCGGCAGATTCTCTTCATAAAACTTCATGGTTTGCTGCTTAAGCGCTTTTCCGCCGGAATGATAGATCATTACATAATCGTCCTGTGCTTCGACATAATGTACCTGATCCACCGGTATAAGGTTGATGGCATTACCTTTACGCACGACGATCCTGTTCACAGGAGAAGCGAGGTCAGGCCTTTTAGCCAGGAGCTGATTTGCAGGTTCATTTTTCCCGGTCCCTGACCTGATCTTATCAGCCGCTTTTTTAACAGCTTCCAGGAATCGTCTTTTTGGGAAAGGCTTCAACAGATAATCTACAGCATTTAGTTCAAAAGCCCTTATTGCAAACTGATCATAAGCTGTTGAAAAGATAATCTCAGGCTTTTCCGTAAGAACCTCAAGCATTTCAATTCCGGTGAGCCTGGGCATCTGGATATCAAGGAAAACAAGATCCGGTTTCATAGATGAAATTGATTTCAGACCGGTAAAGCCATCAGCACATTCAGCAATCACTTCTATATAATCCAGTTCATTTAAATAATGCTTGATTATATCCCGGGCTGGGGCTTCATCATCAATTATTATGCTTCTGATCTTTTCCATGGATTTCCAGTTTCCCTTGTCTGCTTTGATAGTTATGAATGATATTCTTACCTCTAAATTAAATATTAATTTTCAAATGATATTTATAAATAATCTTTCGGTACATACAGGGTAACAGTAAAAGTTCCATTTTCCTTTGCGGTTTTTATAGATGCCTTTTTACCATAAAACAATTCAAGCCGCCTGGCGACATTTAACAGACCTGTTCCGGTTCCTCTCCTTGATGACGGGGCAATATCGTAATTATTGCTTATTATAATTTCAACATGTCCGTCAGTGATCCTTGCCTTTGTTGTGATCCTTACGCTTTCAGTACTCTCATAGACGCCATGCTTAATGGCATTTTCATAAAGCGGTTGCAGTATCATAACAGGCATTTTAATTTCAAAACACTCTTCATCAATATTTTCCTCAGTCGATAGTCTGTCGCCAAACCGCACCTTTTCGATATCAAGATATAGTCTCAGGTTTTCAAGTTCACTTCTGAGTGAAACAGGTTGTTCATCTTTTTTCGAAAGTGCATATCTCATGAACTCAGACAATTTAATGACCATATCCCTTGCTTTTTCCGGATCGGTAATCGTCAGAGAGCTTACTGAATTAAGGCTGTTAAAAAGAAAATGAGGATTGATCTGTGAGCGAAGCATTTTAAGCTCTGTTTCTTTTACCAGGCTTTCAAGTTTTGCCTCCCTTGCATTCTTTTCCGAAAGGTTGTACAGGCTTACGAAAAGATAATAAGCAAGGACAATAAGACCATATATAAAAACTCCTGTTCCAATCCGGTAAGGAAAAGTTGCCTGCCAGTATGCCTGATAGTCATTGACTTTTGGCAGAATAAGGAGTACAAGATACTTGTTTATGAGGACCCACAATGTAACGGCGACAGCTCCGCTGAGAATAAGATTGGTAATTACAGCGGGAGCCCTGCTGCTGGTTGAGTTGAAGTACCTGAAGGGATACCATAGAGAAAGACCAATTCCTGAATATATTGCGAGTGAGATTATCCCGTCCGGAATAGCAGTAGTCGTAAATTTTCCATACGCATAATAATAGAGCAGCAACTGGCCAATAGTTATGAAAAGCCAGATCAGCCACCAGACTATAAGCCGGACCCTGTTTGCAAGTACAGGATGCTTCATCTGCAGAACAGTTAATAGCTTTTAACTTCACCACCGCCAAATACAACAGCTCCTTTTATTACAAGCTGGCTTGTTGGATCGACAGTTCTGCCAGGGCTAAGTTTACGTGAATCGGTAAAACCACCAAGAACAGGTGTCACTTCAATTGTAATATACCAGTTATCGGGAACAATTATTGTAGCGCCTCCGAAAACGCATGCAATCTCAAGATCATTCCTTCCGGGGGCCAGCTTTGCTTTAGTGAGGTCCAGCTCTATACCACCAAAAACCGCGGAGATTTTACCTCCCCTGAAATTCTGGGATACGATCTGACGTTCACCTCCGCTGAAGACATTTACATAATCGATATAATCATCTCCGATCATGTCTTTTGATGATACGACATTCCATCCCTTTCTCCTGCTTGCTAGGAAGATTACGCCGATAATAATGAAAATAGCAGGCCAGAACATGTTATATATGCCGAATGTCTCACGAAACAGCATTGGGATCATGAAGAATCCACCAACAGCCATAACAATTATTCCGGCGGTTTTTTCTGTTGCTCCCAATGTCATAACAAGGCCGATAACAACAAGAAGCATTTGCCAGCTGAAAATAATATGATCAATGAAATCGGGAAAAATCCCGGTATTTTTCATTACAAGAAACAATCCTGCAAGAACAAGTACCACTCCAATAATAACCTTATTATTATTGAAATTGCGACGTCCCTGTCGTGAGGGACTATTCTCATCTTTAAGATAATTATTTGTTTCCATAGCTGTAAATTTATTTGTTTTTAAATTATTTACTCTTTATTTCTCCGTTTTATGAATGAGGAGATTATAAATGAAAGACCAAGCAGCATTATAACAGCCGGCCAGTAGATTGTTCTGATTAATTCAGGAATATCTACATAAAGATTTTTCATCATAAACCATGCTCCCAGGGCTATTAGCAGTAAACCTCCCAGAAATTGAAGGTTGAGTATAAGCAACAGGCCAACGAATACCATTGCTGTCTCCCAGGTGAAATAACTTTTCACACTTCCGAGATGCAGCATATCGTTGGTTGCGACAAGGAGTGCCAGCCCAAGTACAATAAAAAATAATCCGATACCTACCTGGGGATGATGTTCCCTGGTCCTTTTTAATTGGTTATCTAGGTGTCTCATATTAGAAATTATTAATCCGCGTTAAATATAATGGACATAATTCACCGGGATTAAAGGAAATCGGTGAATAACACTTTTTTACCGGTAAATTAGCCTGTAAGACAATAAGTGTTACTTTTTTGTTCATAATTTTTTTAATTGGATTAGCTTTCATATTTTTGCAGACCAAAATTTAATGAGATGTCCGGATTATTTACCATACCGATAAGCGGATTGAAAGATGGACGCCACTATTTTGAATTTGAAATAAATAAAGAGTTCTTTGACCAGTTTGAGGTATCAGAAGTTAAAGAGGGAATCCTGTCAGCCGGTATTGAAGCTGAAAGATGTTCTTCCCATATGGACCTCAATATAAAAATTAATGGTGTTGTGAGAATATGTTGTGACAGATGCCTTGGAATTTTTCCCCTGCATATTGATTGTGTGAACAGACTTCTGATTAAATTTGGAAAGAAAAGGGACGAAAGCGATCCGGATATTATCACAATACCGGCAGATGAACATGAGCTGGATATGAAGCAGGTTTTTTATGAATATATTCATCTGGCTTTGCCGATACAGCGAGTTCATCCCGATGATAAAAACGGTAACAGTACATGTGATCCTGAAATGCTGAAAAAGCTGAAGGAACATATTATTGAAGAAGATCATGGCACCGATCCCCGCTGGGATGAGTTAAAGAAATTAATAAATGAAAACTAAAAAAGGAAAACATGCCAAATCCGAAACGTAAACATTCAAAAACGAGAAGAGATAAGCGCAGAACCCATTATAAAGCAACTGCGCCAAAAGTCGCTACATGTTCTAATTGCGGATCTTCGGTCCGGTATCACAGGGTATGCCCTGAATGCGGATATTACAGGGGCAAGCCTGCTGTAGAGAAAAAGGCAACAGCCTGATAGTTAACCAAACCGCTATTTCATGAGAATTGGCGTTGATGTCATGGGTGGTGATTTTGCCCCCGATGCAATCATTGAGGGCGCAGTTGATTCCCTTCAGTTCTTTTCTGCAAGCGAGAAGCTGGTTCTTGTCGGGGATGCAACCTCCATTTACAGGAAACTCGGGAGTATGAAAATCAGTCCTGACCTGTTTGATATTGTACCTACAACGGAGGTTATTGAAATGGCTGATCACCCGGCCAAAGCTTTTTCCCAGAAAAAAAATTCAAGCATCTCTGTCGGGTACGGAATGCTGAAAAACGGAACTCTTGACGGCTTCTGCAGCGCCGGGAATACCGGTGCTATGCTTGTAGGCGCCAGCTATACGGTAAACGTAATTCCGGGCGTTTTCAGACCAGCTCTAGTGACTATCTCTCCCCGTATTGATAATCGCGATTCAGTCATCCTCGATGTAGGATTAAACCCTGATTGCAAGCCTGATGTCCTTCTGCAATACGGCATACTTGGCAGCCTGTTTGCCAGATATGTACTGGGTATTGAAAATCCGACAGTCGGATTGCTGAACATTGGTGAAGAGGAAACAAAGGGAACTCCTTCAGTGAAGGCAGCTTATGAGCTGATGAGAGAACATCCGGGATTGAACTTCGCAGGAAATGTTGAAGGTAACAGCCTCTTTCTAAAATCAATGCCAGACGTAATAGTATGTGATGGGTTTGTGGGAAATATTGTTCTTAAACAGGCTGAAGTATTTCATCATATTTTGAGGTTAAGAAATATTGAGGATGCTTTTTTTGAACGTTTCAACTTCGAAAATATAGGCGGAACTCCGATAGTCGGGATTAATGCAAATGTTGTCATCGGTCATGGAATTTCCAAAAGAAAAGCCATAATGAATATGATCAACCAGACCCGGGCTGTGGTGCACGGAAATCTGGCTCAAATGATTAAAGAAGCAATATAATTATGGGAAAAATGCGTGCAGCTGTTACAGGTATCCATGCATGGGTGCCGGATTATAAGCTCACAAATCATGAACTTTCCCGGATGGTTGATACCTCCGACGAATGGATAATGCAACGCGTCGGGATAAAAGAAAGGAGAATACTGAAGGGAGAAGGATTGGGCAGTTCAGACCTGGGAGAGCAGGCAGTACGGGGACTATTAAAAAAAACCAATACATCTCCTGATGAGGTTGATCTTTTAATCTGTGCTACAATCACCCCTGATATGTTCTTCCCGGCAACAGCCAATATTATTTCTGACAAGGTCGGGATCAAAAATGCATTCAGCTTCGACCTGGCAGCAGCCTGCTCCGGCTTTCTTTTTGCTTTACAGACCGGTGCTGCTTATGTTGAAACCGGCAGATACAAAAAGGTAATTGTTGTGGGTGCTGATAAGATGTCTTCCATAACCGATTATACCGACAGGACTACCTGTCCTCTTTTCGGGGATGCTGCAGGTGCAGTAATGCTTGAACCAACTACCGAGGAAGTAGGCATAATGGATTATATTTTTCACACCGACGGATCAGGTCGTAAGTTCTTACATCTTAAAGCAGGTGGTTCAGTAAAACCTGCCTCCCACGAAACTGTAGATGCAAAGGAACATTTTATATACCAGGAAGGGCAGAGTGTTTTTAAATTTGCGGTAGTAAATATGGCTGATATTGCTGCTGAAATAATGGAACGCAATAACCTTAAAGCTGAAGATATTGCCTTCCTGGTCCCTCATCAGGCTAATCTCCGTATAATAGATGCTACAGGAAGAAGGATGGGTTTACCACCGGAAAAAGTAATGATCAACATTCAGCATTATGGAAATACCACTGCTGCAACAATTCCGCTATGTATCTGGGAATATGAAAGTAAGCTAAAGAAGGGAGATGTTCTTATCCTTGCAGCATTTGGCGGTGGATTTACATGGGGTTCGGTTTATCTTAAGTGGGCTTATGATCCGAAACTGTAATTTCTGCCTGCAGAGTTAACCCCCTTTGTATTTCCCCCTGGAGGGGGAAAATTCCTTCATATAATTGAAATGTGACCAGATGGCGGATGATAGTCCCTCCTTCCGGGGAGATACTGAAAAAGTCAGTAGAGGGGTTCCCGGCTTAAAGAGTAAAAATATTTAAATAAGAATTCAATCTTATTTTTATCTGCAATAGTTTTTATATTTGTGAGTTATTAAGTTTGTAATTCTAAAACCTCAGAACAAAATGACAAAGTTCAACGAGACTGAACCACAGGCAATAAACCTTATAAGTAACGGTACAGAAATAACAGGTGATGTTAAATCAAACGGGGATATCCGTGTAGACGGAACTCTCACAGGAACCCTTGATACCAAAGGAAAAGTCGTGATTGGCACAACAGGTAAAGTAAATGGAGAAGTGATCTGCAAGAATTCCGAAGTATCCGGTGCGGTTGAAGGGAAAATCAGTGTAAGCCAGCTGTTGATTCTTAAAGCTTCTTCAAAAATAAGCGGTGATATTGCCACTTCCAAGCTTTCCATCGAACCGGGGGCAATATTCACAGGAAATTGCAAAATGAGCGATAACAACAATGGAGGAGCAGGAAAAGGAAAAGAACCCGAAAAACCAGGAAAATAATCCGCTGAAAGCTTATGCCAGGTATTCGGGTCTGGTAATACAGATGATTGTAATAATACTGGTTACAACCTTTTGTGGTATCAAACTGGATGATCTCCTGAAAATGAACAAACCGGTTTTTACAATTATATTATCCCTCCTGGGAGTATTTGCCGGTATCTACACAGTTATTAAAGACTTTATCAAGTAACAACATTTTTGAAGATTTTATCCAATAATATTATCCGGTTATTTATTTTAACTATTTTGATAATAACAGCAGGCAGCCTGCTGATAATATTTACCGGTATTAATATATCGATCAGTGAAATAGTTATTCTTTCATGTGGCTTTGCAGCTATTGCATTTCTCGTTCTATATGTTTTCATGAAAGGACAGGAGAAAACTTCCGGCAGTCAGGTTATCCATTCCATGGTGTCTGTATCACTAAAATTTATTCTGGAAATGGTGATGGCACTGATATGGTTCCTTGTTGCTAAAAAAACAGCGGTTTCATCAGTTGTATTATTTTTTGTATTATATTTAGCGTTCACTCTTTTTTCGATTTCGCATATATTAAACACGTTGAAAAACAAATCATTACAAAAGCAGGACTGATTTGAAAACAAGGAGGATTATATGGCTTTTCTTTGTTCTTATCTTTGTTTTGTTTTCATTTCCCGTTATGGGAGCCGGGGAAAGTGAAGATAGTCCGAAAAAAGAAAAATTTGATTCCAAGACATTCATCCTGGAACATATCTCAGATTCTCACGAATGGCATATTCTTACAAAAAAGGATGGGGAAAGTGTGGCAATCTATCTTCCGGTTATCCTTTACAGTAAAGAGTCAGGACTTCATTTATTTTCATCCCGCAGGTTATCGCATGGAAATGAATATAAGGGTTTCAGGCTTGAAGAGGAAGGAGAGTTAAAGGGCAAAATTGTTTCAGTGAATAAGGAAGGTCAGGTTGATGAAGAGAGTTTGCCGCTTGACTTTTCAATTACAAAAACTGTTGTCGGGATGTTGGCTGCAGCATTGATAGGACTTTGGCTGTTCCTCTCCCTTTCGCGTTCCTATAAAAAAACAGGGATAAGTCATCCCAGGGGCATACAGAGTTTTCTCGAGCCTGTGATTTGCTTTGTGCGTGACGACATTGTTATTCCGAATATAGGTGAGGAAGAGCATGAAAAATTCATGCCTTATCTGCTGACGGTATTCTTTTTCATTCTGATAAATAATATAATGGGGCTTATTCCTTTTCCGCCACCTTTCGGAGCCAACGTTACAGGGAATATTGCCGTAACATTTACTCTTGCATTTTTTTCATTTATAATTATACAGATCAACGGCTCTAAATCGTACTGGAGGCATATCTTTGCCACGCCGGGCGTTCCATTCTGGCTGCTGCCAATAATGATACCGGTTGAGATAATTGGTATGGTTGCCAAACCTTTTGCCCTGATGATCCGATTGTTTGCAAACATAACTGCAGGTCATATCATTGTTTTGAGCCTCATCGCATTGATTTTTATTTTTGATTCTCTGACTGTTGCACCTGTATCAATTTTATTTGTGATTTTTATGGATTGCCTCGAATTGCTGGTGGCATTCCTTCAGGCATATGTTTTCACTTTATTGTCAGCATTGTTTATCAGTCTGGCAATTGTAAAGGAGCATCATTAATTTTTTGTTATTTATTAAATATTTTACATTATGGAACAAGCACAGGCAGCAATTTCGCTGGCAGCAATCGGAGCAGGTTTTGCAGTAATAGGCGCAGGACTTGGAATCGGCAGAATCGGGGGAGCAGCTATGGAAGCCATAGCCCGGCAACCGGAGGCTGCAAATAAAATACAGTTGGCAATGATCATTTCTGCAGCCCTTATTGAAGGTGTTGCACTGTTTGCCGTTGTTGTTGCGATTATTGCAGGTTAGAAAAAATGAAATCCTGTAACGGTTGGTTGCAGGATTTATTTTCAGAAAATCCTTAAAACAAGATATATGGTATTATTAAGTAATAGTCTGACCTCTCCTGCCATCGGTACTGTCGTTTGGTCGGTAATCATTTTTACTTTGTTTTTTCTGATCCTTGCGAAGTTTGCGTGGAAACCAATCCTTGGTGCAATAAAACAGAGAGAGGAAATGATAAAGGGTTCGCTTGCCTCGGCTGAAAATGCACGGAAAGAAATGCTTAAGCTGCAAAGCGATAACGAATTAATATTAAAAAAAGCAAGAGAGGAGAGAGAGAGTATTCTTAAGGAGGCCCGTGATATCCGGGATAAGCTTATTGCCGAGGCTAAAGGGAAGGCAACTGAAGAAGCCGAAAAACTGGTTGAAAAAGCAAAAGCGGGTATTGAAAAGGAAAAGTCAAAGGCACTTTCTGAAATACGCGAACAGGTTGCCACCCTTTCAATTGATATAGCATCAAAATTGCTGGGTCAGAAGCTTGAACAGACCGGTGAACAGGAAAAGCTTATCGGCAATTACCTGAAAGATATCAGTTTAAACAAGAACTAGAAGGCCTGTTTCAGAATGAACCACAGCAAGATAGCAGTCAGATACTCAAGAGCTTTATTCCAGTCCGCTATAGAGAAGAATATCCTTGACAAGGTGAACAGGGATATGGTCTATCTTTCGGAAATCTGTTCCATTTCTGAAATGAAAGAACTCCTTGACAGCCCTATTATCAGACCATCAGTTAAAACGAGGTTGCTGCACGGTATACTGGAAGAGAGTCTGGAAGAGATCACAATGTCGCTTATTGACCTTTTAGTTCAAAATGGAAGGGAGAGCTTTCTTCCGGCCGTTACCAGGGTTTTCAGGAGTGATACCCTGAAATATAACGGAATTACAGAATGCATGCTAACAACTGCCGTTAAAGTAGATGCGGGAATCAGAAAACAAATTTCCGAACTGATCTCTTCTACTTTCAAAACAAAAGTTGAATTAAAAGTGAATATTGACAGTGAAATAATCGGAGGATTTATCCTCCGGGTCGAAGATAACTTTATTGACGCCAGTATCAGGAACAAGCTGCGTATAATAAGGAAGGAACTTATTGGCAAAAACAGACTGGAATAGTAAAATATATCAAAGAGCAATAAAAGAAAATTAACATGGCAAATATTAAACCGGCAGAAGTTTCAAAGATCCTCAGGCAGCAGCTTGAAGGAATCCAGACCGGAGTTGAACTGGAAGAAGTCGGAACTGTACTTCAGGTTGGCGACGGGATTGCCAGGATTTACGGACTTTCAAATGCACAATCGAATGAACTGATTGAATTTGAGAACGGGATTGAAGCAATTGTCCTTAACCTGGAAGAAGATAATATAGGTGCTGTTTTGCTCGGACCTACTGAAGAGATAAATGAGGGGGACATTGTTAAGAGAACCGGACGAATTGCCTCTATTGGTGTGGGCGAAGGATTGTTAGGACGGGTAATCTCTCCGACAGGACAGCCGCTTGATGGAAAAGGACCTGTAGAAGGTGAATTATTTAGTATGCCTTTTGAAAGAAAAGCCCCCGGAGTAATTTTCCGCCAGCCGGTAAAACAGCCGCTGCAAACCGGTATTAAACCTATCGATGCCATGATACCTATTGGCCGCGGACAGAGAGAGCTTATCATCGGAGACAGGCAGACAGGCAAAACGGCTATTGCTGTAGATACCATCATTAATCAGCGAAGCAATTTTGAAAAAGGGGAACCTGTTTATTGCATATATGTTGCTATAGGGCAAAAAGGATCGACTGTTGCCAACATTGCAAAAATACTTGAAGAGCATGGTGCATTTGAATATTCTGTTATCGTCCTTGCCACGGCATCAGATCCGGCTGCATCACAATTCTACGCTCCTTTTGCAGGTGCTGCAATTGGTGAATTTTTCAGGGATACAGGCAGAGACGCACTAATTATTTATGACGACCTTTCAAAACAGGCTGTATCCTACAGGGAGGTATCACTTCTTCTGCGCAGACCACCAGGACGTGAAGCATACCCCGGCGATGTTTTCTATCTTCACTCACGGCTTCTTGAAAGAGCTGCCAAGATCATTGAATCAGATGAAGTAGCACAAAAGATGAATGACATACCGGAATCAATCAGGCATATGGTGAAAGGAGGAGGATCGCTCACTGCTTTACCGATAATCGAAACACAGGCAGGCGATGTTGCTGCTTATATACCCACAAATGTTATCTCAATAACCGACGGACAGATTTTTCTTGAATCAAGCCTTTTCAATGCAGGGGTAAGACCGGCAATTAATGTCGGAATATCAGTATCAAGGGTTGGAGGAAATGCACAGATAAAATCAATGAAAAAAATCGCCGGGACACTTAAAGTAGACCAGGCACAATATCGCGAGCTTGAAGCATTCTCAAAATTTGGTTCAGACCTTGATGCCTCAACTCTTGCGATTCTTAATAAAGGTTCTAAAAACGTTGAAATACTTAAGCAGGGACAGTTTGCTCCTATTCCTGTCGAGAAGCAGATTGCTATTATTTACTGCGGGACGGCCGGGCTTTTAAAAGATGTTCCCGTTAACAAAGTGAAGGAATTTGAAAATGAATACATCGAGTATCTTGACCTGAAGCACAGGGACATCCTGGATAGCCTACGTGACGGGATTCTGAATAATGATATTACAAAAGTGCTTGAAAAGGTGGCCTCAGAACTGGTAATAAAATTCAAACCAAACTAACCATAAGGATCAGGAAAGTCATATAGGTTTCAGATGGCGAATTTAAAGGCAATAAGGATACGAATATCTTCTGTCAGATCGACAAGGCAGATCACTTCAGCAATGAAAATGGTTTCTGCAGCCAAGCTGAGAAAGGCACAGGATAAAATCTTGCGGTTAAGACCATATGCAAATAAACTTCACGACATACTGATTAACCTCACCCAGAGCCTGGCAGACCCGGAAATTGAAAATATTTACAGCCGTATGTCGGCTCCGGAAAAAATACTTATTGTGCTTGTAACATCAAACAGAGGATTATGCGGAGCATTCAATTCGAATGTCACAAAAGAGGTGAAGAGAATTATTTCAGAGAAATACATAGAGCAGTTCAGAAAAGGAAACCTGCTGCTGCTGGCAGTAGGTAAAAAAGGGTATGACTATTTCAGAAAGCACAAGCTGAAAATGTTGCAGGATCAGAATCAGCTTTTCCTTGATCTTACTTTTGAGAATGTTACTGCTGTTGCCGAAAAGATCATGAACAGTTTTACCTCCGGGGAGTTCGACAGGGTGGAAATTATCTATAATCAGTTTAAAAATGCTGCCGTACAGAATCTGACAGGGGAATTATTCCTTCCGGTCGTAACGGAATCGCGCAGTAAATCAGACAGATCTCCTTCTGATTATATTTATGAACCCACTAGAGAGGAAATTATAAAAGAGCTGATACCAAAATCACTTAAGATTCAGTTTTACAAAGCAATCCTTGATTCATTTGTTGCAGAACATGGAGCACGGATGACTGCAATGCATAAGGCAACCGACAATGCAACGACAATGATCAGGGAACTGACACTTCAGTACAATAAAGCAAGACAGGCTGCTATTACCGGTCAGATACTCGAAGTTACAAGCGGCGCTGAAGCTCTGAAAGGATAAGCAGAAATTTTGTTTTCAAATTTATTGAGAAATTAACATGTACAATCATTCCGAGCTGAAAGAGGTAATTGACAAAGCTATTGTCAATCTATCGTATAATACAGAGGCAGAAAGGCTTATTAATCCGGTAAAATATGTTCTTTCAATCGGAGGAAAACGATTGCGGCCAGTTCTGGCACTTATGGCATGCAATCTTTTCAGCGATAAAATCGATGATGCAATATTGCCAGCGACCGGGCTTGAAGTATTTCATAATTTCACACTTGTCCATGATGATATTATGGATCAGGCAGCGCTCCGGAGAAACTTTCAGACAGTACATAATAAATGGAATACCAGTCAGGCTATACTTTCAGGTGATGTGATGGCATTTATCGCCAATGAATGTTTCCTTCAGGCTCCTGCAAATTCTCTCCTCAAAGTTTTCAGGGTATTCAATAAAGCTGCTATCGAGGTTTGTATAGGGCAGCAGCTCGATATGGACTATGAGAAGGCAACGATTGTAACACAGAATGAGTATCTGAGAATGATAGAGCTTAAGACAGCAGTTCTTTTTGCTGCCTCAGCAAAAACAGGAGCGCTCATCGGCGGAGCGGACGATAAAGATGCTGATCTTTTGTACGAATATGGCAGGAATCTGGGTCTTGCGTTCCAGCTGCAGGATGATCTGCTTGATATTTACGGTGATGTGAAGGTTTTTGGAAAAATCCTTGGAGGTGATATTGTTGTAAACAAAAAGACTTTTCCTTATATAACTGCAGTTGAAAAGGCAGAAGGAACACAGTTAAAAGAGCTTCAGAAACTCTTTTCGGAAAGGGAAACCGATCCTGATGTAAAAATCACAGAAGTAATTAATATCTACGATCAGCTTAATATTAAGGCAATTACAGAGAATTTTGCCAGCAAATAT
>Ga0316630_10000289_pt1 | contig 14687 bp, 14 predicted proteins | sample OWC_May_M1_C1_D6_FD_207658 | JGI IMG/M metagenome (GOLD analysis project Ga0316630, IMG submission 207658) | Wetland soil microbial communities from Old Woman Creek delta, Ohio, United States - OWC_May_M1_C1_D6_A | ecosystem: Environmental > Terrestrial > Soil > Wetlands | place: USA: Ohio...
CTTTATCGCCGGAGCCGGCGGACTCGGCTCCCCCATTTCCATCTATCTTGCCGCGGCCGGCGTGGGCGCCATCCGGATCGTCGATCGGGACCGGGTGGACGCGAGCAATCTGAACAGGCAAATCCTGCATTGGAATGACGATATCGGCCGGGCCAAGGCGGATTCCGCCCGGGCAAAGCTTGCCCGTTTGAATCCGGCCACCCGCATGGAAGCCATATGCGATACCATCACCCCTGAAAATGTTGCCCAACTGGTGGCGGGCTTCGATCTTATCGTGGATGCCATGGACAATTTACCGGCCCGTTATCTGTTGAACCAGACGGCCATCGAAAAAAACATTCCGTTTTTCCATGGCGCCGTCCATGGCTTCGAGGGAAGGGCGATGACCGTTATCCCCGGGAAAACGGCATGCCTTCGATGCATGTACCGGGGCCCCATACCGGAGGAGACGTTTCCGGTGATCGGCGTGGCGCCCGCGGTGATCGGATCCATTCAGGCCACGGAGGTGATCAAATGGATCGTTGGGATCGGCGCCCTTCTGGAAAACCGGATGATGGTTTATGACGGTCTGGCCATGCGCTTTACCGAATTCAGGATTCAAAAAAATCCTGGCTGCGACCACTGCGCGGATACCTCAGGAAAGGGCTGATCCATGGGCGTTCAGGTGCACATTCACAAGACCCATCGCGTATCCACGGATGGGAAAGTTGTGGTCCAGGCCGAAGGCAATTGTGTGGGAGAGTGCCTGGAGCACCTGGTGAAGCAATACCCGGGCATGAAGGATGTGCTCTTCGATAAGAAGGGCAAATTGCGGAACATCATCGAAATCTACTTAAATCATGAAAGCGCTTATCCCGATGAACTGAAAAAGACGGTAAGAGACGGTGACGAGATTCATCTGACCTTCATGCTGGCCGGGGGGTAGAAGCTGAGAGAGGTGCTGGACCATGGAACGAGTTGAGCCGAACCCGCTGTCCGGGCGCGAGCCCTTCCGGGTCCCTCGCTTTGAAATCGAACGCCGCACCGCGGCGATTCAAGCGGAGCTCCGGCGTGCCGGGATCGACGGGCTATTCATCGTACAGCGGGTGGACCTCTTTTATTTCAGCGGCACGGCCCAGAACGGATTTCTCTACCTGCCGGCCGAGGGCGCGCCGCTGCTGTTCATCAAGCAGTCCGTCGCCCGCGCCCGCGAGGAATCCGCACTCGACCCCATCTTTGAAATCGCCACGGTGAAAGCCGTCCCGGGCTTGATCACCGATATCCACGGCCGGCCGCCGGCGCGCCTGGCGATGGAGCTGGACGTCCTGCCGGTCAACGAATTCCGCTTCTACCGCGGCCTTTTCAACCCCAAGGAGTGCCTGGACGGCTCGCCGTTCATCCATCGCGCACGCTGCATCAAATCCGCCTGGGAGATCGAGCAGCTCGAAGCGGCCGCCGCCATCAGCCGCCGGACCTTCGACTACATGCGAACCGCCATCGCACCGGGGCTGACCGAGATGCAGTTTGCCGGCATGTACGAGGCGTATGCTCGCACGATCGGCCACGGCGGGAAACTGCGCGTCCGGCATTTCAACACCGAGGTTTATCCCTGGCACGTGCTGAGCGGGCCCAGCGGCGGGATGGTGGGGCTGCTGGATTCTCCGGCGAGCGGCGAAGGCACCTCGGCCGCTTTCCCGGCGGGCGCCGGGCCCCGTCGGCTTCGCTCCGACGAACCCATCATGGTGGACCTGGGGACGGTCAAGAACGGCTACCACATGGACGAAACCCGCATGTTCGCCATCGGCTCCATGCCGGACAAGGCCTGGCGGGCGAGCCGCGCCGCCATCGAAATTCATGACGCGCTCATCGAGCGCGCCAAGCCGGGCGTCACGCTGGGCGAGCTTTTCGACGATGCCTTGGCCCTGGCCGGCCGGCGGGGGTTCCGCGATGTCTTCCTCGGGCCGTCCGGGCACCAGGTGAGCTTCATCGGCCACGGCATCGGCCTCGAGCTGGTCGAGCCCCCCATCATCGCACGGGGACGAGACACGCCGATAGAAGCCGGGATGATGTTTGCCCTGGAGCCCAAGCTGGTCTTCGAAAACGAATTCGCCGCCGGCGTCGAAAGCGTCTTTCGGGTCACCGAAACCGGCGGCCGCCTGGTCAGCAAGGTCCCGGTGGAGATATTCCTCTGCTGAGGAGACTGTCGTTCGGGGTCAAATCCCTTTTCCCGAAATGCGCGGGTCGTGCCTGAGGCGTTCCTGGATGCCCTTGCCGATCTGGTAGGTGCGGCTGAACTCCGACCAGAACGCCCGGTCTTTGTCTTTCCAGTCCGGCCCGAAGCGCTTGTCAAAATAGTCGCCGAGCCGGTCGAACAGCAGCTTCCAGGGGGGCTCGCCGCGTTCGAAGGTCGCCAGCAGGCTGTTCAAGAGTTCATCCAGCTCGGCCAGCGTCTCTTTGGGTAGGTAGGAGATGGCGCCCTTGCGGATGGATTCCATAAGGGTTTCCGGGTTGATGGCATGCGCCGTCAGCATGACGGTCGGGATTCCGCGCTCGACCGCCTCTTCGAGAAGTTTCAGCCCGTTGACGCCCATGATGTCCAGGATGGCAAGATCGTAGCGCGTCTCCCTGATTTTGCGGGAGGCCGTCTCGTAATCGAGCGCCCGGTCGACGTGGGCGCCCTCCAGGATCTCTTCGATCGTCTCGAGAATGTCCTGCTCGTCGTCCACCGCCAGGATTTTTTTCCCCTTGATGTAGGATGTGGGAACCGCCATCAGTGACCTCCTTGTGTGTGGCAGCACGGATCGGCTGCCGTATGATCGATTCGCCCGACACCGGACTCGATGATCTCGGGGGACGCCATCAAAAAGACTTCAGCTGCAGGGGCAACGTCAGGTGGAACGTGGCGCCCTCCCCTTTGCGGCTGGTGACCTGGATGTCGCCGCCCAGCGACCGCGCCATGATCAGGGACCCGGCCAGCCCAAGTCCGTGGCCCTTGCGTTCGACCAGCGCGCATTCCTTGACCTGGGTGTACCGCTTGAAAATGAATTCGTGCAGGTGCGGCTCGATGCCGGGGCCGTCGTCTCTGACGGACAGCGCCAGCCGGTCGCCCCGGGTCTCCATATGGACATCGATACGCTGCCGGCGGTGATGCAGCGCGTTCTTGATCAGATTGCCGGCAATCCGGCGGAATTTGGTCTCGTCCTGGAACATCTCGACGCCCTCCGCCCCCGGCGCGACATCGATGAAAATGCCATGGCTGTTCAGGAGGTTGATGAGCTCCGCCTCGACCTGGTACTTGCCGATCACCTCGGATGCAGGCCCGGTCACGGTTTCCAGGGCATCCTTGAGCGCCTGGTGCAGCCCTTTGAGCGCGGGGAAGCGGCTGCAGGCCAGGCAGCCGGCTTCGGAACGGCCGATCTCCAGCAGGTCGTTCAGGATTCCCCAGGCTTTGCGCGTGTTGCGCAGGCTGCGCGTGAGGGTGTTGGCCTGCTGGGGGGTCAGTGGCCCGTATTTGTCCTGCTTTTCCAGCACCGTGCGCAGGCCGGTTTCGATGATGGATATCGGGTCCTTGAGCTCGTGGATCAGATACTCGATGTTGATGTCCTGAAAAAACCGACCCGGGGATTCGTGCGAACCCGACGGCACCTCTTTTGAGCGGCTCATGCTCAAAGGCCTCCCCCTCTCTACCGATAATGGAAAAACTATTCTACGGTGCGGCGCCCGCGCCGCCCGCGGCCGGCTGAAACAAAACGGTGACGACGGTGCCCCCGGATTCGTTGCACTCCTCCGGGCGGCTCACATGCCGGCACTCACCCACCTCCCCCGGGCACTCGTCCGGATCGTTGGGGATGAACCGGCAGCGCGTGGAGTTCATGCGGATCTTGAACCCGTAGCGCTCGGCGAACATCTGCATGCGCAGCAGGTCGAACCCTTTCCCTCCCGCCTTGAAATCATAGGGGCTGCGGGTGGAATACTGCAGCGGATCGGACGCCGTGAAGTAGTTTCCGAAAATAAGCCTCTGGTTCTCGGCGGTGATGCCGATGCCGCTGTCCCGGATTTCGAGTTCCGGCCCGGCCTTCCCGGTGCGCACCGCCACCTGGACTTCGCCGCCGTCCGGGGTGTTTTCCACGGCGTTGCGGACCAGCCCCTCGATCACCTTGCCCAGCACATCGCCGGGAACGTATATCGGGGCAGTATCCTCCAAACCGACCTTCAGCGCAAGCCGGCGGTGGGCGAATTTGGGGCGCAGCATCTTGACGGACTGGTCCGTGAACCGTGCCAGGTTGATTTCCTCGGGCCGCGCGTCCCGCGGCCCGAAGAGCCAGTCGATTCTGCGCCGCAGCCGCTCCGTGACGGTTTCCTCCCCGAACTCGTTGGCGGCGAGCGCCTCCAGTTCATCGGCGCACTGGTCCAGCAGGACCGAGAGCATCCGGTGCGTGGCCACCTCCTTCTCCTGCAGCAGGTCCTCGATTTTGTACTGCATGTCCAGCAGCCGCAGCAGGTTGCGCTGGGCGCGCTCCAGCGCCTTTTCCCAGCGCCGGTGGTCGGTCGACCCGAGCAGCTGTTTGGCCAGCAGGTTCAGAGAGGCGGAGAGCACCGAGAGCGGCGTCTTGAGTTCGTGTGACAGGTGATGGATCACCCGGTCCTTGGCGCGGTTGAGGCTTTGAACCTCCTGCAGCGAACGCTCCAGCGCTTCGTTGATGCTCGCGTTCTCGATGGGCAGCGCCACGAGGCTGGCCATGGTGCTCAGCAGCGCCTGGTCGCTCTCGGTGAACGGTCCGTCCTTCTTGTTCACGGCGCACAGCACCCCGATCATGCGCTGCGGGGTCGCCAACGGCACGTCCAGCATGCTGCGCGTGCGGTAGCCGGCCTCTTCGTCCACCCCTGCGAAATAGAAGGGGCTCTGCGAGGTGTCGTTGACGATCAGCGGCCGGCCGGTGCGGTAGACCTCGCCCGCCACGCCCTTGTCGATCGGGAAGCGAACCTCCCTCATGCGCTGGCCGGTGTCCATGTTGTCGAAAACGGACACCCGGAAGAAGAACTCCTTTGTCGCCTCGTCCAGCAGGATCACGCTCGCGCCCTCGACATCCAGGAGCTGCCGCATCTCCCGCGTGATGAACTCCAGGCGCGTGTCCAGGGTCCGGAACTGGTAAAGGGCCTGGGAGATCCGGAAAAGGGCCTGGTTGATGCGGGCCGTGCGCTTCGCCTGGGTCACGTCCCGCAGGGTGATGACCTGGCCCGCCGGCTGGTTGTTTTCGTCGTAGAAGATGGCGCCGTCGATGATGATGTCGAGCAGTCGGCCGTCCTTGGTCAGGCGCCGGGTCTCGAAGTTGTGGATGATTTTTTCCCGGTAGAGCCGGCCCAGCCCCTCGCGCGTCTGGGATTTGCATTCTTCCGGGACAAACGGGATGATTTTCCCCTGCAGCTCCCCCAGCGTCCAACCGAAGACCTTTTCAAAAGCGGGGTTCAGATAGGAGACCGTGTGGTCCAGGTTGAAGACGAACACCGGCTCCGGCAGGAAGTTGAGAAAGGCCCGGTAGCGCTGCTCCGCCCGCCGACTGGTCTCGGAGAGCTCCATGGCGCAGGTCTGGGATTCCTTCAGGGCCTGCTGGGCCCGATGCTTGTCGGTGATGTCCCGGGCGATGCCTCGAAACCCGGTTTTCCGACCGTTCCCATCAACGATCAATTTGGCGGAGATCTCCAGAAAACGGCGTTCGCCATTAGGGCGGATGACTTCCCACGTGATGTCGGCAACGCTGCCGCCCTCCCTGAAAACATGGTTGAAGGCTTCGAAAGCGACCTGTGCGTTCGCTGCGTCAAGGAAATCCCTGAAGTTGCGGTCTTGGATGGCGTGGCGCGGGTAGCCGAAGATCCGGCAGAGCGCGTCATTGAAAAATTTGAAATTGCCGCGCAGATCCACCTCGTAGAATCCGTCCGCGACATCCTCGATCAGGGCCTGATAGCGCTCCTCCTGCAGTTTGGCCGTCTCCGGGTTCAGAACAGGAGCCTCAGGGGAATTGTCCGGCGCCGCCGCTGAAACGGAGCCCGAAGGTTTTTTTTTGGTTTTTCCGGAAGCCATCGAGGCTCCTTGGGCCCATCGTCCAAACCGTCAACTCTCGGTTTCCAAGATCCCGAAACTCTCGGAATCCAGCAGCTTGACGCCGCTGGCCTGGAGGACCTCGATCGCTTTGTCGTTGTCGCTGAAGCGGAAGATCATGACCGCCTTGCCCGATGCAAACCGGAGGAAGGCGTACATGAAGACGACGTTTACATTCGCTGCAGTCAGCGGCTTCAGCAAGCGGGCTAGACTGCCGGGCTTATCCTCGATTTCGACCGCCACGACGTCGTTCACGTAAGCGGGAATCTGAAGCCCCATGAGGACGCGGCGCGCGGTGGCCACGTCCGACACCAGCAGCCGCAGCTGCCCGAAGGCGCCCGTGTCCACCAAATTGAGGGCCCTGAGGTTGATCCCGGCCTTGCCGAGGGCTTCGGTCACCTCAAAAAGCCGGCCCGGTGCGTTTTCAATGGACACCACGATTTGTTTCAGCTTCATAGCCCCATCTCCTTTACAGTTGCAGCCCCCGGCTGATCCTCTTGGTGGGGTTTAAGCCCCGGCCGCGTTGAGGAATCGAAAGAGCTGCCAGTCGTTACCCGGTCAATTATCTCCCACCGCCCAGGCCCCGGAGGGCGCTTTTCCGAGCAGCAGCGACCCCCGCGAAGGCGAGGTCAAAAAATACAGTGAACGTATCTTTTCTTAATTCAGCTTGGCAAATATTTCAAGATATAAAATAGCTACTTTGTAGCCAACTGAGGGTCGTCGTCAAGGAAGGTCTGGTGGTCGGCGGCCAGGCGATCGGCCGGTTTGCGGACTTCATCGGGCTGTTCATCGGGGCCATGTGGCGCAAGGACCGCATTCCCAGCATCCGTGCGAACTGGCCCCTCATCGCGCGGGCCGGCTCCGCCTCCCCCTGGACCTACCGCAAGCTGGGCGAGCTGATCGGCTTGAAGGCCTGACAGTTAAACCGAAAACAGCGTTTCCACTCCGCCGCTGCATCCCGCCGGAGAAAACCCCGGCCCCACTGAGTTGATCCAGGGTCACAGGGCAGGAATGCTGCTGTCCATAGCCTCCCAGAAGCCCATGACCTTGGGCAGCCACAGAACCACATCCGGCAGATAGGTCATCATGAAAAGAACGAGGAGTTGAATGGCCAGGAAGGGGAGCACGGCTTTGGTAACGTAAATAATGTCCTTGTTGGCCATGGCGCCGGTGATGTACATGCTGACCCCCACGGGCGGCGTGCAGTAGCCGATCGCCAGGTTCACCGTCATGAGCAGCCCGAAATGCATGAAGTCGATGTCGAAGGTGGGCAGCAGCGGAATGATCACCGGCCCGATGATCAGGGTGGCGGAGATCACGTCCATGAACATGCCCACCACCAGCAGAAACAGGTTGATCACCATCAGAAACGTCCAGCCGGAGTGGATGTGAGCGATCACCGCCTCGGCGATCTTGCCCGGAACGTTTTCAAAGGTGAGGTAACGGCCGAAACAGGTGGCGCCGGCCACGATGATGAGCAGCGTCGCCGAGGTCACGGCCGAGCTGACGATGACTTTCTTCACGTCCCCGAACTTCATGGATTTGTGGATGCAAAGCTCCACAAAGAAGGCGTACATGCACGCCACCACGGCGGCTTCGTTGGCCGTGAACACGCCGGAGAAAGTGCCCACGAAAATGATCACCGGCAGCATGAGCGACCAGAACCCTTCCTTGAATACGGTCACCACTTCCCCGAAGCTCGGAACCGGCATGCGCACGATCGTCTGCGAGTCCTTGAACAGAAAATAGGTGTAAATGCACGTGAACCCCATGATGAAAATGCCCGGGATGAACCCGGTCAGAAACAGGCCCTGCAGCGAGACATTGGTGATCATGGCATAGAGGATCATGCTGATGCTGGGAGGGATGATGATCCCCAGGTTGGGCGCGGTGGTCATCAACCCGACGCTGTATTTTTCAGAATAGCCGTTCTTGATCAGGGCCGGGATCATGAAGCCGCCCAGGGCCACGACCGTGGCCACCGTGGAACCGGAAATGGCGCCGAAAAGCCCGCAGCCCAGGCACCCGGCCATACCCAGCCCGCCGGGCAGCCAGCTCACCAAGGTGTTGACCATCTTGATGAGCTTCTCCACGATGGTGCCGGCGGTCATGATGTTGCCGCACAGGATGAAGAACAGCACCACCACCAGGGCGAAGTTGTCCATGCTTCTGAAAAAGCTCTGCACGATCATCAGGGTCTGGGTGTCCGGCGCAAAAAAGACGAACCCCAATATGCCCGTGAAAAAAAGGCTCATGTAAACCGGAACGTAGGCCGCCATGGCCCCCATCAGCAGCAGCAGGATGATGATCACACTGGTATCCATAACAAGGCAGTTCCTTTATCGGCCGGTGGGTTTCATTTTGGGCTCCGGGTCAGCGCTTGACAAGAGCACGCTGGTTGAGGATGTCCTCGCGTATCACGATGAGCAGGCGTACGATCATCAGGACGCCCATCAGGGGCAGGAATGCGTAAAGATAGACGGTGGGGATCTGCAGGATCAAGGTGGACTGATCGCTCTCCACCTGCATGGCGCACATCTGATAGCCGAAAAAAATCATCACGGCGGCAAACACCAGGTTGACCAGGTAGCTGAACATGGCCAGCGGGAACTTGAGCACGGGCACCAGTTGCACGAGGGCGTCGATACGGACGGTCGAACGGTTCTTGACGGCCACGCTGCAGCCGATGAAGGTCGTGTAGAGGATGACCTCCCGGACCAGCTCCTCGGACCAGGCCAGGGAGTAGGAGAAGACATAGCGCAGGATCACGTTGAAAAAAAGCGACACCATGGCCACCAGGACGGTGATGAAGAGCGTCCACTCCTCGAAAACCGTGAGCACCTTGTCCACGACTGCAATCAACTTTGCCATTGTTGTTCCTGTACACAAGAGGTGGCGAGCATGCAAAGGGGGGCTTGGAGCCCCCCTTTTTGTCTCAGCGCTTCGGCATGGGCTATGGCTTGTACCCCAGAAAGTCCTGCACTTCCTTGAGGTAATTCGCAGGCCGGTAGGTGTCGCCCGGGTAGAGCTGGTTGATCTCGGCCGAGTACTTGTAGTGCACCGGGTCGCCCAGTTTTCTCAGCGTCGCGGTGTCGGCCGCGGGAAGGGTGAAGAACTGCACGCCGGCCGCCTTGGCCTTGGCAATTTCCTCCTCTTCCTGGGCCTTGCACTGCTTGCGGATGTCGGCGCTCACGTCATGGACCGTCTGCACGAAAATCTTCTGCAAGTCGGCCGGCAGGGTCTTGAACCAGGCCTTGTTGAAGATCCAGATGAACAGGCCCTGGGCGTAGTTTACCTGGGTGAAGAACTTGGCATCCTCGAACTTCTTGGTGATGTTGCACACCATGGGGGTGTGGTCCAGACCGTCGATGGTCCCTGTCTTGAGAGCCATGGGTACGTCCGGCCAGGGCATGACCACCGGGTTGATCCCCCAAGCGTTGTAGGTGAGCTTGTTGACCTCGGCCTCGGCGATGCGGAACTTGACTTTCTTGGCGTCCTCCAGACTCTTGACCGGAGTCTTGGAGGCCCAGCCGTAATTGCCGTAGCCGGTTATGTCCAGGCCCATGATGCCCTGGTGTTCCATGGCATTCATGAAATGGTCGAACAACTTCTTGTTGGCGACGAACTTGTCCAGCTTCTCGAACGAGTCGACGAGGAAGGGCAGATTGACCACGCCGAAACGGGGGCCGAGGTTGGTGGCGGCGACCGAGCTGACCGCCATGCCCTGAATGGCGCCCATCTTCAGCTGATTGAGAACTTCCACCTCGCCGCCCAGCATGGAGAAAGGTTTGTAGTCGAAATAAATCTGGCCATTGGTGCGTTTCCAGAGCTCGTCCCGGATGGCAAACCCGGCGAAGACCCCTTTGATGGCCGGGGAAGATACGTTGGATACGACCACTTTGTACTTGGCGCCGGAAGGATCGAACGCCGGTTTCCAGGCGTCCATCGGTGATGCCTTTTGTTGGGCCAGAACCGGCCCTGCGAGCCAGGTGAGAAGAACAAGACCAGCCAAAGTCAAAAGCAACGCTTTCTTCACTTTCATCGCTGTCTCCTTTTTTCTTCCCTTAGTTAATAAACTGCATTCATTCGCCAAGGGGCGTTTTAAAAGCTATAAAACAGCTAACTTGATTTTTGTCAAGTGAAAAAGCGGGGTCTGTGTTAGCAGGTGGGGTCCTATCGGCCCATCAACCATGCCCACGGGGCTATTCGGTTGTCCGGGTCCAGTAGCCGCTGGGGTCGAACCGGGAGATCATGGCGAGTTCCCGGGGGGTGGGTGGGGCTGTTTGGTCCAGACCAGCAACAATTTTGACCGGCCATCCCGTATCGGCCTGCACATCGTCCACACCGATGCTAGGGTGAAGCGACGCGAGGGCCATCTCGCAGGTCAGCGGGTCGAAGCGGAAGGTCCCCAAGGTGGTGATCACGGCCGCGGGGCCGCCGCGCGGCAAGCCGGCTTTTTGGCGCCAGCCGGGACCGTCGCCGTAGCCGGGTGAAGTGATGTAATCCACGCGCGGCACAAAACGCCGGCGCTCGTGGGCCATGATGATGATGTGGCGCTTGGCCAGGCAGGCCAGGTCGCACGCCCCGCCGCTTCCCGGCAGGCGGGTGTCTATTTGCGAGGCGCCGCCGATGTAGCTCGTGTTGAGGTTGCCGAAGCGGTCGATCTGGGCCCCGCCGATGAAGCTCACGTCCACCCTTCCGCTTTGAAGAAGTCCCATGGTGTCGGCGGTGTCGGCCAGCCAGGTAGCGCGGTGAAGGTTCGGCAGATCGCCCATCGTCAGGATGGGCTCCGGGGCAATCTCGTCGCGCACCACCCCCAACTCGTAAACGCCCACGGCATTGGGTGCATGCGTGGCCTTGGCCAGAAGAAAGCCGAGCAGCGGCAGCCGCATGCCGACGAAGACGACGTCGCCGTCGGCAATTTCGCGTGCGGCGGCGCAGACCATGAGCTGAGACGAGGTATAAGGCTTCTTCAGGTCGGACGCCATAGTGAATCTGGGTTTAAGGTTTAAAGTTTAATGTGCAAGGGAAAAGACTCAGTGGTCGCATGCCTATTCTCACTTTAAACATTCAACCTTAAACTTTAAACTTCTTCAATATCCATAATCCACCGGCTCCGAATGAAGATGATGCTTCAACTTCAAGGCCCCCATGCGCTCAAGGCCGATCAGGTTCAGGTAGTCTTCGGGCTGCCTGACGGCAACCACCCAGCGCTCCTGCCAGCGGGCGAAGCCCTCGGGCGACCGGCTTGCGGTGCGATAATCGATGAAGGCCTGGTGATCGCGGTTGTAACAGCCGGGGACGGGCGATGGGTGGGCGCCCCAGGGGACATGGCACACGGCGCTGACGCGGAAGCCGGGGACGATCACCCGGTTGGGGTCCCGGGTGATGACCTCGGTTGGGACGATCTCTTCGGCGGTGAGAACCACGTGCCGGCTGGCGAGGCAGGCGTCGCGCAATACGCCTAGGTTGCCCCAGGCGTGGGAGTTGCCGAATTCGTCGGATCGTTGAACGTGGACCAGAGCGACATCCGGCGCGATGGCCGCCACGGCCGCCAGCGGCGTCCCGGTGAACGGGCAGGTGATCTTCTGCAAGCCGGCGTTGGTGGAGAAAAGATCGCTCCCCAGGGCGGTGCGTGTCGGCATGAACGGCACGCCCATCGCACCGGCCTTGAGCGCCATGGCGATGGTCAGGTTGGAGTGGTCCTCGACGGCAAGGGCGCCCGACTCTACCGCATGACGAAAATTGTAGCCCGAGCCCGTGATCACGTTGCCGACCCAGGCGGCCCGGACGCGGCGGACGCAGCCGGCGCCGATCAACTGGTCGAAAAGCATGTCCGAAATGGGACCGATGAGGGTCAGGTCGCGCTTGCGCCGGCGCATGATCTCCCGGCCGGCTGCAAACGGGATCATGGCCTCCAAACACAGGCCGGCCGCAACGGCGCTGCCGTCCGGCACGAAGCGGTCGATGGCTTCGGACAGATAAGTGAGCTTGGATCGGATCACGGGGCCCATAGTCGTTTTTGTGCCATTCACCCCTGGATGGATCTTCCCATATCACCTGCAGCGGCCGCAGGTCAATCGAAGCCGGCTATAGAACCTTGTTGTGACCCGCAATTACTAGATCATTTTTCGTTCAGGCATCCTTAATTTGTACATAAGCAACTATTTGCCACCATACCGACTGCCGGAGTGGTTGAGGTTTGCTTGGATCCAAAAATCTCCTATACTGGATAGATACGATGAGAACCGAGGGCGGATGGAACCTTCCGAAGGCTATATAAATGTCCCCGGCGGCCGGCTCCACTATTTGGATTGGGGCGGCAGCGGGCCCCAAGCCCATTTCCTCCACGGGAACGGCTTCTGTGCGGGCACCTACACCCCCTTTATCAAGCTCCTCGCCGGCGACCTGCGCGTCATCGCTAGCGATGCCCGCGGCCACGGCGGGTCAAACTTCGACGGGATCAAACCGTTACGCAGTTGGAGAGTTTTTGCCGAGGATTTGAAGGCGGTCGTGGAGCGCACATCACGGCCTCCGATCATCGGGATGGGGCACTCGCTGGGGGCCGTGGCCACCTGCATGGCCGCGGCAGCCTTTCCGCGCCTCTTCAACATGGTCGTACTGGTGGATCCGGTTTTTCTGATGCCGCGACGGTTGGCGATGATCGGCCTGATGCGGGCGCTGGGCTTGCAAAGGCACCTGCCGCTTGCCCGGATCGCCCGGCGGCGGCGCAGGACATTCAGAAGCAAGGCTGATGCCCTCCGGCGGCTGCTGTCCGGCCGGGGGATCTTCAAGGCGTGGTCGCCCGAATTCGTGGAGGCGTACCTGGAATGCGGCCTGCTTGAAAAAGATTCCGAAACCGCCGTTTTGACCTGCGACCCGGAACTCGAAGCCCGTATTTTCGAATCCATCCCTTTGAATGTGTGGGGATATGTCAAGAGGCTCCGCTGCCCGGTGCTGGCTATTCGCGGCCGTCAGTCCGACGTTTTCTTGCCCGGCGCCGCCGATCGCCTGAAACGCATGGCGGCCGATTGCGAAGTGGCCACGATAGCGGGCACCGGTCATTTCCCGATGATGGAAAAGCCGGTAGAATGCGCAGAGGTGATCAGAGGATTTTTGAGACGGCGGCTGTGAGGAGCTGCATCATAAAAAAACCGCGGCGCCTTCAACGGGCGCCGCGGTTTTTTTGCAAGAGAAAATGTTTCCGCGGATCCAACCAAGAAATCGAAAGGGGAGTTCTATCCCTCGACCTGTTGAATCCCCTCAAGCGCCCAGAAGGCGTCGGGGGTGTTCGTCGGCCGGCTGAAATGCCAGAGCTCGCGGACCTGCTTGGTCATCTCTTCGCGGTTTTCCCGCATCATCACGTCGTACAGGACCGATGCGATGGTCTGGCCGTCGGTCTCGCGCACTTCCAGGATCCGGGGGTTGACGAGGAGCAGTTCGGTTTTGCCGGGGGTGGGGTCGGCCTGCGCCTGGCGCCGGATTTCCTCGAAGACCTCCGGTGACGTGAACTGGCGGATGTCGTCAAGATCGCGTTTGTCCCAGGACGCCTGCATCCGGGTGTACATGATCTTGGCGCCTTTCAGGAATTCCTGGGCGTCGAAGCCGGGCGGCAGGGCAGGCTGCTCCGCCGCCGTCGGCGCCTCGGCAGCCGGGTCGTAGCCCGACGTTCCCCATCCCTGGGAAGGGCCGCGGTCGAAGGACATCGCCCCGCCTATACCGGGCGAATCGGCGGCCATCCGCCGAGCGCGCAGAAAACGAAAGAGCAGGAAGAGGCCGCCGCCGATCAGGACGAGATCCATCAACCCGGGACCGCCCCAGGCGTGGCCGCCGCCGAACAGCAGGGAGCCGATCAGGCCGCCCATCAGCATTCCGCCCAGCATGCCGCCCCAGCGGCCCATCGGGGACGGGGTGACCCCCGGAGCCGGTCTTGGCTGGTTGGGGCTCATCTGGGGCGAGGTCGGCGACGGTGTCGGGGCCGGCGCGCTGCGCTGATAGCTCGGCTTGCTGCCGAAGGACCGGCCGCCCCCCAGGCGCGCCGCTTCCGCTGTTTCATTCAGCAGATAGAGAAGGCCGACTGCAACACTCAGAATCACCAAAACGCGAATTCCTGTCTTTCTTTTCATCTGTCTTCCTCGCTGCGGGTAGATTTGCCTCTTCGACTTGAACGCAGATCACGTTATTTAGTTGTCAAATGATAACCGCGATAGAGACTTTCGTCAACTCGGAGGGCATCGGGAGGATGGGCAGCGCCCGGCGGCCGGCTCCGTGCGGGTGAAAAGTTTCGGCTTCACCGCACGACGGAACTTCGTGGACAATGAGGCGGGCGCCGCATCATCCCTCGAGCAGGCCGGTCAGCCGGTCGATGACACCCTCGGCCACCGCAGGTTTCGACATCAGGGGAAGGGTTACCACTCCGCCGGCGGCATCCAGCAGCGTCACGCGGTTGGTCTCGACTTCGAAGCCGCTGTCGGCAGCGGAAACGTCGTTGGCGACGATCAGGCTCAACCCCTTGCGCGTGAGTTTTTCCCGGGCGTTTTCAACCACGTCCTGGGTTTCGGCGGCAAAGCCGACGACCACCCGGGGGCGGCCGCTGCGGCTGCGGCGGTCG
>Ga0316630_10000290_pt1 | contig 14682 bp, 12 predicted proteins | sample OWC_May_M1_C1_D6_FD_207658 | JGI IMG/M metagenome (GOLD analysis project Ga0316630, IMG submission 207658) | Wetland soil microbial communities from Old Woman Creek delta, Ohio, United States - OWC_May_M1_C1_D6_A | ecosystem: Environmental > Terrestrial > Soil > Wetlands | place: USA: Ohio...
CCTCATGGACCTCCCCCATCTTATACGTCTTGCCTGTATAATAGAGGACGCGCTCACTAACGGTGGTCTTGCCGGCATCTATGTGGGCCATGATGCCAATGTTGCGTATTTTATCTAAGCTCGCCATTTTAGCACACGTCTGCCCCTGCCGATCCCGCCGCCGTTCCAGCGGGCCACCTTCCGCTCCACCGTCATCCGATTCTATCCATGCATAAAAAAACTGCCACGGGGACCTCTTCGGAGCCCGTGGCAGTATAACCTCAGATTTCTACCATGCAAAGTGGGCAAACGCTTTGTTGGCTTCAGCCATGCGATGCACGTTTTCCCGTGTGGTCATTGCGCCGCCTTGCTTGTTGTACGCGTCGAACAACTCGCCAGCCAGCCGTTCCGACATGGGCTTGCCCTTCTTGCCTCTGGCCGACAGGAGTATCCACCGAAACGCCAGCGATTGCTGACGCTTCGGACCGACCTGCATGGGCACCTGGTAGCTTGCACCGCCGACACGCTTGCTGCGGACCTCGAGCATCGGCTTGACATTGTTGATCGCCGTCTCGAAGATCTCCAGTGGAGGCACGTCCTTGATTTTGCCCGCTACGATAGCCATCGCATCGTAAAACGTGGCTTGAGCGGTGTTCTTCTTTCCCTCCCACATCATGCAGTTGATGAACTTGGCGACCAGCTTGCTGTTGTATTTCGCGTCCGGACTCAACTGCTCCGTGGAAGCTGTAAACTTCTTGGCCATAAGACTCTCTATTGCCTCAGAACTCTCGCGGCTCTCACGTCCGCCGAACGATTACTTGGCTCTCTTGGCGCCGTACTTGCTTCTGCCTCGCTTGCGATTGGCAACGCCGGCACAGTCAAGGACGCCACGAACAATGTGGTATCGCACGCCAGGCAGGTCTCTTACGCGGCCGCCACGAATCAGAACCGTGCTGTGCTCCTGCAGGTTGTGGTCGATGCCTGGAATGTATGCGGTCACCTCTTTGCCATTGGTGAGCCGCACGCGCGCGACCTTTCGCAGAGCGGAGTTCGGCTTCTTCGGCGTCTGTGTTCTGACGATCAGACACACGCCACGTCTCTGCGGCGAGCCGCTGATATCGGACACACGTTTCTTGCCTTTTGACTTTGCCCTTGGCTTCCGGACTAACTGATTGATTGTCGGCATATATCCATCTCAATTCGAACAGTAATAGACTACTCGATACCCAAGGCTTCCTTGACTTTCGAGTCGGCTTTGGCGTCCGCTTCCTTTTCCTCGCGGACACCCGCCAACTCTTTCGGCAACGGCGCTTCGACCAGATGCTTGACCCTCATTTCCAGGTGGGGCTTGAACGCCGTACCCGCCGGGATAAGGTGGCCAAGAATCACGTTCTCTTTCAAACCGTGCAAATTGTCGATTCTACCGGCCAGCGCCGCTTCGGTCAAGACCTTTGTCGTCTCCTGGAAGCTCGCCGCCGCGATAAAGCTGTCGGACCACAGCGACGCTTTCGTGATGCCCAGCAACAGCGTCTTGGCGGTCGCGGGCTTCGGCTTACGACCCTTGGCCACGTTGCCGCCCAGGGCCTCCACCTTCTCATTCACACGCGCAAGCTCTTTCTTGTCAAGGACTTGCCCTTCCTGCACCTCCGTAACGTCGCCCACGTCGGCCACCTTGATGCTGTTGGCGAGCCGATCGTTCTCCTTGCGGAAGACGAACTTGTCCACCACTTCGCCCGGCAGGAACGCGCTGTCGCCGACCGTATCGATTTCGACTTTTCGCATCATCTGCGAAATAATAATCTCGATGTGCTTGTCGTTGATGTTCACGTTCTGGGAACGATACACATTCTGGATTTCGCCGATGAGATAGCGCTGGAGCGCTTCCTCGCCCTTGATGCGAAGGATATCGTGCGGGACCAGCGGCCCATCGGTCAGAGCGTCGCCAGCCTCGACGAAGTCGCCTGTGTGCACGTTCAGGTGCCTGTCACGCGGAACGTGGTGCTCCTTTTCCATACCGCTTTCGCTGCGGATGGTGATGGTCATCTTGCCCTTTCGCTTGTCGCTGCGCAGCTCCACGCGACCGCTGATTTCGGCCATGGCCGCGGGGTCTTTCGGCTTGCGGGCCTCGAACACTTCCGTGACTCGGGGCAGACCGCCGGTGATGTCCTGCGTGCCGCCGGTCGCTCTCGGCTGATGCGCCAGCAACTGGCCGGCCTGGACTTCCTCGCCTTCGGCCACCTCGATGCGGGCGCCTGCAGGCAGGTAGTGGACATCAAGGATCTTGCCCTTGGCATCCTCGATGATGATTTGCGGATGCTTGTCGCCCTTGTGCTCGATGACGACAGGGCGTTCCATCGTCTTGACGTCGGCCTCTTTGGCCTTGCCCTTGGTGGTCCTCGTCCGCTGCTCCTCAGTCTGGACGGTTTCGCCTTCGATGATGTCGACGAAGCGGATCCGGCCGGCGATTTCCGCCAGGATCGGCGTCCGGTGCGGGTCCCACTGGAACAGCACGGTGCCGGTCTTGACCTTCTGGCCATCCTCCACGAGGATGATGGCACCGTACGGCACCTTGAACTTGTCAAGCTCGCGGTCCTTGTCGTCGAGCAGGGCGAGCTCGCCGTTGCGTTTGAGGGCCACGACGACCGTCGTGCCGTCCTCGCGCTTGAGCAACACGGCGTTGATGTCACGATACTGGACCTTGGCGGACTGCGTCGCCTTCTGCTCTCGTTCCAGAATGGCGCGGGAGGCCACGCCGCCCGTGTGGAACGTTCGCAGGGTCAACTGGGTGCCCGGCTCGCCGATCGACTGGGCCGCCACGATACCGACGGCCGCGCCTTCTTCCACAAGCTGGCCCGTGCTCATGTCCCAGCCATGGCACTTGGCACAAACACCGACCGGGCTGTCGCAGGTGAGCGGGCTTCGCACCCGGATCGCGTCGAGGCCAAGGGCCTCGATCTTGCTGGCGATTTCCGGTGTGATGACTTCGTTCTCGTGAACGATCATCTCATCGGTGATCGGGTTGCGGATATTGTCCCGGGCCGTTCTTCCGATGATCAGTTGCGACAACGGGATATCCACCTGGTCGCCGCGGCTGATGCTGGTCTTGGTGATGCCCTGCAACGTGCCGCAGTCGCGCTCGATAATGATCACGTTCTGGGCCACGTCGATGAGCTTGCGAGTCAGATACCCGGAGTTAGCCGTCTTGAGCGCCGTGTCGGCCAGACCTTTGCGAGCCCCGTGAGTCGAGCTGAAGTACTCCAGAACGGTCAAACCCTCGCGGAAGTTCGACTTGATGGGCGTCTCGATGATCTCGCCGCTAGGCTTGGCCATCAAAGCTCGCATACCGGCGAGCTGCTGAATCTGGTCGATGCTTCCCCTGGCCCCCGAATCCGTCATGAGGTAGATCGGGTTGAGATACGGGCTGCCATCGTCCTTGGTGTCTTCGCGAAGCCCGCGGATCATCTCGTTGGTGACGGCGACGCGCGCGTTCGTCCACGCGTCGATCACCTGGTTGTACCTCTCACGCTCGGTCAAGACGCCGTCGTTATAGTTCTTATAGATCTTGGCCACGCGCTTTTCGGTTTCGGTGATGATCTCCGCCTTCTTGGCGGGAATCTTCAGATCCGTCAACCCGAAGCTCAATCCGGCGAGTGTCGCGTACTTGAAGCCGAGGTCCTTGATCCGGTCCAGAAGCCCGACCGTTTCGGCGCTGCCGGAATACTCGAGGCAGTCACTGACGACCCGGCTGAGCTTCTTCTGTGCCATCGTCATGTTATAGAACGGCATGCCGGCCGGCAGAATATCGTTGAAGAAACACCGACCCGCTGTCGTCTCCACAACGTGACGCTTGAAGCCGCCTTTGGACCCCGCCAACTCCGGCGCGCGGCGCAGCTTCCCCGCCTCGTCTTTCATCAGCCGCTGGGGAATGCGGACCCGAATCCTCTCGTGCAGGCTGATCTTGCCCATATCGCAGGCCATCATGGCCTCATATGGATCGCGGAACATGGGCAGGCTGCGAGGCTTCTTGGCGGCGGCCACATTCGGTGTCTTCAGGTCCTCGAGCGTAACCGTCAGGTAGTAGTTGCCCATGACCATGTCCTGGGAGGGTCCCACCATCGGCGAGCCGTTCGCCGGCGAGAAGATGTTGCCGGTGGTCATCATCAGAATATGAGTCTCGGCCTGAGCCTCGACGCTCAGAGGCAGATGCACGGCCATCTGGTCACCGTCGAAGTCGGCGTTGAAGCCCTTGCAGGCCAGCGGATGCAACATGATCGCGTTGCCCTCGACCAGCACCGGCTCGAACGCCTGGATGCCCATACGGTGCAGCGTGGGGGCTCGGTTCAACAGCACGGGATGCTGGTGAATAACCTCTTCGAGAATGTCCCAGACCTGCTCGTCGCGACGTTCGATCATGCGCTTGGCGCTTTTGATCGTGTCCGCGTAGCCGTGTTGCTTGAGCTTGCGAATGATGAACGGCTGGTACAGCTCCAGGGCGATCTTCTTTGGCAGGCCGCACTGATGCAGTTTCAGATCGGGTCCCACGACAATCACCGAGCGAGCCGAGTAATCAACGCGCTTGCCGAGCAGGTTCTCGCGGAACCGGCCCTGCTTGCCTTTGATCATATCGGTCAGGCTCTTGAGCGGTCGGTTGTTGCTGCCGAGCACGGGCCGGCGGCACCGGCCGTTGTCCAGCAGCGAATCCACGGCCTGCTGAAGCATTCGCTTCTCGTTACGAATGATGACTTCGGGGGCATTCAGATCGATCAGCTTCTTCAGACGGTTGTTGCGGTTGATGATACGCCGGTACAGATCGTTCAGGTCGCTGGTGGCGAAGTTGTCCCTCTCCAGCAGCACAAGCGGTCGCAGGTCCGGCGGAATCACCGGGATCGCTTCCAGAACCATCCACTCCGGCTTGTTCTCGCTGTTCTTTACCTCGTTGAGGGTCTTGAGCCGCTTGGTCAGGTCCTTGATCTTCTGCTTGCTGCTGGTCTTGGCGATGGCTTTTCGCAGTTGACCGCTGAGCGCCTCGAGATCGAGGTTCTCCAGCAGCAGTCGGATGGCTTCGGCGCCCATCGACGCCTTGAACGAGCTGCCGTACTTGGTATTGGCCTCACGACAATCCTCTTCGCTGAGGAGTTGTCCGGCCTTGAGCCCTGTCGTCCCCGGGTCGGTGACCACGTAGTCCTGGAAGTAGATGATCTTTTCAAGGTCCGAGCTCTTCATACCCAGAATGGTGCCGAGCCGATTGGGAATCGACTTGAAGAACCAGATGTGTACCACGGGGGCCGCCAAGTTGATGTGACCCATGCGTTTGCGGCGGACCCGGCTGTGGGTCACTTTCACGCCGCAACGGTCGCAGATGATCCCCTTGAATTTCGTACCCTTGTATTTACCGCATGCGCACTCCCAGTCGCGCTCCGGTCCAAATATGCGTTCGCAGAACAAGCCGTCCTTTTCCGGCCGGTACGTTCTGTAATTGATCGTCTCGGGCTTGCGCACTTCCCCGAACGACCAGCTCCGAATGTCATTCGGACTGGCCAGGGAGATCTTGACCGAACCGTAGTCGTTAATTCGATCGTAGATATTTCCCAACATTGAGAGCCCCCTAACTATCTATTTCGAATCTCGATAATCAAAATCACAGAGCGGTCCGTCCCAGGCGTTTCTTTTCGAGCTGGATGTTCAGCCCCAGCCCACGGATCTCGTTGCACAGCACGTCGAAGGACAGCGGCGTGCCGGCCTCCAGCGTGTTCTGACCTTTGACCATCGATTCATAAATCTTTGTGCGACCCTCCACGTCGTCGCTCTTGACGGTGAGCATTTCCTGGAGGGTGTACGCGGCGCCGTAGCCTTCGAGGGCCCAGACTTCCATCTCGCCGAAGCGTTGGCCGCCCGTGCGGGCCTTGCCACCCAGCGGCTGCTGGGTAATCAGGCTGTACGGGCCGGTCGCCCTCGCGTGAATCTTGTCATCCACGAGGTGATGCAGCTTCATCATGTACATGTAGCCGATGGTGGCCTGCTGGTCGAACGGCTCGCCCGTTCGTCCGTCGTAGAGCTGCGTCTTGAGCGTCTTGGGCACGTTGACAAAGAACTCGTCCTTGTTCGGTGCCTGGCCCTGCTTGTTCAACTCGGCCTGGCGTTGCTTCATCCGCTTGTTCGCCTCTTCGGTGAGCTCCTGAATGTCCGTTTCCGTGGCTCCGTCGAAGACCGGCGTGACAGCGATGAAACCGAGCACCTTGGCCACCCAACCCAGGTGGGTCTCGAGAATCTGGCCGACGTTCATACGGCTGGGCACGCCGAGCGGATTCAGGATGATGTCCAGCGGCGTGCCATCCTCCAGGAACGGCATGTCCTCTTCCTGCATGATCTTGGCGATGACGCCCTTGTTTCCGTGCCGGCCGGCCATCTTGTCGCCGATCGACAGCGTCCGCTTGATCGCCACGTACACTTTGGCCATCTGCAGGACGCCACTGGGCAGCTCATCCCCGTGCTTCATCCGCTCGATCCGTCGAGCCTTGTCTTCTTCGAGCTCGGTGATGCGGACCCAGAACTTGTTCACGAGCTTCTGGACGTCGTCCCGAGCCGAGGCCGGCTTCACCCACTTGACATCGAAGTTCTCAATCTGCTCGGAGACGACTTCGTCGTCCTCGCTGGCGCCCACCTTCTGCCGCGTGGACGGGTCGATGATCGTGACCTCAAACTCCTTGTGGATGGCCTCAACCATCTGGCGGAAAATCGTGCACTCGCGCGCCCGCGTGTCGACTTCGAACTTCTTGATCTCGTCGGTCAAAACCTTCTTCTGGTCGTCGCCGCCCGCGCCGCGCCGGGTGAACAGCTCGGTCTTGATGACCACGCCTTCGTACCCGCTGGGCAGCTCGAGCGAATCGTTTTTGACGTCTTCGCCCGCCCTGCCGAAAATGGCATGAAGCAACTTCTCCTCGGGCGTCAGCTCTACCTTGCTCTTGGGCACGACCTTGCCCACCAGGATGTCCCCGGGACAGACACGAGTGCCTTCCCGGACGATGCCCTGCTCATCCAGGTTCCGCAGCGCCTTCTCGCTGACATTCGGAATGTCGCGTGTGAACTCTTCCTTGCCCAGTCTCGTCTCACGCACTTCGGCGGTGAATTCGTCGATATGAATGCTCGTGAAACTGTCGTCCTTGACAAGCTTCTCGCTGACGATGATCGCGTCCTCGAAGTTGAACCCATCGAAGGAAACGAATCCGGCCAGCACGTTTCTGCCGAGGGCCAGAACGCCCCGGGACGTGCCGCCGCCATCGGCGATAATCTGTCCGGTCTTCACCCTCTCGCCCAGCTTCACGATAGGCGTCTGGTTCAGGCAGGTGCGCTCGTTGAGGCCGATGAACTTGTCGAGCTTGTACTCGTCGGTATGGTTGATCACGACGTGCATGGCATCGACGGCCGTGACGGTGCCGCTGCTGTGGGCTCGCACGACCATGCTCGAATTCCGGCCCACGATATCTTCCATACCCGTGCCAACCAGCGGCGCCTCGGTCCGCAGCAACGGCACGGCCTGCCGCTGCATGTTGGAGCCCATCAAGGCTCGGTTGGCGTCATCGTGCTCCAGGAACGGAATCAACGATGCGGAGACACCGACGATCTGCTTCGGGGAGACGTCGACATAATCGACGTCATCACGCGACGTCTGAGCCAGTTCGCCCGCTTTTCTCGCCAGAACGGTCTCCTGAGCGATCTTGCGTGTGGCGGGATCGACCGCGCTGGGCGGGGCAAACACGGCCCGCATCTCCTCGTCGGCCCGCAGGTAGACGATCTCGTCCGTCGCCTTGCTGTTCTTGACCTTGCGGTACGGGCTCAGCAGGAAGCCGTACTCATCGATCGTGGTGAATATCGCCAGGGAGGAGATCAGGCCGATGTTGGTCCCTTCCGGGGTCTCGATCGGGCAGATTCTCCCGTAGTGGCTGATATGAACGTCGCGGACTTCAAAGCCGGCTCGCCTTCGGTTCAAGCCGCCGGGTCCCAGGGCCGACAGACGCCGCTCGTGGGTCAACTGGCTCAGGGCATTCGTCTGGTCGACCACCTGGCTCAACTCGCCGCGGCCGAAGAAATAATTGATGCTGCTGGCCACGCTCTTGGAATTGATCAGGTCGGCGACCCGAGGCGCCTCCACGGCTTCGCGCTTGATGCTCATGCGCTCCTGCGCCGTCCGTCGCAGCTTGAGCAGACCTTTTCGGATTTCGTCGGCCGCCAATTCGTCGATCGTGCGAAGCCGCCGGTTGCCCAGATGGTCGATATCATCGACCTCGCCCTCGTTGTTGCGCAGCGCCAGCATGTACTTCATCGTGTTGAGGAAGTCCTCGGGGCGAAGCGTCATTTCGTCTTCATCGACGGACTGGCCGAACTTGCGGTTCAGGCGGAACCGCCCGACCCGGCCCAGACGATATCGGTTGGCATCGAAGAACTTCTCCGCGAAGAAGGTCTCGGCCTTCTCCTGGTTCGGCGGGTTGCCGGGACGCAGTCGCATGTAGAACTTCAGCAGCGCCTGGTCGTGATTCTCGCAATCGTCTTCGCCCAGCGTGTTCATGATGATCGCATCACGAACCCCCTCGATGATCTCGATCTTCTTGATATCGCTCTGCTGGATCACGGAGACCTTGTCGCCGATCTGGCAGGCGGCGTCGATGAGAATTTCGCCGGTCGAGGTGTCCACGATCGGACTGGCCGCCCACATCTCCGGGGTCAGCTTGTTGGCCGACACCGTCTTGGGGGTATAGAACAGGCGAAGAATGGACTCCGTCGTCCCGTACTCCGGATTGATGGCACGCAGGAACACCGTGGCGGGAATCTTGCTGGACTGATCGATCTTGACCACCAGAATGTCCTTCTGGGTGACACCGATCTCGATCCAGCTTCCGCGCTCGGGAATGATTCGGCCGCCGTGCAGAACGCGGTCGCCTTCCTTGCTTTCGATCAGGAAGTCGACGCCCGGACTGCGATGGAGCTGATTGACGATGACTCGCACGGCTCCGTTGACGATGAACTCGCCGCCGCCGATCATCACGGGCATTTCGCCCAGATAGATCGCCTGCTCTGCGAGGTCCGAGCCGCTCTCCGAACGCAACCGGCAATGGATCTTCAGCGGGTACGCATACGTCAGGCGCAACTGCCGGCATTCCATGGGCGTGTAGTGAGGCTTCTCCAGCTCGTAATAGAGATACTCCAGCAGCATCTTCTTATCGTAGCTTTCGATCGGAAAGATTTCCCGGAACAAGGCCTCCAGCCCCGCGTTGGCCCTCTTGTTCGGCGGCACGTCCATCTGCAGAAAGCGGTCATAACTGACCCTCTGCACCGCCACGAGGTCGGGGATTTCCACTCCGTCCTGCGTTTTGCCGAAATTGCGAACGGTTTGCGCAACCATCTAATGCTCCTCTGGTAATGGAATCAGCTCTCGCCCCTGTGATGTAGCATATTGGCGCACATTCACTATACTCAGAAGATACGCCTCAGGTTCACTTCAGTTCCACCGTAGCACCGGCGGCTTCAAGCTGTTTCTTCGCCGCTTCGGCCTCATCCTTGCCCAGGCCTTCCTTCACCGGCTTCGGAACACCTTCCACCAGGTCTTTGGCCTCTTTCAGTCCCAGACCCGTCAGGGCCCGCACTTCCTTGATGACCTGGATCTTCTTGTCGCCGAATCCGGTGAGGACGACATTGAAGGTGGTCTTTTCCTCTGCGGCCGCTACGGGAGCGCCTGCCGCCGCCGGTCCGGCCATAACCACGGCACCGCCGGCCGCCGGCTCGATTCCGTACACGTCCTTCAGGTAATCCGCCAGCTCCTTGGCCTGCATCAGGGTCAGAGCGACAATCTTGTCACCCAGTTCCTTGATTCCGCCGCTCCACTGTCTTGTCTCGTCTGCCATGTGGATACACTCCTATACAGTCGTCGCTCGCCGGTAGCCAGGACTTCGCCGTCCCGTTTTGACCCTTTCGGGGCAGCCGCGCAAGCTGTTGGTAATTGCTGAATAATCGATCGAAGTGTCAACCTCGTGCCGTCTCAGGCGGCTTGCTTCTCAGCCTCTTCAGCCTTCTCGATGATGGTCTTCAAGCAGCTCGCGATGACACTGGCCTGACTCATCAACACGCCGCCTAGTACCCTGCCAGGCGAAAGAATACCGCTGACGATCCTGCCCTGCAGCTCGATGCGGGTCGGCATCTTCGACAGTTGCATCGCTGCGGCGCTGTCATAGACGTTCCCATCCACGAAAGCCCCACGAACTTCCATCGTGGGCAACTTCTTGTGCCAGTCGAGAACCTCCTTGGCCACGTCGACGATGCTGTCTCCGCCGTAAGCGATGGCACACGGACCGTTGAGCAGGTTCGCCGCCGGCTCCATCTTCTGGCTCTCCAGGACCCGCCGGAACAGCGAATTCTTCACCACGAGCAGGCGGATGCCCTTCTGCTTCAGGGCGCCACGCATCACGTTGTTGTCAACGCCTCCAACCCCTTGGGTCGTGACCACTAAGAAATCGCGGACCTGCTCGTCTTGGATCTTCTTCTCTAACTGGGACTGCAGCAGCTCTTTTACGTACTTGCTCATCTTCTCTCCCGTTGAACCTGATTCGTCACCTTATCAGTTCAGGAAAAAGCGGAAACAAGGCCACGCAGGCGACAGCTCCCCGGCCCACCGTCAGACGACGAGTTGCACGGCGGGGCTCATGGTCGCCGATATGCACGCCTTCTTGATGTAGGTTCCTTTCGCCGACGCCGGCTTCATCTTCTTGATGTGATTGACAAACGCATCGATGTTCTCGACCAGCTTCTTCTTGTCAAAGCTCTGCTTGCCGACAACCGCGTGCACGTTGCCGCCCGGATCGTTCTTGAATTCGATCTTTCCGGCGGCGAACTCGCTGACGGCCGTCGGGACATCATCGGTCACCGTTCCGTTCTTGGGCGAGGGCATCTTGCCTTGCGGGCCCAGGATGCGTCCGAGCTTGCCCACCTTGCCCATGACCTTGGGGGAGGCGATCGCCACGTCGAAATCCGCCCAGCCGTCCGTGATCTTCTTGACCAGGTCGTCTACGCCGGCCTCCACCGCGCCGGCCTTTTTCGCCGCCTCGACCTGGCTGTCATCGCAGAATGCAACGACACGCTTCTGCTTGCCCACCCCGTGGGGCAGGGACAGCGAGCCGCGAATGAGCTGGTCCGCCTGCTTCGGGTCAATGCCGAGCACCATTACGCACTCGATCGTCTGGTCGAACTTGGCCGACTCAAAAGACTTGATCTTGTCTACCGCCTCACTGACGCTGACGGGATCGTCGCCGACCTTCTGCGCGTCTTTCTTGTACTTCTTGCTCTTGGTCCTCATACCTGCTGTCTCATTTCCCTCAAAAACGATTTCGCCAACCCGCTCTAATCGACGACTTCTACCCCCATGCTGCGAGCTGTGCCTCGAATGATCTTCTCCGCTTGCTCCAGGCTGTACGCATTGAGGTCCTTGAACTTGGTTTCGGCGATCTTGCGGACCTGCTCTGCCGTCACCTTGCCCACCTTGTCCTTGTTCGGCACACCGCTGCCCTTCTCGATCTGGGCGGCCTGCTTCAACAGCACCGCGGCCGGAGGACTCTTCACTTCAAACGTGAAACTCCGGTCGGTGTACACGGTGATGACCACAGGCACGATGGTGCCCTTGAACTCCTTCGTCCGGTCATTGAACTGAGAGACAAACTGCCCGATGTTGACCCCGTGCTGTCCCAGAGCCGGTCCGATGGGCGGCGCCGGCGTGGCTTGTCCGCCCGGAGCCTGCAATTTGATCTTTGTCGCGATTTCTTTTGCCATTCTTTACCCTTGTTCTACAGCCGTCCAGCAACACCCTGCCGAAGGACGCCGGGAATTCCGGCTTTAGATCTTCTCTATCTGCCAGTACTCGATATCCAGCGGCGTGCTTCGCCCGAAGATCGTCACGATGACTTTGACGATGCCCCGCTCGGAATCGATGGAATCAACCGTACCCTCAAAGTTCTCAAACGCCCCTTCGCGAATCTTGATGTGGTCGCCCTTCTGAAATTCCACCTTGATGCTCGGGGCCTCTTCAGGCTTCTCCGCGTCCAGGAGCATTTTCGCGACGTCCGTATCACGCATCGGCGTGGGCATGCCCTCCGTCCCGATGAAATCCCCGACGCCTCCGGTGCCCTTGATCATGAACCACGCCCGCTCCGGGACCCGGCCATCCTCGGTCGTCTGCATCTCCATGAACACGTACCCGGGGTACAGCTTCCGTCTGTGGACAGTCTGCTTGCCGGCCCGGATGCGTTTGACCTGCTCGGTGGGGACCTCGATCCGCCCGATCACATCCGTCAAGCCCTCTTGCTCGGTCTTGCGCTCGAGGGCCTCCTTGACCTGCATCTCTTTGTTAGCCGCGACTCTCAACACGTACCAATGCATTGCATTGCCTTTGGCCACTGTCCCACAAAAACCACTCATACGGTACCCACCCTGTACCCCGGCACGGGTACCGTTCCCAGATGCATGAGACTCATCCCGTCGAGGCAGCGCCCTCTATCGTTCGCCTCCAACTCCGCAACGGTCGGCTCCAATCCACCTCACGCCGTGCTTGCAGATCCTCCCTCGGGGCCGTCTACCCGCAGCCCTTGTCTCGGCACTACCCCAGCAACTTATCGAAAATAAGCTGGAACACCATGTCTGTGGCTCCCAGCAGAGCCGCCATGACGAACACGACGATGATCACCACGAACGTCGAGACGGCCACTTCCTTCCTGCTCGACCAGTTCACTTTCTTCAACTCACCCTCCGCGGCGATCAGAAAGTCGGCCACTGACTCTTTGTTCAGCAGCCAATAAGTAACCGCGGCGATGGCACCAAAGACAACCAGGGGCACCAGAAATATGATCCACGCGCTCCAGTCTGTGGCGGCCAACATGTCATACAGACGCCAGCATCCAATCGCTACCACCACGGCGACGGAAATCCCCGTGATCAATCGCGAATACTTGCCTTGTCCAGGCTTATACATCGTCATCGACATAAGCTGTCATCCCATCAACTCGAACCAGCAGACCGCCGTGGCGCCCTGCCAGAGACAGGCCAGGAGGGAATTGAACCCCCAACCTTCGGTTTTGGAGACCGACGCTCTGCCAAATTGAGCTACTGGCCTATTGCCACTGAGTCTGCTGAATCAGCAGTCGTGCACCTCTATTTGCGTCTGAGCTTATGGACCGTCCGCTTTCGCTCTTTCGGGCAGAACTTCTTCAGTTCCAGCTTCGGCGAGCCTTCGGCCACGCTGATCTCAGTTCGGTAATTCCTCTGGCTGCACTCGGTACACTCAAGCCAGACGTATTCTCTCTTACTCTTCTTTTTTGCCATAGAAACGAGCCACTCAGGCAATGACCTTGGTCACAACGCCGGCGCCGACGGTCCGTCCACCTTCTCGAATCGCGAACCGCAGGCCTTCCTCCATTGCGATGGGGTTGATGATCTCGATGTCCATCAGGATGTTGTCGCCGGGCATGCACATCTCGGCGGGCTTCCCGCCTTCGCTCATCAGGGTGAGCACGCCGCCGGTGACATCCGTGGTGCGGAAGTAGAACTGCGGCTTGTAACCCGGGAAGAACGGCGTATGGCGGCCGCCCTCGTCCTTGGTCAACACGTACACCTGAGCATGGAATTTGGTATGCGGCGTAATGCTGCCCGGTTTGGCGATGACCTGGCCACGTTCGAGATCCTTCTTCTCGATACCACGCAGCAGCACACCGATGTTGTCGCCGGCTTGACCTTCATCCAGCGTCTTGTTGAACATCTCCACGCCGGTGACGACGGTCTTGCGCGTATCCTTGAAGCCGATGATCTCGATTTCCTCGCCGACGCGAATCTTGCCTCGCTCGACCCTGCCCGTCCCGACCGTACCGCGGCCCTTGATGCTGAACACGTCCTCGACGGGCATGAGAAATGGCAGATCGACCTCACGTTTCGGAACGGGAATGTATTCATCCATGGCCTTGAGCAACTCGACGATCGGCTTACAAACCGGGTCGTCGATCGACTCGGCCCGCATCGCCTGGCTGGCGATACCGCGAATAATCGGGGTTTCGTCGCCCGGGAAGTTGTATTTGTTGAGAAGATCACGGATTTCCAGCTCGACCAGATCAAGCAGTTCGGGATCGTCGACAAGGTCAACCTTGTTCATGAAGACGATGACCTTGGGCACGTTCACCTGGCGCGCCAGAAGGATATGCTCGCGGGTCTGCGGCATGGGGCCATCATAGGCACTGACCACAAGGATGGCGCCGTCCATCTGGGCGGCCCCGGTGATCATGTTCTTGACGTAATCGGCGTGGCCCGGACAGTCGATGTGGGCGTAGTGCCGGTTCTCCGTCTCATATTCCACGTGTGCCGTGGCGATCGTCAGAATCTTCGTCGCGTCACGACGCCCTTGGGATTCAGAGGCCTTGGCAATGTCGTCGTATGACTTGAACTTTGACAGGCCTTTGAGTTCCATGACTTTCGTCATCGCAGCCGTCAGTGTCGTCTTGCCGTGGTCCACATGCCCGATCGTTCCAACGTTAACGTGAGGCTTGGTCCTTGCGAATACTGCTTTAGCCATCTTTAACTAAACCTCCAAATACGCTTTCTTAGGAGCTACTTGCATGTCCTTATGGTCTCCTGCCAAAACTGCGGTAGTCAACCGAAAACCAAGACGCACACCCAGCTTCC
>Ga0316630_10000292_pt1 | contig 14673 bp, 25 predicted proteins | sample OWC_May_M1_C1_D6_FD_207658 | JGI IMG/M metagenome (GOLD analysis project Ga0316630, IMG submission 207658) | Wetland soil microbial communities from Old Woman Creek delta, Ohio, United States - OWC_May_M1_C1_D6_A | ecosystem: Environmental > Terrestrial > Soil > Wetlands | place: USA: Ohio...
TATGTAAACGACCGTCGCATCAATGCTCGTGCAGGATATTGCATATAAGGTTGTCTGCCCGTCCGTGACGCTTACCAGATCCGTGCCATCCGAGATATAGGAATAACCGGTTCCCCCACCTGTAGTCCGTGGTCCTATCGCAACATCGCCGATCAGATTGGATCCGGCTGCTATCGAGAGGATATCCACATCCCCGATGTCCACTCCGCTGTTGGCTGCGAGTTTGCCGATTGCATTGGTTCCGGCAGGAAGTGCCGCAACAACATCAACCTGCATTTCCGAACCGGCCACGGCTCCCGCAACTGTTGTTATTCCTGCATTCGTTACCGCAACAGCATTGGTAATACTTGTAACTGCGGTAACGGTTCCGGATTTGACAACCACTTCATTAGCGTTTGCACTTACCTGATCGATACCTACTTTGCCGATCAGATTTGTGCCTGCGGGGGTAGCACCTTCAACTGCCGTTTTTATTGACGCAGAATTTGCTTCCGTGCAGTTTAAATCTGCGGCAGTGGTCTGCTGTACCAGTAGACCCTTGGCGTCTGCGGTAATCAGTGCCGCGCTGCCGTCTGCTGAAACGGCAAGTTTCACGCGCTGGCAGTGTCCTGCGGCCCCGCAGTCATCAGTGGCACATACGGCCCCGTCACCCGTCCCGGCAGAAAGCGTTACGTTGTCAGCCATGTTATTGCCCCATTCCCATCATCATAAATTGATTTCTCGCAGTTGCAGCCGCCACAATCTCATCGACTCCAATACTCGGAGCTGATGTGTAGTAGGAATCCCCATCCATATCGGTCGAAACATTCATCGGAGCGGTGTCGCCCGATATATCCACGCCCTGATGGTAGAGCAGGGAGCTTGCATCCTTCAGATGCCAGTTCTCACTCCCGCCCGTGACATTTGTGAACATCGACGCATCGTAGGTTTTGCTGCGCCCGTCATATCCGCCATTGCCCCCGCCTGACCCATCAAGATTGGCATCCGTGCCCGCTGCCGCACAGTGGCTCAGATTGGCCGCATCGATTCCTGAGAAGTTGTATCCGCTCCCCTTGGCGGAATAGCAGTTCTTGCAGTAGACGTAAGTGGTTGAAGGCCCCATGTTCAGGAAGCCGTATCCGCTGGTTTCCCCGATTGCCAAACAGTGCGCGAAGTAGTTATAGCCGTGATAATCGCCGATGTAGTACGGGACGGACGCACCGGAGGGGCCGACGTTAAAAACGATGTTATTCCACTGATAGAAATACTGCGCAGTGTGGGCTACGGTTCCGTAGAAGTAACTGGTTGCGTGAGCCGGACCCTTCATGATCGTATTGCTCAATCGAGTCCATCCGGTCCCTTGCGGATTACTGACAAAGCAGTGACGCCAGGACGAGGACGTGATGTCATGAACTTCCAATTGGAATCCGTCCATCCAGAAATGATTCACCTGCGCTTCTACTGCAACGGCATCCTCGACGGACACGCGGATTTTTCCCGTGGCCCAACTTGGCCCAGTTCTTAATGCGGTGGTATCGGGAACGAATTTGATATAACAGGTTGCGCTTGTAACGAATTTGCTGGTGTCGGCACCCGGGATAATCATGGAAGTTGTGTAGGATGATCCCGCAGATGCCCGGAATTTTAGCGTGGCCTGAACTCCGAGCGATGCAAGATCGTACGACGCCTGACCATGTTTATCGGTAATCCAGTCGGCAACGGAAGTATAATCTACCCCGTTCTGTCCGGCTGTCCCGTCGATATCGATTACCTTGATTACTTCAGCCATTTATTGCCTATCGTAATAAAGCACTACGGTTGTCTCGCCTGAAACACGCTGAATATAGACTCCATTCGGAACCGGAATCGGAACCGGAAAGAATGTCGGATACCCGAATCCATCGGATGCGAAGTTCACGGGAGCGGCCAATTCCTGACCCTGCACATTGATTCCGTGCCGAATGATGATCTCGGCTGTCGATGCCGTTCCTGCCGATTCCGCCATGCTGAAGCCCCACAGGACAAGCATCGGATCGGGCTGCATGGCAATGACGCTTGCCGTCCCTGATGCAACGGTTTTCGGTATCATTGGACGCCTCCCATCTGTGCCGTGAGTTGAGCCGCGATATCGGTATTACCCGGAGTCGGTCCAGGAGAAGGCGCACCCTGCGCCCCGCCTGCGCCTCCGGCCTTCTGCTGTTGCATGGCCGCAACCATGGCAAGCATTGCCTGACCTGCTTTCTGTATTTCCCTGATTTCCCGCTCCGACCTGACGTTGTAATAGCTGAGCGTTTTTCTCAGCATGACTTCGCTCGACATGAGAACGGCAAGAAGTGGAGGATTTGTAAATAGTGCCAGCACTTGAGTCCACGCAAGGCGTTCCCCTTCTTCGGACAGAGGACTCAGGGAAGTGACATCCACCGTGATATCAAGTTGTAATCCTCCAAGATCGGCGGCAACGATCATTTTCCAGTCTTCGGCTATCTTGGCCGCTTCCTGCATGGCCGCAGGTCCAATCGGATCGGTATTCATCTGTATCCAAAATGGAAGGCTCATCTTCTCATCAATGGTCTGGAGCATGATGGTGCAGATACTTGCAAGCCATTCCGCCACGTTCTGACGTTTATAGGACTCGCGGATACGGCCATGAAGTTCTACGATATTGGCCTGAGTCGCGGTAGTGTTCGGATCTTCGTCGCCGCGGGCTTCCCCTCCTATGCCGCTGATTTCACGGAAATCCTGATTTGCATTGGCATCGTCGCGCCAAATCGACATATCGAGTGGGGCGTCAGGAACAGGTTTGATCGGATCATCCCGATTGGCTTTGGCATAAACTCCATCCCCGCCGTCTTCCAGTTTCTTCAACTCGTCTTCGTCGATCGATCCGTTCAGATACGTGTAGCGCCGATACATTCGTTTCCGGTGTACGCGGCGGGTTTTGCGGATATCGTTAATCTCGTCCTGCGGATCGAGCCAATTGAATACCGGTGGAATCGGATACCATGAATCGAGGATTTCATGGGGCTTATAAGCGGAAAACGGAAGGCTCTTAAACGTCTCGCCATCGACAAAGAACTTATCTCCAGAATCCGGCAGAACATACCGCTTCATTCCGCGCAAATCCCAAATCTTCCAAACCTTGACCATTTCGGTTTTGCCGTGGCCATCGGCATCCCGTTCCGATTCGTCCTGAACCGTCTCCGCCGCAGCAGGATTGATCTTACCCGAAGTCTTGATCTTGGAAGTGTTCTTGTAATTCGGATTTGCCTTCAGATCATCGGGACGCTGCCACTCGTAGTATCCGCACCAGTCATTGCGGGTTAGGATATTCTTCGCGTGAGCCGACACACGGAACTGTCGTGCCGGGATGCGCTTGATGTAAAGGCTTTCGGGCTGTGGATTCTCCGGATTGGGAATCTTATCAAGTTTAGAGAACTGTTCCTCTTCGCCCTGAAGTTCCGGCTTGTGTAAAAGCGGGTTATCGATGAAATCCGCCGTGTAGCCGGTTTCCACGACTCCAAATCGGAAGAACGATTCCTTCAGCGCAAGCGTGGTTTCAGGCTTAAATCCAACGCGGCGGTCGGTAATGAACGTATTGATCGTGTCTTCCTGCAGCTTGGCTCGGTCTGTTACCTGACTCATTTGATCATCGGTACGTGTCGGTCGGGGCTTGATCTTGCAGACAGGATTGTAAAAAAGCAGGCTGGGTATGCTGATCTCTATTGAGGGAAAAACCTTATTGATTACGTAGCGGTCCTCGTCTTCCTCGACCTGCATTCCGAGGTAGTAATCCTCAAGATCCTGAACGCGGTACTTCTCGGCCCACTTCTCGTAAACCTTGTTAGCCTGGGTAATACGTGTGTGCCACGCTTCAACGCGTTCCTTCCCGGAAGGTTTGGACATTACGCAACCCTCATCTTTTCAGCCAGCCTCTTATATCCGCCTTTTGCCTTGAACCTCTTGTACTCGGCCCTGACTCCATCAAATGACTTGCGGGACATGCGTTGCGCAACCTCTACTGACACGGGAGGCCGGGAAGCCATGGCGTAGCGCAGCGGGTCATAAGCATGATCGGGCAGTTTGTCATCGCGCTCATCGCTGAAGATTGCGCGTCCCTGCTCCGATCCCACCTTCTTGCGCCTTGCCGACCGTAATTGCCTGATGGTCTGTTCACAGCCATATGGGTAAGACGGGCTGCGTTTCACGAGAAACAATCGTGGGCTTCCCATTTCCTTGGTGATCGGATGAATTCGCTTGGGATCCACGCGAAGATATTCATTGATGCGGTTGCGCGTTCCGAGTTCGTTATTGTCTCCTGGCTGCCAGAATATGGCCGTCTCTTTCGGAAGATTCGCGCAGTCGCTATATTCATCCGCTGTACTCCAGCGGCCGCCATGCTTCTGCTGTGTCAGGAGAAATATCGAAGGATCTGCAAGCTGGAATTCGTAGGACTCGTATTCCGATAGTTCGGTGATAGCCCTGCGGTGGTCGCTGACAAGTTTATTGGGCTGGTAATACTCCCGGTAAAAGAACACGTTAGCTGCTCGATCCACGGCAAACCAGAGACAGCACGTGGGGCTACTGTCCCCGTGGTCCATGGACCTATGCAACGTGCAATACTCTCGGAAATACTGAAGTAGCTCATCGCTGCCCTCTATCATGGAAAGCGGGCTGACATCGTGAATCTGCCCCTCAGGAATCCCCCACTCGCCGCGCACAAACCGGCGAACAAAACTCTCATCCTGATCGAGCATTGCCTGAAGGTTCTGCTTCGGAAGGAACTTGTTATCACGGGAATCCATCTGGAAGAGCTTGTATCCGCGCTTATCATACTTGTCTTGCCAGTCGGGGCTATCGGGATGAAAGCGGCGCCAGAGCCAGTGAAGTTCCGTATCGGGGTTGCATGCCATCATGGGGTATGTCGGGACAAGCGCCTTTCCGTTAGCCGGATTGCGCCACGCCCAATTATCGAGACCGCCGTTTTTATCGAGCATCCATTGCGGAACCTCGGCCTTGTCCCACCTTCCTAGACGCGCAAGCATCATGTCGAAGATTTCTTCCTCGATCTCCTCGGCCTGATCCATGAAAAACCAGTTTATTTCAAGACCGCGAATGACATTCTCAGTTTCGGGATCGTCAAGATGCATCCAAAGTATCTCGGACCCGTTATTGAGCCTGAGTATCTTTTCCGAATCACTGCGCTTGCCCCCATTCATGTACGCTTCAGGCGGGCATATCTTAAAGAACGTCGCCATAGTCGTATTCTTCAGCATCTCGAATTCTTTTCTTGCTATAACTCCCCTGTTATTCGGGAACGTGTCGGACAGCCAGAGCACCTTTAGGCAGAAGGCAAAAGTTTTAGAGCTGCCGAAGCCGCCAGAGGCCAAGCAGGGGAAAGGACCATAATTGAATACCTGCTCCTGAATAGGACTCGCCCAATCGACAACCTTCGGCCCATTGTCCGCCGTCACATGCCTGCTGATTCCGCGCCGTCTTGGATCAGTTGCCATCGCTACCCTTCTGGTAAAAATCACATTCACATAAACGGCACCTGTCCAGGTCACCATCGTGAAATATGAAAAGATGCCCGCAGTTGCACCTTTGCGTGCCGGCCTCGGAATGCAGGAATTCAATTTCGTCTTTTCTGAATTCTATGGTGTCGTCCGTCATTAATTCTTCCATACCCACCAATAAAAAAGAGCCGCCCAGCCGGTGCACCGAGCGGCTCTAAACTCCCTTGTCGAAGGGGAGGGTCATCAACAGATCAATTATTATGCCGTCTTCTGCCTTTGCTGATATTGAGGCTGCTCTACCGGCACCTGTTCCCTGCACAACACAGCATCCCGCACATTGATAAACCTGCACCCAGGCTGCTTCGCGCACCACTCGCGCCCAAGTTCCTCAGCCTTCTGCAAAGAACTGGCCTCAATGTAACCAGTCTCGGCCATCATCTTGCGGTACGTCATTTGATAGAGATTTAAATGCATAAGCCTCCTAATGAGAGTGAAAAAAATTTAGAGGGTACAATAGCGATTGCCATCAGGGGCATCGAAACCAATGCGTGATCGGCCATGTCACGATCCTTTGGACTCGCATCGGCTTCAAGCTCTGCAGAGTCTAACCCGCGATGGCATGATCGAAAAAAAATAGAGGGAGAGAGAATGGCAGGGGTGGGCGTGATAATACGGCTACGGCTAAACGTAGAGACCGGTACCAGTTCGGGGGGTGCCGGTATGCCCTGGTCGCTATTGGTTACCAATGCACAATTTTTATGTGATGCTCTCTCTTGGCCAGTTGACATAAGACCCCTAATCAGAAATCAACTTTGTTTGTTTGCAACGTTTAGCGTCATCACATTTATTATCAGGGCTGAAACTACCATATGTAGTAGTATCGGACACTTTATCAACATTACTCGATTGGTTACCCTGAATGATGTTCTGCTGGATATTCACCTGCACATTAGCACTCTCGGGCAGCACAAACATAGGACGCTTGTTGTCCTCTATATCGTTCTGTTGTATAGTCTTAGGAGTCAATCCAAGACGATCATCAACCATATCAACGGCTCTAAGTGCAACAAATGGATTAGTTTTTACCATTTCCATCGCTTTTTGGATTGTCCGGACCCTTTTTGTAGCTGGCACTTGCTCACGGAGCTGCATCCTATACTGCTCTAATTCTATCGCTCCATTCTCATTTTTAGCCAATGACTCCATCAACCTACTCTTAACACGGTTGACTGTTCCGGTGCTGATATTGAGCGTTTTAGCGATATCCTTGGCAGTTAATGCCGGATTTGCAAGCAATGTCGCAATTACCAAGTGTTGTGGTTCTGCGCTAGCCGTTGTTCCCATAATCCCTTACATCACAACATTATTAATGCTTTTAATGAACTCCCGCTACTATCTTAGGATTCCATCGCAACTCATACTTAATTCGTGCTGTATATTGGCTCGACGTTTCCTCCAGGCTGCAATCGTTGCAAACCCATACTGTCTGCCTTGAGTACCAGTGACCTGGATAATCTTTGATTTTAAGTGAACCGGGCTTGTATTTATTGAGGATGACTGATTTAAAACGTTTAACTCTAAATCCGCTACATCTGGGGCATGTTCTGCAATTTGATACAATTGCCACCTTTAAATCAGTTCTTTTAAGCATTAATCTGATGTCGAATACAGTTGCACAAATTTTTATCTTGTCAAGCCCCCTTATTGCAAACAATCTTGCAACTTCACCATTTATACACATTTACAGGTGAAGATTTTTTCACCTTATTGGTTGCATCATACAACTATTCCTGAGTATGTTCGAATTCGAACACTTTTACCATATTGGCTTAATACCGTAACCTTACATGTAACCCAAACGCCACCAGAACGCCACTAAAACGCCACTAACCTGCTAAACTAGCGCAATCTGCCTCCTCACCTGAGCAGGAGTAGTACCGACGAAGTAGCAGACCATATTGAGGTCTCTTTTACTGCCCTCTCCATCAAGCCACTTCTTTGCATCATCGGCTACGGCGGGATTCTTATCCTTGAGATCCCGCTGAGCCTGTCTGATCACCGCAATCCACACATCACGATACTGCTCGTTGTCGGGTTCCATAATATCTCCGTTTTAACGCCCCTTGCCGCCTCGATCCTCAAACACCCCACGTGATGCCCAACCTAAGCGGTAAAAGAGGCAGCACAGGCAGAAGCACAGCGGTAAATCACCGCGCATACCTTGATGGTAGGCCCACAGTGCCAATGCACCCCAACATGCCGCAAGTATCAAACTAATCCACGCTGGAGCCTTTGGATCCGCGGAAAGCGTGAACCACCAGAAGTATTTCATTTCATCCTTTCAATTTCTCTCCCTGCCTGTGTGATGCCATGCCATTTATTGGTTGCCTTCTTTCCCGGCAAGATAGCCGAAAAGAAAAGGAACAGAGACAACCATAAATATCGCTACTGGAAGATCCCATCCGTATTTATGCGAAGGGGGAGTTTGTTCTCCTACGTCTAGGAGCGCCCAAATGGTGAAAAGTAGGATGTAAGCAACTCCGAGAATAAAACTAACATTTGTTTTTATGGTTATTTTCATTTCATCCTTTCAATTTCTCTCCCTGCCCATGCAATCGCTCAATCGTCAGTCGGGTGCCGTACTGGGGCGCTTCATTGCCATACTCCACTTTCCGTTCACGCCCGTTTTAGTTTTGTTGTCCATGTATCAGCGCGACCATCCTTGTGCTCATATGCCCATCTGCGTAAGTAGTCCTGCGCGTCAGAATACCATTTCTTTGCGCTATCCGTGCTGAATTTCATGTGTTCGTATTTGCCCTGTTCGCCTGCTTTGGCAAGTTTCATGTATTCGCGTATTTCCCCGGTAGCGGTCGCCATTGGCAGATACAACCAGCCAGGCGTCAATGCGATTGCTAGTTTATCCGCTACGCAGAGTTTTGATGGTCTGGTTGATAATTTCTTTGCCCAAAAGCGCGAATGAAGGAGGCACAATCTTCCCCATCTTCCACAAAACCAGAACTTTTTGGAGGTCGCATCCGGTACTTCCCAAACTATCAACTGATCAAGATAGCTTTTGGGCTTTCGGTCAAACATCAGGGTCATGATGCGAGCGCCAAGCTCGACATGCCTTTCACCTTCCGGTCCGTCCATATTTGGCTTTCCGATGTATCCTAGATCATGAACAAAGAAAGCAACCCATAGGCGCGGATCCCATGGGAAGCCGTAAATCTTGCACCATGCAGCCGCAACAAACCACGGATGAAGCAAGAAGCAATGAGCGCCAAATAAAATGCTTTTAGTCCCAATTCTCACTTTTCCTCCTCCACTTCCGATATTCCTTCCCGCATTTCGCACAGATCCAGGGATGGACGGGGGCGGGTTTCATTTCACCTTAGACAGATTTGCATTTATCTGTCGCATAAATTCCCGTTTCTCTGCATCTGTGGGCATATCTCCAGCCTTTGATGGTGCTGGATCGTTTGGCGTAAAAACTATATCAATCGCTCCCTTTGGTGCCGTGAAGAATAGCCCTGTTCGAGTGCTGACCCACACTGACCCGTCATGTCTCATTGGTTCGGCGTAGTCACAAAGCGTTTTAGGATCCCTCCATGAGAGCATCCCGAAACTTCCTATCTTTGCTTTTTCAGTTAGAAACAAGCTAATTGCCGACCTGATTTCTGGATACTCCGGCATGCCCTTGTCTTCCTCTTTGCGATTCTCAGCAATTAGGTCAAGAATTCGCTCCCAGCCCTGGTCGGGAAATTTCCACTTGGAGAGCTTAAAGGTGAGTCTGTCTTTAGCCTCCGGTGCCACAGGAAATCTGTGGAATGTAGCCACGAGATTCTTAACAAACCTGATTGCACTAGCGTTGGCCATTACGCGCCTCCTCTTCCTCTGCTTCCTTCAGGCGTATATCTAGGATATCCATTTGCTTAGCCTGATGCGTTCCGTTAGTTCCGCCCTTGTTTTGCTTTCCGCTCAGCCAAAAATTTACAGAGCTTAAAATTCCTCGTCTGGTTTTCCTCTTCGTGGGATTCGCTATAGACCATCCAAGATAATTCCTTAACTCCTGCTCTATATCTACCGCCGGGTACAGGCCCTTCCATTCGTCCACTTGACATAGGCAAATCGGGTATTCGGATTTATCGATTAATGGGATCTTGAGGAAAACCGGAGAAGGTGCTGCGTTGAGCGATTTATCGCTCGGCGCATTAATGCTTTTATGCTTCTGCTTCTTAGCTTCTACTTCTGCTTCTGAATATACAGCAGTCACGCTGCCGTCACTATCTGCGTCATTCGTGTGTTTGGTCCTATATCGTAATTGCCGTAAGCTATGCTGTTTTCTTTCTTTAGACTCCCTTACTATCCTGCGACAGCACACCGTCACTAATTCGTCACTTTTTTGTAACAGAGCGTCACGCGATGTATTTAGCAGGTTGCTATCGCAGGTTTTGGTGTTGATAATTTCGGCCAAAACTGTGGCCGTTTGATTAGAGCTTGCGCGTATAACCCGGGACCACCCATCAAGGTTCAGTGATCTCTCGCCGCCCTTGTTGTGGAGGTCACCGATAATCCACATCCAGGCACCCCTCGCAGCCAGCGACAAGGCACCACAATCATCGTCCAGATCATTAAACCAAAATTTCATCCATGGTAGCTTGGACATGAGGGGTAATGCCTTGAGCCGCTACGTTAGTTCAGGCGTGTAGATAGCATCGCATATTGTTTTGAAACCCGCCCCACCAACACCAGAGCGGTGGGGCACCTACTCTATTAATTAAAATTACAGAATGGTCGGGGCGTTCAGATTCGGACTGAAAACCTTCCGCTCCCAAAGCGGATGCGCTCCCAAGTTGCGCTACGCCCCGATTGTTCAAAATTGCGCTCCGTTCAATAAATCCCAACCGGAAAACATCGAAGGCCAAGTGCTGCTAAGTGAATGCAATTTAACCCGCTGATTCCGCGAAAGACCATCTTTGGATTTCATATTGTCTTTTTGACGATGGCAGTTAGTACAAAGAGTTTGAAGGTTCTTATCCTTGTCATTACCTCCATCCCTCTTCCGCCGTATGTGATCTATAGTCAAATATCTTTCGTTCCCTGGCTTTCCCCCGCATCCAAGCGCACCCTTGCCATTCCATTTCTCTATGTCAATCGCCATAGCGCCGCACTTTTTACATGTGTAGTTGTCCCTTTGAAAAATCCTCCTGCGCATCAATTGAAATCCATTCAATGGCTTATTCACGTCGTTTTCAAACACCAAGGGTTTTTGTTTAGGAGGTTTAGAAACAAAAGATGTGTGAACTGTCCGGACAGGACCGGCGCACTCTGACCCTACATTAAATTTTCGTAGGATGATTCCTTTCATTTCACTCTCTCCAAGTTGTAGCTGGCATCCCCTTGGAGTGAGATGCCAGCCAGAGCAGTCAATGTGACTGAGCCCGGATTCATGAGGTCCGAGCCCGTCAATCTTACCATAATTCCGTTATACGTCATACTATACCTTATGCAAGATCCTAAATCAAGTGAAAACCCTGTAATAATGCGGGTTGCGTAAGGATTTTAATCATCAAACCACTGCTTTTCTGTGGCCGCTCCCGATTCCGGTTTACGTGAAACAAATCTGATTTCCGGATCATCGGTTGCGTTCTGTGGTTCTATGATTTCAACCACTTCAAAGCCCTTTGCTCCGAGCTTATTGGCCCTCTTAATTGCGCGTTGGTATATCGGTTCCATAACTACCATCCCTTCTCCTGCCCCTTGCTGCCCTTTTAGTTGCCCCTATTCTTCGCTTCCCACCCTTCACAGTCATGCTGCGGGCGCCCATAGCTCCCGCGTTCGTCCTCGTACTTAGTACAGTAATCGTCCTCGTCCTGATGCCGCGTTCTTACCCAATTCTTACAGGTTCGGCATGCTCTGCGTTCCGGATTCGAGAAACAGGTTTTTTCATGGTTCTCGATCGTCTTGCGATTTACCTTTACTCCCCATCCACATTTGTACTGGCAGGAATAGGCTTTGATTTCTATTGGCATACCGCCCTCAAATCATTGGCCGTGATCGGTTCCTTGCCGTCCATCCACAAATTCCAAAGGGTTTCCTCGCCCTCTTCGCAGTGGAACCATTCCTGGACGTAATTGAGAATTTCCGCCGCAGTTTCCACGCTGACATCGACTGCATCCCAACACCAATTGCCGACCCAAGGAGTGTGAGACCTGATCGGAAAGCGCCTTCGAGCAATCTTTACAAATCCGCACTTCCCCGCTTCTGCCGGGATAAATTTAACGGCAATCCGGTCATCGTCAGGTTCTAGCCTGAGGAGGTCGTCAATCGACAGTCCTCCAATAATTCCAGTGAAATTACCGTTCCGTGAATCATTGCAACAGATCATGAGTATCATCACACTCCCCTATTGGCATGGCTCCGTCTTCATGGATTTGAGCAGTTGCCGACCAATGTATTCGGTATAGGCTGGAGGGATTGCCTGTGTAATTTCATCCCGATTCATCCATTCGATCCCCATTGCTTGCTTCCAGACATTCAGGCTGAAATGCGGTCCGTCTCCCCCGTGACCGGCAACGGTACATTTGCGATACCAGCGCCCAGGCGCACCATGGCCGGTCACAGAGACGAGATCCGCATCACCCAGATTGCATTGTGGGTGTACTGGAACCATAATTAATTCACTGCATTCAAAAAGCCGGTGACGCTGAACCCCGAGATTGAACATCGACCCGCAGAGCGTGAACGTAAACCCAAGTTTCTTCCTTGCGCCAATCACGTTTTCAATCACATAGGTTCTACCCTTGAGGATCTCCCTGGTTTTAGCTAGAAGGTCCGGATACTCTCGGCTTTTATTGTTTCTCCAGCGGGCAGACGCCCAAGAGTAGGCTTGGCATGGAGGCGAGGCATGGATTGCGTCAAATTCTTCGCCGTGATCCTTCAGATAATCAAATACATCAATACGAACAAACTCAAAAGGGTAATGCGGCTGCGGCTTTATATCCACGCCCACCACATCGAATCCCGCCCGATAGTAGCCCATGGCTGCACCGCCGGCTCCGCAGAAGAGGTCAAGCAATCTCGGCCTATACCACGCCATCTACCCCACCTCTGTCTTTGCGCTGGTGTCGGCCAGGAACTGCTCTGCATCCAGTTTTGATTGGACCGCAATCGTTCTACTCAAATCGTGGTCCACTATCATGCAACGGATGATTTCCCTTGCCCGATCCACGGCGTCGAGCAGGTCGCGGATGTCTTGGCGACCGTAGGCTACAAGTTCGGCGTCATACGTAGCCTGATCATCAATATCGACTGATCTATCGACCAATAAATGTTCAGGAACAAAATAATAGGATCGCTTCAGTTGATGATCGACAATTACACCTTCTGAATCGACAGCGATAACCCATGGCCCCTTCGTCGCCTTGCTCTCCCGTTCCCTAATCTCGGAAATATTCACGATGCCTCCTATATTCCCAACACCTTGAAAGCGTCTGCGGTGGTCAATTTACTTCAATCAATGTCCTAACCGGTTTCCCAGTTTCCTGTGTAACGGTCAAGTCAATATAGATTGTGGAATCGTCATGGATAAGCCAGCCCTTCATTCCATCTAATATCGGTTTGACGCTTCCGTACAGATTGTCCTTGTCAAGCTTTCGCGCTCTAATCTGATGAATCTTGACGGTTGCCTTCCTTTTTTCGTTATTATTCCAAGACTGAGCGTAAACCTTCACCTTCCAGTACCAATCCATGTTGTATCGGCGCCTGACGGCCCAGTGCATACGTTCAAGTCGGTTCAGTGATACAGGGACATCGGGTATGGTGAAGTTCACTTCCCCTCCGGCTTCTCTTCTGTAAACGTCCATCCCATTTCGTTAAGGATTTTTTCAGGATCCAGATGCTCCGTTCCATTCTCTCCGGGTTCCATCCCCAATAGCATCAGAACGAACATCTTTCCTTTTGGTGCCTTGTAGGATATGTAACCCTTGGTTTCGGAATTGTTGAAATGATCATTGAATGCGGTGGTTCGGACAATATCACCTATTTCCATGGCTTTTCCTGTATAATCTCAATCCCCTCTTCATTCCGCCCCTTGTATCCCGGCTTACAGTCCTCGTGTGCTTCACAACAGCAGCAGAACAGGTCACCAAGGAAGCATCCACAATCCTCAGTACACAGCCCGTCGTATCCATTGGCGCGAAGGTATTGTTCGACGATCTGCTTGATGGTCATGGTTGGCTCCGATCAGTGGGAGGCTCAAGAGGGCCTGCCCATGATATTTCCTTAATTGCAGAGTATGCGCCGTCCCACCACGACCTTTGCAGCCATCTAATCTCTACCTGCCCATTGGATGGAACTTTTGTCCAGTACCACCAATCTTTCGGGACTCTACCCGTCTGCCACTCCAGCCCCACAACTTCAAATCCGTCCTTTTCTAGCTGCTCGTTCTCCTCTCGCAGCTTGGCGACCTGCTGCTTCCACCATTGAACATCGGCTTTCTCAGTCCCCAGCTCAGTTTGCAGTTCATCAATCTCCGCCTGCTTCGCGGAGAGTTGCTGATTGAGCGACGCTATCTCCACCTTTAGCGCAAAAATGTTCTTTTCTTCATTCTCGGTTAAAAGATCGTTACGAATTTGCGTAGATGCGGCCAATTGAGCCTTGAGCGAGTCGATCTGCTTCTGCTCGTCAGTCCAATGAGTCCCACATTTTCGGTTAAGCATTTTGGACACTTTATATTCCTCCTGTGCTGGCTAAGCAGAATATTGCCGGAACCGTGAATCGAGTTATCTTTCCGCATGCTGGACACTCATGCTCATAGCGACCAGGCTCGAATACTTGGTGCATTGGAGGAAAATGATCTGGATGGATACAGGGCTGAATTTTCTTGTTTAATTTCGTCCAATCCCTTTCGGAGTCTTCAATCTTTCGAGTAGGCATATTCCTCCTGTGCTGCCTCACGGCCTGCCCTTGCTACTTCCACGCCTCAAAGAATGAGCACACGTCTTGGTATGTGTCCTTGGTTACGTCCTTGGATGACTTATATCCCATGCGTTCAAGTTCCGATTTGAACTGCTCGTCATTCATCCCGGCGTTACGGGCGATAGCATACATGCGCTTCCGTTGTGGTTCGGAAATGACGGTTGCTACTGGTTCATCGGACGGTGGTTGATCTTCCGGGTTT
>Ga0316630_10000295_pt1 | contig 14609 bp, 17 predicted proteins | sample OWC_May_M1_C1_D6_FD_207658 | JGI IMG/M metagenome (GOLD analysis project Ga0316630, IMG submission 207658) | Wetland soil microbial communities from Old Woman Creek delta, Ohio, United States - OWC_May_M1_C1_D6_A | ecosystem: Environmental > Terrestrial > Soil > Wetlands | place: USA: Ohio...
CTACTCTGAACAACGTCCGTGCAGTGGTTTCGTTTCACGACCTCAAGAAGAAGAGGGGCAACGGTGGAGGTCTTTCCGACGGCGGACTGATCAGCATCCGACACTCGCTCTCGACGCAGGACGTGTTCGTGAGCCCGCCGCCGGGCAAGGCGTGGGGTTTCACACCCACCGTGCAGGAGGCCGAGCAGGGCTTCCACATCTTCAACTTCGACAGCCTCACTGCGAACGTCGAAATCTACGAGGTGTTGGAGGACGGTACGGAGTTCCTCCTCGGAACACTCGCGATCCTCACGAACACGGTTCAGGCGTTCGAGACTCCGTACATCCTCGCGCACCCGCAGCAGCTGCGCGTGAAGCTGAACGAGTCGCACCAGAAGCGCGTGCTCCTCGCCGCGCTCGCCACCGAGTTCGACCTACCGAAGGAGTAGGCCTGTGGCTTTGGAGGCGTCCAACGCGGGGGCGGTGTTCGCCACATCGTTGCCGAGCATCCCATCCAGCTCGGACGAGATCGCCCGCATGGCCAACCTGCCGGCGAACCCTCTTCAAGGCGCCGCGAAGACCGCTGCCGACAAGGCGCTCGCCGCGGGCAAGGATTTGGCAGTCGGCTTCCTCAAGAAGACCGCCAAAGGTGTCCTGAGTGCCGGGGCCGGCACGCTCACGTCGCTGACTGCCGGCGCGACCATCGGCAACCTGATCCCCATCCCTGGCATCGGCGCAGCCATCGGCGCGCTCGGCGCGCTCGTCTTCGAAGGTTTCAAGGCGCTGGGCAAGGCGTTGCTCAAGGCGCTCAAGCCGAAGCCGCAGCCGTACCAGCGCAAGTGCCCGCAGTACAGCTGCCCCGAGCTGCCGAGCATGTCGATCATCGAGGTGCTGCCGTGGGTGTCGAAGCAGCAAGCCGTCGTAGGCGCTGACTACGTCAAGCAGATGCAGAAGAGCTACTGCGGCGTCGGGGGTGTCGACGGGTGTCTGTCGTACTTGGGAGACATCCAGAAGGCGGCCTTCAAGGTCACAGTCGACACGATCCCCTATCTCGGGTTGCCCCAGCTCGACCGGCTACTGCTGTTGTACCGCTCGGCTCCCACCCAGCACGCGTACTACGGCGCAGCCTACGGACGACAGGCCAAGGTTTCGCAGATCCCACACAGAGAGTTGCTGGACTGCATTCGACTCATGGAGTCGCGACAGCTGAAGCTCCGCGAGTTGATGGGTCGAGCAGCTCAGGCTGCAACCCTACCCTCCAACCAAGTCCCCAAGCTGCGTTGGGACCTCGTCACGGAGTTGACGAAGGCCGCCACCCAGGTGCAGTTCGCAGCAGGGCCCGAGACTCTCGGCTGGTACAACCAGCTCGGCACGGCTGTCCTGCAGCTCACGGCAAGAGAAGGTGCCGACGACAAGACCCGCAAGCTGCAGTCCGCGGCAGACCAGAAGAAGGCCGCTCAGGTTGCGGCAGATCCTGCGAAGGCTCTACAGCTGCGCATCACCCAGCAGCAGTTCCTGTGCAGCGAGGCGGGCGGGCGAGGACCGGCCTGTGATGAAGTCCGAAGGCTGCGAGGTCAAACCCCAACGCGCCCGCGCCAGACAGCTTCCGTCAACACCGCTGCCCTACAGCAGCTCTCTCGAGCCCAGGAGCAGTACGTCGCGGACTACTTGCAGTGGTTGGCCGACAGCGGCAATCCGGCGGCCCAACTCTTCATGGCGGACAAGGCGCGTCAGCCAGGCGTGTCGGCCTACCAATACCTGGAGCGCAAGTCCAAGACGGGCGACAGGAACGCTCAGATCGCACTGTTCGCAGCGGTGAAGGAGTTCCGAGACTCGCTCACGCAGAAAGGCATGTGATGGACATTCGAATCGCGAAGCACGGCTGGGTCCAAGTTGGCGGCGACATGAACCCCGGCACCTACGGCGGCGTCATCGCCAGAGCCGACGGCAACCACATCGAGATCCGAGAGATCCAGCCGGTGCGCGACAACGTGGGCGACCGCGAGGCTGTGGACGTCGGGTTCCCGTTCTGGACCAGGGATGGTTACTTCGACCTCGACGACCTACTCGAAGAGGTCGCCACCCAGAAGGCCCTATCCTCCGTCGGGATGTTGGACAAGGATCTCCTCGACCTCAAGCCTGAGAGCAGGGCGATGGCCATCGCTGTAGTCTTGATGCAGTACGGACGGGGCGACGAGGGCCCCTCGGGCTGGGCCGAGGACGTCGTGCCTGGCAAGGTGAAGTGGTGGGGCTCGAAGAAACCCGCCGGTTGGCGTTACCTGGCGGACGAGGACCGAGAGTTCCGCCAGCTGCTGAGGGAGAATCGCTGATGGCGCCGCGCAAGCTCAACCAGAAGGACTACACGCACTACGTCGTGGTGTTCCGCAACGGTCAGCCGTTGATCGAGAGCGGCTGGGAGTTTCGCGAGGACGCGAACGACAACGTCCGCGAGATCCGCGAGGCCACGCCGAAGATCAAAGTCAAGGTTCTGTCGCGCCGAGCGATGCCCGTAGACCCGGACGACAACGACAACTGGCTGAAGGGGCCGTACACTGGGCCGTAAGACGCCCGCGCAGCTCGGCGCCGCCGATTGCATCGGCGCAAACTTCAAGCTACCCTCACCTCTTCTGGGCCTGCCCCGGTTTCGACAGGGAGGTGATCTGTTTCGCTGCGTGCCCCAGTTGGTCGGCGGGCTGGGTAATAAGCCGACCGAACACAAAAGCCAACGACAACGGCACCGTTCAGGACGTCCGCAAGGCCGCCTGAACCGTTGGGCTCGAGCGGATGCCCGTACCGTCGAGCCCGGCGTCATTCAACACGGGCCGAGCCCCTCGCGCCTGCGAGCGAGGGTAGTGTCGAGCAGGTGGTGGAGGTCAACCGTGAGGTTGCCCCAAACGCGGGTCGCGACGACCTCCAGCGCGTAATCTGGGAGCAGTCGACACGCACGTAGACGCGGAGCAGTAGCTTTTCTGGACGAGGGTTCGACTCCCTCCAGGTCCACCGAAAGAGAAGGTGCGCAATGCAACCAGTGAACCGTTACGAGCCCGAGGATCGTGAGCCCGACTACGAGGCCCTGGCCGAAGGGCGTGCCATCGAGGATGCCATCAAGGCGGCCGAAGACCGCTCGGACGAGGAGCCCGACTACGAGGCCCTGGCCGAAGAGCGCGCCGTCGAGGATGCCATCGAGGCGGCCGAAGACCGCTCCGACGAGGAGCCCGACTGGGCCGCTTTCGAGCGCGTCTTCAAGACACCCTAGAGGTCTGGGGCTCTAGTTCGGCTGCTCACCCTCGCGAGCCTTCACAGCCCTCTGCAGGATGGCCCTGGGCGAAGACTCGAGCCGCTCCTTGGGCGTCTTGACGCGCAGCCCGGCGAAGAACCGCTCGCCGTGGACCTTCTTGTTGGCGAACTGCTTCTCCAGCGCCGCGTAGAACCGCTTGCGCTCGTGGAACACCCGCGTCTTGCTCTCGGTGCAGTACTCCTCGTAGGCGGCCCAGAGCGTGGAGCGGGGCTCGACGACCTGGGGATCGACGACGCACCAGCGTTCAACGAAGTCCCGCAGAGGATCCTGCTCCTGGCGGTACAGCGTGTTGCTGACGATGACCTCGCGCGGCAGCACCAGGCGCTCCTTAATCCAGGCCTTGGCCTCGCGCGCGATGCGCGCCCAGATGCCCGGAGCTTCGGCAAGCAACCGACGCGGCAGCTCACGGTCGGGTGCATCTTTGAACGACGCCATGCAGGCGATGACGCATAGACGCCGCCAGATGCCCTCATCGGTCCCACGGACGTGCGGCAGGTGGTTGATGGCGAGCCACAGCGCGAACTCCGGGCGGTAGCTCCATTCGTTCTGGTAGAGCTTGCGGCCTGTGATCATGTCGGAGCCAGTCAGCTCCTTGATCAGCGACTCTGCGAAGGAGCGACCCTCGTCCACCTCTTGGCAGCCCACCAGGCGCACACCCGCGAGCGACATGCGCCACGTTTCGTGCTTGGAGCTGCCGCGGGTCGACAGCAGGTTCTCCGAGTTGGCCGCCATGCCGTAGCCGGTCGGGCCCTGGCCGAACAACTCCAGCATCAGATTGAGGAAGGTGCTCTTGCCGTTCGCGCCGTCGCCGTGGAGCAGGAAGATCTTCTGCTCGTCCGTGACGCCGCAGGCCGTGTAGCCCATCGCACGCCAGAGGAAGTCGATCATGCGTTGGTTGCCGCACATGAACTCGCGCATGAACTTGTCGAACAGCGGGCACTCAGCTTCCGAGTCGAACTCGAAAGGTACGACGCGCGTCACGAAGTCTTCGCGGCGGTGCTCGCGGAACTCGCCCGTCGAGAGGTTCAACGTACCGTTCTTGAAGTTCACCAGCCAGGGGTTCCGGTTGAACGTCGCGGAGGAGGTTAGCACCTGAGGGAAGCGGCTCGCGATGCTGGCGGCGTTGCACTCTTTGGCGTTCGTTTCGCACTTCAGCGCGAAGGCGTAGAGATCTTCGATCTGTTTTCGGAGCTGCTCGTACTTGAACTCGGCCTGCACCTTCGTCTTCGGGTCCACGTTGGGATCGTTCTGCGTGGACTGGTACAGCTCCTTCGCTTTGATGTAGTCCTCGGCCAGCGCGTCGGCCTCTTTGGGTATGGATCGAATGACCTCGAAGACCTTGTGGACAACCACCTCTGTGCCGGCGTTGTTGTCCCAGTGGCGCCCGTTCCAGCCCACCCACGCTTTCCACTGCGGCTCCCAGCGGATGTCGCTCGCGTGTTGATCCACCAGTCTCTCCGCAAGACCGAACTCTGTGAGCGGACGCGCGACGATCTTCAGACTCTTCTTGGGCCACCAGGGCTGCCGCATGCCCTCCGCGATGGCCTTGTCGACCTGCTCTTCAGACTTCTCTCGATAGAGGGGCACCGAGAAGGCATCTTCGCCGCGTGCTCGCTTGTAGCGATAGTTGAGCGCCGCCATCACGGCCGACTTCAACTTCTCGGCCGGCAAGATGTGCGGGCAGCCGCGGGCAAGACCGAAGACGCCGTGGCTCTTCAGGTCGTACACCGGACCTGGGTAGGGACGCTTCTCAATCTCGGTAGTGAGGTAGTGCAGCTTCGCGAGCCACAACTCCTTCAACCCTGGGCCGATTTCGTCGCGCTCTTCCTCGGGGATGACGTCATCGAACGCTTCAGGTTCGACCTCTTCGGCACCTTCGGGCGCTGGAGCTGCGAGCACTGCATCGACGTCGAGCGCAGGACCGTCCTCGCCGTAGCAGCGATACTTCTTGATGTCCCCTCCAGGGACGTAGAACATGTGGCAAGCATCCTTGCACTTGTCGTCGGCCACCTTCAGTGCGTGGAAGTGCGCCACCATGCGGGGGAAGAAGGCGCGCCACTCCGAGAGCTGCACGGGCCTCGAGAGCTTCACGATGGCGCGGTGCTTGTGCTGGCCAATGGGGTCGTGTGAGAAGCTGGTGTAGACCGCGTGCCCGTACTGCCGCACGATGCTCAGGACGTGCTCCTGTTCCTCGGCGCTGCCGTGGTCCAGGTCGAGCACGCCCAGGGTCACGGCCAGGACGTTGTGTGCTGAACGTCGCACGACGTCGCCCGCGACGAACTCGGCCGGGATGAAGAGCGGCAGCTCGTCCTTCTTCTCCGATGCGAAGAACTCCTTCGGGTCCAAGAAGCCGGCCACGAAGGAAGCGAAGTCAGGGTCGGTGAACTGACCGTCCACATATGCGGAGCGTTCGACGTGACGGCAGGCAGACCAGACGAGCATCGACAAACCCCACGGGTGAAAAGCGAGCCTACAGGTTTACGCTAGCAGCGAGCAAGGCGTCAACATTCGCAGGCCTCGCATCGGTCTTTCCGTTGAAGCTGCAATTCGGCGGCGCAACCGATACAGACGCACTTGCTTTCCGAGTATTTAGTGCGACGTCCTTGACGTTGCTCGTGCGTAAGTGCAAAGTGGACCCTCCATGTCGCTCTCCGAGCAAGAGTTCCGCGCTGCACACCCACTCAGCGCCACGCAGATCGACACGGCGTTGCTGTGTGAGCGCAAGTGGGCCTACTTGAAGCTCGCAGGACTGAAGCCTGACAGCAACAGGTTTGCCACGACCGGCACTGACGTACATTCCGTGTTGGAGGAATGGCAGAGCACTGGCAAGCCTGTCGACCTGTCCACCGATGCTGGGAAGATCGCATCGGCGGGGTTGAAGCTGTTGCCGCAGCCCGGAACCCACAAGGCCGAGCACGAGTTTCGCTTCGACACAGGGGTTGCGGTGTACCACGGGTACATGGATCTTCGTGGCCCACCCACGTTCCCCATCCAGACCGTCTGGGACCACAAGACGACTTCCAACTTCCGTTGGATGAAAACGCCAGAGCTTCTGCGGCGAGATCCGCAGGCAATGCTCTACGGCACCGCAGTGTTGCACGAGGCGAAAGAGAAGGGCATCACTCTTGGCAGCGGTGTGTTGCGTGTCGAGCTGAACTGGCTCTACTACTTGTCAGACCCCAAGAGGCCCAAGAGCCGCAAAGTGCAACTGCACATCGTGCCTGATGACGCGCCGCGACTTCCAATATGTCCAGACGAGGTGGACCCGAAGCACTTCGGGATCATGCCACACTCTGAGCTGACCGAGCGTTTCGACGAGATCCAACAAACCGCAAAAAGACTGCTGCAACTGTATCGCGACAAACCCAAACCCGAAGAGCTGCCGCCGAATGCTGCAGCTTGTTCAGCCTACGGGGGTTGCCCGTTCGAAGGTAAGCCCTGCAATCTGTCAACACGAGAAAGGTTCCAAAGCATGGAAGCGCACGAGCAAGCAAAGACGATGACCTTGGCCGAGAAGATCCGCAACAAGATGGCCGGCAAGAAGCCCGAGGAGTCGGCGCCCTCGAAGACCGAAACCACCACAGCCAGCGCCCCCGCGGCGAAGATCGCCACGCCCGAGCCCAGGAAGCCCGACACCGTGATCAACCCGCCCGAGCGTGCCCAGGGGAGTGACCCCGACGAGCCGGCCCGCGTGGCGGCCAAGAACACTCCCTCGGCCGCCGGCTACGGCCGCACGGAGCTGGCCGCCCTGGCCATGCAGGCCATCGTGGCCCGCGGCACCCACGCCACGAACGACGCCAAGTATGCGGTGAAGGTGGCCGCGGACTCGGTGCAGCTCGCGGACGCCCTGCTCGCCGCCCTGGGGAAGTAGGTGGCCTTTCCGAAGGCCGTCGCCAGCGTGGTCTTGAAGCAGGCCGCGCTCTGGTTCGACAGCGCCACTGACGAACAGGTCTTGAAGATCCTGGCTCCAGGTCTTCTCGACCTGTTCGACATGGTGCATCTGACCCCTGAACGTAGGCGTCGAGCCATCCGGCTGTTGGAGACTGGACTACACCAGGCGAAGCGCGAAGTCGACAAGTGAAAGCCATCGACCAGGCCAAGCTGCGCAAAGCCATCAAGCGCCTGGGCCGCCAGGAAGTGCTCAACTCCAACGAGGTCGAGCGCATCCACAAGCTGCCCAGGCGCGTATGGTTGAGCGACCCAAACCTCGACGAGTTCGTCGAGATGGCCACGTACTATCTGAAGACGCCTGAAGGCACGCAGAGGCTGAAGCCTGTACAGGCGAAGGCGCTACAAGATCTGCACGACATGGGTGGGCTCTACGGGCCCATCCCTGTCGGTGCAGGCAAGACCTTGATCAGCTTCTTGGCTCCGACTGTGGTCGAGTCCGAGCGCCCGCTGCTCGTGGTGCCAGCGAAGCTGAAAGAGAAGACCCGACGGGAGTTCAAGGCGCTCGCCAAACACTGGAAGCAGCATCCCCGGTTACGGATCGTGAGCTACGAGAAGCTCTCGCGCATCAACGGCACGAAGCTCCTGCAAAGCCTCAAGCCGGACCTGTTCATCTTCGATGAGAGTCATCGCCTCAAGAACACCTCGGCCGCAGTGACACGCAAGATTGCCCAGTGGATGGCTGCTTTTCCAAACACCAAGGTATTGGCGATGACCGGTACGAGCACCAAGCGCAGCATGCTCGACTACGCCCACATCCTGCGCTGGACGCTGCCCAACTGCTTCCCGTTGCCGCGCAACGTCGAGGAGTTGGAGTCGTGGGCGTGCGCGGTGGATGTGATCAAACCGTTCGAGAAACGAACGCAGACAGCTCCTGGGGCGCTCTTCTCGTTCTGCACCACGGCCGAACGGCTGCAGGGTCAGGATGGTGTACGTAGCGCCATCCGTCGCCGCATCCACGACACCCCAGGTGTAGTGAGCCTCGAGAGCGTACAGCTCGACGCAAGCCTGAACATCAGCGTCGATCTGGAGTTGGGCTACGGTCAGGAGGTCCGCGAGCTGGCGAAGAAGCTCAGTGAAGGCTATCTGCCGAACGGCGACATCTACCTGGAGGAAGGCAAGGAAGCCCAGTCGTTGCAAACGAAGTGGCGCATCATGCGCACGCTCACCAGCGGCTTCTGGTACGACTGGGATCCAAGGCCGCCGCCTGAGTGGATGGATTTGCGAGCCGCCTGGAGAAAGACGGTTCGCAACATCCTGCTACGTAACGTGCCCGGACTCGAGAGTGAAGCTCTGATCGCTCGTGCAGCCGCGCACGGGAAGATCAACCGAGCTGTCGAAGACCTCTACAAGGAGTGGCGCGCCGAACGCTCCAAACACAAGTGGGACACCGTGCCTGTGTGGGTCGACGACTGCATCCTGCATCGCATCGCGAAGTGGTCGAAGGAGCACACAGGTTTGATCTGGGTCAGCGAAGTAGCTCTCGGGCAGCGCCTTGAGAAAGATCTGGGGTTACCCTACTACCACCAGATGGGCAAAGACCGCCGCGGGCGCTTCGTGGAAGATGCGAACCCTAGGGATGGCAGCATCGTGGTGTCGGTACAGGCCAACGGAGAAGGTCGCAATCTGCAAGCCTGGAACGACAACCTCGTGATCTCCCCACCACCCACCGGCACGGTGTGGGAGCAGCTACTAGGCCGCACGCACCGCGAGGGGCAGCGCGCCGACGAGGTCTGGGTGGATGTTGTGGTAGGTTGCGCCGTCGAATGGCGGTGCTGGCAACAGGCGCTACACGACTCGAGGTTCCACGAAACCTTCGAGGGTGAAAAGCGTTTGAACCTGGCGACCATCGACTACCTGTTCGACAAGATACCGTTCGACGACGACGACGACGAAGGGCTATGGTGATGCCAAACAACAAAGGTATGGACTGGATTCGACTCCACAAGCGCATGGCCATCTATCTGCGCGATGGGTTCGACTGCGTCTGGTGCAGGATGGTGTTCCCGCTTGACGTCAACGGCTACGGCTTGACCTTGGACCACGTCTACGTGGACGGCTGCAACGAGAACTACAACCTCGTGACCTGCTGCCTACGCTGCAACAGCTCGCGCCGCCGCACCTCGCTCAAAGATTGGGTGGAGAAGGTGTCCGAGCGCACAGGGGAGGCTGCGCAGGACATCTCGCACCGCGTTCTGGTCGCGCTCGGGGAGCCGTTGGACCTGGAAGAAGGACGTCGGCTCGCACAGGTGCGAAGACCTCCGAAGACTCTTGCGGTAGCGCAGGTGTCGTGATATTTACGTCTGCGCAAGCTCAGTAGAGCGAACGCCAATAGCAACAACAAGCAACAGGACAGGTCAACATGGGCAAGTACGATTTCGAAGGAGCACGCGATGCCACCCCCTCCAGGGGTGGCGTCTACATGAAGCCGGGCAACTACCGTGTGCAGATTCAGGCTTCGAAGTGGATCAAGGGTCAGCTCGGCAAGAATTTTTTCATCGTCGAGTTCAAGATCCTCAAGAGCGACAACCCCGAGGTGCCCGTCGGCGCTCAGCGCAGCTGGGTCGTCGACATGTCCACCTCCAACGTCATGCGCGGCCCCAACGTGAAGGGCTTCATCGCCGCCGTCAGCGGTGTCGACGGCAGTCTGGACGACGCCGCCGACAGGATCGAGGAGTACTGGCGTGCTCAGTCGGGAGCGGATCTGGGCTTCGAAGCCATCATGGGTGAGCTGGTGATCGACCAGAACATCCTCGAGAACGTCGAGATGGACCTCGAGTGTGTGAACATCTCGACGCGCACAGGCGGCGAGTTCACCAAGTTCAACTGGGCGACGAATCCGAACCCCTGAGACTCTCAACACCTCCGCTCTTTCCAGTCTCCTTGTGGGCGGTGGTGTGTGGTTGCCGTGTGGCCCCGAGCGGTAGAGAGACATCGGGGCGCTTCTCTGGAGGCTACATGAAGGTCGTCTACGTCGCAGGTCCGTACACAGCGCCCACCGTGTGGGAGATCGAGTGCAACGTGCGCCGAGCCGAAGAGGCTGGGCTCTACGTGGTGGAGTGTGGAGCGATGCCGATCATCCCCCACACGAACACCCGCTTCTTCCACGGGCTGAAGACGCCCGAGTTCTGGTATGAGGGCGCGCTGGAGCTTCTGAAGCGTTCGGACGCCATCCTGCTGATCCCTGGTTGGGAGTCGAGCCGCGGAGCCGTCAACGAGCGCCAGTGGGCGCTGGACAACGACCTCGAGGTGTTCCACCTCGGCAAAGACCACAGGCAATTTGAGAAGTGGGCGGCGGCGTGAGCGGAGTCGTCGGCTACGACTGCGAAACCTGGCTCATTCGACCAGGGCAGCTGGCGCCACCGATGGTGTGCCTCACCTTCGCGTCGTGGGACAACCTGTGGCTGTACCATTCGAGGTTCGAAGGAGCCGTACCTTTGCTCCCCCAGGACGCAGGGGACACTGACATCGCACCAGCTGCAAACGCCAAGGACGCCTTCCGATGGCTCTTGCAGCAAGACCTCGTCGTCGGACTGAACGTCGCCTACGACATGGCCGTGTGCGCGGCCGAGTGGCCCGACCTCTTGCCCAACATCTTCGAGGCCTACGAAGACAACCGTGTGGTGGACGTGGGCCTCGCGCAGCAGCTGATAGACATCGCCCACGGCAAGCTCAAGGTGATGCAGTCGAAGTTTGGCTACTCGCTCGTGGGGCTCGAGCGACGGCTACTCCACAAGGACCGTCGAGCTTCCAAAGACGGCCCCGACATCTGGAGGACGCGCTACCGCGAGCTGGAGACTGTACCCCCACAGGACTGGCCGAAGGAAGCGGTGTCCTACGCCGTAGAAGATGCGGTGGGTGCGCGCGATCTGTTCAACGTCCAGTGGAACTCCCCCGACAGGAAGTACCTGCAAGATCTGCCTGCACAATCGCGAGCCGCTTTCGCACTGCACCTGATGATGTGCTGGGGGATGATGACGGACGCCGACAAGGTCGGACTGTTGGACACGTTCGCCAAGGAGAAATACTGGGAGCTGTCGCTCGACCTGATCAGGGAAGACCGCGGCCAGCTCGTGCGCGGATTCAGCACGATCAAGAAGAACATGATCTGGAACAAGGACGTCCAGGCTGCGAAGAGGCGCATGGTCGAGGTCTGCAAGAGAGCGGGCCTGCCGCTGAAGTTGACCGACACGGGCTTCAAGAAGTACGCGAAGGCTCTCGAAGAGCGTGGCTGCGACAACTTCGCGGAGAACCCGCCCGAGACTGTGTTGTCGGAAGAGGATTTGCTGACCTACGCCTCGGTGGATGAAGATGCCTGCCGTCAGACCGGCGACGAGGCGCTGATGGCGTTCTCGCTACGCTCGCAGATGCACACGATCATCCACACGCACGTTCCCGATTTGCTCAAAGGGATCGAGACACCTATTCAGCCTAGATACACGACGCTCGTGGAGACAGGTCGCACCGCGTGCAGCAAGACGCGCAGCGAAGACGGCAAGAAAGGCTTCAGCCCGACGAACGGCTTCCAGGCTCAAAACCCGAAGCGTCAGTATTCTTGGATCCCTCCAGGTAAGAAGAAGGCCGAGCCGCTGTTCCCGCCAGGCATCGGGCTGCGTGAGTGCTTCGTGGCCCGGCCGAAGAAGCTCTACGGGGACAACGACTTCAGCGGCCTCGAGTTGTGTACGGGCGCCCAGGCTTGCAAAGATCTCGTGGGCTACTCTCTGCTAGGGGACGCGTTGAACGCAGGCATCGACCCTCATTTGGACTTCGGCTCCACGCTCATGGGTATCCCCTACCAGGACGCTCTGGCTCGGAAGCACGACAAGGACGTGAAGCATCACCGGCAGCTCGCGAAGATCGCCAACTTCGGTTTCCCTGGCGGCCTCGGTGTGCGCGGCGTTCTCGGCTTCGCCCAGGGGTATGGTGTGAGGCTCACGGAAGAAGAGGCGAAGAAGCTCAAGACCGACTGGTTCGCGAAGTACCCGGAATGGGTCGAGTACTTCCGCTGGATTCGTGAGCGACTGGAGCTTGACTACGCAGACGTCGACTCCGACAACGAGAGCACCAAGGCCACCGTGCGTGGAACCTTCGAGCAGCTGCGCGTCGGCCGCTGGCGCGGTCGCTGCCGCTTCACCGAAGCCGCCAACAGCTTCTTCCAGGGCCTCGGCGCCGACGTCAGTAAGCGCGCCTTGTGGGGCGTGACCAAACGCTGCTACACCCAGGTGCCCGGCTCGGTGCTGTACGGAGCGCGCCCGGTGGCCTTCATCCACGACGAGATCTTGGCCGAGCTGTACGAAGAGCTGGCACACGAGCAAGCCTACGAGATGGCCAAGGTGATGTGCGACGAGGGCAACGTGCTACTGCCCGATGTGCCCGTGAAATGCACCCCGGCGCTCTCGAAGCGGTGGTGCAAAGAGGCCGAGGCCATCTTCGACAAGAACGGCAGGCTGCAACCCTATGATCTGGCGCGCGAAGGGCGCTGGGAAGTATACTTTGACGCAAACGCAGAAGTGCGAGTGAAGTGGGACTGAGGTCACACGTCATAGAAATAGAGAGGACCACCGCCATGGCCAAGACAGCATTCGACGCCCCACGCTTCTCCGGGTTCGTGTTCGAGCCCGAAGAGCTGATCATCATCGGTCACGACACCAAGGACGGGACCGAGCACCCGCTCTACGACGAGCGCATCAACCTGCCGCTCGACGAGGGCATGATCATGTCGATCATGTCCATCGGTGTGCGCGAACCTGTGGTGGTGGTTCGCGACCCCGCCGGTTCGTCCGCCTGGGTGGTCGACGGACGCCGCCGCGTCCTGCACGCCCGCGAAGCCAACAAGCGCCTCAAGCAGCAGGGGGAGCCCGAGGTCAAGGTCCGGGCGGTGCCCGAGTCGGGTTCGGAGGAGTACCTGTCGCACGTCAGCGTGGCGCTCAACGAAATCCGCGTGCAGGACGACATCCTGGTCAAGGCAGCCAAGGCTGGCCGCATGATCGCGCGGGGCCACAGTGAGGCCGACGTGGCCATCGCCTTCGGCGTAACCACGGCCTCGATCAAGTCTTGGCTCAAGCTGGAGGAGCTGCCCGCGCCTGTGAAGAAAGCGGTCAACGAGGGCGTCCTGTCGGCCCACGCCGCCAGCAAGCTCCACGGTCTGCCGCGCGAAGAGGCGCTCGCCAAGCTTGAAGAGCTGAAGGGCGAGCACGTCAAGACCGGCAAGAAGGCCACCGCCCGGAAGGTGGAGAAGGTCAGCGGCGACGAGCGCGCCAGGCCGTCGAAGAAGGTCCTGGGCGAGGTTCTGAAGCGCGCCAAGAACACTTTCGAGGAAGACAGCGAGCAGTACTACGAAGGCCTCCTCGACGGCCTCAAGTTCGCGCTCGGGTACAGGGTGGCCTCGGTGAGCCAGCTGATGGAAGAGGAGGCTGCGGAGTGACGACGAACGAGTCCAACGCACTGCTCGGCGGCAAGACGACGGAGAGGGTCCTCGAGTGGGCCTCGTTGGGCGAGCTGGAGAAGCAGATTGTGGCTAGCGAGCTGTTGCGACTACGCGACGTAGCACTACAGGCAGCCGCCGAAGCGACCCTATACGGGCTGCCCTCGTTGACTTCACAGCATGAGCGTACGGCCGAAGCGGCGTACGCCGCATACAGTCTGCTTCGTGCCTTGAAGGATTGTCCCACAGAACAGAAGGAGAACATTCCGTGAAGTTGAAACAGGTCGACGAACCCCTCCGACGCAGGAAGGGCAAGCAGAAGGGTGGCAAGGGCTCGCTCGGCGTGAAGAACAAGCCCATGAAGCTCCACGACTACCTTCACCCCAGCTCGGGCTACGTGATGTCCGGTGGAGGTGGTGCATGATGCTCGAACAGATCAACAAGCGCCTGGCGCGCTTCGTGGCGGCCCAGCGCAGGATCCCCGTGCTGGAGCAGTACGTCGGCAAGGAGGGCAAGGTCGTCGCCATCAAGGTGCCGGACCCCGTCTACCAACGTCTGAAAGCTCTGGCTGGCACCCGGAGCATGAAGGAAACGATCTTCTACGCGGTGCAGGCGGGCCTGGCTGTGATGGAGAGCGGGGAGGTTGAATGAAGCTGCCCTGGTCCGCACGGGAGTACGAGCCCCTCAGACCTTCGGACCTGAGCGACGAGCCGCCGACGGCCGACACGCGTGTTCGCGTCGCAGCGGCCATGGCCACGGCATCCCGAGATGCGAACATTCAGGGCGAGTCGCCCCCCTTCAACATGGAAACCATCCGTCTGGTGCTGACGATGTCCGACGACCAATGGCGTCTGTTCCTTCCCGAACTGCGCATCGCCGCGAAGCATCTAAGGTACGACCTTGAAGACGGCGAGAAGCGTTTCAAACAGTTCAAGACATTACACGGAGTTTGAATGACCT
>Ga0316630_10000296_pt1 | contig 14602 bp, 12 predicted proteins | sample OWC_May_M1_C1_D6_FD_207658 | JGI IMG/M metagenome (GOLD analysis project Ga0316630, IMG submission 207658) | Wetland soil microbial communities from Old Woman Creek delta, Ohio, United States - OWC_May_M1_C1_D6_A | ecosystem: Environmental > Terrestrial > Soil > Wetlands | place: USA: Ohio...
GCTTGAGGAAGAGGTAGCACTCGCTCGCGCGGTCGCGCGAGAAGGCCCTGACGTGCCTCGTGAACGCGTCCTCGAAGATGTTGTCGCCCAGCAGCACCGCCACGTCGTCCTCGCCCACGAACCCCTCGGTCAGCGACAGCGCCTCCGCGATGCCCCCCGCGCGGTCCTGGTAGACGTAGGTGAACCGCACGTCCTCGCCGAAGTCCTTGCCCGAGCCGAGCAGGCGCACCATGTCGCCCACCGACTCGCCGCCGAGGACGACCATGACGTCCCTGACGCCCGACCGGAGGAGCGTGCGCACGACCTTGAACACCATGGGCTCGTCGTACACCGGCAGCAGGTGCTTGTTCGTGACCCGCGTGAGCGGGCTGAGGCGGCTACCCGTCCCGCCCGCGAGGATTACGCCTTTCACGTATGAGACCTCCCTTCGTCGCGCCCTCCTTGATGCCTATGAGGGCCTTGGACTCGCGCGCGTAGAAGTTGGCCACGTCGTCGGCGTAGGTGCCCATCTCCGCGTCGAGCGCGCGCTCTATCTTCCCCGTGCTCAGGCAGCTCATCGCCGGCCTGTGGGCCTTGAGCCCGGCGTCCTCGAGGCGCGCGGGTACGAGGAGGGATTCGTCCAGCCCGAACGTGGACGCCAGGATACGGCCCGTCTCGAGCCGCGAGAGGCAGTCCCTGGCGGCGAGGTGGTACAGGCCCGTGAGGTCGAGCTCCATCATCCGCGTGAACAGGCTAGCGAACGCGCCCGTGTAGGTGGGCGTCACCCGCTGGTCGTTGAAGAGGTGGACCTCCTGGCCGTCCTTGAGGGAGCTCACGACCCACGTGGCGAAGTTGTCCTTCCCCTCGCGCGGGGCGGGCCCCCAGAGGGACGAGACGCGCAGCACGAGCGCGCCCTTGCGCGCGAGCGCGGCGCCCTCCCCGAGGAGCTTCGTCCGCCCGTACACCGACCGCGGGGTCGGGGGGTCCGTCTCGATGTACGGGCGCCCCTGGTTGCCCGAGAAGACGTAGTCGGTCGAGACGTGGACGAGCTTGGTGTGCATGCCCTCGAGGGCCTGGACGACGCGGATGACCGATTTGTTGTTGAGCTCGTCGGCCAGGTCGGGCCGGTCCTCGCACGCGTCCACCCCGGTCATGGCCGCGCACATCAGCAGCATGTCCGGCCGCGCCGACCTGATGGTGGACGACACGCTCTGGGGCGAGAGCAGGTCCATCCTCACCGGCCTCACGCCCTCTACGCTGAGGGGGTTGTCCCTGTACGTGCCGACGACCTCGAAGTCGTTGCGCAGGTGTTGGCACGCGTCGTGGCCGAGGAGGCCGGACGCGCCTACGACCATCAGCCGGTACAAGGGCCCCTACCGCTTCTCGAAAGATATTTCCCCAGTTATAACCCTATCCTCTCCAGGTGATAGGCTGAGGCTCATCGAGGGCGTGAAGGTCAAGCCCCTCCGCCCCATCCACGACGAGCGGGGATGGCTGATGGAGGTCCTCCGCTCGGACGACCGGGAGTTCTTCGAGCACTTCGGCCAGGCGTACGTGACCGTGTGCCATCCTGGCGTCGTCAAGGCGTGGCACGCGCACGAGCGTCAGACCGACCACTTCTGCTGCCTCCATGGCAAGGCCAAGGTCGTGCTGCACGACACGCGCGACGGCTCGCCCACCAAGGGCGTGACCAACGAGTTCTTCCTGGGGCCCAACAACCCCTCGCTGCTCAAGATTCCCGCTGGCGTCCAGCACGGCTTCAAGGCCGTGGGGAGCAGGGACGCGATGATACTCAACATCCCGACGAACACCTACGACCACGAGCATCCGGACGAGCTGCGCCGGCCGTTCGACGACCCAGGGATCGGCTACGACTGGGGCGTCAGGCACGGCTGAGGGGGGGAGGGAGGCAGGGCCATGACGACGCGGAGGGTGCTACTGACGGGCGGCATGGGCTTCATAGGCTCGGCCTTCGTGCGGCTGCTCCGGAAGGAGCGGCCCGACTGGCAGCTGACCGTGCTCGACAAGCTCACCTACGCGGGCAACCCCGAGAACCTGCGGGAGCTGGTCGAGCGCGGCGAGGTCGGCTTCTTCAAGGGCGACATCTGCGACAAGCACGCCGTCGAGCCCCTGGTCAGGGACGCGGACGTCGTGGTCAACATGGCGGCCGAGACGCACGTGGACCGCAGCATCGCGTACGCGGGCGAGTTCGTCACCACCGACGTCTACGGGACCTTCGTGCTGCTCGAGGCCGCGCGCGCGCACGGCGTGGGGAGGTTCGTCCAGATTTCCACCGACGAGGTCTACGGCGACGCGCCGGGGCGCCCGAGCCGCGAGGACGACGCGCTCATGCCCAAGAGCCCCTACGCCGCCTCCAAGGCGGGGGCGGACAGGCTCGCGTTCTCCTACCACGCGACCTACGGCCTCCCTGTCGTCATCACGCGGTGCGTCAACAACTACGGCCCGCGGCAGTACCCGGAGAAGCTCATCCCCCTGTTCGTCACGAACGTCCTGGAGGGCAAGCCCCTGCCCGTGTACGGCTCGGGCAGCAACACGCGCGAGTGGATACACGTGGACGACCACTCGCGGGCGCTCGTCGCGCTCATCGAGGCCGAGGGCGTCGAGGGGGAGACCTTCAACATCGGGACCGGCGAGGAGCTCTCGGTGCTGCAGGTCACGGACGCCATCGTATCGGCGCTCGGCCGCGGCCGGGAGCTGGTCAGGTACGTGGAGGACCGGCCCGGCCACGTGGTGCGCCACGCGGTGGACTCGAGCAAGCTGCGCGCGCGCCTCGGCTGGGCGCCGCGGCTCACCATCGAGACGGCGATGCGCGAGACCGTCCAGTGGTACGAGCGCAACGAGGCGTGGTGGCGGCCCATCAAGTCGGGCGAGTTCAAGCGGTACTACGAGGGGGCCTACAAGGGCCTCGGCGGGTGAGGTGAGGGGGATGGCCAAGGCATCGTTGACGGTCGCCATCGTGCCCGCGAGGGGCGGCTCCAAGGGCGTCCCGAGGAAGAACCTCCGGCCCGTCGCGGGGAGGCCCCTCATCCACCACACGATAGAGGCCGCGCTGCGCGCGTCCTCGATCGACCGCGTGGTGGTCTCGACCGAGGACCCTGAGATCGCGCGGACATCCATCGGCTGCGGCGCGGAGGTCATCGACCGGCCGATGGCCCTGGCCAGCGACGCCTCCCCGACCATCGACACCGTCCTGCACGCCATCGACGCCCTGTCGGCCGGCGGGGCGTGCCCGTCGATAGTCGTCCTGCTGCAGCCGACCTCCCCCCTGCGGGAGCCGGAGGACATCGACCGGGGGGTGGCGATGTACAGGAAGGGGGGCTGCGGCTCGGTCGTGAGCGTCACGTCCACGGGCCATCCTCCCTACTGGGCGTTGCGCATCCAGCGCGGTTTCCTGTCCCCGGCCTTCGACCCGAGGTACCTGCGGAGCCGGAGGCAGGACCTCCCCGAGACTTACATCCCCAACGGGGCCATCTACATCTCTTCGCCCAGGGCCATACGCAGGAACGGGGGCTTCCTGGGGCCACGGGCCCGCCCCCTCCTCATGCCCCCCGAGAGGTCGGTGGATGTGGACACGGAGCTGGACCTCGCGCTCGTGGAGGTCCTCATGTCCCGTCGTGAGGGGGGGCGTCCCTGACCGGCCCGACCGAGCTTGGCCCCGGCGGGCGGTGCTTAATCATCGCCGAGGCTGGCGTCAACCACAATGGCCAGCTGCGGCTTGCGTGCGCGAATGGCGATGCTCTGAGGATTCCGCTCTCGAGGGAGGAGTTCAGGGCCGTCTAGGCGCAATGCGGCCGGAGGGGCATCGAGTTCATCTCCACGCCCAAGGACCCAGGCAGCGTCGATCTCCTCGAGGACGTCTAGATGCGTCGAGCCTGCGCTCGGGGGAAGAGGGCCTGCGCAACGCTCATGCTTATAGGAGCTGAGGTTCCGCCGAAGAGGGACTCCTGGCACCGCGTCACTTCTAGAGGTGACGCGTGACCCTTGCTGGCACGCCCATCGCCACGACGTCCGGCGGGATGTCGTCGACGACCACGGCACCCGCGCCCACCGTCGCCCTGGCGCCTATGCTCATGCCCTGGATGACGGAGGCGCCCGTGCCCACGTTGGCCTCCTCGCCCACTGTCACGGTCCCCGCGATGTGCGCCCCCGGGTTGACCTGGCTGTACGCGCCTAGCACGCAGTCGTGGTCGACCGTCGCCCCCGTGTTCACGATGACGCCGTCCCCCAGGTGGGCCTCGGGGCCGACGACCGCCTTTGCGAGAATCTGCACGCCGGTCCCGAGCCTCGCCGACCGGGCGATGACCGCGGACGGGTGCACGACGGACGCGACCTCGAGCCCGGCCTCCACGACCCTGGCCGCCACGCGGCGGCGGGTCGTGTTGTCGCCGATGGCTACCGCGACGCGCACGCCCTTCCCGTGGAGTGTCGCGAGCCCCTCGGCCCCGCCGAGCACCGGATGACCCATGACCGTGCGGCTCTTGTGCGAGGCATCGTCGTCGAGGAAGCCGACCACGCGGTCGCCCGCGCAGGCGACGGCGTCCGCGAGCACCTTGCCGTGCCCGCCCGACCCGTAGACGACTATGTCCATCATATCACGCCCGGCCCGCGCGCCGGGGGCGCGCGCCGCCCCTGGTGTGGGGTGGTGAAACGGGTATCTCGATGCCAGTAAAAAAGGATGCGCAGGGAGCGGCCGGGGTGGGAGGCCACGGCCCTCGACAAGCTCACCCAGGCTGGCAACGCCGATAACCTGTGGAATGGACCTACCGTCCACGCACTGCGGGGTGGGCGCTACTCGAACATGTCCAGGGAAAGAGGCTCAAAGGCGCTAATGTCCCTGGCGGCCCTCCTGCCAAGAATCGAGTTCCAGAACCTGGGCTTGAGCCCCATGCCGGGCCTGCTCACGACGAGGTCCTCCTCCCTCACCCTCTCCCCCTGCCTGAGGGTATGGCGCAGGACGATGGACCGCCGTCCCAAGGCCATGCTCTCCAGCTCGGACTCGGTAGGGCCGATGTCCGCCCCCTCCAGAGCGGCCTCGACGTTCCTAATCGCGCGGACGAGCGCGCCAAGCTCCCTTTGGCCCATCGATATGGCGTGGTCGGGGCCTGACAGCGACCTATCGAGGGTGAAGTGCTTCTCGATGATGCACGCGCCCAGCGCGGTGGCTGCGACCGCAGCCTCGGGCCCCAGCGTGTGGTCCGAGAAGCCGACGGGGACGGAGTACCTGCGCCTCAACGTTCCGATTGCCCTCAGCCTGAGCCCCTTGTGCGGTGCGGGGTAGCTCGAGACGCAGTGGAGCAGGGCGATGGGGGTCTGAAGAGCCCTGACAGTCGCCACCGATTCGTCAATCTCCTGGAGGTTCCCCATGCCCGTGGACAGTATGACCGGCCTCCCCGTCCTCGAGACGCGGACGAGCAGGGGGATGTTCGTCAGGTCACCCGAGGCGACCTTGAAAGCGGGCACGTCCAGCTCTTCGAGGAGACCGACATGGTGGTCGTCGAAGGGGGTCGCGAGGAAATCCAGGCCACGCCCGTCGCAATGGCGCTTGAGGGCTCTGAAGTCATCGTCCGAAAGGGCCAGCTTCGACAGGAGCGCCCTCTGGGTGGGGGAGCGACTCCCCCGGGCCCGCTGGTACTTTGCCGTCATGGCGCGTGGCGTGGCGAGCTCGTCAGCGTTGAACGCCTGGAACTTCACGGCATCGGCGCCAGCCCTGTCGGCTACGTCGACCATCTCCCTGCCGCGCCTCAGCGACCCGTTGTGGTTTACCCCGGCCTCCGCTACGATGTAGACAGGATTCCCCGGGCCGACCCGACGCCCCCCGATGCTGATTGGCCTCGGCTTGATTGTCGCCATCTTTCACATCCCCTAGTGCCCTCATCGCGCGATTCTCATGGGTCGCCCCTCGCGGGCCCACCGTGCGGCCTCGGCAGGGACGGCCGCCCATGGAATCGCCCACCTATCCTCTTACTGCAACAGCTGCCTCCTGGCCTCCTCGATGTCCTGGAACTTGTTGAGGTGGTCCCTCGTGAGCGGCACACGGGCCAGAACGTCCACGATTCGAGCTGCCGGGGAGGATCGGCGATCCCCGAACATGTAGGGGGAGGACTTGAGCCTCTCCCTCAGGGAATCGTCGTGGTAAAGGCGCTCGATGGTCCCCGCGAGTGCCCTGCCACGCTCGACGACGAACGTGTTGTCGGTCATCACCAGCCGCTCCTGGCGATGGCCGATGGAAACGAATGGGACGCCGAAGTACAGGGCCTCGAAGATGCCGCTGCTCGTGTTCCCCACAAGCACGTTCGCGTGCTTGAGGAGGCCGAGGTACATCGCGTGATCCACCGATCTGAAGACGCGGAAGTCTTCCAGCCCGGTGTACCGGTTGAGCAGCTTGATCATGGACTGGCCGTACAGGTCGGCGTTGGGGGCGATGATGACGGTGTTGTGCCCGAGGTCCTTGAGCGTCTCCAGATCGCGCGCGTACCCCTTGATGACGAGCTCCCCCCCTGTCGTGGTGGGGTTCTCGAGGAACAGCAGATACTCGTCGGACGCCCCGAGCCCCAGACGGCGGAGTATCTCCCTCCGAGAGGGGAGCCTCCGGTTCCTGACCTCGTCGATGAGGGTGAGCCCCACGCAATGAATCCGCTCGGGCTGCTCGCCGAGGGCGAGGAGCCTCCTCGAGTGCGCGGGATGGATGGTGAAGTGGACGTGGGCGATGCGGGAGATGAGGTCCCTGATGATGTCGTCCACGTTCGTACCAGCGGCCCTGTCCCCACCAGCGTAGTGGGCCAGTGGCAGCCGCAGGAACAGGGCCGCGAGCGACGCGGAGAGTATCTCGTAGCGGTCCCCGAAGACGAGGACCACGTCCGGTCCCAGGTGCTCGAGCTCCTTAACGAAGGATATGACACCGAGGCCTACCGAGTACGCGAGGGACGCATGCGTGTCCGACGCGAGGACGACCTCGACCTCCCCCGCGATGTCGAGCCCATCCCTGACGATGTCCTTCTTCGTGAGCCCGAACGTCGGCGAGAGGTGCGAGCCCGTGCAGACAAGCTGGAGCTCCAGGACCTCGCGCCTCCCGACCTCGGTGGCGATGGGGGAGAGGTACCCCCAGTCGGACCGGGAGCCGGTGATGATGCATACGCGCAGCTTCTGGCCCGTGGTCCCTTCTCTGCCCGGTTTCCGAGGTCGCGCCATGGAGAGCCCTCCCGATGTCCTGTCCATTTCATCTCAGGATGTTATAGACGAGCTGGAACGCCTCGGCGTACATCAGTCCGACGAAGCCGCCGCGGAACCTCGCCCAGTTCTCCACGAACTCGCTCGACCTTGGATGCGGCGGTTCCCGGTTCTCCAGCTCGTACTCCTTGAACGCCGCGAGCTTCGTCTGCAGGAACCCTTCGATGTCCACGAAGGTGTTGGGCGTGAAGGTGGACCCGTACAGCGAGCCACCCCAGTCCGAGGATATGGGCACCTCGAAGAAGTAGAGCGTCGTCGGCCCCCCTACCTTCGCGTAGGGGCGGGCCGAGATGAACGAGGCGAGGGACAGGTGCCTGTGGTCGATATGGATGTCGTTGATGGTGGGCGCGTAGACCACGCTGGGATCGACCTGTTTGACGATCTCGGCTATCTTGGTGTTTATCTCGTTCTGCGGGACCGTGTCCGTCATCGTCGTCGGGTAGTCGAGGAAATGGGTCTGCTTGATGCCGAGGACCTTCGCCGCCGCCAGGCACTGTCTCCGCCGCACCTCGTACTCCTCCTTAGGCCAAAGCGGGGGGAACGAGCTTGTGAGGACGGAGAGGTGCACCTCGTGGCCCTCGGAGGCCAGCTTTGCGATGGTGCCGCCCATGCCTATCGTCTCGTCGTCGGGGTGCGCTGAAAGCACTAAAACCCTCATGGTCATCCCTCCCTCATCCAGCGAGCGAAGTCCGGGGGCATTATGGACCTAAACGGCCGGTCGGTGAAGAACTTGACGCCCCGGTGGCGCAGGAAGTCCCTGAGGTCCTCGGCCACCTCGTCCATCTGCCCCGTCACCGTCATCCGCTCGGCGTCGAAGGTGACAGTGCCCGTGGGCGTGCGCAGGACCATCCTGGTGTTCCCGACGAGTTCGACGGCGGGGTCGACTCCCTTGGTCGACGCGACGAGCCTCCAGTCCTCGAGGATCCTCTCGAGGATTGCCCCCTTCTGTTCGGGCGTGAGCCGCTTGGGGTAGACGCCCTCCCTGACGACCTTGACGGGCACCCCAGCGCAAAACGAGCCGCCCGGCAGGTCCCTGTTGACAAGAGAATCGTTGCCGACCACAACGTGGTCGCCAATTGTGACGCCGGGCAGCACAACGCACCTGGCGATAAGCCACACGTGGTTCCCGATGATCACCGGGCCCTCGTTGAATGGGTACCCAAGCAGCACGTCCGGGAATCCGCCGTGCGTCCAGATGTTGACCTCCTGGCCGATGCCCACGTTGGAGCCGATCCTAACCGGGCGGTTGCAATTTATCCTGGTGTTCTGACATATCAGGTTGCGGTCTCCGATTTGCAGGTTCTGGTCCCTCGCGTTCAGCGAGCCCTCGAACCACAGGTGGTCGCAGAGGTAGTTGAACTCGCCCAACCTGAGACCGCGGAGCAGGATCCTGGTGTCCCCGTTGATAATCGTGTTGTCGCCGACCACGAGGTGGTCGGAGCAGACGCAGTCGACATGGGGGCCGATGCGCACGTTCCTGCCGATGACGACCTTCTTCGCGCCGATGCGGGCGCGGTCCGAGATCTGGGCGGTCTCGTGGACCTGCACGTCGTCGCCGCGCACCGTCAAAGTATCTCCCCCCGCTCGCCAGCGACCATGTACGCATCCCTCGCAGCGTGTTCCGGGCAGCCATCTCCAGACATTGCCCGGTTTCCCTGGGGCATCTCGCTCCCACGCTCCGTCAGCTCCGTCTAAGGCCCCCCGACCTCATATTCCTTTTCCTGGGTCTACTTTGGGACTCCTGCTGCTCGAACAGGGCGGTCTCGTTGTGGTCGAGCGCGCAGACCAACACCGCGCCGAGGGGGATGAGGCCTCTGCGAGGCTTGCAGCCGATGAACCCGGTCCCCCCGGCCACCAGGTCGACCTTGCCCTTGAAGGGGTCGTCATCGGACATGGATTCCTATCCCTTCCCATGCCCGCGCTGGAGATTCTTGGCCGCCAACGTCCATAGCGATGCTGACCATCTTGGCATTATTGAAGGATTTCTGAGGTGGCTGCTGAAGGCCAAAAGCGGAACCCTTAGGGCTTCCTTGAGTTATTCAAGACGAGGAGCGTGATGGCGATGATGACTACGAAGATGATCACGATTATCAACAGCCAGCCGATGATGGGCGTCATTGGATCTGGATTGTCGACGTTGAGCGAGCGCACGACCTCCTGAGAGCCCCTCTGTCCATCGTACGCCACGACCCGGACGATATGGATGCCGTCCTTAAGGGTCTCGGTGTCGATCTCGAACGTCCATGATGTCGTACCAGTCGCCTCCAGCCAAGTCCCCCCGTCGACCAAGACTGTGACGTTCCTCACGCCAATCTCGGCGTCGGAATGGAAGGCGGTGCCCCTGAGGACGACCTTGCCCTCCACCGTCGCGCCTTCCAGCGGCGCTTCGATGGTCACCGATACGACCGGTACGAGCACCCGGACGAGGATGGTCGCCGAGTAGACGCCCAGGTTCCCAGCAAGGTCGCGAGCCCTTGCATGGAACGAGTACTCATGCCTGTCCTCGCCCATGAAGAGGGCTTGCGTGATGTTCGTTCCCTTGAACCAGTCCGTCCAAGGCCCCTCCTCGTACCGATACTGGATGTCATAGCTAGCAACGCCGATGATACCATCGGTGCCCGTCCATGTCACGTTGAACGCAGGCATTGGCGACTTACGCACAAGTCCGCCCATCTGGACGATTGGCGCGGTGGTGTCGAGCGTGATGTTGTCCCACACCGTCACCCCCACATTGCCCGCGGCGTCCCGGGCACGCACATAGATGGTCTTGGGGCCATCTCCAGCGGACATGGTGTAGGGCCTCGAGGCCCCCGGGGCCTCCCAGGAGGCGTTGGCGAGAAGGGCATCCGCCCCGACCTGCATGGCGTCGACCACGTTCGCCTCCTCGAAGATGACCCCGAGCACCACATCGGTCGAGTTGGTGTAGGCAGCGTTGTCGTTTATAAGGGCTCGTGCGATGGGGGGTGTCGTGTCGAGGACGATTGAATCGGAAGCGGCGACGGAGATGTGGCCTGCAAGGTCCCTGAACTCTGCAAGGACCATCTTGGTCCCGTCTCCCGATGAGAGCTGGAATTCCCTCGTGCGGGTGAAGGGTTCCCAGATGCCGGACCCAATCTCACCGCCCTCCCACACGCGCATGTCGACAGCACCAATTATATCCTGAGCGTCGAGTGACAGCGTGACGTTGGGGGAGCTAGTATAAGCGGCCCCGTCGTCGATGGAGACGGAACCGACCGGTGCTGTCATGTCGAGTAGGATGCTGTCGTTCATGACCTTGGACACCCAACCATTGGAGTCCTTGAACGTCACGTAGACGTACTTCAGGCCATCCCCATCTGAGACCGACCATGCATTGGACGTCGTGAACGGAACCCAATCGGCACCATCGAACTCGGGGGTTTCGCTAATCCGCATCTCCACGACGCCGTACCTGTCGGACGCGGCAAGCGAGAGCGAAACGACCTTCGCCGCGGTTAATTCCGCGCCACCATTGATGAGCACACTGCCTGTGGGGACCGTCAGGTCGACGTCGAGGGAGATGGATTCGACCGAGGATCCCCCAGCGGCATCGGTCACCCGCGCGTACACGACCGAGGTCCCCTCTGCCAGGATGAGGGTCGCACTCCATATCGTCGTCCCATCGGCAATAATCCATTGGGAATTGTCCAGACTCATTTCGACCTTCTTGACCTGCTTGTGGAAGGTCACGGTCAGATTCTTGAAATCAGGCGTGATGAGCCCCGAGGAGCTGGACATCGTCACCCGGAACTGCACGTATCGCTTCGCTGCGGGCAGTCCGGCGGTCTGGCCGTTCGATACTCCCAACCACGCTGTAGGGGACCCCATATCAGGTGCGTCACTCGACCTGAGCTCGGCAGCCATTCCTGTATTGGAGGGAACGGAACCGTTCCAATCGACGCGTGTCAGGAGTGGATCCACCGTTCGTGTATCATGGATGGCCGATGTATAGTTACCCAGATGGACGAATGCCGCTACCGCATCATCCCATATCGCGTCTACCGTGTCCCCATACACTCTGACCGGTGTGGCGAATCTGAGCACTGGATTCATGGGGGTGAACGGTACCGTCATCACAATGCCGCCGTTTATATATAGTTCCGTGGTGCTACCGTTTCTTGATATTTTGAAGTGATGCGATAAACCGTCGTACACCCTGATGGTGCCCTTGGTCTGGACTCCGTCCCGCACATAGGTGAAGTAGATGTACGTGTCGTAGGTGCCCCATTGGCCTGGATCGTAGTTCACACCGATGCATACGCTATTCCTGCTGTCCTGGACCATCGCCACCATCGTGCCCCATCCTGTCCCCGTGCCCGTGATCGACTTCAAGGTGGCCTCCACGGATTCACCCGCGATTGCCACTGATGTTAATCTGGTGCCGGCCGCCCAGTATGAACCTGCCTGATGGGTGCCGTACTGGTGCAGCTGGTGGCCCTCTTCGACACTCACGACCCCGCTAATATCCACACGGTCCCAGGTAGTTGTATTGAGCAAGTCATCGTCGAAGTTGTCTTGGATCGTGCGAGCCAAGCGCAGCGAGCCTTCCTCGATTACCATGCTCTCTCGGATACCTGCCATGAAATCATTGGTACCCCCATGATTCCATGCGGCGTCCGAGCCCATGGCCGTCCCGGTGACGATTACCTCGCTGGAGGTCAGCACGGTCCCGCTAACGGGAGAGCCGATGTCCACTGAGGGGACAGCGGATGCATCTACGCAGAGTATGAGAACCGATAGATGCAGAATGATGGCTACTAGCATCGGCTTTCGTGACATGGGTTTGCCATAGACGCTACGCAATATATATTTTATGGACCGAGGTACAATATCCAACGCCATAAATACTTGCGCATTCGTAACGATTTCTGGGTGCGCAGCCAATGAAACACCTTGGAGCCGTCAATACGACGCAAATCATTCTGGCGCTGCACGGCGAAATTCGCAGGTCCAAGGACGCGCGGTACGACCATCGCCTCCACTCAGTTCTGCTCGTAGCCCAGGGCATGTCGTGCTCGGAGGTCTCTCGTCTTATGGGCGACTCGCTCAGAACAGTCCAGAACTGGGTGAACCGCTTCGAGCGGATGGGTACCGCGGGCCTCAGGGAGGGCCACAGGCCTGGCAGGACGCCCAGGCTCACGGAGGCCCAGCTCGCAAAGATCGAGTCTACGTTGCGCTCGACACCGGAAGAGCACGGGCTTGCGGACCACGTGTGGGTCGGGAAGACGCTGTCCACGTTCGTGCTCGAGGAGTTCGAAGTGGAGCTAAGCATCCGCCAGTGCCAGCGAATGGTTCGGAAGAACAGGTCCAGGTACCTCAAGCCGCGCCTCAAAAACGCCACTGCGAACCCGCAGTCCAGGGCATCGTCTATAAAGGCTCATCGCTCTCGCCGCTGACCCAGTGATAGGGCGCTGGACGAGGTGACGTTCCCGCAGTACGGGTCGACGTGCGAGATGTGGGTGGCCCCGGTCGAGGAGGTCGACGGGGGCGTGATTGACCTCGATGGATAGCGACCGCCCCCTGCACACCATCCATAAGTTATTTACATGGACAAGTGGATTGCATGTACATGTCCGGACGCTGGAGGTACGGGGTCGTACCCATCATCATCGCGGTGGTATGGACTGGTATGACGGTCCTCGGAGAACCATCACTCGAGATAACCGTCCCCGATGATGAGTCCACGATCGTCGTCAACGAGTGTAATGTCACGGGCACGGCACAAGGGTCCTCCTACGAATGGCTCCAGGGCGACCAGACGGCCTTCGAGGGAGGGACCTGGGACGACGTCGTCGTGGACCCTTCGGGACGGCTTCGGCTCGCGAGGAGGGTCCAGGACAGCTTCGACGACAATGTGCTAAATGCCAATATCTGGACGACCGCTAGTCAGAGCGGACTGACCTCCGTTGAGGAGGGCAAGGTGCTGCACATCAAGGGCACGAGCTCCGTCGGGACCTATTGGATGGCCTCCACGATCGTGACCTCCTCGGGAGGCATCTCGATGTTCGCCCAGGCAGTCCTCGCCTCATTCTCCGGGACAGGCACGGGCTTCTCGACAGCGCTCATCCTTTACCAGGACGATTCGAACTATGTCGGTATCGGCGAGCTGCACGACCAGAACTGGGGCGCGGGGGTCTTCCTCTACACGGTTTCCAACATCGGGGGCACCTATTCCATCGACCAATTGGCATCTGTCTCGAGCCACCCCCATATATACCGGATCACCTACGTGGGAGGCACGGTAGAGCTCCTTCAGGATAACGTGATGATCGCGACGGTCTCGATATCGCTCTCGAACCCCAAGATCGCCCTCTCGGGGAAGGCCAGGACGACCGGGGATTCCATCGATGCCCAGTGGGACTCCGTCATCAGCGATTACAACTCGGTCGGCACGATCACCTCCAGCATTCACGACACCAGGTCGGTCAACCCCACCCTCACGGCCGTGGCATGGAACATGACCACCCCCTTCGGGACACAGGTACACCTCGAGCTCCGCACCAGCCCGAATCCAGATATGAGCACTGCGACCCCGTGGCAGTCGGTCATCAGCGGCCAGACATCCGGGTTGCCGGATGGAGGACGGTACCTGCAGTACCGTGCGCGGCTCTCCACGACCGACCCGAGGGAGACCCCTGGGATGACGAACGTGACGGTCACGTATGACAAGCCCGTGACCAGGGTGGAGGTGAGCATCGATGAGAGGTCCACATGGGCCACCGCGGTCGGCAAGGAGCTGTGGTGGGCAATCGTGGACCTTCCCGAAGGCGCCTCCCGCATCTGGGCGAGGGCCACCGATGTGGCCGGCGATATCAACGAGACCTCGATAGCCGTGGACGTGGACACGACCCCTCCAGAGGGGACCGTCGTCATAGACGGGGGAGCCTCTTACACGGCAGCTCGCGATGTGACGGTCACGCTACAAGCCACAGACCTCCACGGCGTATCGGAGATGCTCGTGAGCGCGCGCGAGGACTTTTCTGACACGGTCTGGCTCCCGTACGCGACCAACATCACGGTCATGCTACCGGCGGGGGATGGCAACAAGACGGTATTCGCCAGGTTCAAGGACAGCAATGGCCTCGTATCCACGGTCGTCGACGACACCATCCTCCTGGACACGCAGGCCCCTGTGGGGACGGTGGACATCAACGATGGGGCGGGCTATACCAACACGACGGTCGTGAGGCTCACTCTGACCGTCACGGACCTCTCCGGGGTGATGGGCTTCATGGTGAGTGACCGTCCCGACTTCCTCGAAGCCACATGGAGCGCCATCGTCGAGCGGGTCGATTATGAGCTCACATCCATCGAGGGCGAGAAAACCCTCTATTTGGTCTTCCGCGATTCCCTTGAA
>Ga0316630_10000299_pt1 | contig 14497 bp, 10 predicted proteins | sample OWC_May_M1_C1_D6_FD_207658 | JGI IMG/M metagenome (GOLD analysis project Ga0316630, IMG submission 207658) | Wetland soil microbial communities from Old Woman Creek delta, Ohio, United States - OWC_May_M1_C1_D6_A | ecosystem: Environmental > Terrestrial > Soil > Wetlands | place: USA: Ohio...
AGGGGAAGAAGCTGAAGGAACTCGTCAGCAAGAAATAGGTTTTCGATTTTTTCTCGAATCGATGTTCGATCTTAAGGTGCTTGCCCCTGCTCTTGCAGGGGCAACCCTTTTTTTAGATAAAAGGATAACGCCCATGACAAAGGCACTGGACAGAATCTTCGAATTCCTGGCAGTGGTGGTCAGTATCATTCTCGTCTTTATGACCCTGACGATAGGCTACGCCATATTCGCCCGGGCTGTCGGACTCCCGGGGCCGCTGTGGATCGTCCAGTTTAACGAGTATGCCATGCTTTTCGCAACCTTCCTGGGGGCTGCATGGCTTCTCTCCAAAAAAAAACATGTTTCCGTTGAGCTGGTGGTCTCCCGCTTCAGTCGGAGGACCCAGAAGATTTTCGACCTCGTCCACAGCCTTCTGGGGATGGGTCTTTGCGCTGTTCTCTGCGGGTACGGAACGCTAACAACCATTGAGAATTTCACAAGAAAGGTGATCCACGTCCAGGCTGTTGACATCCCCATGGCTTACGTCCTGTTTGTTATTCCTCTGGGTTTCTTCTTACTCTTTCTCCAATTTGCACGTGACTTGGTGACAGGATTCCAATCGCTTGGTTCTGAATCGGCAGAAAGAAAAGTTGAAGGAGGCGGGCACTAACATGGAATGGTGGATGGTCTTGACCTTTTTCCTGGGTGGGCTGATCATCTTGCTCCTGGCAAGATTTCCGGTCGCCTTCGCTTTTTTTCTGATGAACCTTCTGGGCATTCTCGTCTTCATGGGCTCCCCCGGGTTGAAGAATATCACTCTTGGCATTTTCAGCTCTCTCTCCATCTTCACGATCACGCCGGTTCCCTTGTTCATCCTGATGGGCGAGCTCATGTTCCATTCCCATGTCGCGGACATCGCTCTTGACATTATGGACCGGTGGCTCGGCCGTGTGCCGGGGCGTCTGGGTGTTCTGGCGGCCGTAAGCGGAACGATCTTTGCCGCAACGAGCGGTTCCACCATGGCCAACACCGCCATGCTCGGGACCGTTCTCCTGCCCGAAATGAGAAAAAGGGGGTACAGCGTCTCCATGTCCGTGGGTCCCATCATCGGGTCCGGAGGACTCGCCATGCTGATTCCTCCCTCCGCCCTCGCGGTCATTCTGGCAAGTATCGGCGGGATCTCTGTGGGTGGATTGCTCATGGCCGGGGTAATTCCCGGGGTCCTACTAGGGGGAATGTTTGCCGCCTATATTATCCTGATGGCCTGGTGGAAGCCATCCTGTGCGCCGAATTATGAGGTCCCGCCCACTCCCTTCCGCGAAAAAGTGGTCCTCACCATAAAACACCTGCTCCCCATCGGGTTTATCATCTTCGCAGTGATCGGAGTGATCATCCTGGGGCTGGCGACGCCCACGGAGGCTGCCGCCTCGGGAACGATTGCGACCTTTATCGTGACCCTTCTTTACAGGTGTTTCAGCTGGCAGGTGCTCAAGGCCTCTCTGAAAGGGTCCGTTGAAATCTGGGTGATGGTCTTCATGATCATCGCAGCTTCCTCCACCTTTAGTATGATCCTGGCTTACACCGGCGCCTCTCGGGGGCTCCTGGGGTTGATCGAAGGTCTCCAGGTTCATCCCATTCTCATCCTGATCGCGATGCAGCTCATCGTCGGGTTCATGGGCTGTTTCATGGACGGCGTCTCCATCATGATGATCTGCCTGCCCGTTTTTATGCCGATCTCGAATACGCTCGGTTTCGACCCGGTCTGGTTCGGCGTCCTCTTTCTGATCAACATCGAGATGGGACAGTTGACCCCGCCTTTCGGCATGCTGCTCTTTGTGATGAAGGGAGTTGCGCCAAAGGACATCACCATGGATCAGATCATCTGGGCTGCAATTCCCTATATGATTTTCGACATCCTCGTGATGGCCATCATCATGGTATGGCCCCCGGTGGCCCTCTGGCTGCCCAGCATGGTAAAGCTGTAGAAGGCTGAATAAGGAAGGCTGTGGACCTTCTCCCAATCCTTCCGCATGTCCTCCACTTCGGATCTTCCTTGTGGGAAGAAATGAAAGATAAGGCGAAAAACCGACCCCTGCAAGGGAACGAAGGGAACGCAGGTTCTTAAACAGCCTGCAAAACTTACATCCTGGCGGCATGCATAAGAAAGTCACCCTGTTATCATGCGGATTTCGGAATGCGGAACCTCCCTTTTGGTTATTGAGTTATTAGGTTGATAAGTGATTGAGAGCAAGGTTAAGCTCAAGGCTGAAGGCTGAAGGCTGAAGGCTCAAAGCTGAGACCTCAAAGTTCTCAATGATCCGGAATCTGCGGTGAGCAGACAAAATCCAAAGCAGAGCAGTCAACAGGTAGGCAGGTAAATGATGGAGAGACGTAAGGGAGAAAGACTTTTTTTTCCTGCCCTATACAGGAAATACATTACATTCAAAGTCAGGGAAATCTCCGGTGATTTTGTAGACGCCGAACTCTTCAATTTTAGCCCTCAGGGTATCAGGATAAGAAGTCGATACGAGTTGCATTTTGATTCAACCATCGAGTGCTTGGTCTCGGCGCCTGAATCCTTTACAAATGAAATTCTCTTCAAGGGAAGGATTAAATACTGTATTCAGGAAGAGCCGATGGGGAATTATCTTATTGGTGCGAAGATTATTGAACCCGGTGATCAGACGGCGTTTGAGGTCTTTTTGAGGATTCACGGCTTTGTGAAGGAAAAAATCGATCATATTCCGTAAGAGGGTGGCCCATCCGAATGTGGATTGCGGAATTGGGAATCCGGAGTGGAAAAGCTGATTAGATAAGCAGAAGATAGGGAAACGGGATGAGGAAGAATAGATCCTCTACTGCGAGGAATCCCGCAGCCTTTTAGAAACTTCTGCGGTCAACTCGCAAACCCTTTCAGCCAAAGGAACAGGAAGTGACGCCGTCCCGCAACTCGGGGTGATGATCGCTCTTTGAAGAAGGGCGGGATCCATTCCTTTCTTGTTGAGAGTCTCAATTCCCTCCCTGAACCGTTTGACCAGGCTTTCGGCATCCTCCTTTAGAATCGCCTCATTCGTCGGCACGATACCCCAGGCCAAGATCCCCCCTCGTTCCAAAAAGGCTTTTAATTCCTTTGGATAAAGGGAGAGTGTCTCCAGATAGCCATAAGCATCGAAGCTGAGAATGTTGAGGTTCGTTGAAAGAAGTACGCTCCAGTCCGTATTCCCACAGCAGTGAACTCCCCTGAATCCCTTCACCGCTTCAAAACATTCGTTCAAAGAATGAACGACATCCTCCCGGTTCAGGCCCGAAAAGGCAGAACCGAATGAGGAGAGAGAGGGTTCGTCAAAAAAGAGTATGGTCGGAATTCCGGGGAAAAGGTCGTTGAACCTCTTTTCCATCCATCGAGCCTTCATGGAGAGATGTTTAACAAGGATGTCCCTCAGAGTAGGGTCATAGAAGATGGATTTCCCCTCAAGGTCGGTTAAAGCGAGACCAAAGGTGATGGGCCCTGAAATCTGGCCTTTGATGTATTTTATCTGTTTTCGGTGGTCCTTTGAGGTGAGGTCCTTCAGGATCCGAAGCCCTTTTGCGAAATCACTTGTGATTTCAAATGGTTTGAGCTCACCCCCCTCCAGGTATCGATAAAATTTTTCGACTTCTTTATCGAATTCATGAGAAGGATCTACCCATACCCGTTGTTCCTTTTCGTTCCATCTCAAGGAGGGAAATCCCTGAGAATATTGAACAACCATCCCTTCCAGAAAAGACCGCTTTGGCAGTTGGGGCCAGAACGGGATCTCCGGAAAGTTTTGAAAAATGAGAGGGAAAACTTCCTTCTCGCCCTGATGGGGGAAGGATCCGATTCCCGTTGCGATGAAAAAATCTTGAAACTCCATAGCTTTTCATAAGGCCATTTTAAGCAAAAAGTCAAGGACATTTTGCCGCTTATTGCATAACCAATTGATTATAGATATGAAACTTGACAACTGAAGATTTGATGATTATCTATCTAGGGAATTTAACAGAAGGGAGGTCTGTCTCTATGAAGGTGAGGCCACTTCACGATCGGCTTATTATCAAGACGTTTGAGGAGGAAGAGAAGACAAAAGGAGGGATCATTATCCCTGATACGGCTAAGGAAAAACCTGTCGAGGGAAAGGTGATCGCCATCGGAGCAGGAAGGATCAAGAAGGATGGAACGAAGATGCCCCTTGAAATCAAAAAAGGCGACCGGGTCCTCTATGCAAAATATGGAGGAACCGAGATCAAGATGGACGGGGAAGAATATCTCATGATGAGAGAGGATGATATCCTTGCCGTCATTGAGTGATGGGAATGATGGATGTCTAAGAAAGGAGATGTAGTCTATGGCAAAAGAATTGAAATTCGATCAGGAAGCAAGGAATGCGGTTTTGGAAGGGGTCAACATCTTGGCCGATGCGGTAAAAGTAACTTTGGGACCGAAGGGGAGGAACGTGGTCCTGGAGAGATCGTTTGGCTCTCCTTTAATCACCAAGGACGGGGTGACCGTTGCAAAAGAGATTGAGCTCGAAGATCATTTCCAGAATATGGGCGCAAAGATGGTGAAAGAGGTGGCCAGCAAAACTTCGGACATGGCCGGAGACGGAACCACCACGGCGACCCTTTTGGCCCAGGCCATCTATCGGGAGGGATACAAGGTGGTGGCCGCCGGGATCAACCCCATGGATGTGAAACGGGGAATTGACGCGGCGGTGGAAGAGGTCGTCAAGGAGTTGAAAAAGCTTTCCAAGCCGGTCAAGGAGCAGAAGGAGATTGCCCAGGTGGGCACGATCTCTGCCAATAACGACAAGACCATCGGCGATATTATTGCTGAAGCGATGAATAAGGTTGGAAAAGAGGGTGTGATCACGGTCGAAGAGGCCAAGGCCATGGAGACCACCCTCGATGTCGTTGAAGGGATGCAGTTCGATCGAGGGTATATCTCTCCCTATTTCGTAACCGATCCTGAAAAGATGGTCGCCGTGCTCGATGACCCTTTCATTTTGCTTTATGAAAAGAAGCTCTCCAATATGAAAGAACTGCTTCCTATTCTCGAACAGATTGCGAAGACGGGAAGCCCGTTTCTCATCATCTCCGAGGATGTAGAAGGGGAGGCGTTAGCCACCTTGGTGGTCAATAAACTTCGGGGGACAGTGAAATGCGCGGCGGTCAAAGCCCCTGGTTTTGGAGACCGGAGAAAAGCCCTGCTGGAAGATATCGCCATCCTGACCGGCGGCAAGGCCATCATGGAGGATGTAGGCATTAAACTCGAAAAGATGAAGATGGATGATCTGGGCCGGGCGAAGAAAGTGGTCATCGACAAAGATAATACCACGATTGTTGAAGGAGCAGGGTCTGCCTCCGCGATCGAAGGCCGGATCAAACAGATTCGTGTCCAGATCGAAGAGACCACTTCGGATTACGACAAAGAGAAACTTCAAGAAAGATTGGCAAAACTCGCCGGAGGGGTTGCTGTCATTAAAGTGGGAGCAGCCACCGAGACGGAAATGAAGGAGAAGAAGGCGCGAGTGGAAGACGCGCTCCATGCCACACGAGCCGCCGTGGAAGAGGGAATTGTTCCTGGCGGGGGGGTGGCTTATCTCAGGTCACTGCCCGCTTTGAAGAAAATTAAACTGGAAGGAGATCGACAGACAGGCGTTGATATTATTATTAGGGCCCTTGAGGAACCCCTCCGTCAGATTGTTCAAAATGCCGGCCAGGAAGGGTCTGTGGTAGCGGAGAGGGTAAAAAAGGAAAAGGGCGCATTCGGTTTCGATGCCGATCAGGAAGAGTATACGGATATGATCGAGGCTGGGATCATCGATCCGACAAAGGTCGTGAGATTTGCCCTACAGAATGCTGCCAGTGTCGCTTCTCTGCTGATCACCACAGAGGCGGTCGTGGTTGAGAAACCCAAGAAAGAACCGGCTGGACCGCCGATGCCTCCTCCGGGTTATTGATGAATACTCGTCACTCGCTCCCTCTCCCTGTGCCTGCTTGCGGTAGGCCCAGGGAGAGGGAAGGCGAAGGAGTTGACATTTTTCCTCAATCGATCCCCTGGTACTGCCATGGTTGACGACCACTCTGTCACGTTACCCGAAGACCCGAAGGAAGCCCAAAGGGTCTTCAATTCTCTCTCCGTAAAAAACCAGCTCGATCTCGTCCTGCAGGCTCGCGGCAAAGACCGGCTCCATTACATATTCCTTTCGGAACACCCGGAACCGTTGGTCCAACAGCTTCCGGAGCTGGAGGTTTTCTTGACCGTCAAGGAAGCAGGAGAGAAGGACTGTCTTGATCTGATCTCACTCACCACTCCGGAGCAATTCCAATTTCTTCTCGACCTCGATTTCTGGAAAAGGGATCAACTCGACCCGGAGAAAATCCTTCACTGGATGGAGATTCTCCTTGAATCGGGCGAAAAGAGAGTCACCCAATTCATTCAATCCACCGATATTGAGTTCATCGCCCTTCTTCTGAAAAAGTTCCTTCACGCCACCACCCTGGAGGGAGAGCCCTTGGAAGGGATGGACAGGATCCCTCTTTTTACGTTGGATCAATATCACTTCGTTCATTTCAGAGGCAAGAGGACCCGAGAGGTTTTCGAGCCCTTTTTGCACATTCTTTACCAGGCGGACAAGAACACTTATGAGAGGTTGATGGATTCTCTGATCGTGGAATTCGAATCAGAGCTTGAGGAGACAGGATACCGGCTACGAAACAGCCGCTTGAGTGACTATGGATTCCCCGATTTTGAAGAATCTCTGGAAATCTACCAATTTCTCAAGCCGGACTCTCCCGTTTCGGAAGGAAGGCCTCTTCCACCCGCGGTTCAGGAAAAAATCGCGAAGGGAGGTTCCCCCTTCTATCTCGCCCCACAAAACGAAGGCCCTTTTTTTTCCTCGATCCTCTCCAGGATGAATGATCCTCATGAGCAGGACCGACTCAAACAGGAAATAACCGCTCTCTGTAATAAGGCGATCGTGGCAGAGGCGATCGACCTTTCCAATATTGCCGCCATGGAGAGGGTGGTCAAAAAGGTCTACCACACGCTCAATCTCGGCCTGCAATATTTGAGCAAGGACGATGAAATCAAAGCCTTCGAGATCCTTCGATCTCAACCCGTGCAAAGACTATTTCGATATGGTGTGAGCACCACCCTGCTTCTGAGAAGAAAGGCAGAGTCCATTTTAAAGGGGCCATGGTTTTCAAATGACCCGGAGAATCTGGTATTGTTGGACCCCCCTCATTTCGAAAAGTTTGAGGGGATGTTGAGAAGAAGGCCCGCTCTTTATCGAGACTGGAATTATGAGGATTTCAAGAGCCCTCAGGATCTAAAAGAGGCGGATGATTTCTTGGAATCCATCGAGACGGTGGTCCATTTTCTGGGAGACGAATTGAAGGTCTCTCCTCTTTATCTGAAGGAAATGGATTTGAGCAGCTGCACTCCTGAGGATTGGCGGGAGATCACCCTGTCCACGATCTTTCTCACCTCCGTGTCGAATCAAATTCTCCATGGGACTTTTCAATTTGAAGCGATCGGGCAGGGTCAGGTGAAAGATTATCTCACTCGGGTTTTTGAAAGAAATGCCCAAGGGAAAGGGGTGATCAAGATGGAGGTCAAGAACGGATTGAGAGACTGGTCATATTCGATCGAAGGCGAAGAGCTGAAGCGACAACATCTTCTCGCCTTTCGGGATTTCTGCTTCGATCTATTTGAAGTACAATATGGAAAGATCCCTCCGGGCGAAGAGGTGGACCCCCGATTCGTGAAAGGACTGCTGATCAGAAAATAATGTTGAACCGAAGGTGCCGGAATAGGGGCACGTCTCTTTCGCTCGTGTCTTTTAAAAGTAAGACGTGTCCCTGTGGACACGTTGCGGAGCCAGAATAAATTCGACAAGATCCGCCAACTCTCTCTTGCCGATAAGAGGCCATGGAAGTCGTTCGTCCTTTCCGGCGCCGATGATTTCTAACGTGTGATTCCAGATGCTGGCGACAAGGTCGGCTTTGGATGTGTCCTGATATTTGGAAGGATCGATGTATAACAATTTGCCGCGTGTCCGGTCTCGCCCATGACACTCTCCGCACCTCATTTCTGAAAATAATTTTTTTCCGTTCATGACACTCCCCGGCTCGTCGGTGAACGGGAGGAAGTAAAGATAAGCGAAAAGGTCAACCGTCTCTTTCGATGTCAGCGCGGGAATGCCCGATTGCGCCCGAGCCATCTTGGCTAAAATCGTAGGCCCCTTATTCCACATACTCGATGCGATCTCGGTGAAGGAGGTACGGAACGTATGTGCCTCTTTGCCGAGATCAACTCCCTCTCCCCCCTCGCCCCGGATGGAATGGCACTGATCACATCCCTTCGAATGGAAGACCCGTTTTCCTTCCTTCGGACTGCCGGGCTTAAAGAAGGCCGGATCGTCTGCCCCCTTTGCGTTGGCCTTGATATATTCGAAGAGATCGAGCATCTCTGTTTCCCTAAACTTAGGCCACTTCATTCCGATTTGAGCCATGCGGGCGACCATGTCTAAACTGTGGTTCCAGATCCCCTTGCTCAAGAAAATTGGAGAAATATTCCGTGGAAATTCAACGAAGCCCAGTTGATCTTGTTTCCCTTTGCCTGCAAGAGGGTGACACAAATAACAACCTTTTTCGGTAAACACGGATCTTCCTCGAACGGCGTTTCCCCGCCCGTCAGAGAATCTGAGGAAGTAAAGGTAAACTGAAAGGTCGTTAAGTTCCTGCCCTGTCAAAGCAGGTTTGACCCTTCTTGTCTGGTCCATGCCCGAGACGACGGAAGGCATATGGTTCCAAAGCTTTACAGCCAGATCCAGCGGAGTGTCACCCATATCCTTCGTGACCACCTCAAGGGCGATTTTACCCCGTTCCCCGGTCACGCCATGACATTTCACACATCCTTTGTTTACAAAAAGCTTCTCCCCTCTGGTGGGATCTTCAGGGAGGATGTCTGCGATGGCAAATGAACCTGACAAGAGGAAAAGAATGATAACCCACCCTCTTATGATCACGCTCTTTCTTTCCATAACGAGTTCCCTCCCGCTGATTGGCCGGAGCGTGCCCCATCCCGCAAGGCGGGACTTGACGGAGGCAGGCGTTACGGCGAGACGTCCGTACTTTTTCCAGTGGGAGAGTCCGCTGCACGTTTCATACCAACGTTTTTTCTTAGGTCTAATGAATTGAAATCATTCAAGAGGAGAAGTTTCGACACTCCGATCAGTGTAAGGTTTTCCCTACAGGGTTTGAGGGTTTTCCCTGCGCTCTTGAGAAACTTACGTTTTCGAGGGTTTTCTTGTAGGCTGCAGCTGTCTGAAGGAATGTCGGACCCATTCGGCGGCACCAGGCTTCGGCGCGAGATCAGGCTATTGCCCTACGCTCCAGGAAGTGTATAAAGCGCCGCTCAGGATAAACTCTAATCTTCGGCATTTGTCATGAGGCTTGTCGTTTTCACTTCTTCCAGCTCCAGGGCGAGGAATTCCCAGAGCTGGGTAAGTTCTCTCACCTGTTCCTTGACCTGCTTATGAGTCTGAACGGTCTCGTAAGTCTCCTGCTGATTCAAATAGAGTTTGGGGTCAGAAAGTCTTTGATTCAGATGATCCAGTTTCTGGGTGGCTTCATGTAAAGATTTTTCTACCTCCTGGACTCTCTTTTCAAGACCGGAGAGTTGTCTCTTAAATTGGTCCATCTCCTGAGCTCTTTTTCGCCTTTCTTCTTTTGTTTTGTTTGAGGATTTCTTTTTTTGTGGGGGCAGTCCATGAGTCGGTACGACCGTCGTTCCGACCCTTGCCCCTGAACCATCTTCCGATTGAATCTGCTGCTTTTTATAAAGATAATAGTCGTAGTTTCCCGGATAGACATGGGGGGTGCCTTGATCGATTTCGATGACTTTATTGGCGATCTCATTGATCAGGTGGCGGTCGTGAGTGATGAGGCAGATCGTTCCTTGAAACTGCTTCAGGGCCATCTCCAATACATTTCGAGAGGAAATGTCGAGATGACTCGTCGGTTCGTCAAGGAGAAGAAAATTGGCAGGCTTAAGAAGCATCTTTGCCAAAACCAGACGGCTCTTCTCTCCGCCGCTCAGCACAGAGACTCTCTTCTCAATGTCATCTCCACTAAAAAGAAAAGTTCCCAGGATCGTCCGCAGCTCCGTCTGACTTTCGTCGGTGGCAACGGAGAGGAGTTCTTCAAAAACTGTATTTTCCGGCCGGAGGCTATCGAACTGGTGCTGGGCAAAGTAGGCACGGGTCACGTCCTTTCCTAAAATAACCTCCCCTTTTTCAAAATCGAGCACTCCGGCCAGAATCTTGAGGAGGGTAGATTTTCCCGCTCCATTGGGGCCCACCAAGGCCACTTTATCTCCCCGGTAGAGATGGAGACCGATTCCTTGGTACACCACTGTTCCGCCGTAGCTTTTGTGAAGGTTTTTAACCTCCGCAACCTTGTGGCCGCTCCGGTTGGGAGCAGGAAAGTGGAATCGAATCTCCTTCTTTTTGTCGGGAAGTTCAATCCGCTCAATTTTTTCGAGCATCTTGATTCGACTTTGAACCTGGCTCGATTTGGTGTTTTTGGCCCGGAATCGCTCAATAAATCTTTCGGTCTGCTCAATTTTTCTCTGCTGCGTTTTATAAGTCGCCTCGAGGACTTGCCCCCGGGCTTCCTTCTCCTCCAAATAGTGGTCATAGTCGCCGTAATAGAGGTCGATCTTTTGAGCCTCAATCTCCGCTATCCAATCGATCAGATGATTGAGAAAGACCCGATCGTGGGAGACGATGACCATGGCACCCGGATAATTGATCAAGAATTCCTCCAACCAGATCAAGGAAACCAGATCCAAGTGGTTGGTGGGCTCATCGAGAAGAAGAAGGTCGGGGGATTGAAGAAGGATTTTGGCCAAGGCAATTCGCATCCGCCAGCCACCGCTCAGTTCATCGGTGAGCCGGTTGAAATCCCTTTCTTTAAACCCGAGACCCTGGAGGATGCGCTTTGCCTCAGCCTCCAGGCCATATCCTCCGAGGAGGGTATACCGCTCCTGAAGTTTTCCATATTCCTTTGCCAGCCTCTCCTGTTCTTTGGGATCCTCGATGGATGAAAGTTCCTCTTCCAGAATCTTCATCTTATCCTGGAGGGAGGTGATGCTTGTCAGGCTTTTTAAAACCTCATCCAGAACCGTATTGCCCTTGAAGGAGATGACCTCTTGGGGGAGATAGCCCATCTTTACCCCCTTGGCGATGAGGATCTCTCCTTCGTCAATGGACTCCTCTCCCAGGATCATTCTAAAGAGGGATGTCTTCCCGGCGCCGTTCGGACCGATCAGGCCAACCCGATCCCTCACCCCGATCTGGAGGGAGCAGTCCCTAAACAGAACCTTGCTTCCAAACTGTTTCTGAATGTGGTTAAGTGTGATCATTTCATTACCGAATACGTCAAATCCAGATGACAACGTTCAAATTCAAATGGCAAATGAAAAAGCTGATGGAAGGACGGTCTTGAACCTTGCCATTCCGTCGAGGCGGGGTCTAAGTATCGTACTTATCAAAATTATAACCCGCTTTTTTGTAATCCTCCAAGGCGCGGGTCTTCAGATCTTCTCGCTTCGTTTTTTCAGCTTCCTTATCCGCTAATTCAGCCGCATGGCTCCATTTCCCTTCTTTTTCGTATTCCTTGATCTTCCGATCGGTTTCTGCGGGCGGACGTCCTCTGATGACCACCGTGGGGGCGAAGAGGACCCGGGAGATGGGATTCTTACATTGGGGGCAGACGGCTAAGGCAGATTCGGTCATCCTCTGGATGACTTCAAACCCTCGCCTGCAATAAGAGCAGCTTTTTTCCGAGTCATTAGCTCTGTACGCGTAGGTTGGCATGATTAAAACCGTGTCTCCTGTCCGTGTCTGAGCGAAGCCCGCCTTGCGGGACGAAGGCAGGGCGCCTAGGCGAGCTCCGTATTCGGACTTAAAATATAGGTTAATATTTCCTTCCAAATTGTCAAGAGAGAAAAGCTTATGCTATAAATAAAAATGATGATTCCTTACCAGAATCTTTATATTTACGAAATTTCCAGGGCGATCTCGGAATCGAGAAGATTTTTTAAGGAAGACTTCATCGGCTGCTGGAACGAAGGGGAGACCTCCTTCCTGTTCTTTTCTCAACCTCACGATGAGGAGGTGAAATCGTTTACGGAAAAGAAGGGAGTCCCGCTGGTCTCAAGAAATGTACTGGACTACAAGGCATGGCAGGCCGGTGAAGAATTGAAGCCTTTTAAGGTGGGTAATCTGGTCATTTCTCCACCCTGGGAAGCTGCGAAGGTCGAGGAAGGGGAAATCCTGGTCCATTTAGACCCTAACGTCGTCTTTGGTACGGGTTATCACGCAACTACCCGAGCCTGCCTGAAAGCCCTCTGGGAGATTTACCAGAAAGAGAGGGTGAGAAAAGTCCTGGACCTTGGAACAGGCTCGGGGATCCTTGCCCTGGCGGCTGCGAAATGGGGAGCTGAAAAGGTGCTTGCCGTTGACTGTAATGAACTGGCCGCAGAGACGGCATTGCGAAATGTCTTGTCCAACGGGGAATCTGACCGGATTGCGGTGAAATTAGGAAAAGCGGAGGATTTTATTGAAGAGGACGCCAGTTTGATTTGTGCGAACATTCATCTTCAAGTCATCGAAGCCCTCCTCAAGAAAAGGACCTTCTTTGAAAAAAGATGGTTCATCCTTTCAGGGATCTTTGAAAAAGATGCGGAAGAGATGGAGAGGCGGCTGACCCGAAAGCCTGTCGAGATTGTTCAGAGGTTGCGAGAGAAAAACTGGTTGACCCTCGTGGGTTTCAATCAAAAAGGCAAGTAAAGGTAATGCTTCACTGCGACGTGCGGCAATCCGGCGGCCCGTCAGGGATGCTCCGAAAACCTTAGGAAGCTCCCCCGGCCTGTGCCGGGGGGCTTCCTAAGGTACAGGTTTAGTTAAAATGTTGTTGACTTCAATTTTTCATTGTGTTAAAAACATCACGTTTTATCCTCACTTAAAATCCCAAGAATTTAAATTTTATTCAGGTTTTGGCACAGAATAACCCTCATCTTTACTCGAAGGGTAAGGTCAATCGACTTTCCGGTTTTGGGGGGGGCATGGAATCCAAATTCAAGAAATCAATCCTTTTTTGTCTCATCATTTCTGTCTCGCTCTCTTGGGGCTCGGGGGTGGCGTGGGCGGCAACGCCTGTCCCCGAAAAAGAGAGTCTCAAGCCCGCAGAGGCAACCCAACCCCCTGAACCGGCTAAAAAGGCGGAGAAGTTTAGTGTTAAGGGTCGGGAATATTGCTACGAGTGTATTGACAATTCTGAATGTCTGGGTTGCCACACTAAAATCAGCGAGAGGAAATTTGCCCAGTCCGTTCATGGGGCGAACTCCTGCAACGGTTGCCACTATGATATCACAGATATCAAAACCCATACCAAATCCAAGGGCGCAAGAATTCATGCAGAACCGGTCACGTGCCATCGATGTCATAAGAGAGAAGGGGCGGAGCATTATGCAAGCGCCCATTTCATCAATGACATTCAATGTAAAGACTGTCATCAGGATATCCACGAGATCACTCCGTGGAAGGGGGACAAAGTTCGAGTGATCCAGAAATGTACGACCTGCCACTCGGATGATGGTTATTCTGAAAGCCTTCACGGCAAATCCGTCATCGATGGAAATCCGGATTCAGCCACCTGCAGCGATTGCCACGGCCTCCATAAGATTCCTTTGTTAAAGGGGGATGAACCCAAAGCGGTGGAGTTCCGAAAGGAGTTCCACACAGAAGTTTGCCAGAAATGTCATGCAGACAAAGAGATGATGGGGAGAAACAGTGTTTTCCTCATCGCCACTCAAACTTATTATGAAAGTTATCATGGGAAGGTAGAGCATCTGGGCTACCCGAAATTGGTGGCGGGGTGCGCAGACTGCCACGGGTTCCACAACATTCTGCCTCCCGATAATCCAAAGTCCCTCATCTCGGAGAAGCGGTTAGTGGAGACCTGTGGCAAGTGCCACACAGGGGCCAATACCAACTTCGTGCAATGGATTGCTCATGCGACCCATAATGATCCAGAAAGAGAACCGGTCCTCTACGGAACCTTCGTTCTGATGACCGGCCTTCTCGTTTCCGTCTTTGGAGTTTTCTGGTTTCACACCTTTCTCTGGTGGCGGAAAGACTTCTGGGAAAAGAGGGAGTTGAGGGCCAAGGGAGTCTTCTTCCCGCTCCATCTGAGACCGGATGAAGCAGGCCATATCTATCGGCGATTCAGCTTTTTTGACATCGTCCTCCATTTTACAATGATGGTGACCTTCCTTGGCCTTGTCCTGACCGGGCTTCCGCTAAAATTTTCTCATGCCCCTTGGGCCAGTGGTCTGATGCACTTTCTGGGAGGGGCAAGGATGGCGGGCTTGATTCATCGCATTTGTGCTGTCATCACTTTTGCCTACTTCGGAACGACCATCGCT
>Ga0316630_10000300_pt1 | contig 14492 bp, 11 predicted proteins | sample OWC_May_M1_C1_D6_FD_207658 | JGI IMG/M metagenome (GOLD analysis project Ga0316630, IMG submission 207658) | Wetland soil microbial communities from Old Woman Creek delta, Ohio, United States - OWC_May_M1_C1_D6_A | ecosystem: Environmental > Terrestrial > Soil > Wetlands | place: USA: Ohio...
CATCGCCGCCACGCTCGGCGAAGAGCGAGACACTCTCGAAGACGTCGTCGAGCCCTATCTGCTGCAAATCGGTTTCGTCCGGCGCACCAAGCGAGGCCGAGAGATCACCAAGCAAGCCTGCGAGCACCTTGGCCTCAAGCTGCAAAAGAAGAAACGCACCACTGAAGCATCCGGGTTATTCGAACAATCCGCCTGAGAGACCGGTCAGGCGGGCAGGATGTGCGGGGCCAGCTTGGGCGAGCGGCCGAGGATGTGGGTGAAGTGATGGATCAACAGTCGCTCGATTTCGTCGAGCGTTTTCTCATCGGCCTGGGCAAGCTGCTGCAAATCGGCCAGAGCGGTGACGGCTTTGATGCTGAACCGGACTTTGTCGGGGAAGCTCATCTCGCAATCGCGGCAGATCAGTCCATTGGCGGCACTGCTGAAATAGCCCTCGCGCCACTCGGGCGAGAAAGGGCGTCGGCAGTTGGCACACGCTTTCAGAACCGGGTGCACGCCCACCTCCCGCAACAGGACGATTTGAAACAGGATCAGCCGAACCAGCACGTCCCGGCGCTCGCCCGTCAGCTCGGGGTTGTCCACGTCCCGCAGAAACTGCGCGAAGTGATCGAACAGCACAGGGTGCGGGTCGAGCTCGTCGGTCAGCGAATCCAGCAGCTCCACGGCCAACAACGCACTGTGCATGGCCAACAGGTTTCGACGCAATCCGACGCCGGCGGGCTGCTGCTGGAATTCCGTCAGGGTGGCCAGTGTGTCCTTGTGAACGCCCGAAAAGACGATATCGCCGAGAGACAATACTTCGATCGGCCCGTCAAAGGCGGACTTGGGGCGTTTCGACCCCTTGGCTATCGCCCGGACCTTGCCCGACAGGCGGGCGAACAGGGTCACCACCTGCGACGTTTCGGAATAGTCAGAGGCGCGGAGGCAGACCGCGCGATCCTTGGTCAGCATGGCTATCGTTCAACCGCCTTCTGTATCTGGATTCTGACACGTTTGACCCGCCGGGCCTCGGCGGACGCGATGACAAACTTGAGATTCTTGTATTCGAAGCTCTCGCCGGCTTTCGGAACATAGCCCAGGCGCGAGAACACGAATCCACCCAGCGTGTCATAGTCTTCATCGTCCGGCAGGTCCAGCGAGCACTGCTCGTTCAGGTCCTCCACGTACATCCGGGCATCCACGTCGATCGTGTTCTCATCGACCTTCCGGACGGATTCCGGCTCGGTCTTCTCATATTCATCGGCGATTTCCCCGACGAGCTCTTCCAGGATGTCCTCCAGAGTCACGATCCCCGCCGTGCCGCCATACTCGTCGAGCACCACCGCGATGTGCAGTTTCTGCTGCTGGAACTCGCGGAGCAGGGCCCGCAAGGACTTGGTTTCGGGAACGAAGTACGCTTCCCTCATTCGATCGCGGAGCCGGAAGTCGGCGGGGTCTTTTCCAATCTCCTCGAGCAGGTCCTTGGCATAAATCAGCCCGACCACATTGTCGATACTCCCCTCATAGACGGGAAGGCGGGAGTGGCCGGCTCTGCGAATCGTCTCCAGGACCGTGGGCCGATCGGCGCTGACCTCCACGGCGATCAGGTCCGTCCGCGGCGTCATGATCTCGTCCGCCATTCGCTCGCGCAGGTCCAGCACGTTCTCGATCATCTCCTGCTCTTCGGCATCCACCGTCCCTTCCATGCGATGCTGCTCGAGATCCTCGAGAAACTCCTCCTGCTTTTCCTCGTGTTGTTCTTGCGGCGTCGACTGCGGCACGCCCGCCAGGCGGCGCACGAAACCGTCGTAGAGCTGAAGAACATAGACGATCGGGGCGGCCACAATGGAGCACACGACGAGCACGCCGTGGGTGCGGCTGAGCACCCGCTCGCCCGCATACTTCGCCAGGGCGTCAGGAATCGCCAGACTGAAAATGGAGAAGATGACCACGCCAACGAGAAACGCGAGAACGTACGCGATGGCCTGAGGCGGCTGTTGGAGCCGCGAGCTCAGCATGACCAGCAGCAGCAAACCGGCGAGATTGAAGACCAGCCGATAGAACGCACAGGTCAGAGCCAGTCTATCGGCGTTGGCGACCAGGCGATCGACGCGTTCCAACGGGTCTTTGCCCCCGGCCCTCTGAAACGCTTCCTGCAACCGGACCAGCGAGAACGTCCGCAACGTCATCGCATTCACGGAGAAAAACAGCGTTGCTCCGGCGAACAGGCATATCAACAACACTGCTCCACCGATGAAGCCCACGTCCCATGGTCCTTTCTATATCCTGCACGCCCAGACAGCCCGGCATCCAATCCACTATTTCCGAGCGGCGGTATTATACACCAATCCATAGCCTGAATCACGTAAAATCTCGTCCTCCATTCGATGCATGCGTTTCGCTTGTCTGGCGGAGGCGTCGTCGAAGCCCAATTGATGGAGCAAGCCGTGCACGACATACAGCGCCAGCTCCGCCGCAGTCGTGTGTCCGCGCCGGGCGGCCTCACGGGCTGCCAGCTCGCCGTTGACGATCAGGTCGAACACGCGTGACGGGTCTCGACTCGCCTCATCGGACAGGTCGAAGCTCAGACAATCCGTATTGCTTCTGCGGCCGAGGAACCTCCGATTGAGCCGCCGCATCTCCGCGTCGTCCACGATCCCGATACTGACGATGGCCCGCGAAACGGAGAAACACCTACAGACCGCACGCACCAGGGCCTTAAGCTTCGGTGGACTCGCCGATGCACCGGCGAAGCGCTTTTTGATTTGGACCGTAATCATGCGGCGGCGACTTATGCCCCGACCATTCGGGGAAGGCTCGGCTTGCCATTTTCCGCACCGGCGGGCACGTCCGGCGCGGTCGGATAGGCGATGCGCCCGTGATAGTGGGCGGCCAGCGACTTCGAAATGGTCGCCTCGATGAGGCTCAGCTCGCGAAGCGTCATATCACATTCATCGAGCTGACCATCCTGAAGCCGCTTCATGGCGATGTTGTGCACGACGGTCTCGACTCGGGCCAGCGTCACTTCCGTGAGCGAGCGCACGGCGCCCTCGACCGCGTCGGCCAGCATGATAATGGCCGCCTCCTTCGAGCGGGGCTTGGGACCGGCATAGCGGAATTCGCTCTCCGTCGGGGGCGGTTCCATCGGTTTCCTGCCGACCGTCGCCGGTTCCTCATACTTCTTTCTGGCCTCGTGGTAGAACGGTTCCACCAGGGTCGTGCCGTGGTGGGTCTCGATGAACTGGTGCAGGACGTTCGGCAAGCCGAATTCTTTGGCCATCTCCACACCGTCCTTGACGTGGCCCACAATGATCAACTGGCTCATGGCCGGCGACAGCTCCTTGTGCCTGTTGGCCGAGCCCATCTCGTTCTCGATGAAGTACTTGGGCTTGCTGATCTTGCCGATGTCGTGGTAGTACGCCCCGACGCGGCAGAGCAGCCCGTTGCAGCCAATCGCCTCTGCGGCCGCCTCGGCAATCGAGCCGATGAGCAGGCTGTGGCTGAACGTCCCGGGCGCCTCCATCGCGAGCTTCTTCAGCAGCGGCTGGTTCGCATCGGAATAGTCCAGCAGCGTCATGCTCGTGGCGATGTGGAACAGCCTTTCGATCAGCGGCAGCAGGCTCTGGATCAACAATCCCGCCAGAAACGCCGCCATGGCATGGTAGCCGGCCCCTTCCAGGACCGCCGTCCACGCGGGAGGAGCGCCGCGGAAGTTCAGATACACGGACGACAGCGACGTCAGGAAGACCACGGTTGCCGTCAGAGCGCTGACTTCCAGGAGTTTCATGCGCGTGCGAATCTCCTGCAAGGAAAACGAGCAGACCGCCGCGCCGGAGAACATCGTCAGGAACAATCCGACGCCCTGCAGTTGAAGGCCCTGGTCCGGCCTGGGTCCCACCGCCAGGACGGCGAAGATGCAGTACAGCGCGCTCATGCCGGTGGCGAATCGCTGGTCATAGGCGATGGCGAGCACGATGGCCGCCAGGACCGCGGTACCCGTGCCCCAGCTCGGTCCCCACAAGGCGCCGTGGCTGGACAGCGAGCCAAATCGCGCCACCGCCAGCAACAGGAGGTACAGGCAGATCAGCGAGAATCCCCTGGCATGGCTGCTCGTGGCATGAGACCGCCAGCGGTGGGCATAAACGCTGGCCCCCATGGTGAGAATCACGACCATGGCCGCCATGGCCGCGAGCGTCCGGTATCCTCCCTGTTCCACCAGCCCAAAGGACAACACGGCGACGCAGCCGGAGACAAACAACACCCACATGAGCACAGAGATAATCAGGTCCGCATCCGCCAGCCGTGTAATCCATTCAGGCCGGTCGCTGGAGATGTTCCGGCGGACCTGATCCCGCCGGGGGTTCGTCCTTCTAAACAACGCCATAGCCTGAAACCTGCCAAAAGACCAAGCGTGCGGCGCATCGGGGCAACCGACAACCGGTCGGAGTTTTCCCGTGGCTCATGAGGTCTCCCCTCGTCGCCGCCGACTTTGAACATCCTGTCGGGTCTTGTAGGCCTCGACGATATCCTGTACCAGGCGATGCCGCACGATGTCCTGCTGACTCAGCTCGACAATGCCGATGCCTTTGATCCGCTGAAGGATTTCCATGGCTTCGACCATGCCGCTTCTCTGGTTGTCGGCCAGGTCCACCTGTGTGATGTCGCCGGTAATGATCATTTTCGAGCCGTGTCCGAGACGGGTCAGCACCATCAGCATCTGCAAGCCGGAAGTGTTCTGGGCTTCGTCGCAGATGATGGCGGCCTCATTCAACGTACGGCCACGCATGAACGCCAGCGGGATGATCTCGATGATGTCCAGCTCCATGAACTTGCGCATCTGGGCGAAGTCCATCATGTCCTCGATGGCGTCGAAGAGCGGGCGGAGGTAAGGATTGACCTTGGCGGCGATGTCGCCGGGAAGAAAGCCGAGCCTCTCACCGGCCTCGACCGCAGGCCGGGCCAGCACGATTCGGCGGATTTGCCTCTTCTTGAGCATCGATACGGCCATCGCCACCGCGAGATACGTCTTGCCTGTGCCGGCCGGGCCCGTGCAGAAGGTGATGTCATTGTTCAGCATCGTCTCGATGTATCGCAACTGGCCTTCCGTCGAGGGCTCGACCACCTTGCTCGAAAAGACACCGACCGCTTGACCACCTTCGGCCCCAGCGGACTCCTCCCCCTCCTCAATCATGGCGGTCACGTCATCTTGCGTCAGTCGACGGTGTTTGAGAAGGTGCCTCTGCATGCGGTCGATGACTTCGGTGGCCCGACTCACGTTGCTTTCGGCGCCGCTGATATGCAGGTCCGACTGACGCGCGGTGATTTGCACGCCCAGGGATCGACGCAACAGCCGCAGATGGCTGTCCGCAGGGCCAAACAACTCCAATTGCTTGTCCGGATCCAGTTGTACAGTGACTTCCAAAATGCGTTCTCGCTAAAATGCTTGCTGTCGCGCTGCGTGATCCCCCTACTGCATCACCAGCGCAAAGAACAAGAAGGCAAACGGCGCCGCAAACAGCGGCGAATCAATGACATCCAATATACCCCCGAATCCCGGCACCCGGTTCGAGGAATCCTTCTGCTTCGCGTCGCGTTTGAGCATCGACTCCGTCAGATCACTCATCTGTCCTATGAAAGCCATCGCCGCGCCAAAGGCCAGCGCCGGCCACAGTCCCATTATACTGAAGGCTGCGGCAAATGCGAGACTTATAATCATCGAGACCGCCACCGCTCCCGCCATCCCCTCCCATGTCTTGCCGGGACTGATGCGAGGGGCCAGCTTGTGCGTTCCGAACAGCTTGCCGAACGTGTAAGCCCCAATATCAGCGGACTTTACAGCGAAGAAGAACATGAGGGTAGGCCACAGCCCTTTGTCGATCCTGATGCCCAGGACGAAAGCCGGCAGGAGGCCAAGATACATGAGCATGAAGCAACTGATGCCGCAATTGGCCAGGACGCCGTCCACTCCGAATCGGACGTGCTGTTGAAAGAACACCCCGGCCAGCGTAAAGGCGGCTACGAACAGGACAATCACGCCCAGAGAAACATTGCAGACCTGCGACCAGTACCAGGCGGTTGCCAACAGGATCAAGCCGATGACAGAAGCGGGATTCAGCACGACGAGGCCTCTGGCGGCGGCCAGAGCGGAGAACTCCATGCCCCCCAATCCGATGACAACGCCAACCAAGAGCATCAACACCGTCGCGCGGATCTGCCTGGCATCGGGGCCGGAGGTGGTCAGCGAGCCGTCAAGCCAGCCATCGAAGACCACCAGGGCGGTGAAGAGCACTGTCATCAGAGTCCCGAAGAGCAGCCTGTGCTTGAGCATGTACGGCTCCTACCCACCCTAAAACCCTACAGCCACCGTGCTGGAACACCGCCGGCGGGTTCGCCTGATTACGGCTTGACGACGCCGGCCGCCCGAATCTCAGGCAGCGCGGCCGTATCGACGGCGCCGAAGCGGCGGTCCCGGTGAGCGTAGGCGAGAATCGCCTTCTCCAGCGACTGCTCAGTGAAGTCCGGCCAGAGCGTATCCGTGACATAGAACTCGCTGTACGAGATCTGCCACAGGAGAAAGTTGCTGACTCGAAGCTCACTGGCCGTACGGATCAACAGGTCGGGGTCGGCCATCTCGGCCGTGTACAGGTGTCGGCTGATGCAGTCCTCGTCGATCCCTTCCAGTGACAGCCGCCCCTCTTTATGCGCCGTGGCGATGGCCCGGGCCGCATCGACAATCTCCGCCCGTCCGCTGTAGTTGAGGGCCAGAGCCAGCATCATACCCGTGTTGGCTCGGGTCATGGCCAGCGTTTCGGTCAACGACTCGCTGACCATTTTCGGCAGACCGGCCATGCGGCCGAGGTGGATCAGCCGGACATTGTTCCTCATCAGGTTGGGCCGAATCCCCACCAAGTAGTCGGCGTACAGGTGCATCAACGCGTTCACTTCCGCCTTCGGCCGCTTCCAGTTCTCAATGCTGAAGGAGTAGAGCGTCAGCGACTGCATACCGAAATCGACACAGCACTGGGCGATCTTCTCTGCGGTCTTGGCTCCCTCCTGATGGCCTTCGTATCGCGGCAGGCTCTGACGCTGCGCCCAGCGGCCGTTGCCATCCATGATGATGGCCAGGTTGCGCGGCATCTGGTCGACTTCAAGATTCAGCCGCCTGGCCGTGCTCGCAAGTTTCTGCTCCATGTCGTTCATAGGCACAGCCGCTCGATGTCATTCATGGGTCATAATGGTCTGGGTGCGCTTGGCCCCGACGCCGATCATTCCGACCGGCTTACCGATGATCTGCTCGATGCGCCGGACGTAATCCCGTGCGGCAGTCGGCAGGTCATCGAATCTCGTCACCTCGCCAAGCTCCTCCTGCCAGCCCGGCACACAGTCGTAAATCGGCCTGGCCTTGGCCAGCCGGTCGATGTTCGCCGGGAAGAACGTCGTCTGCCTGCCGTCGATTTCGTAGGCCTTGCAGATCTTGAGTTCTTTCAAACCGGTCAGAGTATCGAGGTGGAGCAAAGCCACGGAATCCACGGAGCCGATCTTGATGCTGTAGGCCGCGGCCACGCCGTCGAACCAGCCGCACCGCCGGGGCCGGCCGGTCGTCGTGCCGTACTCGTGGCCCCGCTCGCGGATGTACTGGCCGATTTCGTTGTCCAGTTCCGTCGGGAACGGCCCCGCTCCCACTCGCGTCGTGTACGCCTTGACCACGCCGATGTATTTGTCCACCATCCTCGCCGGCACGCCGCAGCCCGAGGGAAGACCGAGCGAGCTGGAGTTGGAGCTTGTCACATAGGGGAATGTCCCGTGGTCCAGGTCCAGCAGCGAGCCCTGGGCGCCCTCGAAGAGCACGGATTTGCCTTCGCCGATCATCCTGTGCAGCAGCTCGGTCGTGTCGGTGACGAGCGGCACAAGCCGCTGGGCATAGGTCTTGCAGTTGGCCATGATGGCATCGAGACTCATCGGCGCCGCCCCGTAGAGAGCGGTGAAAAGCTTGTTCTTGTACTCGAGGATCGTCCGCAGCTTCCCGCCCAATTGCTCGAGGTTGCGAAAATCGCTCATGCGGATGGCGTAGCTTCGCCCGACCTTGTCTGCATAGCACGGACCGATGCCGCGGATCGTCGTGCCGATCTTCTGCTTGCCCAGCGACTCTTCGCGAAGCTGGTCCTCGCGCTTGTGGTAGTCCAACACGACGTGCGCGTTTTCGCTGATGAAGAGCCGGCCGTTGAGCGAGATGCCGCGCTGCGCCAGGCCGTCGATCTCGTGGATCAGAACATCGGGGTCCACCACGACGGCGTTAGCGATGACACAGTCGACATTCGGGCGGATCGAGCCGCTCGGCAGAAGGTGCAGGGCGAATCGCTCGTCGCCGATCACCACGGTGTGGCCCGCATTGGAGCCGCCCCCGTAGCGCACGACGACATCGCTGTTCTCGGCGAGAATATCGACGACCTTGCCCTTGCCCTCATCGCCCCATTGCAACCCGACCACGCAGATATTCATGCCACCGCCGTTCTCTATGACCACCAACCATGCCTGCAAAACAAGACCGCCATAGCCTACCGGCCCGCCCCCACCCGGTCAACCAAATTGTCCACCCGACCTCGGAGCAAACGGCCCCTCGCCGTAGAGACGCAAGATTTTGCGTCTCCACTGCTCCCCCGCCGTCGTGCAGACCGTTTCCTCTATACCCGGCCGGCAGGCCGCTTTCACAATCGCCAATCACCACTCATCAACATAGCTTCCGCCCCAGCTACAAGATCACCAAGCCCCAGTTCGAAGACCTCGCCCAGCGAGTCAGGACCTTGCAGTGCCTAACTGAGCGAGTCTGCCAGACAAGAACTGAATTCTGTCTCTCCAAGTGGGGAGATCCGCCTCTGCGTCAGAACGTGAAATGCGCAGGTTGGACCGATCTCTCGCGAAGCCCCATACGCATAAGTAACGTTATTCACTCATGTTAGATCGCTACTTGTTATTTTGAGGGTTGACCCTCGAAGCCCCGGACAGGAACTCCAACCAACTGGGGTGCAGTCTTGAAGGGTGAAACTCCGTGACGTTTCTTCCGTATGCAGTTGAAGGCGTGCTGTCTGTGCCGTCATAGTCTGCGGCGTTGTAACGGCTGGACGCCCTGCCAATATCGGCATCGTTTAAGGGTAAGAGAAAATGAAACGCAGAAAGATGATTCCGATTGCGGCTGTGGCCGTCTTGCAGTTGTGCAACGTTTTGCAGGCACTGCCCACAACAGAGCGGGAAGCGGAGATGGCCGTCACAGGTTGGCTCAAAGCCGATCCACGGCCGCTCGGTATGACTCTCGGCCGGCAAGTGATGAAAGCCGAAACCTTCAACGGGGATAACGGGGAGCCGGTCTATTACATCGTCTATTTGCAGCCATCCGGCTTTGTGATTGTATCAGCGGACGATTTGGTCGAGCCGATCATCGCGTTCGTGAACGGTAGCTCTTACGATCCCTCGATTGAGAACCCCTTAGGGGCACTGGTGACGAACGACCTCAAGGAGCGACTTGCGGCGGTTCGGAGTTCTTTCAGCCCGCTGGCCATCGCGTCACAGACAGCCGTGACAAAAATCCAGAAGAAGTGGAGATACTATATTGGTCTTGGCGAAACGTCAAAGAGCGCATTCGAACTTATGAGTGCTGGTCCGATTCGTGATGGAAATCCTTCCGACCTTCGTGTTGCCCCGCTGGTGAAAACGAAATGGTACCAGAGGGGGATATACGAGAAGTACTCTGATCCGAACGAGCCAAGACACAAATTCAAAGCCGTCGGTCTTGCCTGCCAGAACTATTATACGCCACGGCTTGTGGATCATAGCCCCGTCTGGGATGAAGATCGGGCCGACAATTTCCCCTGTGGTTGCGTTGCTACCGTCATGGCGCAATTGATGCGTTACCACACGTATCCTGACCAGCCGTACCAGCCCAACGATCCTTGCACAGTAGGGGTAGGCATCGAAGATAGTAACGGCGATTTCAACGACGTTGACACTATCTACCCTGATGGAACTCTGCCCAAGAGGTACCTGCTCGGTGGAGACGGACAGGGCGGCGAGTACCCGTGGGACGATATGGACCTGGTGCCTGATGCAAATTCGACACAGATGGCACGAAAGGCCATCGGGGCGATTTGTCACGATGCCGGTGTCTCTGTGAATATGAGCTACGCGGCTGGCGAATCAGTGACTGTGATGGGGGGAAATGAAAGCCACACCTCTGTAGCCGATGCGTTGAGAAGCAGATTCCAATACGCAAACGCAGTGACTGCCGCTTTTCCCAGAGTCCATATTGGCCCAGGATTAGTCGGAATGATGAATGCCAATCTTGACGCCAGAAACCCTGTCATCCTGGGGATTCCGGGACATGCAGTTCTGGTGGATGGGTACGGCTATGGATACGGTAATGATGACTCAACCGCTTATCATCATATAAATATGGGCTGGTATGGCCTTGACAACTGCTGGTATAACCTGCCGGATATTGCCGCCACGGATATCGGATACACATATACGTTGGTCGACGTCTGCATATACAACATCTTCACATCCGGCGGCGGCGAGATTATCAGCGGGCGAGTCCTGAATCCTGATGACGAACCTGCGGATGCGAATGTCGTTTGTCTGGAATACGAGGGGAGAATTATCAAGACGGTCGAAACCGATGCAAATGGGATCTTTGCGTTCATCGATGTCAACTCAAATACCAGCTATTCTGTATGGGTGGAGGGGCGTGATTTCCCCAAACGGCAAGTCCGCACGGGCTTTTCCATGGATTATCAGCCTGTATCGGGAAACCGGTGGGGGATTGATTTCCCGGGATCGCCAGAGCAGGGAATCCTCTATGTCGATTGTGATATGGCGGCAGGCGCGAACGACGGATCGGACTGGAACAATGCCTTCGTCGATTTGCAGGATGCCATAGAAATTGCTGCAAATGCAGGCGGGGAAGTCACAGAGATATGGGTTGCCGATGGGACCTACAAGCCTGATAGAGGCACAGGGCTTCGCACTCTGAGCTTTCAACTTCTTGATGGCGTCGGCATATACGGCGGCTTCGCCGGCGGCGAAACCGAGCGAACACAAAGAAATCCGGAAATAAATATGACCGTGCTCAGCGGCGACCTGAACGGTGATGATGGAGAAGCCTTCGCTAACAACGATGAGAACAGCTACCATGTTGTAAATGGCAGCGGAACAGAGGGTGCAGCAGTTATCGATGGCTTCACAGTTGCTTCCGGAAATGCAGATGGCAGCAACAGTGAACGATTCGGTGGAGGTATATATATCTACAATGGCACTCCGACTATAAGCAATTGTACGTTTGGCAACAATCTGGCCACAGTAGCCGGTGGCGGGATGAACAACGAGAAGAGCAGCCCAACAGTGACCAACTGCACATTCAGTGGCAATTCGGCGGAACAGGGTGGAGGGATGCGAAATTTGTATAGCAGTCCCACCCTGACAGGCTCCGTATTCAGCCGGAATTCGGCAACTGCTAGAGGCGGTGGGATGAGTAACTACGCAAGTCGTCCGAATCTGAGTAGTAATTGCGTGTTCAGCGGAAACTCGGCAAACATTGGGGGTGGGATATACAATTCCAATAATAGTAATATCACGGTATCCAACTGTACATTCATCGGGAATTCGGCACAACGGGGCGGCGGGATGCGCAACCTCCAAAGTGACCCAGCGCTCAACAACTGTACGTTCAGTTACAATTGGGCACAATCGGGCGGCGGTGGGATGTATAACTATGACAGCAGCCCGACCTTGACGGCCTGCACGTTCACCTCGAACCTGGCGGACTTCGGCGCTGGGATATCCAACGATCATAGCAGCCCGACGCTGATTGATTGCGGGCTCAGCGAGAACTCAGCAACGGGAAATGGCGGCGCGATCTATAACTTCGCAAGCAATCCGAGTGTTGCGAATTGTGTCTTCAGTGGGAATCTCGCGGAATGGGGCGGCGGCTGGTTTAACGACCGAAGTAGTCCAAGGATGAGTGGTTGTGAAATCGCCAACAACTCGGCGATCGAAGGGGGTGGAGGGATTGAGAATGAGAATGACAGCAGACCTGCGATAATCACCTGCAGATTCACTGACAATTCTGCCGAATGGGGCGGTGGGGTGCGCAGCTATGGAAGCAGCCCAGAGATGACTAACTGCATGTTCATCGCAAACTCGGCTGTCAGTAGCGGTGGCGGAGTGCAGAGTCAAAAAAGCGACGTTACCATTACGAACTGCACTTTCAGTGCTAACTCAGCCTTCTTGGGCGGTGGCATTTACAACAATCCCACGGATAGTATTACAGCTCTGACTAATTGTATTCTATGGGGCAATACCGCCAGTCAAATATACTCAAGCGGCGCAGGAGATGCCGATGCCGTCGTAGCCTACAGCGACGTTCAATATGGCTGGGAAGGCGATACCAACATTAAAGTCGATCCCCTGTTCGGCGATGCGGATAACGGCGACTATCATCTGAAGTCTCAGGCGGGTCGATGGGATCCTGCGACTCAAAGCTGGGTTCAGGACGAAGTTACCAGTCCTTGTATTGATGCCGGTGACCCGAAGAGTCCTGTCGGCGATGAGCCTGCCCCGAATGGTGGTAGAATCAATATGGGCGCCTACGGCGCCACAACCGAGGCAAGCAAGTCCTACTCCCCTTAGCCTTGTCATCATCCTCGTTGTCGTCAGTGTGATCGAGGGGGTGTTGCCTTGCTCCGGCAGCGTACGGAAGTACTATGGCGGGTGCGTATGGAGCAGGCAAGCAGAAAGCAACAGGTGACACGTGACAAGTGACAAGATGGGGGTCAGCATCCGTGTTCATCCGTGTAAATCCGGGCCGTGGGATTGATGATTGTGGGAGTGGCCTACTTGACCGAATCGGCTTGAGCTGGGTTCATGTGATCTTGGCGATCAGGTGGTCGAGGATGGATTTGAGGTTGTCGTAGTCGCGGTCGCTCAGCTTGCGCTCAATCTCACGGTCATCCTTTCTGTAGACGACCGTGAAGAAGCCCTTCTTCTCGAAATAGGTCTTGTCGATCCGGTCGATGGCGTCGTAGGGGATCCGTTCCTTACCGGCCACGACCAGCTCGTTGTCCTCCGCCACCACCTTGCGGCCCCGTATGCGCCAGAGGCCGAACCCAAACAGGGCCGCGACGACCAACAGAACCGGCGGCGCCTTCTGATTGAGAACCAGGATATAGTCGGCGTCTCCCTGCTCGCTCCTGTGCTCCGCGATGAACTTCTTGTTAAGGTACCCATCATAGGCAAACCAGGCGGCCACGGCCAGACACGCCACAATGTAGATGATGGAGTTGGTTCGCCTGTATCGACTCAGCGGGGCCTCAATCGCCATCGGGACTCCTTTCTCACCTCATGTCGATCTTCTCTGGGCGATGACCTCCGTCAGCGGCTGCACGAAGTGACGGATGATTCTCTCCGTCATGACCTCCTCCGCGAGCTGGCACTGCCGCTCGAAGGACGCCACGGGATCGAACCGCTCGTCGGTCTGCGGATACTGGCGGACGGTCAGCGTCAGGCTGATCGCTTCGTCGCCGCGATCCTTCTCGCCGGGCTCGAAGATGCTCGTCTTGGACTCGACGCACACACGAACCTGAGTCCGTTCGTTCTCCGACAGCGAGAGCACCATGGAAGGGGAAAAGACGATGGGCCGGCTGTTGGGCAGATCCAGCAGACAGCCGACGGCGCTATTGGCGAACAGCGCCTCCGCGATCACCTCATCGTGGTTGCCCGCACAATCGAAGTCCATGGCGAACGTCACATCGAGTGAATCGACGTCCAGGGGGGTCACGCCGAGCATGTACGGGACCAGCTCCAGGACCAGCTTGTCCTGTTGATAGGCCTCCTCGAAGCTGGCCGGATTGACCACGCCGGAGCCGATGCGGTCCACCTCCAGGCTGACCCAGCGGTACTGCCCGGAGCCATGATCCTCCTCGAGGTAGTACTCGTTGTTGTCGCGTCGAACGAACCGGCCCATGCGCGGATACTGCCTTTGAATCCGATCGAAATACGTCAGAACGGTATCCCGCTCGGCAGGCAGATCCAGCTCCGTGTTGACGAACATATCAATGTAGAAATCATCGCATAGAGAGCTGTAGCTATTCACCGACATGGAAGGAAAGCGCTCCACAGAACTTCCATACATATCCCATGAGCCGTGCACACACCCGACATAAGGAACCCCGCCGACCCATCCTGCACCATTATACGCCCGAAAACGACTTTGCCAATGTTTTTCGCCTCAACACGACAATTCTGTGGCTCGCTTTTTTAGGATTTTGCGGAATTGCGGCCGCCTGATGCCCTTTTGGGCTCATCCATACGGTTTTGTGTATCTCCAACAGGCAGAGGTATTCAGAGGGTTTCGTGGTGATTAGCGGTCAGACACGGCAATGCAAACGTGAAGATCACGGCGTGGAGGTCAGGCCGGATGACGCTGCCCGGCTCGACGATATCGCCTGGCCCTCGCCCTGCTCCGG
>Ga0316630_10000302_pt1 | contig 14460 bp, 14 predicted proteins | sample OWC_May_M1_C1_D6_FD_207658 | JGI IMG/M metagenome (GOLD analysis project Ga0316630, IMG submission 207658) | Wetland soil microbial communities from Old Woman Creek delta, Ohio, United States - OWC_May_M1_C1_D6_A | ecosystem: Environmental > Terrestrial > Soil > Wetlands | place: USA: Ohio...
ATCGACGGGGACGGCAGTTTTCAGATGACGATGCAGGATCTGGCCACCTGCGTCCAATACAATCTGCCGGTAAAAATTTTCATCATCAACAACCGTTATCTGGGGATGGTCCGGCAGTGGCAGGAGTTGTTTTACGGCGGCAAGTACTCGCAAGTGGACCTGGAGGTTCAGCCGGACTTTGTGAAGCTGGCCGAGGCATTCGGGGCCACCGGGCTGCGCGCCGCACTCCCGAGTGAGGTGCGGCCGGTGATCGAAAAGGCCATCGCCACCCCGGGACCGGTGGTGGTCGACCTCGTGACGGCTCGGGAGGAGAATTGCTTCCCGATCATTCCGGCCGGCTGTGCCCTCAAGGACATCATCGACGAGGGCGAGCCGATCCCCGAAAAGCTCTTCCAGGGCTGGCGGTAGCGCTCGACGTCGGCGCGGCGACGGCCGGCCGAGCGCGGGATACGGTTCGAGTGAACGCCGGGGTGCGCCGGCCGACGGCGCGTGGGACGAATGCCGATGACGGATCCGAAACATTATCGAAAACACATCGTCTCCGTCCTGGTGGAAAACCACCAAGGCGTCCTCGCCCGCATCGCCTCGTTGATCGCGGCCAAGGGATACAACATCGATAGTCTCTCCGTGGCGGAGACGCTGGACCCCTCGGTGTCGCGGATGACGCTGTCTCTGCACGGCGACGAGTGGGTGATCGAGCAGGCGGTGAAGCAGTTGCACCGCTTGATCGACGTCATCAAAGTGATCGACCTCACCGACGAGGAACACATCGGTCGCGAGATGGTGTTCGTGCGGGTGAATGCCGAGCCCGCCAACCGTGCGGAGATCCTTCGGATCAACGAGATCTTCCGCGGGCGGATCGTGGATGTGACTCCCACGAGCTACACGCTGGAGCTCACGGGGGAGGAAAAGAAGGTCGGCGCCGTTCTGGAGCTGCTGCAGCCCTTCGGGATTCAAGAGATCGTGCGCAGTGGGACGCTGGCCATCGCCCGGGGGAGCAAGAGCCTCCCCAAGCGAGAAGAGGTGCGGATGCGGGTGGCCGGCCGGAAGCAGGCAACAGGCGAGTGAGACGAGGAGACCATGGCCAAACTGTATTACGACAAGGATGCGGACCTCGGGTTGTTGAAAGGGAAGACCATCGGCATCATCGGGTACGGCAGCCAGGGCCACGCGCATGCCCTCAACCACCGCGACAGCGGCCTGGATGTCATGGTGGGGCTGTACAAGGGCAGCAAGTCGTGGGACAAGGCCAAGGCGGACGGACTCAAGGTGGGGACCGTGGCGGAGACCGCGGAGACATCCCAGGTGATCATGATTCTCTTGCCGGACCAGACGCACAAGCAGGTGTACGAGGAGTCCATCCGCCCGGCGCTGCGGCCGGGGAAGACCCTGATGTTCGCCCACGGCTTCAACATCCACTTCAATCAGATCGTACCGCCGCCCGACGTGGACGTTTCCATGATCGCGCCCAAGGCGCCCGGCCACATGATGCGGCAGGTGTACACGGAAGGCTCCGGCGTGCCCGCCCTGGTGGCGGTGCATCAGAACCCGTCGGGCAAGGCGAAGGAACAAGCGCTGGCCTACGCGAAGGGAGTCGGCTCGACGCGGGCCGGCGTCCTGGAGACCACCTTCAAGGAAGAGACGGAGACCGACCTCTTCGGCGAACAGACCGTGCTGTGCGGCGGAATCGCGGCCCTCATGAAGGCCGGGTTCGAGACATTGGTGGAGGCCGGCTACCAGCCCGAGTCGGCCTACTTCGAGTGCATGCACGAGATGAAGCTGATCGTGGATCTGATCTACCAGGGCGGCCTGGCGTACATGCGGTACTCGGTGAGCGACACGGCCGAGTACGGCGACTACAGCCGCGGGTCGCGGATCATCAGCGAGTCGGTCAAGGCGGAGATGAAGAAGATCCTGGGCGAGATCCAGAACGGCCAGTTCGCGCGCGAGTGGATCCTGGAGAATCAGGCGGGGCGGCCCGGCTTTCTGGCCATGCGGCGGCAAGAGTCGGAGCATCAGGTCGAGGTGGTCGGCAAGGAACTCCGCGGGATGATGAGTTGGCTGAAGGCGCGCCCGTAAGGGGGCGCGCCAGGCGAGGACGCGGCGGCATGAAATCTCGCGTGCGGAGGGAACGAAACCCCTCGGGCTTCGTGCGGCTCAAGGTCCTGTTGGTGGTGCTCGCACTGGCCGGGTTGGGGTACGTCGGCAGCAAGCTGGTCCCCGTGTACTGGAGCTATCTGTCCATGCAGGACCCGGTCAAGGAGGCGGCCATGACCGCCTCCCGGCCGGGGCGAGAGGCCGAGGCGCGCGCCGATCTGATCGCGCGCGCCAAGAGCCTCGGCGTGGCGCTGGACGAGGAGAACGTGGAGATCGACCGGGAGGGGAATTTCGTGACGGTGCGCGCCACCTGGCAGGTCCCGGTGGATCTGCGGGTGTACCGGCGGACCCTTCGGTTCCGCGTTGAACAGAAGTCCCTCACGCCCTGACTCTCCGACCCAGGAGCGAGCCGCCATTCTGCCTCCACCCAGTCTCATCATCGCCGGCCCCACCGGTGTGGGCAAGTCGCTGCTGGCGATGGCGCTGGCGGCGCGCGCGCCGGGCGAGATCATCGTCGCGGACTCGATGCAGGTCTACCGCGGCATGGATGTCGGCACCGGCAAGCCGTCAGTGGCGGACCGGCGCGCCGTCCCGCACCATCTGCTGGACACCTGCGACCCCACCCAGGTGTTTTCGGCCTTCGATTTCGCTCGACGCGCACGCGAGGCGGCGGACGGGATCCGTGCCCGCGGCCGGCTGCCGATTCTGGTCGGCGGGACCGGGCTGTATCTGCGCGCCTTCCTCAAGGGGCAGCTCTCGGGGGGAGCGGGAGACCCCGCCATCCGCGCTCGCCTGCGCGCCGAAGCGACGGCCCAGGGGCCCGCGGCGCTCCACGACCGGCTGCGCCAGGTCGATCCAGACTCTGCGGGCAGCATCCGGCCCGGCGACCTCTTCCGCATCGTCCGCGCCCTGGAACTTTGGGAATTGACGGGAAAGCCCGCCTCGACGATCCGACCCGGCCTCTGGGATCCGCCCCGCGTCCCGGTGTCGGCCTTCGTGGTTCTGACGCGGGATCGCCAGGAGCTCTTCCGGCTCATCGACCTGCGGGCAGAGCGGATGTGGCAGGACGGGCTGGTGGCCGAAGTGAGAAGATTGCTCGACATGGGCTATGCGGCCGACCTGCGGCCGCTCCAGTCCCTGGGCTATCGCCAAGCGCTGGCGGTCATCACGGGGGAGGTCGGCGAGGCGGACGCCCTCGCCGAGATGCAGCGCGCCACCCGCAACTACGCCAAGCGCCAAGCGACGTGGTTCCGCCGCGAGCCGGCGGCGGAATGGATCACGGTGCGGGGCGCGGATTGGGTCGAGCCGCTGGCAACCGCACTCCTCGCCCGCCTGGAGTGCGCCGGGGCCCGCACGGCGCACATCGCCGTCGGGGAGCGGGCCACCACTGGCGGGGACGGGGCATGAGCGGCACAGCGGTGCTCGACGGCACGACCCGCTCCTGGCGCCTGCGGGGCCCGGCGACGGTCAGCGGAGCGGTTCGAGTGCCGGGAGATAAATCCATCTCGCACCGCGCGCTCCTGCTCGGCGCCATGGCCCAGGGCACCACCGAGATTCGCGGGCTCCTCCAGGGGGAGGACTGCCGGGCGACCATGGCGGCGCTCCGCGCGCTGGGCGTGGAGATCGTCGAGTCGCCGAACGACGCGGTACACGTCCGGGGTCTCGGACCGGAGGCCTGGCGGGAGCCGGAGTCGATCCTCGATGCAGGGAACTCCGGCACCACCTTGCGGCTGCTCGCCGGGCTGCTGGCGGGGCGGCCGTTCTGCAGCCTGCTGACCGGGGACGAGTCGCTGCGCCGCCGCCCGATGCGTCGCATCGTCGACCCGCTGCGCGCCATGGGCGCGACGGTGCTGGGCCGTGCGGAGGGGGGCTTCCCGCCGCTGGCGATCGGCGGGGGGAGGCTGCGCGGCATCGCCTGGTCCTCGCCGGTGGCCAGCGCCCAGGTCAAGTCGGCGATCCTGCTGGCAGGCCTGCAAGCCGCTGGGGAAACCAGCGTCACGGAGCCCATGCTCTCGCGCGACCACACGGAGCGCATGTTGAGCGCGTTTGGACTCGCGCCGCGGCGGGACGGGACCACCGTGACGGTGCCGGGCGGCGGCCGCCTGACCGCAGCCGCTCTCGCGGTGCCGGGCGATCTGTCCTCCGCGGCGTTCCTCCTGGTGGGGGCGGCGGCCGGCGGCGGAGAGCTCTGCATTCAGGATGTCGGCGTAAATCCAACTCGAACGGGGTTGCTGGACGTCCTGGAGCGCATGGGTGCGGAGGTGCGGCGTGAGCGCCTGCGCCTTGCAGCGGGGGAGCCTGTCGCCGACCTCGTCGTCCGCGGGAGCCGGCTGCGCGGCGTCCGGGTCGAGGCCGAACTGATCCCGCGACTGATCGACGAGGTGCCGGCTCTGGCTGTGGCTGCCGCCTTGGCCGACGGCGAGACGGTGATCAGCGGGGCGGCGGAACTCCGCGTGAAAGAGGTGGATCGACTCGCCGCCGTGGCGGAGGAGTTGGGCCGCATGGGTGCGGCGATTTCGGCAACCGCGGACAGCTTGCGCATCCGGGGCGATGCGAAGCTCCGGGGCGCCGTGGTGTCCAGTCGCGGCGATCATCGGATGGCCATGAGTCTCGCGGTGGCGGCCCTCTTCGCCGAAGGGGAAACCGTCATCCGGGATGTCGCGTGTGCGGACACCTCGTTTCCCGGCTTTGCCCGCCTGTTGGCCAGCGCGGCGCCGGCGTGCGCCATCCGCGAGGAGACGGCCGATGGCTGAGCCGCGAGTGGATCCGGGTGCGGGGGCGGCGCTCCCGCCGGGATTCGTGATTGCGATCGATGGACCCGTGGGCGCCGGGAAGAGCACGGTCGCGCGTCTGCTGGCCGACGCGCTGGGATGTGTGCACATCGACAGCGGCGCGATGTACCGGGCCCTGGGCTGGAAGGCCCTGCGCCTGGGTGTGGATCTCGGCGACCACCGGGGGTTGGCGCGTTTGGCCGCCGGGACGGACGTGCGAATCGTGGCGGGAGGGAGCGTGTCGCGAGTCTTGGTGGACGGCGAGGACGTGACGCATGCGCTGCGAACGCCGGCGATGGACGAGGCGTCGTCGGTGGTGTCCACGTGCCCCGCGGTCCGGGAACGCATGGTGGCGCTGCAACGCGCCATGGCGCGGGCGGGTGGCGTCGTGATGGACGGGCGCGACATCGGGACCGTGGTGTTTCCCGACGCGCAGCTGAAGTTCTTTCTGGACGCGGACCTGGCGGTGCGGGCGGACCGGCGCCTCAAGGATCTGCGGCGGGCAGGGGCGACGGCGGAGCCGGGCGCGATCCGGGAGGAGGTGGCGCGCCGGGATGCCCGCGACCGGGCGCGCGAGGTGGCGCCGTTGCGGGCCGCGCCCGACGCCATCCGGATCGACTCGACCTCTCTCGACGCCGAGGCGGTCGTGGGGATGATGCTGGGGGAGGTGGCCAAGGTTCTCAACCAGGATAAGTCCTGATTTTGTGGGCGTATACGGTTTATTTTGCTTGCCTCGACCAGGGAGCCCGTGTATCATCCGACCCTCTCGCCTCGCCAGGATGCAGGGCACGGTGCGCCGTTCGCGATCGGGTATCCCGTTTGCCCCTACATCGTGCGACGCTTCTTGGAGTTCCCGCAGGAGTGCCGGCCGCACGTCCCGGCGACTCCAAGGGACCGTCCCGGGCGCGGAAGCGGGGCGGTTCCCGGGCGGCGAGTGGTGCAGACGATCATCGGGTCCCGCGAGACCGCGGGACCTTGCAGTCACTGAACACGAGTACGAGGCGGCCTGGCCGCCTCTGGAGGGTCGCCGACCCGCCCGGCCGCACCGGGGAGCGGCGGCCTTCGAATTCACAGCCGCGCGCAGGAGGAGTAAGGTTTGATGACATTAGAGTCAGTCGGCGCAGATACCCAACAATCCCAAGACCCGGAGGAGATGGAGACGTCGGGTCCCTCGCCCGAAATGCGAGAGATCTACGAGCAGAGCCTTCGTGACATCGCCGAGGGCGATATCGTCAAAGGGCACATCCTGGAGGTCCGGGAGGATGTCGTCCTGGTGGACATCGGATACAAATCCGAAGGGCTCATTCCGCTCCGCGAGTTTCGCTCGGCTTCCGGAGAGATCACGGCGAAGGTGGGCGACGCGGTAGATGTCTACCTGGAGCAGCGCGAGGACAGCGACGGCTTGATCGTCCTGTCGCGGGAGAAGGCGGAGAAGATCAAGATCTGGGAGGAGCTTTCCCAGGTGTACGAGAAGGGCGGGCCGATCTCCGGAACGATCCTCGGACGCACCAAGGGCGGCTTGATCGTGGACATCGGAGTCAGAGCGTTTCTCCCCGGGTCGCAGGTGGACCTGCGGCCCGTTCGCGACCTGGACAAGCTCATCGGGAAGGCGTTCCCGATGAAGATCATCAAGCTGAACCAGAAGCGGGGCAACATCGTCCTGTCTCGCCGGGAACTGCTGGAAGAAGAGCGGAAGCACTTGAAGGAAGAGACCCTGGCGACGCTGGCGGAGGGGAAGCGCGTCAAGGGGAAGATCAAGAACATCACGGAGTACGGTGCCTTTGTGGATCTGGGGGGCCTGGACGGCTTGCTGCACATCACCGACATGTCGTGGGGCCGGATCGGCCACCCGTCGGAGCTCTTCCAGGTGGGCGACGAGATCGAGGTGGTCGTGCTCAAGTTCGACCGTGCCAACGAGCGCGTGTCGCTGGGCTACAAGCAGCGGCTGCCCGACCCCTGGGAAGCGGTGGAGCAGCGATACCCGGTGGGCGCCAAGTTCAAGGGGAAGGTCGTCAGCATGACCGACTACGGCGCCTTCGTGGAGTTGGAGGAGGGTGTGGAGGGTCTGGTGCACATCTCCGAGATGTCCTGGACCCAGCGCGTCAAGCACCCATCGAAGGTGGTGGCCATCGGCGATCTGGTCGAGGTGGTGGTCCTGGACGTGGATCGGGGCAACAAGCGCATCTCGCTCGGGATGCGGCAGGCCGAACCCAACCCATGGAACTTCATCGAAGAGCGGTATCCGGTGGGCACGCGGGTCGAGGGCCGCGTCCGAAACCTGGCGGATTTCGGCGCCTTCGTGGAGCTGGAAGAGGGCATCGATGGCCTGATCCACATCTCGGACATGTCGTGGACCAAACGCATCCGGCACCCTTCCGAGCTGCTCAAGAAGGGCGAGAAGGTCGAAGCGATCGTCCTGCACGTGGATAAGGCGAATCACCGCATTTCGCTCGGCCTCAAGCAGGTGCAGCAGGATCCGTGGCAGGGCGCCGTTCCCGAGAAGTATAAGGTGGGCATGGACGTGCAGGGTAAGGTCATCCGGACGACCGACTTCGGCGCCTTCGTGGAGCTGGAAGACGGTGTGGAGGGACTGCTGCACGTCTCCGAATTGTCCCACGAGCGTGTAAACAAACCCGACGACGTGGTCCAGGTCGGGCAAGAGCTGATCCTCAAGGTGATCAAGCTGGACGCGGAAGAACGGAAGATCGGGCTCAGCCTTCGCGCTATGGGGGACTCGCTGCGGGATGCGGTACCCGAGGGCGATGCGGGCCATGCTCGGAAGCGGCGACGGGAAGAAGACGAGGAGGAGGAGGAGGAGTAAACCGCCCCGAGCTTGAAACATCGCGCATGACAAGGTGCCCGCTCGCTTCGGTCGAAACGAGCGGGGCGGCCGTGCGGGGGCGCGTACCCGGACCCGGCCACGTGGCCCCGTGTGGGATCGCGTTACTTGACCGAGGCCATCCGGAGTCCGGCAAAGTCACATCCTTAAGCTGACGCAGGAGGCCGTGCCGCCGAACCCTGGAGACACGCAGGCACTCAAGGAGGTGGATTCCATGACGAAGGCCGATCTGGTGGAAAAGGTTGCGGCGCAGGTGAACCTGACCAAGAAGGATACCGAAGTCGTTATCGATACCATCTTTGACAGTATTTCTCGGGCGTTGGCACTGAAGAACGACGCGAAAGTTGAGCTGCGGGGTTTCGGAAGCTTCCGAGTCCGCCGCCGACGGGCCCGGCAAGGGCGGAATCCCCAGACGGGCAATCCGGTCCAAGTGCCCGCCAAGCGAGTACCCTATTTCAAGCCCGGCAAGGAGTTGAAGGCGTTGGTGGACTCATAGTCTGCGGTCGAGATTCCCGTTACCTGGAGCAGGGCGATCCGCCCTGCTTTTTCATTCACGGGCGGATGCGTACCGGCGAGGACGCACCGAGGGAGCATATGCGACGGATTTTCGGGGTGGGCTCGTCCGTGGAGCCGCGCTTCATCGCTGGGGCCGTCGGGGAGATCGAAGAATTGTTCGGGAGCGGCACGCCTGAGCTCCCCGAGGGGCCGGCCGGCTCGGCACCAGCCGAGCAGTTTCTCGTCGACCTCTTTCCGCCCATCCGGAAGAGCCTGCGTGAGTTGGTCGAGCACATTTATCGTGGGCTCTCCGCCGGCAGCCCCGAGCAAAGCGCGTTTGCCTCCGGCAAGCACGCGGCCGCCTTCGACCAGTTCGAGCAGGCCCTGGAGAAGGTCCTCGCCGCCATCGTCGAGCAGGAACGACGCCTCGGCCTGATGAACCTTTTCTGGCTGGCCCACTCGAAAGTGGCGGCGGAAGTGCTTCAGGAGTTCTTTTCGCAGCAGGGCGTCAAGCTGAGCATCAAGTACCAGATGCATCCGTTCCTGGCGGGCGTCCACCGCAACCCCCTCGATCGGGTGTGGGCGCGTTTCAAGCACCGGAACGGCAATGCACTGCGCCAGAACCTGGGCGCCGATTTCAACACGGCGCTGATCGACTGCATTGTCGACGACCAGCTCCCGCTCACCGAGACGAGTTTCGCTCGTCTGAATTTCCAGCAGATTCTCGTCGACAATAACAAGCGATTTCGTCTGACCTTTCCCGAGTTTCGCGAGATGCACGCGGCCTTCCGGGACCGCTTGCGGGAGGCCCTGCGGCGCAGGGACCCCCGCGCCCTCGAAATGATCCGCCGTTGGCTGCCCGACGCGCGGCCGGACGCGTACGAAGACGAACGCTTCATGAACCGGCTGCTGTTCAACAATCGAGTGGTGACGTACCTTCTGGCGCAGCTCACCGACACGGGAGAAGGAATGCTCAAGTCGCCCGTTCACCGGCTCGAGCGTGCCACGCACCGCAAGTGGAGCGACCTCGTGTCGGATTACCTCGACCTGCTCCAGGCCGTGAAACGCAGCGAGGTCGTCGACCTGGCGCGACAGAGCGTGGACGTTGTCGGGCAGCTTCAGGCGGAGGCCGAGCTCCGGGTTCGCTACGAGGAGGGGCGCCTCTTCAGGTTCTACCCGGACGGCGAGATCCTGAAGCTGGCCCGCAAGATCACCGTCGTCTTCGCCGACTTGCGGGGATTCACGGCCGCTTCGGAAGGAGGCATCTCGGAGCGGGAGCTGGCCCAGCAGCTCTACGAGGTGTTCGACCCCTTCGCTTCCTTGGTCGAGCGGTATCATGGGCGCATCGACAAGTTCACCGGCGACGGAGCGATGATCACCTTCGGCTTCTCGCGGGTCACTCCCGAGGATGAGCGCAACGCCTTGCGCACGGCCCTCGCGATTCAGGAGATGATGGCGGGGCTCCGGGCGAGCGGCCGGACCAAGTTCAGCATGGGGATCAGTGTGCACACGGGGCGGGCGCAGGTGGCCCACTTCGTCGTCGACGACCGGACCATGGACCGGACCGTCATCGGGAGAAACGTGAACATTGCGGGTCGTCTCTCCGGCTCCGCGAAAATCCAGGGCTCCGCCTTTGGGGGCGAGGCGCTGGACGATGCCGCGCAGGTGCATGCAGAGGGCGGCGGAGCTCGGCGCGAGGTGTGGGTGGACGAATCCGGGATCTTGTTTAACACCGGAATCGTCGTCAGCCAGGATACCGTGGAGGAGATCGTGAGACAGGGTGTGGCCGAGCCGTGGACGCGCGGCGATGTCCATGGCTACCGCGTTTTCGACGAGATGGAGAAAAAAAACATCTTGCTAGAGTATGTGGGCGATGCTAAATTCAGAGGCGTCGGCCGTTCCATCGCCATCTATCGGCTCGGAGTCGGTGAGGTCGGGTTGGCGAATCAGGCGGCGTCGTCTCGGGGGCGCGCATGAGCCCGACGCTCTGGGCGCCGTGGCGGATGGCGTACATCGGCGGGCCGCGGACCGAGGGTTGCCTGCTGTGCGACCTTCCCCGCGGGAACGAGGACCGTCAGAGCCTGATCCTGCATCGGGGCCCGAGAACGTACGTGGTGATGAATCGGTACCCGTACAACAACGGGCACCTCATGATCGTACCCTACCGGCACTGCGCCGACCTCGGCCAGGTTTCCACCGAGGATTCTCTCGAGCTCATGTACGAATCCCAGCGCGCGACTCGGATCCTGCACCGGGCCTTCGGCGCCGAGGGATTCAATGTGGGCATCAATCTTGGCAAGGCGGCGGGCGCCGGGATCGCGGAGCACGTTCACATCCACGTGGTGCCTCGTTGGGTGGGGGATACCAACTTCATGCCGGTGCTGGCGGACACCAAGGTGATGCCGGATTACCTGGAGGCCACGTACGAGAAGCTGGTTCCCTTCTTCCACGAGGACAGGGAGTAGGGGTCCCATGCTGATCCAGATGACGGTGCGCGGGATCGCCCTGGATCCGATAACCAATATGCCCATCATCATCCTCAAGGATGTGGATGAGCGGAAGGCGCTGCCCATTTGGGTCGGGATCTTCGAGGCGAATGCCATTGCGCTGGAGCTCGAGAAGGTCACGACACCGCGCCCCATGACGCACGATTTGCTGAAGAGCGTCCTCGACGGCCTCGGCGTCAGCGTCCGCCAGGTCATCGTCAACGACCTCAAGGACAACACGTTCTTCGCGGTAATCGAGCTCAACCACAACGGGTCGGTCATCAACATCGACTCGCGACCGAGCGACGCCATCGCCCTGGCACTGCGAGTGAATGCACCAATTTTCGTCACGGAAAAAGTGGTGTCGCAAGCCAAGAGTGTGGAGATCTCCGAGGAGAAGGAGGAGACGGACAAGTGGAAGGAGTGGCTGGAGCACTTGAAGCCGGAGGATTTCGGCAAGTATAAGATGTAACCCGGCTCGTATTCCTGACTACAAGACACGGCCCCGGAGACATCTCCTCCGGGGCCTTTGTGTGTTCGGAGCCCGTCTCGGCACTCGACGGAGCCGTCAATCGCCAGGCGGCTACCGCGCCAGGACCTCGGGGTTCACGAGATTTGGCGGGCGCTGCCCGTTAACCCCGGCGATGCAGTTCTGCACGGCCATCATGGCCATCTTGGTACGCGTTTCGATCGACGCACTGGCGGTGTGGGGCGCCAGGACCACGTTCTTCATGGAGATCAAGGCGCGCTCGCACTTGGGCTCCTTCTCATAGACGTCCAAGCCCGCTCCGGCGATCTTCCCGTCCTTGAGGGCCTTGACGAGGGCTTTTTCGTCCACGATCGGCCCCCGGGCGGCGTTGACGAGGATGGCCGTCTTCTTCATGAGGGCGAACTCAGGATCCGACAGGTAGTGCCGGGTCTCGGGGAAGAGCGGAATGTGCAGGCTGACGAAATCGGACTCGCGCAGAAGGGTTCGCTTGTCGACGTACATGACGCCGTATTCGCGCTCGGTGGCCTCGTCTGCGCGCTGGACGTCGGTGTAGATCACGCGCATATCGAAACCCTTGGCTCGCCGGGCGACCCCTTTGCCGATTCGACCCAAGCCGATAACGCCGAGCGTCTTGTGGTGGACATCGTAGCCTGTGAACTGCATCAGGCCCCAGCCCTTCCATTTCCCCGTGCGGAAAAACGTGTCCGACTCCACGATGCGGCGCGCGGCGGCAAGGAGCAGGGTCCAGGCGAAATCGGCGGTGGTGTCGTCCAGAACACCCGGCGTGTTGCACACCATGACGCCGCGGCGCGTGGCGGCCTTGACGTCGATGTTGTTGTAGCCCACGGCCACGTTGCAGACGACTTTCAACTCCGGGCACTGCGCGAGCAAACGCTCATCGATGATATCGGTGAGGAGGACGATCGCGCCTGGCTTTCCCTGCAGTTTCTTCACGAGTTGCACGGGAGTGAAGGGGACATCGCGCTGGTTCGATTCAACCTCGAAATGCTTGCCGAGCAAGGCCAAGGCTTCGTCGAACACTTTGCGGGACACCAGGACCTTCGGTCTCACGAGGACCTCCTTGTGAGGAGAAATTGGCGCGCGGAACAGTGCGCGAATGAGCGCCAATTTATTGACGCGGACCGTGTGTGTCAAGTTTTTTCTGGCCTTCGCGGCGTCCGCGGTGGTCAGGAAGGCGTCGAAACAGCGTGAGCCGCACCCCGCGTCTCGGCGCGTACTGCTTGACACGCACGAGAGCGAGGTGATAATCAAGGCCATATGATCCGAATTGATGCCGACCAGGGGGAGGGGGGTGGGCAGGTCCTTCGGGCCGCCTTGACGCTTTCGGCGGTGCGCGGCGTTCCCGTGGAGTTGCGGGGCATTCGTGCGCGCCGCAAGACTCCCGGGCTGCAACCTCAACATCTGACTGCCGTAACGGCGCTCGCCCGGATCTGCGGCGCGGAAACAACCGGCGCGGTCCTCGGGTCGCAGGATCTGCGGTTTGTCCCCGGGCCGATTCGTCCCGGCACCTTCCATTTCGACATCGGGACCGCCGGGTCAATTCCCTTGCTGCTTCAGGCGGTCCTGCTGCCCCTGGCCCTGGCAAGCGGGCCGTCCCGGCTGACGCTCACCGGCGGCACGCACGTCCCGTGGAGTCCGACCGCGGACTATGTGCGCGACATCCTCTTTCCCCGCCTAGCGCAGATCGGGATCCACGCCCGCCTGGAGGTCGGGCGGTGGGGATTTTACCCGCGTGGCGGCGGACGCGTCGAGGTGGAGGTCGGCGGCAGCGCCGTCTTGTCGCCCGTCGCGCTGGTGCGGCGGTCAGGGGAGGTGGCCATCGGTGGCGTGTCGGCTGCCGGCGGGATGCTGCGAGAAGTGGCGGAGCGGCTGCGGCAGCGAGCCCTCCAGCGGCTTGCGGACGCCGGGCACCATTCGCTCATCGACGTGCGCGAGATCGTCGCGCTGGATCAGGGGAGCTTTCTGTTCCTGGCGGCGGACTGCGGAAACGGCCGGGGAGGATTCTCGGGGCTGGGGGGCCGCGGTGAGGACGTGGCACGGGTTGCGGACGCGACGGTCGAGGGGCTTCTGGAGTTTGTGAGAAGCGACGCGGCGTGCGATCCATACTTGGCGGACCAACTGGTCGTGCCCTTGGCGCTGGCAGCCGGCACCTCTCGTCTCACCACATCCCGAGTGACACCCCACCTGGTGACGGCAATCGCCCTGGTCCAGCAGATTCTTGGGTGTCCGGCCCAGGTGCGCGGCAACATCGGATCGCCTGGTTCCGTGACCCTGGAGGGGGTGGGCGTGCGAATGCCGCAGGCGGGAGAGAAACGCCGGGGGGGTGAGCCCGACCAAGCCACGCGAACGGACCTTGCGGGGAAGGATGGCGAGGCTTCGCCGGCCATCGTGCGAAAGGCCAGGGCGGCGGACGGACCCGCAATCCAGCGGCTCCTGGCCCACTTCGCATCGCGCGGCGAACTCCTGCACCGCACGCTCAACGAGGTCTATCAACACTTGCGCGACTTCGTGGTCAGCGAGACAGAGGGGCGGATCGTGGGGGTGTGCGCCCTATGGCTGTACTGGGAGGATCTGGCCGAGGTTCGCTCCCTGGCGGTGGAAGAGGGCTACGCCGGGCGCGGTCTGGGGAAGGCGCTGGTCCGCGCGTGTCTTGCCGAGGCGGCGGAACTGGGCATCCGGCGTGTCTTTGCCTTGACCTACCGGCCCGGCTTCTTCGAACGGCTCGGATTCCGAATCCTGGACAAGCGGGAATTGCCCCAGAAGATCTGGAAGGATTGCCTTCGTTGTGCCAAGTTTACCTGCTGCGACGAGGTTGCGCTGATCCGAGACATCGAGCGGCCGCCGCGCCCGGCGTAGGGCGGACGTGCAGCACCCCGGCGAGGGGCGGCTTTTGGTGCCCTCATGAGTAAGGCGTGCGAACGATGCGGGCGCCGGATGGAGGACGGGAGTATCGCCTACGAGGTGAGAATCGACGTCTACGCGGATTTCGACGGCGTCCTGGTTCCGCCCGAGGCGGGAAGGAAGCCGGAAGCAGAACTCCGTGAACTCGTGGCCCGCATGGCCGACCAGGATCCGGCCACACTGATGCGGGACGTGTACCACAGCGAGCGACACCTGTTGTGCCCGGAATGCCGAGATCGCTACCTGGCCAACCCGCTGAACCTCCCGCTCTCCGAAGACGGTCTCCCCTGAAGGGCGCTCGGGCCGCGCCGGCGCCTCGACGGCCGCCGGCGTACTCGGTCGTCGCGGGCGCCGCGGGGA
>Ga0316630_10000305_pt1 | contig 14449 bp, 8 predicted proteins | sample OWC_May_M1_C1_D6_FD_207658 | JGI IMG/M metagenome (GOLD analysis project Ga0316630, IMG submission 207658) | Wetland soil microbial communities from Old Woman Creek delta, Ohio, United States - OWC_May_M1_C1_D6_A | ecosystem: Environmental > Terrestrial > Soil > Wetlands | place: USA: Ohio...
CCGATGGCGCAGCCGACCGAGGCCGAGATGAGGGCCTCGCTCGTGAAGGCCGCGGACTGGACCATGAAGGTCACCCTGTCGAGCGGGCAGCTGGCCCCGCCGGCCGGGTCGCCCTCGTGGGAGGTCGACAGCCCAGGCAGGATGTGCCTCAACGGCCTGGTGCTGCTGCGCGCCTACCAGGCGACGGGCACCGCCTCGTACATGGAGCGGGCGAGGGCCTGCGCCGACCTCGCGAAGATGAACATAGCCGCGGGAAGGGCGTACGTGGCCGACCGCACGGCGGTGCTGCCCTCCGAGGCCTCGAGCGCGTTCGTCAATGTCCAGCCAGGGAAGATCGACGACGCCTACCAGGCATCGTTCACCGGGCCCGTGACCTTCCAGCTCTGGCAGGCGACCACGGGGCTGCTGTTCCTGACCGAGATGTACCGCGAGACGGGCAACTCGAGCTACATCAACAACGCGCTCATCATCGACAGGTTCGTCCACACCCACCTCTCGCTCGGCGGCGACCCGTCCGCGGGCATGGTCGAGTCCACGTCCCTGTCGGACGCGGGCGAATGGACGCAGTTGGGCATCGACTCCACGGTCGAGCACGCCGTGCTCCTCAGCGCCATCCGCGCGGGCAAGCAGGACCTGCCGTTCATGTGGGAGGACCGCATCTCGCTGTTCAACTACCTCGCGACGCAATCAAAGCCCGACGGCTCCTACGACGACCGCACGACCTACCCCGGGCAGACGGGCTCGAGCGAGACCCAGCACGCCATCATGATCCCCGCGATGTGGGACCTCGGGGTCTACTCGCGCGCCCGCGAGCTCTCGAATTGGGTCCAGGGCATGCAATCCCCCAACGGCTCGTTCTCGTGCCAGCACGACATGGACTGGTACGGCGACACATCGTACGCAGTGCTGGGGCTGCTGCCCATCGGCGAGGTGGACGCGGGCGGCCGCGGCATCGCGTGGCTCATAGCGGGGCAGCAGCCCGACGGCAGCTGGCCCGCCCTCGCGGGCCACCCCATCTGGGCTAGCCTCATGTACTCGACCGAGTGGGCCGCGCTCGCGGTGGCGGAGGGGCTGCGCAACTGGAACCTCCAGGTCAGCGGCGCGTCCCTGACCGCGGACCCCATATGGGAGGGCAGCCCCGCGCGCGTCGTGGGCTTCACGGTCAACGCGACCGTCGCCAACCAGGGCCTCGCGACCGTCAAGGGCGCGCTCGTGCGCGCCTACGACGGCGAACTCGCCCTGGGCCGCATCGCGGACGAGGTGTCCCTGGACGTGCCCGCGCTCGGGACGGCCACTGCGAGCCTCGAGTTCCGGCCCAAGGCGCCAGGCCCCCACGACGTCTTCGTGTACGTGGTCGCCCCCGAGGGCGGCGAGTTCCGCACGGGCGACAACCTCGCGGCCCGCCACGTCAACATCAACCGCGACCCCACTGGCGTCATCACGTCCCCCGACGAGGGCACGCTGTTCGGCTTCCAGGCCGTCATCGACTTCAAGGTCGACAGCGTCGACGACCTCGACCTGGACGCGGTCACGTTCGAGTGGACCGACAACGTCACGGGCGCGCTCTCGAGCGAGGCCCAGTTCACGCGCGTGCTGCCGCCGGGCGAGCACCGCGCGTCGCTCCACATCATGGACGGCCAGGGGCCCGGCACTTGGCTCGTCGTCAACTTCTCGATAAGGGCGAACCTGCCGCCGACCGTGCGCATCACCACGCCCTCGGACGGCTCGAGGTACTTCGACTACCAGGACATCCCCTTCAACGCGACCGCGACCTCGGACCCCGAGGGGCAGGACCTGACGTTCACGTGGACCTCGGACGTCACCGGGCTCGTCGGGCAGGGCATGAGCATCAGAGGCCGGCTCACGCCGGGCGAGCACACCGTGACCGTCTGGGTCGACGACGGCTGGGCGAACGTCTCGAAGTCGGTGGCCATCGAGGTCATGAGGACCTTCCCGCCCGTGGCCGTCATCACCCAGCCCGTGGAGGGGACGGAGTACGTGGTCACGGGCCGCGTGCGGTTCGACGGCGCGCAGACCACCGATCCAGACTCCGAGTTCCTCGAGTACTCGTGGACGTCGAACATCGACGGCCTGCTCTCCGAGCGCACGACGTTCCTTGCCTTCCTGAGCGTGGGCCGCCACACCATAACGCTCACCGTCACCGACGGGAACTACCACATCTCCAGCATGGTGCACATCACCGTCGTGGACAACCACGCGCCGACGTGCGTCATCTCGAGCCCCGCCAACGAGGATTCGTTCTTCTCGGACCGGATAGTCGAGCTCAACGGCAGCCTCAGCTCGGACCCGGAGGACCCGCTGTCCTACTTCTGGGTGTCGGACCGCGAGGGCGTGCTGGGCACCGACCCGGTCATCGACGTGCAGCTGCACAGGGGCACGCACAAGCTCACGCTGTGGGTCGACGACGAGCACGGCCACAACGTGTCCACCTCGGTCGCGGTCATCATCCTCAACCTTGGCCCGACGGCCCGCATCTCCACCCCGACCCAGGGCCTCGCGCTCGTCGCGGGCACCGACGTGGATTTCCTCTCGGCCGGCTCGGGCGACCCCGAAGGCGACCGCCTCACCTACACGTGGGAGATCCGGGCGGGCGCCGGCATCTGGGTCCCGTTCGCGACCGAGGCCTCGGCGACAAGGACGTTCGACAGGACAGGCGAGTACTCGGCGCGGCTCACGGTCTCGGACGGCGCGCTCACGAACTCCACCGAGGTGACGTTCACCGTCACGAAGGGGCAGGAGCCCGACGACGGCCCCGGCTTCGGCGGCGCGACTGCGGTCTCGGGCATGGCGGCGGTCGCCACGGTCGCCCTCGCGGCGGCGTCGAGGCGCAGGAAGGGCTGAGGGCCAGGACGGTCGCGGCCCGCTTGTGGCCGAGGATTGTCAAGCAGGGGCGGACCTCTTCTTCTCGAGCCGCTCCGCCGCGAGCAGCGCCGCGCCCGTCGCGGTCACAATCTGCGGTATCTCGGGGACCGCGAGCCTCACGCCCAGCTCGGCCTCGAGCGCGCGCCTCATGCCCACGTTCCTCGCCGGCCCGCCGTCGAAGAACACGACCTCGCGCACGCCGACCTTCTTGGCCATGGATGCCAGCCGCCGCGCCACCGCCCTGTGGATGCCCGCGACGATGTCCTGCTTGGGGTGGCCCTCGGTCACGAGGCTCGCGACCTCGGACTTGGCGAACACGAGGCACGTCGTCGTGATGTCGACCGGGCTCTTGGACGTGAGCGACACCGGCCCCAGCTCGTCGAGGGGGATGTCGAGCACGCGCGCGAGGGCCTCGAGGAACCTCCCCGTCCCGGCCGCGCACTTGTCGTTCATCTGGAAGTTGGTGATCTGCAAGTCGTCGTCGAGCGCGATAACCTTGGTGTCCTGGCCGCCGATGTCGATGATGGTGCGCACGCCCAGCTCCCGCCCGACCCAGCGGGTGCCCTCGGCGTTGGCCGAAATCTCCGACACGGTCGAGTCCGCGGCCGAGGCGACGCGACGGCCGTAGCCCGTCGAGACGGAGTACTCGACCTGCCCCCTCTCGAGGCGCCCCAGGAGCAGCGCCTTGGACAACGCCTTCATCGCCGTCGCGTCGTGGTCGGGCCCGGTGGGCAGCACCGCGTGCCCCAGCACCACGCCGTCGCGCATGACCACGCACTTGACGTAGGTCGAGCCCAGGTCCAGCCCCGCGGTGACGGTCATGCCCGCACCTCGCTGGATGGCACGGTGGCGGCCGTCCCCCCGGGCTCTGGCGCCGTCCCGCCCACCTTCCGCCTCTTGGGGGCGAGGATGGCCGCGCCCAGGGCGCCCACGAGGTGGGGGCTCTCGGGCACGACGACGCGGTGCGAGAGCTGCGCCCTCAGGAGCTCCACCACCTGCCGGTTGCGCGCCATCCCGCCCGCGAACACCACGTCCCCGCGAACAGCGAGCGTCTTGGCGAGCGAGGCCATGCGCTTCGCGACCATGGTGTTGAGGCCCGCGACGATGTCGGCCTTGGAGCCCCCGCGCGCGACCGCGGAGACGACCTCGGACTCCGCGAACACGGTGCACGTCTGCATGATGGAGGAGGGGCACGCCGAGCCGCGGCCGATGGTGCCAAACTCGGGCATCTCGACCCCCAGGGCGTAGGACATCGTGTCGAGGAAGCACCCGGTGCCGGAGGAGCACTTGTCGTTGGTGCGGAAGTTGGTCATCATGCCCCACTCGTCCATCTCGATGGCGCGCACGCCCTGGCCGCCCGCGTCGATGACCAGCCGCACGGGCGGGTGGAGGAGCTTGGCGCCCCAGGCGAACGCCGATATCTCGGTGCGCGCGACGTCCGCGACCCTCACGCGCCGGCGGCCCGTGCCGGTCGCCCCGACGCCCTCGACGTCGGCCATGGCGACGCCCGCCTCCGCAAGCAGGCGCGCGAGCATGCGCTCGGAGAGCCCCGGCACGTCGTTGGTCGTAGGCTCGACGGCCGAGGCGAGCAACCGCCTGTCCTCGGCGATGAGCACGCCTTTGGTGTACAGGGACCCGACGTCGATGCCCACCCTAGCCACGGGCGAACTCCCTCCTTGCCTGTATCATCTCGACGAACGCCTCGACGCGCGTGCGGATCTGCTCGACGTCGCCCTCGTCGTACTCGGACTCGACCTTGAGCATGGGCACGTCCGCGCGGCGCAGCGCGAGCTCCAGCCGCGTCGCCTCCAGCATGCCCAGGTGGCAGCCGCGAAGCGCGTGGTAGACGACGCCCTCCACCCTGTGCTCCTTCACCAGGCGCAGCATCCGGCTCTCGCGCTCGTCGTTGGGAGAGAAGCACGGGCACGTGCAGGGGAAGAAGTAGCGCTCGGCGACCGCGCGCACCAGGTCCCTGAGGGTCCCCTCGTCCGCGACCACGGGGTCGCCGAGCACGCGCGCGCCCGTGCACAGCTCGTCCACCACGACCAGCCCGCCCGACTCCTCCACCAGGTTGGGCACCTTCCAGTTCGGCCAGATGACGGGCGAGCCCGCCAGCAGGACGCGCGCCTCCTCGCCCGTGCCGACCCACTGCTTCGCGGCCGCGCGCCGGTCGAGCTCGTCGCACAGCGCGTCCATCCTCTTCGTCCAGCGCTCGACGTCGTCCACGAGCGCCATCTGCGCCGCGAGCAGCGCGTCGCGCCCCCAGATGGGCGAGCGGTCGCCCCACCGAAGCGCAGTGAGCCGGGAGAGGGCCAGGTGCGCCCGGTTGTACGCGCCGATGGCCTCCCTGAGGCCCTTCGCCGTCATCTCGGTGCCCGTGAGGCGCCCCAGCTGCTGGCCCATCCACATGACCTCCTCGACCCACAGCTGCGCCGTGGTGTCGCCGGTCTTGACGCGGGGCAGGTTCATCATGATGACGGGCAGCCAGTCCTCGAGTATCTCGCCGAGCTTGACCTTGCCGTCGCAGCTCGCGGGCGCTACGATGATGTCGGCGAGCGTCATGAACGCGTCCGCGTCGGACAGCCGCCCCCCGAGCGTGGACTTGACGCACGGGCACAGCCCCGCGTCGCCCAGCAGCTCGTTGGCGGGGTGCACGCCGTAGTGCATGCCCGAGCACAGGCGCACGACCTCGGCCCCGCACGCCCTCACGACCTCGGCGGGGGCGAAGACGCAGAGCGTGCCCACGACCTTCTTGCCCTGCTGCTTCGCCTCCTGCAGCTCCCTCACCCGGGGGCCGTCGTAGCGCGCGACGTCGTCGAAGTAGCGCATCCCCTCGGGGCGGTCCTTGATGGCCATGAGGCGCGCGCGCATCTCGGCGGACTGCTTGGCGTAGGCCTCGCGCACGCGCGCCTTCAGCTCCTCGACGCTCTCGTCGCCCTGCGGCCTCACGTACCGGCCCTTGGGCGCCCAGCCCAGCGGATGCTCCGTCACATCTCCCCCTCCAAAGCGGCCTGCAGGTCGGGCGGCGGCGCGCGGTCGGCCGTTCTCTCCGCGGGCGTGCGCGAGCGGCACAGCTCCCTGCCCAGCATGTTGATGCTCAGGCACCCGGCCTCGGGGCAGGACTCGACGCACCGGCCGCACATGATGCACTCTGGCGCGGTCACGTTCTCGCGATCCATCTCCACGAAGATCTCCTCGATGTCCATCGGGCACACCCGCAGGCACACGCGGCACTTGGTGCACTTGGGCCCGTCCTTGCGAAGCCACAGGAGCGCTCGCCGGTTGAACAGGGCCATGAAGGCCCCTATCGGGCACAGGCGGCACCAGAACATCCGCACCGTGAACGCCCCCACCAGGAGCACGAGGAGCATAAGGATTGCCACGAACGGCAGCGAGGTGGCCAGGGGCTGGAGCCCCACGCCCAGCTGCAGCACCGTGAACAGGGGCTTGCCGGGGCACACCTGGCAGAAGGGCAGCGCGAGCGCCTGGTCCCAGGCCCCGAGGCCCATCGCGGGCACGCCGATGGACACGGCGAGGAGCACCATCACGAACATGATGGCGTACTTGCCGTGGTCCATGAGCGCCACGGCCCAGTAGGGGAGCTCCCGGTACCTCAGGCCCAGGCGCGTGCGCAGCCGCCCCACGAGGTACTGCGAGTACCCGAGGGGGCAGCCCCATCCGCACCAGCCCCGACCGAGCAGGAGCGTGAGGCCGACCGCGACCATCACGAAGTTGAGCGCGGGCAGGTATCCGTCGGACCAGCCGTCGGTGAGGGACGACTGCAGGTTGTAGTACCAGCAGTTGGTGGGCGCGTTGGCGATGTAGCGGCAGCTCGCGTTGGGCAGCAGCAGCCACCGCAGCGGGCCCATCGTGCCGAGCGAGGGCACCCCCAGCAGCATGGAGTTCAGCAGCACGAACGCGGCCGTGAGGGAGAAGAGCCTCCAGGTCGTGACGGGCCGCAAGGACCGCCGGCGCACCCACGCGCGAGCCCCGCGGGAGGTCACTTGGGCGCACCCCCCTGCGGCGGCGGCGGGGACGGCGGGTGAGGCGGCGCTTGCGGTGGCGCCGCCTCGTCGCCCATGTCGAGCTTCCAGCCGGGGACGCCGCCCTCGATGGCCCGGCCCTTCGGCCCGCCCTCGGCCTCGCCGGTCACCGTGGCCCTCGCGGCCTCCCGGGACAGCCGGTAGCGCTTGGTCAGGAGGCCCAGCTCGATGAGCGCGACGATGACGAGCAGCAGCAGCACCAACAGCAGCGCCGTGCCCCATATGTTGCGCTCGCCGAGCACGTGCTCGAACTCGTGCGTGGCCCCGTCCATGACGTAGATGTGCGGCGTCGTGTACCCGGAGGTGAAGTCGCCCTTGCCCTGGTAGCCGCCCTGCGCGAGCACGACCTCGGCGCGGCCGTCGCCGTCGACGTCGTCGATGCACACGCCGAAGATGTCGGTCCCGAGCAGCTCGCTCCTCCACTCGGCCTGGTGGGTGACGGCGTCGAAGATGTGCACGTAGCCGGGCTGGTTGCCCACCACGAGTTCGGGCGTGCCGTCGCCGTCCACGTCCCCGACGGCCACGCCCCACGCCTTGGGGCCGATGTCCTCGGACCGCCACTGCTCGACATAGGTCGACGCGGTGCGGTCCCACTGGAACACGTGCACGTGGCTCTCGCGGTAGCGGTAGCCCTCGCCGACATAGATGGTCGGGAGCGCGTTGTCCGTTATATCTGCCAGGGCCAGTCCCTCGCAGTCGCCGCCCAGGTCGGGGCTGGTCCACTCGACCGCGCCCGTGGACGCGTCCAGCACGCGCAGGAACCCGGAGCCCTCGATGTCCCCGAGGTTCGCCCCCGAGCCAACGACGATCTCCATGGCGCCATCGTCGTCAAGGTCATCCACCTCGAGCCCGCGCAGCCGCGAGTCGTAGGGGCCGTAGCTGCGCAGCGGCTTGGGCTGAGCGCCGTCGCCCGCCCACACGTAGATGGTGCCCCAGCCCTGGTCGGTCTTGTAGCCGGTGCCCACCGCTATCTCGGTGCGGCCGTCGCCCTCGAGGTCGCCGATGGCGATGCCGTGCGCGTCGCGCACCATCTCGCCCTGGCGCTTCCACTCGAGCTTGTGGGTGGCGGCGTCGTAAACGTACAGGTCGCCCTCGCCATCCCCCACGACGATCTCGAGGTCGCCGTCATCATCGCAGTCCCCGACGCGCAGCCCCCAGCACCGCTCGCCCATCTTCGGGCTCGTCCACTCGACGAAGAAGTCCCCCGCCCTGTACTGCAGCTGCGTCACGTAGCCCTCGTAGCTGCCGAAGAGCACCTCGTGCGCGCCGTCTCCGTCGATGTCGCCCGAGTGGAGCGACTGGAACCGGCCGATGCCCGAGCCGAACGCGGACGGGTCGACGGCCGCGGATGAAGACAGTGACAGGCAAGGAAGCAGCAGCAGGATGATGAGGGCGATGGCTGGCACGCGGAAAGACGCGCCTTGGCCGGGCGGCCTCGTAATCATCCTCATCCCCGCCGCCTCCTCGCCTTCCTGAGCGCGGGGTAGAGCAGGACGACGGTGCCGGCGGTCGCGATGGCGATGATGGCCACGCCCGAGTAGAGGGCCTTCCCGGGCCCCTCGTCTTCCCCGGCCCCCCCAGGGCCGTAGAGGATTACGGTCGCGGACTTGCCGTAGGCGGCCGCGATGCGCTCCCCGGTCGGGTCCCACCGGCTCTTCATCACGCAGCTGTCGAGCTTGATGCCGTCGTCGATGGTGACCAGGACGGAGCCGGTGCGCGCGTTGCGGAACTTGAGCGTCTTGTCCACGCCCGAGGTCGCGACGATGGTGCCCGAGGGGTGGAACTCGACCGACCGCACGCAGTTGTTGTCCGACCACTTCCCGAGGGACAGGTTCGCGCGGGGCTCCCACAGCCTCGCCTTGTAGTCCCGCGAGCCCGTCGCGAGCCACGTCCCGTTCGGGGACCAGGCGCAGTCCAGCACGCCCGAGGTATGGCCCTCGAGCCGCGCGAGCTCCTCGCCAGTGGTCGAGTCCCAGATGCGCGCGGTGCGGTCGTCGGAGGCCGTCGCGATGAGCGAGTCGTCGGGCGACCAAGCGATACCCAGCACGCCGTCGGTGTGACCCACGAGCCTGAGCAGCACCGTCGAGGCCTCCACGTCCCACACGAACGTCCTGTTCTCGCCGGGCCCGTTGGGCATGACCTTGTCGCGGCCCGACCCGGAGGCGAGCCGCGTTCCGTCGTGCGACCACGCGAGGGACTGCACCGAGCCCGCGTGCCCGGTCAGGTGGCGGTGGGCCTGCCACGTGGCGGTGTCGAACACGAACACGACGCGGTCGTCGCCCCCGGCCGCGAGCCACCTGCCGTCGGGCGACCAGGCCACGGCGCGGCCAGGCAGGGCGCCCGGCGGCGCGTAGCCGTCGCACCTCGACTCCTCGCCCGGCCTCGCCAGCAGGTCGGCCTCCTCCTCGCCGGTGGAGGCGTTGAGCACGAGCACGTGCGCGTCGAAGTAGATGACCGCTATGCGCGCGCCGTCCGGCGACCAGCACAGCGACCACGCGGTGCCGTTCATGGGGTCGCGCGTGTGGCGCCACAGCTCCCCGAGCGTGGACGGGTCGAGCTCGCCGGCGCCGGAGGAGGATGGCACGGCCTGCAGCAGGAGGATGACCACGAGCGAGACGGCCAGTGCCCCCCCCGTGCCCCTCACTTCCCCACCTCCCCCATCCTTGCGCGCCTCCTCATGATGACGACGCCTAGCAGCACGTCGAGCGCGATGAACGCCGCGACCGCGACCATGACGGTCGGCCTGCCCACCCGGGGCACGTCGGGCGCGGGTGGCGTCTCGGCCTTGGTGACCGTGATGCTGAGCTCGTACCCGACGACCTCGAAGCCGGGGAGCTCCCCGGTGGCGGTGATGCGCACGATGGTGGTCGTGCCCACCTGGGGCGCGGTCCACGAGACGCGGAACCGACCCTCGACGACGGTCCCGAACGTGGCCGAGAGCGAGCCCGCGGTCGCCGAGTAGGCCATGAACGCGTCGCCGGCGGGCGCGCCCGACGCGTCCGAGACGAACACGTCTATGGTGATGCTCTGTCCCCCCTGGACCGTGTCCTTGGTGGGCGTGAGCTTCGCGTAGACCCGCGGCACCGTGGGCACGCCGAAGCACGCGATGCGCCCCGACGTCGAGCCCACGTAGACGCGGCCACCCGCGACGGCGGGCGACGCGTAGACGAAGCCCGGCACGGGCGCCCGCCAGACCTCCTCCCCTGTCGCGGCCTCCACGCAGTGCAGCCGGCCCGCGTCGGTCCCGACCACGACGCGGCCGCCTGAGACGGCGGCCGAGGAGCCGCCCTGCACATCGTCGGTGGGGAACGACCAGAGCGCCTCCTCGGGGGTGATGCTCCCGGAGCCGTCCGGGTCGTCCCACGGCACGGCCCACAGGAACATCCATGAGTGGCAGTACACGACACCGTTGAACACGGCCGCGGAGGAGTAGACGTGCTGCCCGGGCCCGAACCGCCAGAGCTCGTCCCCCGTGGAGGCGTCGAGGCACATGAGCAGGTCGAGGAGGCCGGTGCCCACGAGCACGCGGCCGTTGGCGACGGCCGCAGAGGAGTAGATGTCGGCGCCCTCCCAGTGCTTGGACCAGACGTCGGAGCCGTCGGAGGCGTCCAGGCACTTGAAGTTGCCCGCGACGTCCCCGATGTAGACGCGCCCCCCGACCACGGTGGGGCTCGCCCAGACCTGGCCGTCGAAGCTCCGGTTCCACCGCTCGACGCCGGTCGCGGCGTCGACCCCCCACACGTAGCCTGACTGGTCCCCGAAGAAGACCGTTCCGTTGAAGAGCGCGGGCGACGACACGACCATGCCGCAGCTGAACGCCCAGATGAGGGAGCCGTTGTCGAGCCGGAGGCAGTACAGGTGCCCGTCGAGGCCGCCGATGTAGACCCGGTCGCCGTCCACGAGGGGCGTGGACTGCACCGAGTTGCCAGTCTCGAACGTCCAGAGGGTCTCGCCGTTGTCGGCGTTGAGGCAATAGAGGCGGTTGTCGTCCGAGCCCACGAGCGCGCGGCCCCCGACGACCGCGAACGAGCCCTGGACCTGGTTGTCGAGGTCGCGCTCCCACAGGGTCGTGTTGGATGAGGGGATGGCGCTGACCGCGACGCCGAGCCGCGCGTCGTCGCCGCGGAACTGGGGCCATGAGGACTCAGTGGGCGAGAGAGCCGCGGCCCAGGGCGAGGCGAGCGCGCACGCGACGGTGATGGTGAGAAGGATCGGCCTCGCCCCGGTGCCCAGGGCGCGGGCTCCCCCTGCTTCAGGCCGTCGGCTCGGGTGCATTCCATCCTTCCGGCGGAGACAGGGCGAGCGATGCCCATGCTGGCTATATTAGCTTTGCCCGTCCTTTTCGGGTATGGAAATCAGGTCTTGGGCGGCGGCTTGGGCCGGGTCAGAACGAGGGCGACGACGACCGCGAGGAGGAGGGCGATGGCGATGACGCTCGGCAGGCCGACCCCAATCCCTTCCCGGACCTCTCCGACCTCGACCTTCACGCTGTCCTCGCCCGTGAACATGCCGTCGAACGCGCGGACGCGCAGGGTGTGGGAACCTTGGTCGAGCCTCGCGGTCGACAGCGCGAGTGTCCAATTTTCCACTGGCTCGAAGGCGGTCCAGCAGCCCGAGTCGTCCCAGCTCGCCTCGAGCCGGACGGGGGGATACTCGCCCTCCACACGACCGGAGGCGACCGCAATGGGATCGACGCGCTCGCCCCTCTCTGGCTTTAGGATGGTGACCTTGGGGCGCTCGCCTGACGGGTCGCGCGCGACGACGTAGACCGTGCCCTCCGCGAGCACCATGCCGTCCGACGAGTAGACCCTCGCAAAGATCCTGAGGGGTCCGCCCGTCCCACCAAGCACCACCCGGGCCTCCCAGTGGTCCCTTATCCATGTCGCCGGAAGCGTCACCTTCCCCACCACGACGTCAGCCTCCACGACGCTGATCGCCGTCGCGTTGAAGGAGACGTTGAAGGCGCTCATCACATGCGAGCCCGGTGCGGGTGATACGAAGCTCAGCACGCCCTCGCCAGGCAGGAGGTCCCCGATGCACGCGACGAGCCCGCCTTCGCCGTCGGCGGCAGAGATGTAGACGCGCCCGTTGTACATGAAGGGCGAGGACGCGACCGACGAGCCGAGGGCGAGCCTCCACCAGTACTCGGAGCCGTAGAACGAGTCCGTGGAGTTGTGGCGCGGGTTGATGGCGACGACCTCGCCCGCATCGGTCCCGAAGATGACCGCGGAACGGAACTTGGGGCGAGGTTCATCGTCGAGTATCATGTCCATGTACGCGGGCGAGGACTTCACCGCGGCTCCCAGCGTCCAGTTGCGGATTGCCGCACCATTGAGGACCTGGGTCAGGCGGCCACCGTTATCGCCAACAAACGATACGACGACCTCAGGGCTTGTGAGCCTGTTGACCGCGGCCGAGGAGTAGATGCCTCCATCCCCCACGCTCACGTTCCACAGCTCAGCGCCCGATTGGGCGTCGAGCGCGTACAGCCTGTCATCGTACGCGCCCACGACCACGACGCCGCCTACGACTGCGGGCGAGGCGGGCATGTAACGGGCCTCGAACCGCCAGAGCTCCGCGCCTGTGCTCGCGTTCAGGCAGTAGAGCCGCCCGTCGCACGAGCCGACGTACGCGCGTCCCTCCCACACCGCGGGGGAGCTGTACACCCAACCCCCGGTCGAGAAGTTCCAGACGGGGTCGCCGCGACTCGCGTTGAGGCAGTGCACGCCGTAGTCGTTAGAGCCGAAGATGACGTTCCCACGCCACACAACGGGCGAGCTTTTGACCTCGCCCCCGGTCGAGGCGTTCCAGATGGGCTCGCCGGTCATCGCGTCGAGGCAGTGGAGCCCCCTGTCGTCGGAGCCGATGTAAACCCTGCCCCCGTCGACGGCGGGCGTCGATTCGACCGGCCCGCCAGTCGTGCGTTCCCAAAGGACGGAGCCCGAGGTGGCCGACAGGCAGAGCACCTTGCCCTCCATTGTCCCGACGTACACGCGCCCCTCGTGTACGACGGGGGAGGACAGCACGGGGTAGTCGGTTTCCACAATCCATAGCGTGCCGTTGTCCTCGGGGAACCATCCTGAGGGGTTCCCATGGTTGTCCAGCGCCATCCTGAACTTGGGCACAGTGTCGAACGGGGGATTATCGAAGTCCGCGAGCGCCCCGGGCTGGAGGACCGCCATCGACACAGCGCATAGCAGCAGTGATAGCGCCATCGTCACAGCACAAGTTCGGTCCTGCGGTGTGACATCGATGTGCGACGTGTCCCCGCGCGGCATCGTCCCGACCGTCCCCATCACTCCACCGACCTCAGCGCGTCCACGACCTCCATCCTCGCGGCCGTCCTGGCAGAAACAGCTGCCCCGGCGGCCGCCGCCGCCACAACCGCGACAACCACGAGCCCCACATCCGCGACGGGGAAGAAAATGCCTTCGTAGGAGCCCAGCCACCCCGGCGTCGCCGCCACGACCGCCACGGCCGCGCCCGCGATGCCGGCCGCCAGCCCCGCGACCGCAATCCAAAGCTGCTCGGCCAGGAACACCAGTCCCACGCCGGCGCGGGACCAGCCGAGCGCGCGCATCGCGCCTATCTCGCGCCTCCGCACGCGGACCTCGCGCGACGCGAGCGCGCCAAGCCCCAGCGCCCCGACGACTAGCCCGAGCGCGAGGTACGCCTGGAACAGTCGCAGGAACGAAAGCTCGTAGCCCAGCGAGTCCCTCACCATCTGCTCGGTCGTGCGCGCGTCGAGCCCGTAGGCGGCGTTCTCGCGCTCGAGCATGGCGACGAGGGCGTCGTTGTTATCGCCCTGGGTCTCGAAGAGGAAGTAGGTGTAGGCGGCCGAGTCGGGGTAGATGAGCTCGATGGAGGGCAGGCTCATCACGAAGCTGCCCGCGAAGATGGAGCCCTCCATGACCCCGACGACCTCGAGCTCGTAGGTGCGGCCGTCATCGCCGGTGACCTTGTAGACGTCGCCGAGCTCTCCGCCATAGATCCACACGAGCGTGTTGTAGTCGACCACGATGGGCGTCCTGCCCCCGGCGGTGGGCTCGAGGAGCGACATCCACGTCTCGCGCGTGCCCTCGACGGCGGAGGACCGGAAGCCGACCGTGATGTCCTCCAGGGTGCCCTCAAGCATCCCCATGATGCGCGGCGGGTACCTGGCGTTCAGGTTGGAGCACGTCCCGCCCTGGGTCCCCACGACCTTGACGGGATAGTACCAGTAGTCGGCCGTCCAGGCGCTCATTCCCGGGCCCTCGGGCATGGGCACCCACGTCTCCGCTACGACGTCGAAGCCCCCGGTGCGGCTGTCGCTGGTCCCTCCGGCGCGCTCGACCTCCATCGCGCCCGCCCAGGAGATGCCCACGACCGCGAAGGACACGAACGCGAACGTGAGCACGAGGTCGTAGGTGCGGCCCGTTCGGCGGCCCAGGGACCGCAGACCCAGCCTCGATGGGGTGGCGACGCGCGCCGCGCCCTTGCCCCTGGCGCAGTACCAGAGGATGATGCCGACGACCAGGACCGTC